>Ga0209676_1000500_pt1 | contig 62821 bp, 51 predicted proteins | sample AraplaCvi_mLB_r2_FD_184282 | JGI IMG/M metagenome (GOLD analysis project Ga0209676, IMG submission 184282) | Arabidopsis root microbial communities from North Carolina, USA - plate scrape MF_Cvi_mLB_r2 (SPAdes) (version 2) | ecosystem: Host-associated > Plants > Roots > Endosphere | place: USA... | reverse complement strand
CGCCAGTGCCCTGCAGCAGCAGACCGCCTGGCGCCAGGCGGTCTGCTGCTGCAGGGCACTGGCGCCGGCTTCGGACAGCTGGTGCAGCTGGCTGAAGGCAATCGCCAGTGCCGGGTCGTGGATTACGCTGTCCTTGAAGTTGGGCATGCCGTGGCGGCCCAGTTCCAGTTCGTCGAGCACCCCGGTTACCCGTTCATGTTCCGGGTAGAACCCGCGGTAGCGCCAGCCCGCTTCATGGGCGGTGGCACCGGTGTGCAGCTCGTCAGGGTTGATCAGCACCATGCTGCCGACCGGCGCCAGGTGCTCGCTGCCGCGATGCCAGAAGCGCTGTGCGCCCGACTCGATCACGGTGAATACATAGCCTTCATGCACATGCGGGGCGAAGCGCTGCTGGAAATAGCGTGCGTGCAACATCTCGACGTCGCCCAGTGCCGGCGCCTGCCAGAGGTGTGTCTGCTCGCGCAGGGGCGGGCTCATGCCAGCCAGCTGCGCAGAAGGAAGAAGATCAACATGCTTGCCAGCATGCTCAGCAACACGCTGCGGGTCAACAGCACCAGGGCGATGGCTACCAGCGAACCCAGCAGGTAGGGGTTGAGCAGGCTCAGGTTCAGCTGGTGCTCGGGCATGAAGATGATCGGGCCGCAGATCGCGGTAAGCATGCCTGGCACGGCAAAACCGAGGAATTGCCGGGCGTTGGAACTCAGGCGCAAGGGCAGGCGCGGCTCCAGGAACGCATAGCGGTTGAGGAACACGATGGCACCCATGGCGAAAATCAGGATCCAGGTCATGCGCGGGCTCCGGCGAACTTCTGGCAAATGAAACCGGCGCTCATGCCCAGCAGGCCTGCGGCCACCAGGGCGGTTTCCCAGTGCCAGTGGCTGAACAGCACCGAACAGAACAGCGACACGGCTACGCACACCAGCGTGGCCAGGTTGCGCACCAGCGGCGCTATCAGGGCGACGAAGGTGGCGACGATGGAGAAGTCCAGGCCGAGCTGGTCCAGGTGTGGAATGTTCTGCCCCAACAGGATGCCGGCGAGGGTGAACAGGTTCCAGGCAATGTAGAAGGTCAGCCCTACCCCCAGGGCGTACCAGCGGTTGAACTGCTGCTGGTCGTACTGGCTGGTCAGGGCGAAGAACTCGTCGGTCAGCAGGAAGCCCAGGCCCAGCCGCCAGCGCAGCGGCTGGCTGGACAGCACCGGGCGCATCGACAGGCCGTACAGCAGGTGCTGCGAGGTCAGCAGCAGGGTGGTCAGCAGGATCGACGCCAGGTTGGCGCCGCCCTTGAGCATGCCGATGGCCACCAGTTGCGCGGCACCGGCGAAGACGATGGCTGACAGCCCTTGCCCCTCCCATGCGCTGAGGTTGGCCTCGATGGCCATGGAACCGGCCAGCAGGCCCCAGGGGGCGACGGCCAGGGACAACGGGAGAATGGCGATGGCGCCGTGGAGAAAGGCTTGGCGGGCGATGTGGGGCATGGTGGCTGCAGTGCGTGTACGTGGCAGGCCAGCATGCCAGACGGCGCGGGGGATGGCTTGAACGATCTTGCTGGTCTCGATCTTGTGGGAGCGGGTTCCCCCGACGAAGACATCGCGGTGGATGGCACGGGCTTCGCCCGTGTTCGCGGGCAAGCCCGCTCTCATAGAACTACACATAACTCATTGAATTAGCAGGGACACTGTGGGAGCGGCTTTAGCCGCGAACACCGGCGAAGCCGGTGCCAGGCACCGCGTTGGATTCTTCGCGGCTGAAGCCGCTCCCACAGGTACGCAGACCGCTTGCGAATTCAGTTCTCTGCGCGACAGCGCAGCCCAAAGGGCTGGGTGATCTCCCACAGGGATCGCGCCAGCTTTTAGAAATTGAGCAAGACAGTTGCCCCGGGGGGTCGCGACTGCTGATGGTCAGGGACGGCTGGTAAGGTGCTGCTGCGCCGTCACGCAGCCGTTGGTGTCCACGGCCTTCTGCAGCAGGCTCTGGCGGTGCTGCGGGTCCAGGTCGCCGAGCAGGCGGTACACCTCGGCCTGGTAGTCACGCTGGCGCCCCCACTGCATTTCCAGGCCTTGTGGCCGGCTGCGGTTGCAGGCCAGGCGCGTCGCCGGTTGCGGGTAGTAGGGGGCATATACGGTGGCCATGCTGGGGATGGCCTCCAGCGCAGAACGGTACTCGTTGCTGACGTTATAGGGCGGGCACCAGGTGGCGATTGCCGGCGCCGGTGCGGCAAAGCCCTGCTTGAGGCTGGCTTCGAGCAATGGGCAGGCGGCATCCGGGATTTGCGCAGCCGGCAGGTAAGTCATGTAGTACAGCGCCAGGCGGTACTGTGCGACCGGATGGCCCAGCTCCACCGACTTTTTCAGCAGGGCGACCGCGGTCGGCAGGGTATGGGCCATGGCCTGGCCCTGGCGGCTGAGTTCCGGGTCGCCGCCCACGGCGGTGCGCAGCGTACTGGCGCCGTCGTCCTGGTTGTCGGCCTGTTCCAGCAGGGGCAACGCCTGCCGGTAGAGCAGGTCGGCATGAGGGTCGATGCGCACTTCCAGCGCATGCGCGGCCAGTGGCATCAGGGCGATCAGCAGTGGGGGCAAGCGAAGCATGCGGTTCACAGGCAAGCCCCACGGGATGCGAGGTACTGATGGACGGCTTCGATGTTCATGGCGGTCAAGCGTGCGCCTCGGGCAGATCGGAACGACGGCCTATTCTAGCCACCCAAGGGGCCTGGCCGGAAGACCACCCGGCAACTGTCAGACGAGCTTGATCGGCGTGACCTTGCGCTGGGCATATTTTTCCTGGGCCAGGCCAAGCTTGGCGGTAATGACCTTGGCCAATGCATTGTTGCCCAGGTCGTTCAGGTGCAGGCGGTCGATGAACAGGTCGGCCCCGAACACCGGCGAGCTGCTGAGCATGCAGTTCATGTCGTAGCAGGGGACCGGGTCGGCCTGGCTCTTGATGCGGCGGAAAAAGGCCGAGTGCAACTGGCTGTCGAATGCGCCGTCCAGCAGACGGTCGAAATTCGCCGGTTGCCGCTGCAGCGCGTCGAGCATGGCCTGCTCGCCAGCGGGCAGGCTATCCCGACACCAAGGCAGCAACGGCTGCAGGATAAAGGTGAGGGTGGAGTAGCTGTTTGCCAGTAGGCGATCCCATTGGCGCAAAGTCCGGCCAATGTTGTCGGCGGCACGGGCCAGGCGCTTTTCCGGGGGTGACAGCGGCCAGCTGGCAGGCATTGGGACCGGGGATGTGGTCAAGGCCTGGCTGATGCGCTGCCACAGCGATTGCCGGCGCGGCGCCGCCGTGGCCTGTATGCCTTCGCTGAAACGGATGAGAAAGTCCTGGTAGGCCTTGGCGTGCTGCGGACCGTTCAGGCTGGCGAGGACTTCGCAGAGGGCCTCATGGGCCAGGCTGTTGAGGCCGCTGAGTACCACCACGTGGCCGAGCTGGCCAAGGCGGTGCTGATGGGTGAGAAACATCAGCAGTTCCTGGCTGGCATTGAGCCCACAGCCGGCCAGGCTCAGCCAGACTTCACCGGTCAGCATCGACAGGTGTGAGGCCACCGTGTGTTCGTCGGAACTGGCACCGATGCCCAGGGCAGTGGAGCCGCCGACCAGCAGGTTGATGCGCGCTGCACTACCGCGTTCGGCCACCGAAAAGCGCTTGCCGGCACAGTGGCTGTAGCGCAGGCCCAGGGCATCGGTGTTGATGGTGCCGGAGCGGTAGCCGGTTTCGTGCACATGCACGGTGTGCGGTGCACGCCGGCTACCCAGCAGCAGAAAGCGCTGGTAGTCCTGTTGCAATGGCGAAGGCGACGGGCTCGTGTCACGCGTGGTCATGGTCTCTCCTTCGTGTCACCGCTGGCACTTTGCATCGCGTTCAGGCCGCCAGTTCCTTGAGGTTGTACAGCAGGCCACCGGCGGCGATCAGCAGCAGGGCGACCCCCGAGGCCAGGCTGATCATGCGGTTGCTACGCTGCGAGGCGATCTTGCCGATGGCGAAGATGTAGAGGCTGAGCACGGCAAAGTCGATGGCTACCCACAGCAGCGACAGCACCACCATGCTTTTGCCGAACGACTCGGTGATCTGGATGAACTGTGGGAAGAAGGCGATGAAGAAAATGATGTCCTTCGGGTTGGAAATACCCACCATGAAACCTTGCAGCAGCCCGCCGCGGCCTGGCTTGGCGGGCTCGCCGGGCGCTTCGGCGGCAGGTGCCTGCAGGGCGTCGCGCAGCGTGCCGACGGCGATGTAGCCGATGAACAGGCAACCCAGCAGGCTCATGGCGCTGAGCCAGGCCTTGTCGATGGCGGCGCTGGTGAGGATGATCCAGGCCGCCGCGCCGATCAGCACCAGCGATGCCCAGTTGGTGCCGACAGCGGTGAACATGGCCTTGCGTGAGCCGGAGGCAGCCGCGGTGTTGACGATCAGTGCCACCACCGGGCCGGGTGTGGCAATCAGCAGCAGGACGGTAAGGGCATAGGTGGCAGTGAGTGCGGTATTCACGGTCAGTTCTCGATCAATATGTCGGGTGTTGCCGGGTGTGCGGCATGGGCGTGGAACGGGCAGCGGGACGGGTTGAGCGAGCCTGCTTCCTGCAGTTGGTACTGCTTCCACTCGTAGTTGTCGGCATCGCCGAAGAAGCCAAGGGTGTCGGGCATGATGCCGTCGTTGTAATGGTGCACGCGCTCGCGGATGCGCTCACGGATACGTTTGCCGCTTTCGGTGCTGGCGTTGGCCACTTCGTCGAAGTTCGCCCGCGGGTTGATGACGAAGGTGATGTGTGGCCCCAGGTTGCGGCTTTTCATCTGCTGGTGGCCGGGGAAGTTCATGTTTATGAACAATGGCATGCCGGCAAAACAGAACGACCAGGCGTTGTCGTCGGGATCGGTCGGGATGCTCTGCGGCCAAGGCTGCGGGTCGCGCGCGTGCACGCCACGCAACACTTTCCAGGCCAGCGCCTGTTGCTCGGCCAGTGTGCAGTCGGCAGCGGTTTCGAGAAACACCACCAGCGGGCTGCCGATACGCTGTTTGGGTGGGACAGGTGCGACGGTGCGCACGTAGTCGGCCAGGCCCATGGCGATGTCATCGGCCAGCTGCCCGGCGCGGGCGAACAGGATGTGGCAGGTTGCACCGTTTACCGCTTTGCGGCCGAACAGGCAGGGGAACTCGGGGTTGGCGAGAATACTGCGAAAATGTTCTACGGCTTTGAAGGTCCAATGTTGCGTGTTGCGGACATGTTCAGCGGCCAGCTCTAGCGCATCCAGGCGATAGCAAGTTCCATAACCCGTCGACATGATTTCCCCAGGCGTAAATTTGATGAACGTTCCAGACACATGCAGGCAGGATCTTGGTTATGTTTGTTATTTACCTGCATTTTCCGAGACGTCCTTGTCGTTGTAAAACGCGTGGAACTATGACCTACTATTAGTCTTGCTCATGCTCGGAGGCGTCGCCATGTCGGAACGGATTCAGGCTTTGCACGCGCTGCGTGCCTTCGAGGTGGCCTCTCGCTATGGCTCATTTACCCGCGCCGCGGAAGAGTTGGCCCTGACCCAGGGCGCCGTCAGCCACCACATCAAGACCCTCGAAGCCATGTTCGGCTGCGACCTGTTCGAACGTCGCGGGCCCAAACTGGCCCTGACCGAGCATGGCCGCCTGCTGGCGCAGGAGCTCAAGGTTGGTTTCAAGATCATCGAGAATGCTTGCGCCCTGCTGCGCCAGGATCGCTACGGCCTGCGCTTGAAGGCGCCGTCCACGCTCACCGTGCGCTGGCTGCTGCGGGCGCTGGACGGGTTCAAGAAGATCGAGGACAACTGCAGCGTGCAACTGTCCAGCGTGTGGATGGACATCGACAGTGTGGACTTCTATTCCGAGCCCTACGACTGTGCAATCCTCCTGGCCAACGGGCGCTTTCCCGCCGATATCGAGAGTTTCAAGCTGTTCGATGAGTGGCTGATCCCGGTGTGCCACCCCGACTACATGGCCCAGGCACAACCGGATCTGGCCGACCTGGCCCAGTGCGAGTTCCTGCACCCGTCCCCCGACCGGCGTGACTGGCGGCGCTGGCTGGCTCGCATGGACGCGCTGGACATCAGTATCGACCACGGGCAAGTGTTCGATACCCTCGACCAGGGCATCTCGGCCGCACAGCAAGGCTTGGGTATTTCGGTGGTCGACCTGGTGCTGGCCAGTGCCGACCTGGCGGCCGGCCGCCTGGTCACGCCGTTCAAGCATGCGGTAGCTACGGGTGACGGCTACTACATGACCTGGCTCAAGGCCAGCCCCAAGGCGCGGCAGATGCACAAGCTGCGCGAGTTCCTGCTTGGCCAGGTGCCGCCGCTGGCCTGCAAGGACATCAACTACCTGTACGGTTGAACACGCGTTCCAGCATGAAGTCGATGAACACCCGCAATTTCGGCGGCATCTGCCGCCCGGACGGCCAGAGCAGGTAGAAGCTACCGCGCCGTTCCATGAAGTTGTCGAGCACGCTGACCAGCGCGCCGCTGGCCAGTTCGCGGCGTACGGTGAAATCCGGCAGGCAGGTGATGCCGCGGTGATTGACGGCAAAGCAGACGCGCGTCTCGACATGGTTGCACACCATCGAGATCGGGATGTCGTAGCCCTGTTCGGGGTGCTCCTGACGTAGCGGCCAGGTTTCCAGCTTGCCATTGCTGGGGAAGCGATAATGCAGGCAGGTATGCGCCGCCAGGTCGCGTGGGTGCAGCGGCGTGCCGCGATCGCGCAGGTACTCGGGCGAAGCCACCAGGCAATGCTGGAAATGCCCCAGAAACTTGGCGTTGAGCCGCGAGTCCAGTGGCTGCCCACCCCGCATCACCACATCGAAGCCTTCGCCGACGATATCCACCATGCGGTCGGAAAAATCCAGGTCCAGTTCCACCTGCGGGTACTGCGCCATGAACTCGGCCAGTGCCGGCATCACCAGCCCGGTGACCTGCGGCATGCTCACTCGCAGGCGGCCACTGGGAGTCGCGCTGGCCTGGGATAGCGCCTGCTCGGTGGCCTCGATTTCGGCGAGGATGCGCCGGCTGCGCTCGAGGAACAGCGTGCCTTCGGCGGTGAGGGTAATGCTGCGCGTGCTGCGGTGGAACAGACGCACCCCCAGACGGCTTTCCAGGCGCGCCACGCGTTTGCCCACGGCCGAGGCGCTGATGCCCAACGACTGCCCGGCAGCGACGAAACTGCGGGTTTCGGCCACCCGGTTGAAGACCACGAAGCCGCTGAGGCTGTCCATGCTGCGTTCCTGATTACGGACATTGATGTCCTGGCTGAATGGAATTGTACCCGTCTTTTTCCGTAATGCCCCTGCCTTGCAGACTGTGCGCCTGGTTTTCCATTCAAGGTATCTGCTATGTCCCAGACATCCTCCGTACCGCTGCTGGCCACCGGCAGTGAACGCTTGCCCCTCAGTGGGCTGCTGGCATTGGCCATGACCGGCTTTATCGCCATCCTCAGCGAAACCCTGCCGGCCGGGCTGCTCGACCAGATCGCCGATGGCATGCACATCAGCCAAGCCATGGCCGGGCAATGGGTAACGGCGTATGCCCTGGGCTCGTTGCTGACCGCCATCCCGCTGGTGACCCTGACCCAGGGCTGGTACCGCCGCCGCGCGCTGTTGCTGGCAATCGTCGGTTTCGTCCTGTTCAACGGGCTGACAGCCTTGTCGACCTCCAACACACTGACCCTGGTGCTGCGCTTTTTCACCGGTGCAGCAGCCGGGCTGGCCTGGGGGCTGATTGCCGGGCATGCCCGGCGCATGGTGCCGGTGGCGCTGCAGGGCCGGGCCATGGCCGTGGCGATGCTCGGCCAGCCCATCGCTTTGTCGCTGGGGCTGCCGATCGCTACCTGGCTGGGAGCGGGTCTGGGGTGGCGGGCCACGTTCGTGGTGGTCACGGTGGTGGCGCTGCTGCTGGTGGCCTGGGTGCTGCGGTCGGTGCCGGACTATCCGGGGCACGCCGCCGGCAAGCGCCGGCGGCCTTGCAGGTGCTGCGCACGCCGGGGGTGTTGCCCGTATTGCTGGTAATCCTCAGCTGGATCCTGGGTCACAACATCCTTTACACCTACATCGTGCCGCTGCTGGCGGCGGCCGGCATGGCTGCCGACATCGGCCCGGTGCTGATGGTGTTCGGCCTGGCGGCCCTGGTGGGGATTGGCCTGGTGGGGCTGTTGGTCGACCGGCATCTGCGTATTCTGGTGCTGCTGAGCCTGGCCGGTTTTGCCCTGGCAACGCTGGTGTTGGGGCAGGCGTCGTCGTGGGTGATGTACCTGAGCATCGCCTTGTGGGGCGTAACCTACGGCGGTGCGCCGACCCTGCTGCAAACCGCCTGTGCGGATGCGGCGGGTGAGGGTGGGGATGTGGCGCAGTCGATGCTGGTGACGGTCTGGAACAGCGCCATTGCCCTGGGCGGCATCATTGGCGGGTTGTTGCTGAGCGGGGCAGGGGTGCAGTGGTTTGGCGGGGTGGTGTTGGCGTTGATCGCGCTGGCCTGGCTGCTGGCCTGGGCTGGGCGGCGCAGTGGGTTCGTGGCGGGAGCCCGCTAGACGGGCTGTACCTGTCACGGCCCTGTCGCCGGCAAGCCAGCTCCCACAGGAGCTGCGCCGGCCTGGAGCGGCCTTGTGTCGCGAAAGGGCCGCTCCAAAAGCCTGCGCATGGCCAGGAATTGATACAAGGCTGCTTTTGCAGGTATGGCGCGTGCCCAAGGCCCGGCGCTATCCCTGTGGGAGCGGGCACGCCCGCTCCCACAATGACCGTGCAGGCTTTCGAAGTGTTGGGCAAGGCAGTTGCTTCTGCTGGTATGGCGCGTGCCCAAGGCCCAGCGCTATCCCTGTGGAGGCGGCGCGGAGGATGGCACCGGCTATGCCGATGTTCGCGGGCACGCCCGCTCCCACAATGACCGTGCAGGCTTTCGAAGTGTTGGGCAAGGCAGTTGCTTCTGCTGGTATGGCGCATGCCCAAGGCCCGGCGCTATCCCTGTGGGAGCGGGCATGCCCGCGAAGCAGACGGCGCGGTGGATGGCACCGGCTATGCCGGTGTTCGCGGGCACGCCCGCTCCCACAATGACCGTGCAGGCTTTCGAAGTGTTGGGCAAGGCAGTTGCTTCTGCAGGTATGGCGCGTGCCCAAGGCCCAGCGCTATCCCTGTGGGAGCGGGCATGCCCGCGAAGCAGGCGGCGCGGTGGATGGCACCGGCTATGCCGGTGTTCGCGGGTGAACCCGCTCCCACACCGACCGCATCGACATCAAGCCATGCGCAGTACCTGTGGGGCTGGCTTGCCGGCGATGAGGTCGTCCAACCCAGCGCAAACAGCCGCCATAGAGGTAGAATCACCCCCTAAACAGATTCAGAGGTCGACGCGGTGGAGTTGCAGCAGGGCTTTGTCCTGACCCGACATTGGCATGACACGCCCGAAGGCACCTGCGTGGAATTCTGGCTGGCCACCGACCAGGGGCCACGGCAGTTGCGCCTGGCGCCACAGGTATCGGTGGCATTCATCCCCCAGGCGCAGGAAGCGCACGCACGGGTGCTGCTGGCCAACGAACCCGCTGTCGAACTGCGGCCACTGCAACTGAAGGACTTTGACCAGCGCCCGGTGCTGGGCCTTTACTGCCGTCAGCACCGGCAACTGATGCAGCTGGAACAACGTCTGCGCGCAGCTGGTATCGAGGTGTTCGAGGCCGATATCCGCCCGCCCGAGCGCTACCTGATGGAGCGCTTCATCACTGCCCCGGTCCAGTTTACTGGCCAGCCGGATGCCCAGGGCGTGCTCTGCGAGGCCCAGCTCAAACCCCTGCCGGGTTATCGCCCGCCGCTGCGCCTGGTGTCGCTGGACATCGAGACCAGCGAGCGGGGCGAGCTGTACAGCATTGCCCTGGAAGGCTGTGGCCAGCGCCAGGTATACATGCTCGGCACGGCAAACGGCACGGCTGATTGCCTGGACTTCCACTTGCACTACTGCACCGACCGTGCCGAGATGCTGGCCTGCCTCAACCAGTGGATGGCCACGCATGACCCGGACGCAATCATCGGCTGGAACCTGGTCCAGTTCGACCTGCGCCTGTTGCATGAACACGCCAGGCTGCTGCAGGTACCGCTGGCACTTGGGCGCAATGGCGCGCCGATGACCTTGCGCAGCCATGCCGGTGGTGGCCATGTATTCGCCGATGCCCCGGGGCGGCTGCTGATCGACGGCATCGAGGCGCTGCGCTCGGCAACCTGGAGCTTCCCGTCGTTCAGCCTCGAAAGTGTCGCCCAGACCCTGCTCGGTGAAGGCAAGGCCATCGACACGCCGTACCAGCGCATGGACGAAATCAACCGCCGCTTCGCCGAGGACAAACCGGCGTTGGCGCGCTACAACCTCAAGGATTGCGAGCTGGTGACGCGCATTTTCGCCCACACCCGCCTGCTCGAATTCCTGCTGGAGCGGTCTTCGGTCACCGGCCTTGCGGTGGACCGCAGCGGTGGCTCGGTAGCCGCGTTCTGCCACTTGTACATCCCGCAGATGCACCGCCTGGGCTTCGTCGCCCCCAACCTCGGCAGCCGCCCCGACGAAGCCAGCCCCGGTGGCTTCGTCATGGACTCGCGCCCGGGCCTTTACGACTCTGTGTTGGTGCTGGACTACAAGAGCCTGTACCCGTCGATCATTCGTACCTTCCTTATCGACCCGGTGGGGCTGGTCGAAGGTTTGCGCCTGCCCGACGATGAACATTCGGTGGAAGGCTTCCGCGGTGCGCGCTTCTCCCGTAGCGAGCATTGCCTGCCAGCCATCGTCGAGCGGGTATGGCAGGGCCGGGAAGCGGCCAAGCGCGAGGGTAACGCGCCGCTTTCGCAGGCGCTGAAGATCATCATGAATGCCTTCTACGGCGTGTTGGGTTCGAGCGGCTGCCGCTTCTTCGACCCGCGCCTGGCTTCGTCGATCACCATGCGCGGCCACCAGATCATGCGCCAGACCCGCGCGCTGATCGAGGCCAGGGGCTATGAGGTGATCTACGGCGATACCGACTCCACGTTCGTCTGGCTCAAGGGGGCCCACGGCGAGGAGGCTGCAGCACGCATCGGCCGCGAGCTGGTGGCCCAGGTCAACCTGTGGTGGCGCGAACACCTGCGCGAGCAGATGAACCTGGAAAGCGCGCTGGAGCTGCAGTTCGAGGTGCATTACCGGCGCTTCCTGATGCCCACCATCCGCGGCACGGACGAAGGCAGCAAGAAGCGCTACGCCGGGCTGGTGCAGCGGGCCGATGGCAGCGAGCAGATGGTCTACAAGGGCCTGGAATCGGTGCGTACCGACTGGTCGCCTCTGGCCCGGCAGTTCCAGCAAGAGCTGTACGGGCGGATATTCCGTGGTCAGCCATACCGCGACTACGTGCGTGACTATGTGCGGCAGACGCTGGCGGGTGAACTGGACGAGTTGCTGGTGTACCGCAAGCGCCTGCGCCGGCCGTTGGCCGACTATCAGCACAACGTGCCGCCGCATGTGCGCGCTGCACGCCTGGCAGATGACTACAACAGCCGCCTGGGTCGGCCAAAGCAATATCAGCGCGGCGGCTGGATCAGCTACCTGATGACCACCGCAGGCCCTGAACCGCTGGAAACCCGGCAAGCGTCGATCGATTACGATCATTACCTGAGCCGCCAGCTGCAACCGGTCGCCGATGCCATTCTGCCGTTCGTGGGGGATGATTTCGCCGCGCTGACCGATCGCCAGCTTCCGTTGTTCTGACGCGGTGGTACCTGGCTAGCACTCGCTGGCCAGGGGCAGCTACTAATTTCGCACCTCCTGTTACCCTGGAGGCGCGACATGCAGAACCGTCTGAATCCGACCCGAGCTTTGCCCACCACCCTGGACCTGGAGCGAGGCTTCCAGGACGGCATCCTTGCCCGCCGCTTGCCGGCCTGGCTGAGCGGGCTGAACCTGGCAAGCCCCGACAGTGCACCAAAGCCACCTTCTTCGGTAACGGCAGAACAACTGACAACGCTGCTGCAGGCCCTGCAAGACAGTTTCGACTGCCTCCAGCGTCTGCAGCGCCAACTGGCGCCGCTGCAAGGCATTCACGCGTTCTGCAAGCCGCTGCTGCAGCGGGCGTTGCAGGAGAAACTGCATTGCCTGCGCGACCCGGATACGTTGTTCTACCGCCACACCTACTTCACCGTTTCGCCCGACCCCGAACTGGCCACGGGCCACTTGCCGCAACAGGAAAAAAACCACTACGACATCGCACTTGTCGACACTGCGCTGGCCAATTTCACCGAGGATGAAGCGAGACCGGGCAACCTGCCGCGCAGCGACTGCCTGGTGGACGCGGCGGGTGTGAGGGTACCGGGGGTGAGCGCGCCGGCGTTGGCCAAGGTGTGCCGCCAACTGGACCTGGGTGAGCGTTACCAAGAGCACCTGGATACCGTTCTGTACCCGCCGGCCAAGGGGGCCGATGGCCTGCAAGCCACGCTCAAGGCGCAGCTGGTGGCGAACATGCAGGTAGATGCCTTCAAGGCAATGACCGAGGCGGCCCTGACCCCTGCAGAACTGGCTTTGATCCTGGGGTTGTGCAGTAACGGCGCACCTGGCAGGTTCGAGGGCGACCCGGTCGCCGCCAGGCGTCTGCAAGCCTTTGGGTGCACGCTGGAGCAGGTCATCGTGCTGCATGTCACCCGCACGACACTGGTTTTTACCAGCACCAGACGCGTGCTGGTCTACCTGCCCGGCGACCCGGTCAGCCCCTGGTGTGCCGCGCCAGATCTCGACACGTTTATTCGCAGGACCTTGGGCAAACGCCTTGCCGACCCTCAGTACCAGCGTTTCTTCAGGCGTTTCGTGCGCCTGCGTGATCAGGCCGGTTTTTTTGCCCGGGTTACCGACGAACTTGCGGATGTGACCGAAGCAGCTTCGCGGGATATGGAGCAGCACCTGGCTGATTGTACATTGCCCTTGTTCGACCATCAGGCACAGGCGCGTATCGATGTGATCAAGGATGACGCGGCGTTCATCGCGGTACCGGTGCGCATGATCGACAGCGGCGTTCAACAGGCACAGCGTGAACGCCTGGAGGCCGGTGCCTGGGCTGGGGCAGGGGTAGTGGGGCTGTTCGTGCCGGCCATCGGCGCGGTGATGTTGGCTGCCATGGCCTGGGACATGCTCAAGGACGCATTCCATGCAGTGGAAAGCTGGCGAGAGGGTGATACCCGTGCTGCGGTCGAGCACCTGGTGAACATCGCCAGGACGCTCATCACGGTGGGTATCACGTCCGTGCTGGCCGGCGCGGTGGTGCGCAAGACCGACCTGGTCGAGCAACTGGTCACGGCGCGGCTCGAAGATGGCAGCGAAAAGCTCTGGCGCTTCGACCTGGCGCCTTTTCGCTCCGCGCCGCCTGCGCTGCAGGCGCAACCCGATGCCGAGGGGGTGTATCGCTTGGGCGAGCGTCGCTGGGTGAACATGCAGGGCTACTTCTACGAAGTGGTACAGGGCGACGACGAGCAATGGTGCCTGCTGCCCAGGCAGGGCCACGGCCCCGGGTTGCGCCACAACGGCGCCGGTGCCTGGCGGGTATGGTGCGAGCAGCCGGTGGAATGGGATGACACGCACGTCATGTTCCGGCGGCTGGGTGGTGAGTTCAGGCAACTGGAAGACGACCTGATCGATCACGTGATGGCCATTCACGGGATGGAGCCGGACGACTTGCGCGGCTTGCATGTGTGCGGCCAGGCAGCGGATGCCTGCCTGGCGGACACCGTCAGCCGGGTCAGGCTGGCGAGCCGCATCAAGGTCTTGGTCCGCCAGCTGCGCGCAGGCGGGCCGGTGTCCGATACTGCACTGCTTGCCCGGGCCCAGCGTTGGCAAGGTACAGGGGAGGTAGCGAATGACGAGCTGGCTGATTACCTCTGGAATCGTCGCCGTTCGTTGCTGGGGCAGTTGTACTACGAACAGTACCCCCTGACGGAGGAAACGCAGGCGTTACAGCGCGATTTTGCCAGCCTGCACCGGCTGGCGGCGGAACACCTGCTGCGTACGGCACGCCCGGACGACCTGTTGGTCTCGGCAGCGGCGCTGGTCAAGCGCATCCGTTGCATACGTGTACACGAAGCCCTGTTGTTCGATACGCCGCAAACCCTCGACCTTGCGCGTTTCACCCTGCGCATGCTCGAACGCATGCCTGGCGTGGAAACCGGTCCGCGCTGGCAACTGTTCGACGGTGACGCCGGTGCGCCGCTGCTCAGCACCCGTGGGGGTGGGCGGCAGTTGCAGCTCAGGTACCGGGATGGCCTGTTCCACCTCAGCGATGGCCAAGGGCCGTTTGGCCCTGCCAGTGAGTTGTTCCAGCAGATTGCCAGCGGGTATACCCGTGAGCAGCGAGCGGCACTGGCCATCGGCAAACCGTTCGCCTTGCAGCTGCGCAGCGAGCTGGCTCGGCGGGTGGCGCAACAGCGGGAAGTGATTGCCGAAATGCTTGGCATCCGGCCCCCGAATGGCGGCGTGTTCATGCCGTTACGCCTGGCCAACGGCCGCTTTGGCTATCCGTTGAGTGGCTGGCGCCAGTGTCTGGGGCTGGACCGGGCGGTGGTCAGGAACCTGGCCGCCGAACTGCGTGACCTTTACCCGGGTTTCGACGATGACGAAGTCGAGCAGTGGCTGGAAGGGTTGCGGACGTCGCGAACGGACCCATCGACAAAGCTGGACGAGCTCAAGCAACAGCTGGGCACCTTGCGGCGCACCCTGAAGCGCTGGCAGACGGCTACGGTCAAAGTCTGGGCCTGGAAGGCGCGCCGCGAGTTCGCCCGCGGCCTCGTTGACTGCTGGCGCTACCTGGTACCCAAACAGCTGGGGGCTGTAGCGCCGGACCGTGGCTTTTTGCTGAGTTGCTACAGCAGTGACCTGGATGAGCTGCCAGCTATCCCGGCAACGGTCAGCTTCGCGCATGTGTCGGAGCTGGCATTAAGGTCACTGCAGATAAACACCGTGCCGGACACGTTTCTGCACGCCTTCTCCTCGCTGAGCTCGTTGAGCATCAGCAATTGCCGATTGCGTACGTTGGCGTTGACCCAGGCCATGGCCGAGCGCCTGCAGGTGCTGGACTTGTCGAACAACCAGATCGGGCCTGAGGGCGGCATGCCGGCCCTGCTGCATGGCTGCCGCTCGCTGGTGTACCTCAATCTGTCCCACAACCCGTTGCGCAGTGCGCTGTCAGTGGCGGGTATGCCCCGGCTCAATGCCCTGATGCTGCGGGGGACGCAGTTGACGCAGATGCCTGCCGGGGTCATGGAAGCGCTGCACCTTCATACGCTGGACGTAAGTCACAACGCGATCCGCACCTTGCCCTACGGGTTCTATCGCTCGGACTTGTGGCGCGCGGGGCGGGTCTGGCTTGCAGGCAACCCCTTGCTGCACGACCAGGATACCTGGCACGAGGTGCTCGAAGACCAGGTGCCGACGATGCTGCTCTGGACCGACCTGGTGCAACCCGCTGAACGTGATCGCATGGCCGATATCTGGGGCAAGCTCAATGGCCAGGAGGCGTCGAGAGACTTCTTTCACCTGCTGCAGCGCTTGACCGGTTCGGCCGATTTCCAGCAGGAGTTCCTGGCCCGCTACCTGGCGCTAAGGGTACTGCGCATGCTGGTGTCGATGAGCGAACAACCGCTGTTGCGCACGGAACTGTACGCGCATGCATTGACCGAGCATTGCCAGGACAATGCAACCTTGCGCTTCAGCGACCTGGAAGTACGTGCGCGCACATGGAAAGCACTGCACGGCAGCGTGACCAACGACCCGGAGCGGGCGCTGTTGCACCTGGGCGGCCAATGCTGGCGGCTGGATACCCTAGACCAGGTGGGTGGCTTGCACGCCGTGCGTGCTGGCCGGCCTGAGGAGTCGCTGGAGTTCGCACTGGCCTACCGGCTGGCGCTGGCCGACGACCTGGACCTGCCTATCGAGCACGACGAAATGCTCAACCCCGGCGTTGCCAACCTGTCGGCGCAGGATATCGATGCCGCCGCGCACCTGGTGCGGCTTGCCCAGTCCAGGGACGCGCTGGTCGATTATCTGGCGACCACGCCGTTCTGGAAGGAGCACCTGGTACGCGCCTTCCCGACGCGCCTGAGGACGCCGCAGTTCTTTCATGCCGAACTGGAAGCGCTGGTCGAGCGCGATGCCGCGCAAGCAGACATCGACCGGCTTCAGGATCGCGTGCAACAGTGGGAACTCAATGTGACCAGGCAACTGACACGGGAGGCGTTGGGCCGCCATCTGGCGGTTGTGATGATACCGGTGGCTGCCCCCAGGTAGCATTACCTGACCAGCAGTTGGCGCTGTTCTGAAGAGGTGGTACCTATCTAGCCGACCTTCTGGCAGACCTGTGCCTATTGTCAGGCCTCTGGATCAGACAGAGGCCTACAACGTGACTACACCCACCAAGCAGCAACCGCCACCCGTCGATACGCTTGCCATGGAGCAGGCCTATCAGGACAGCCTCATCGTCAAGCGGCTGCCAGGATGGATTCGCCAGCTGCGTATCGTATCGCCGACCGAGCAGAACATCCCGGCCAACGGTTTGTATCAATCGCAGCATGCTGCATTGCGCGACGCGTTGAAAGACAGCCTCGCCTGTCGACAGTGGCTGAAAAAGGAACTTGCGCGTATCGAGGGTATGGACCGTTTCGTCAAGCCGCTGCTGCAACGCGCCATGCAGGAAGCATTCGGCACCAGGGAAAATGTCGATGGCCTGTATTTCAGGCGCTGGTATACCTACACCGCTCCCAGCCAGGGCATCGTGTGGGGGCGTTACCCGGTGGCGGAAAAGGACTATGTCGACGTACCGCTGATCGAGGCGGCACTGGACAACTTCACGCCCGGCGAGGGGCAAAACGAACAGCACAAGGACAACTGCATCGTCGACAGCCGGTCGCAACGGCTCACCTCGCCAACCGCACCTGCCTTCGCACGCGTGTGCCGTCAGCTGGATCTGGGCAGGCGCTATCAACAGCATCTGGACACCGTGCTCAAAGCGCCGAGCACCCAGGCGCGCGGCTGGCGCAGCATGGCTTCGACGCTTGCCCAACTGTACAGCTCGGTCATGCTGATCGATGCGTGCAAGGCCAAAAGCGATGGGATACTGAGTGCCGCCGAACTGGAACTGGTGCTGGACCTGTGCAAGCACGGACGCCCCGGCACATTCTACGAGTCGAAAGTCGTGGCCCGGCAACTCAGGGCGTTCGGCTGTGATTTGCAACAGATCGTGATATTGGAAGTACTTCACGAAGGTTGGCTGTTCAACTCCACCCGCAAGATCATTGTCTACATTCCCGATGACCCCAATGGCCCCTGGACGGTAAGCCCCGACCTTGAGCGCTTCACCCGCAAGGTACTGGGCCAGCGTCTGCGGGATACGCGCTACCAGTCGTTCTTCAGGCGTTTCGTGCGTCGGCGCGACAGCCAGCAGTTCTTTTCCAGGGTTGCAAAGGACCTGGTGGGTGTCGCCAGTTGGGCTACCCGGGAAATGGATCAGCACATGCTCGACTACCCGCTGCCGTTGTTCGAGCACCTTGCCTGGGCGCGCATCGAACACATCAAGGACGATGCTGCACTGATTGCGACGCCGGTATCAGACCTCGACCGAAAGGCCCAGGAAGCCCATCGGCAAAGGCTGGTTGCCGAAGGCTGGACACTGGCAACGGTGGCTGGCGTGTTCATCCCCGCACTCAATGCACTGCTGCTGGCGGTAATGGTCTGGGACCTGCTGGGCGAGCTGTTCCAGGCCGTGGAGGACTGGCGCGAGGGCGATACCAGCGCAGCAATGGAACATGTGCTCAGCGTGGCCAAAGACCTGGCCGTGATCGGTGCCACCGCTGTGGTATGGCGGGAAGCGAGCCGGGCCTGGGCCGCAGTGGACAAGTGGGTGCCAGCGCGCCTGGAAGACGGTACCGAGAAACTCTGGAATGCAGACCTGGTGCCGTTTCGCAGTGCTGCACCGCCTGCCGGGGAGGTAGCTGATGCAATGGGCGTCTACCGTGCCCGGGACAGAAGCTGGATGCACATGGACGGCCATTATTATGAAATCGTCCAGCGCGCAGATGAAGGATGGCAACTGGCGCCAAGAGGTGGGCATGGCCCTTTGTTGCGTCACAATGACGCCGGTGCCTGGCGGCTATGGACCGAACAACCCGCCAGCTGGACAGACAAGCACAGGATGTTCCGCCGCCTGGGTGAGCGTTTCGCTCGCCTGGATGATGAACAGATTGACCAGGCCATGGCGGTCCATGCCCTGGATGCAGATCATCTTCGGGCGTTGCATGTGTACGGCCGGCCGCCTGAGGCCGAGCTGGTCGATACGGTAGAGCGCCTGCTGATCGACCGCCGGCTGCAGGCGTTGCTGGACGATTTGAAGCTTGGGCGGGTGCCGGAGGACGTGCCGTTGCTGGCGAAGGCCCGCGCCTTGCCTGGCGTCAGCGAGCACGACGGGCCAGCATTGGCGGCGCAGGTCTCTGCAAGGCGTCGCCAACTGTTTCAACAGGTGTATGACGGGCAGCAGGAACCAGACGATGCGGCGGTCACAACATTGCGCAGGGCGTTCCCGAGCCTGCATGGCCGAGCGGCCCGCGAGCTTGTGGGTGAGCTGTCGGCAGAAGGTGCGGAGTTTCAGTCATTGGTCAGCGGCACGGTGCCGTTTCGGCTGGTCGAAAGGGCCAGGCTGAGCGTATTGCGCATACGTGTTGCGCGTGCCTGCGAGGGGCTGTTCATCGATACGCCCCAGACCCTGGACCAGGCCAAGGTCGCGCTGACGCTGCTGGAGACTCTGGATGTCAGGGAGGCCAGGCCGCGCTGGCGGCTGTACGATGGCGAGAGTCCGCAACCGATAATGACGACCGCTGGCAACGGACAGAACTACAGGCTTGTACACGACAACGGGCAGTTCGAACTTGAGAACGCGCTAGGCCTGGAGCTGCGCGGCCCCGGCGAGCTGTTCGAAACCCTGGTAGAGGCGTTTGCCCCTGATGATCATGCGGCACTCGGCATCACTGAACCCTATGCCGCGAGCTTGAGAGCAGTATTGGGCCGGCAAATCGCCGGGCACAGCAGGGTGCTCGCCCAGGCGTTGGGCAAAAATCCTCGGCAGCCCTGGATGCTGATGCCAATGCGCCTGGAGGATGGCAGGGTCGGCTACCCGCTGGGGGGGAGCCTGGGACGCTTTGTGCGGCCAGCGTCTCGACCGCGCGCGTTCGCGGCGCGCCTGCGCAAACTCTACCCGGCGTACAGTGACGAGCAGATCGAAGCCTGGCTGGCCCGGCTGCATGCTTCGGGGCGCGATACCGAGGCTGCACTCGGGGTGCTCGAACAGGAAGAGGAACTGTTGAAGACCCACTTGAAAGATTGGGAGCGGCAAGGGCTGATGACCGGTGAACGCACCGAGCGCAAGCGGTTTCGCAAAGCAATCATGAATTGTTGGCGGGAGCGGGTGCCTGGTCAGGTTGCCCCTGAGAACCAAAGGGAATCTGTGGCTTGGCAATACAGCGGGTATGAGCTGCGCTCATTGCCTGTATTGGGCCCACAGTTCATCTTCCAGCATGTTACCGAGCTTTCCCTGCGCAGCCTGCTGCTGACGGACGTACCAGAGCAATTCCTTCTTTCCTTCCCCAATCTGACGTCTCTGGAGCTGAGCTACAACCGGCTGGAACGGCTGCCAGGCAGCCTGGCGTTGCTCAATGACCTGCGCATTCTCGACCTGTCCGCCAACCGCATCTCGCTGGACGTGTCTCAGGCTCAAATGTTGGCGCTCTGCCGCCGGTTAAGGTATCTGAACCTTTCGGACAACCGTTTGAACATGCCCTTTTCCGTGGCGCGGATGGACCAGTTGGCCGAACTGCGTCTGCGCAATACCGGGTTGGCATCGTTGCCCGAGGGCATCATGAATTGCGGGGTGTTGTACATGCTCGATGCTTCCAACAACTTCATCACTACGTTGCCCCCTGGCTTCATCGAGTCTGATTTCTGGCGGGACGGTTACGTGGCGCTGGCAGGCAATCCTGTGTTGCTGCGTCAGGCTGAAGGGGCGCAGCAGGCCTGGAATATTCCAGAGGGCAGCACGGTCCCTGAGAAGCTTCGCTGGGCGGACCGCCTGGACGGCGAGAGCCGTGAAGACCTGAGTAACGTGTGGATGCTTATCGAGCAAATGGATGGGGTGACGAGCTTCATGCAACTGCTGAAACAGCTCACGCGTTCGCGAGACTTCACGCATCCTCGATTCGGTAAAATGCTGGCTTCACGGGTTTTGGCCATGATGGAAAAGATCGAGAAGGCTCCAGAGCTGGCCAATGAGCTTTTCGCCAATGCGGTGATCGAGAACTGCGCCGACAACGCCACGGTGGTCTTCCAGCAACTTGAAATCCGATGCCTTGTATGGGACGCCGAGCAGGCTGCCCCTTCTGGTAGTCAGGAGCGAGTTCTGGTCACGTTGGCGCGGCAGTTGTGGAGGCAGCGGGAGGTCGAGTTCATCGCCTTGCGTGAGGCTGAGGCTGCAGGTTTCGGGAACGAGTCGATCGAATGGGCATTGGCCTATTCGATCCGCTTGCGCGAGGACCTGGACCTGCCAGGCAATGCGCGGAGCATGCTCCACGCCGGGCTTCCTCGCCTGAATGATGCTTCGGTCATGCGCGCGCGTGGGCAGGTAAGGCGTAATGAGACAGCCGAATCGGTGGCAGTGTGGATGGTCCAGCAACCGTTCTGGAGAAAACACCTCGAAAAACGCTACGTACGCGAACTCGAAGTGCCGCGAAGTTTTCAGAACCGGTTGGCAGAAGATGCCGGTGCCGAGGACGCCGCCAGATTGATGGCGCAAATCAGGCAGTGGACCGAAAGGACCGAACTTCAACTGACAATAGAGGCTCTGCAACGTTGGGTATGACGAGGGCGCATTGGACTATGCTCAAGCTACACGTGATTGAGGTAGTTTTTCGGGCTCACGACGAAGAGTGACCGCGCTTGGTAACCGCCGGTTACGGTTCATTGAAACATGGAAGCCTTTTGGTGGTTTACGCTCGCTCGTCGGATCTTTCGCCCTGATCTGTAGTCTTCTGGTTTATCGAGAGAATAAGGAGATACGCATGCTCGTCCGGTCACTGACCCTCGCCATCTTGCTCGCGCTTGTCGGCCCTGTGTTTGCCGCCGACAGTGACGCGCCGCTGGCCAAGGAACTGGGCAAGGCCAGGCCCTTGGTCGTCATCGCGCCCAGCAGCGCCGACCCGACGTTGCGCGGCTTGAACGAAGCCCTCAAGGACCCGGCCACCCAGGCCGCCTTCAAAGAGCGCAACCTGGTGCTCTACAGTGTTGCCAACATGATGGGCAAGCGTGAGGACAAGAACCTGGAGCAGCAGACCACCATGGCCCTGATACGCGAGTTGAAGCTGGGTGCCAGCAAAGGTACCAAGGTGATCCTGGTGGGCAAGGACGGTGAACGGCACATGCTCAAGGACGATGAGGAGGGCGAGGCCATCGACCCGCAGGTTATTTTCAAGGCGGTCGATGAGCTGCCTGCCAGCGAAAAAGCCATGACGGCGCCCGAACCTGTTGCTGCAGCGGCACCGGAAGCCAAGGCCAAGGACAGCAAGCCAGCCAAGCCCGCCAAACCTGCCGCGCCGCCCAAACCGCTGGAAGACTGACCCTGCACGACGGCCCCGAGGCACCTTGGGGCCGTCGTGTATTCCACTGTATCTGCCCACGCTGCATACCCATTCCCATACAAAACCGCACCCCGCGCGATACATCCACGACATACCGCAACGGCCTAATGGCTCCACATTCCAACCACAGTGGAGCGACACCATGACTCAAGTACGAAACACCCTCGGCCTGCTCGGCGCTGCCCTGATCGGCAGCATGGCATTGAGCAGCAGCGCCTTTGCCGTCGAACCGTTGGCACAGGGTTACCAGCTGGCTTCGGCCAAGGTGGCCGGCGAGGGCAAATGTGGTGAAGGCAAATGTGGTGGCAGCGCCAAGGCTACCCAGGGCGAAGGCAAGTGCGGTGAGGGCAAATGCGGCGCCAGCGCCAAGGCCGGTGCCGAAGGCAAATGTGGCGAGGGCAAGTGTGGTGATGCCTCGTTCGCCAGGACCGACAGCAACCACGACGGCAAGGTCTCGCGCGACGAGTTCCTGGCGGTGGCCAAGGACCGTGCCGGCGACTTCGACAAGATCGACAGCAACCATGACGGTTTCATCTCCGAACAGGAGGCGGCGGATCACCTCAAGGCGATCTACCAGGCGAATGGCAAGGCCATGCCCGAAGGCCTGTTCAGTCACCTGACCGGCAAATCCTGACCTCTACCCCATGAACCGCACAACGCCCCTCCTGCTGGTCAGGCGGGGCGTTGTGCCTGTTGCGGAGACCTGTTCATGCCCTCCACATCTCTGTCCCCTTCATCTTTGCAGGCCGGGCTTGGCCTGCGCCGCGGCCTGTTGCCGGAACTGCTGGCCCTGGACGCTGGCACCCTGGACTTTCTCGAATGCGCACCGGAAAACTGGATTGCCGTGGGTGGTGCCTACGGCAAGGGCCTGGCGCAGTTGGCTGAGCGTTTTGCTATTACCTGCCACGGGCTGTCGTTGTCGCTGGGTGGCAGCGAGCCGCTGGACCGCCATTTCCTTGGCCAGACCCGCCAGTTTCTTGATCGCCACCAGGTGCGCCTGTACAGCGAGCACCTGAGCTACTGCAGCGATGACGGGCACCTGTACGACCTGATGCCCATTCCGTTCACCGACGAAGCGGTGCGCCATGTGGCCGCGCGGATTCGCCAGGCCCAGGAACACCTGGAGCGGCGTATTGCCGTGGAAAACATCAGCTACTACGCCGCGCCGTACCAGGCGATGAGCGAACTCGAGTTCATCCGTGCGGTACTCGATGAGGCCGACTGCGACCTGCTGCTGGACGTCAACAACGTCTTCGTCAATGCCTGCAACCACGGTTACGACGCCCGCGAATTCCTTGCCGGCTTGCCCCAGGCGCGGGTGACCGGGATGCACGTGGCGGGCCATTACGACGAAGCACCGGACCTCAAGGTCGATACCCACGGGGCTGCGGTGAAGGAAGATGTGTGGGCGTTGTACGCGCTCGCCTGTGCGCGCTTCGGTGTGCAACCGACCGTGCTCGAACGTGATTTCAACTACCCGCCGCTGGCCGAACTGCTCGCCGAAACGGCGCGCATTCGTGCAGTGCAAAGTACCTCGGGAGGGCAGGCAAATGAATGAGACCTTGCGTGAGCAGCAGTACACCTTGGCCCGGCATCTGCGTGACCCGCAGCGGCATGCACCGCCGCCGGGCGTGGAGGCCCGGCGCCTGAAGATATACCGCGAGTTGTTCTATGGTGCTATCGAAGGTTTGCTGGCCGGCAGTTTTCCGGTGATGCGCCAGGCGTTGGGCGAGCGGCGCTGGCATGCCCGGGTGCGTGATTTCTATGCCAACTATCGCAGCCAGACACCGTTGTTCACCGAGCTTGCCGAAGCGTTCGTCGATTACCTGCAAGGCGTGGAGCTGGATGCACCCTGGCAGCTGGAGCTGGCGCACTATGAGTGGGTCGAGGCGAAGTTGTATCTGAGTGATGCCGAGGACCCGGCCCATGACCCGGCAGGTGACCTGCTGGAAGGGGAGCCGCTGTTGTCGTGTGTGGCGCGAGTGTTGGCCTATCGTTGGCCGGTGGAACGTATCGGGGCGGATTACCAGCCAGCGGTCGCGCCTGCGGCGCCGACCTTGTTGCTGGTTTATCGCGATGCGCAGTTCAAGGTGCGCTTCGCGCGCCTGGCGCCGCTGGCGTACCGGTTGCTGGCGCTGGAGCAGGGCAGTGGGCGGGCGCGGCTGGAGGCGTTGGGAGGTGGTGTGGAAGAGGGGCTGGCGTTGCTGGAGGGATTGCGCGAGCAGGGGGTTATCATCGGTACATGTTGAATGCGGGTACGGGGGGCGCTTTGCGCCCCATCGCCGGCAAGCCAGCTCCCACACCGACCGCATTGACCTCAGGGCTGTGCTGTCCCTGTGGGAGCGGGCGTGTCGAGGCGTCGAACCGCCGCGAACACGGGCGAAGCCCGTGCCATCCACCGCGTCGCCTGTTTCGCGGGCTTGCCCGCTCCCACAGGTACTGCGCAGGTCTTGAGGTCAGCGCGGTCGGGGTGGGAGCTGGCTTGCCGTGGCGACGAACCGCGGCGATGGGCTGCAAAGCAGCCCCGGCGATCTCACCTGCCGAACCGCCCCCTGAGCCAATGGTCCAGGCTCAACCGCCCGGCCCCTTTCAGCAGCAGTGGCAGCAACGCCACCAGGTAGATCAGCGGCAGCTTGAAGTTGCCAAAGCCCTGGTCGGTAATCGCATACCCTTGGGCCAGCTCGGCCAGGCTCGACCAGTGCGCCGGCCAATGCACTGCGGCAATCGCCACCACGGTCACCACCATCAGCCCCAATGAGGCCAGCCGGGTACCCAGCCCCAGCAACAGCAGTAACGGCAGGACCAGCTCCGCCCACATCGACAGCTGCCAGTTCAGCTCTGCAGGCAGCAGGTTGAAGGGGAACGGGAAGTTCGCTTGCAGGTCGGCGAACCAGTTGCTGCCATTGAATTTCTCCCAGCCGGATTCGAAAAACTCCCAGGCCAGGAACAGCCGCAACGGCAGGTCGGCGCTCCAGGTACCGAAACGGTCGAAGGTGCTCAGGGTGCGGGTCAAGGTGGTCATGCTGGTTTTCTCTCTTCAGGAAGGGCACGGGCGTTACGGCGTTGCTGGCGGGCCAGCTTGGCGGTGAGCTTGACGGCAATGGCGCTGAACATCAGGGCGAACGCCAGCGGGTACCAGCCCCCCATGGGGATGCGTTTGTAGAACGACAGGCAGAACACCGCAGCCAGTACCCACATGCCGGTGCTGTGCAGGGCCTGCCAGGCGCGGCTACCCAACAGGCGCATCGGGGCCTTGAACGAAGTGAGGGTGAGCAACACCAGGAACAGGTAACCGAGGGTGCCGGGCAGGCTGGAAGCAAGCGTGCGGCCGGCCCAGAACAGCTCGGGGAATTGCTGGGCATAGCGGTAGATCAGTACGCCGTGCACGGTATGGGAAAAGGCGAATGCCAACCCCAGGTAGCGCCGCTCCTGCAGGATGCGGCGGCTGCTTGTGCCAGGCAGCAAGGTCACCAGCGACGAGGCCAGGAAGGCCAGCAGGAATAATGCGAAGGAGCTGCGCGCAGTGGCACGGATCGCGCTGCGCAGGCCGTCCGGGTCAGGCTGGCTGGCCAGCACCACGGCGGTCATCGCCAGGGTCAGGCCGGCGAGCGTGGCGAACAGCTTCCAGCCGGTGGGAAGGGTGAGGGGTTTCATCAGGGAGGCTCCCGGGGTGTGGTTTGTGACCGGGAGTGTGTCGGGGCGGGGTATCTGCAGTGTGTCGGCGGGGGTGGGGTTGTGTATCGGATTGTACTGATGCCTGGAGAGCCACCTGTTTTCCGTGGGAGCGGCCTTGCGTCGCGAAAGGGCCGCAAAGCGGCCCCGGCAATTCATGCAGCGAAGTTGAAAACCCGGGGCTGCTGCGCAGCCCTATCGCGACGCAAGGCCGCTCCCACAAACGGTCATTTGAGTTCGATCTGCGCGCACAACCCGCCGCTTGCGCGGTTGCTCAGGGTCAGTCGACCGCCCATGGCCTGGATCAACTGGTGGGCAATCGCCAGCCCCAGCCCGGTGCCGCCGGTACTGCGGTTGCGTGAGCCTTCCACGCGATAGAACGGCTTGAGCACTTCATCCAGCTCGCCAGCGGGAATGCCTGGCCCGTTGTCGAGCACGCGGATCACGGTCATTTCGCCTTGGCGGCATACCTCCAGTTCGGCAGCGCCGGCAAATTTCAGGGCATTGTCCACCAGGTTCACCAGCACCCGGCGCAGGGCATGCGGGCGGGTTTCCAGCAGGCTGGCGCTGCTGCCATGGCGCTCGACCCGGGCGCCACTGTCCTGGTAGTCGAATACCAGGCTGTCGAGAAAGGCATCGAGGTTGACCCGGCACGGTGTCTCGGTACTGGTGTCCATGCTGCGGGCATAGGCCACGCCTTCGCGCACCAGGTGTTCCATCTCGCCCAGGTCGCTCCACAGCTTGTCCTTTTCCACCCCTTCATCCATCACTTCGACACGCAACTTCATGCGCGTGATCGGCGTTTGCAGGTCGTGGGAAATGGCCGCCAGCAACTGCATGCGTTCCTTGAGGTAGGCAGCGATGCGCGCCTGCAGGGCGTTGAAAGCCACGGCGGCGTAGCGCACTTCGCGCGGGCCGCTTTCATCCAGCTGCACGCCTGGTTTGTCCGGGTCCAGGTTGTCCACTGCCTGGGCCAGGCGGGTCAGCGGGCCGATCGCCAGGCGCACTGCCAGCCAGGTGCACAGCAACAGCACGGCCAACTGGATCAGCAATACCACCGGCAGCCAGCGGGCCACGGGAACCGGCGCCGGGGTTACGTCGATGGTCAGCGGTGCGCCATCGGCGAGCGTCAGGTGTGCCTGGAAGTGTGCATTCGGGCCGGGGATTTCCTGGAAGGTCAGGCGGTAGTCGGCGCCAATGGCCTTGACGATCGAATCGGCAGCCATGGGTGGGTCACTGCTCGGCATGGCTTCACCCGCCAGGCCCTGGTCCAGCCGGTAGCGGTAGGTACGCCGCTCCAGGCGCGGCAACCAGGCGGCGCGTTCGGCCGCAGGCAGGCGGTCGAGGATGGCCACCGAGGTGGCCACGTCCTGCTCCAGGGTGCTGAGCATCATCGAGCGGCTGCTGATGTAACGTTCGTAGGCCTGCAGGCCGAACGACAGGCCGTAGGCCAGCACCAGGCCGGTGAAGAAGATCAGTGCCAGGCGCGAGGCCAGGGTACGTGGCCACTTCATGATGGCGACTCGAGCAGTTGCACCGGCAGCGAGAACACGTAGCCCTCGCTGCGCACGGTCTTGATGCAGCTGGGTTCGCGGGCGTCGTCACCCAGGCGCTGGCGCAGGCGGCTGACCAGCAGGTCGATGGAGCGGTCGAAGATGTCGGCTTCGCGGCCCTGGGTCAGGTTGAGCAACTGCTCACGGCTGAGCACCCGCTGCGGGTGGTCGAGGAACACCCGCAGCAGGCGGTATTCGGCGCCGCTCAGGGCTACCAGGGTGCCTTCGTTGTCAAGCAGGTGGCGGGCGGTGGTGTCCAGCCGCCACTGGCCGAAGCCGAGCAGGCGGCTGCTTTCGCTGATGGTCAGGTTGGGCGGCAGCATGCGCGTGCGGCGCAGCACGGCGTTGATACGCGCCAGCAGTTCGCGCGCCGAGAACGGCTTGGTCAGGTAATCGTCGGCGCCCATTTCCAGGCCGATGATGCGGTCGGTTTCGTCGTTGCGGGCGGTCAGCATCAGCACCGGGGTGTTGCGGTGCTTGCCGGCGCGCAGCTCGCGGCACAACAGCAGGCCGTCGTCGCCAGGCATCATGATGTCGAGGACGATCAGGTCGATGCTGTTGGCTTCGAGAAATGCACGCATCTGCCGGCCGTCAGCGACGATGCTGGTGCGCAGACCGTTCTTCTTCAGGTAGTTGCCGACCAGTTCGCGGATTTCGCGGTCGTCGTCGACGATCAGGATGTGATCGACATGTTCCATGCGCTGCTTTCCTGTGCAAGAGGGGATGGGCGCAGTGTACCGAGCGCGTTCGCGCTTGCCTGCGGGGCTTTGTATTGCAGTGTATCTGGCGTATGTACAGACACAGGAGGAAGCACATCACAGCTTTGGGCGACACATCCGGGATACCTGGCCGGCGTGAAATGGCTCTCGACCGGGGAGCACCACTCCCCACCCTCAAGCGTGATACAGGAGAGATGCCATGAACGTCAAAACCTTCGCCCGTGCCGGTCTGTTCGCCGTGCTCAGCTTCGGCGCCATTACCGCCCAGGCCTCCACCATGCCGATGGACGAGACCGGGGTCATGCAGTACCGCTACGGTGATCACCTGGACGTGAAGAAAGTGCTGTCGATACAGGATGACCAGAGCGACGCCTGCGGCCTGGTGAATACCCGCATGGACTACCTCGACTCCAAGGGCCAGCAGCAGAGCGTGCAGTATCGTACCTACGCTACCGGCGGCTGCCATGAGAATTGATCGTCGCTTGTTGTTGAAGGTGGGCGGCATTGCCCTGGCGCTGACCGGCCTGGGCCTGGCCGGGCACCTGATGGCCCGCGACAGCTACGGCAGCATGCCGTCGCTGTCGGGCGCCAGCCAGTGGATCAACTCGCCGCCGCTGGATGCCACGGCGCTCAAGGGCAAGGTAGTGCTGGTGGACTTCTGGACCTGGGACTGCATCAACTGCCGGCGCAGCCTGCCGCATGTGAGCGAATGGGCGCGGCGTTATGCCGACCAGGGCCTGGTGGTGGTCGGCGTGCACACCCCGGAGTACGACTACGAGCACGATGTGGGTACCTTGCGTGACAAGGTGGCCGGGCTTGGGATCGGGTACCCGGTGGCGGTGGATAACGACTACAAGGTGTGGAATGCCTGGGGCAACCAGTTCTGGCCGGCACACTACTTTGTCGACCGCAAGGGGCAGGTGCGGCATGTGCACTTTGGCGAGGGGGATTATGCTGGGCAGGAGCAGGTCATACAGGCGTTGCTGGATGAGAAAGGGTGAGTGGTCTGTGCCGGCCTCTTCGCGGGCTTGCCCGCTCCCACAGGTTTGCGTAATCAGTGAAATTTGCGCGGTACCTGTGGGAGCGGGCAAGCCCGCGAAGAAGCCAACACCGAGCTATCAAGTGAAACTGGCAAAATGCGCCTGCATCCGCGCTGCATCCGCCTTGCGCCCGCTGAACAGCTCGAACGCCTTCACCGCCTGGAACACGGCCATGTTGCTGCCATCCAGGGTGCGGCAGCCCAGCGCCCGGGCGGCGCGCAGCAGTTCGGTTTCCAGCGGGAAATAGATGATCTCCGCCACCCACAGGCGCGCATGCAGCAGCTCCACCGGCAGTGGCGTGCCCGGCAGTTTGGCCATGCCCACCGGCGTGGTGTTGACCAAGCCGTCCGCTTCGGCCAGGGCCGTGGCCAGGTCTGTGCCGAGCACTGCGCGGCCGGCACCGAAGTGGGCATTCAGGTTGTCCACCAGGGCCTGTGCACGGGCTGCGTCCACTTCGAACAGTACCAGCCGCTCGACCCCTTCACCCAGCAGGGCATGGGCGACGGCGGAACCTGCGCCACCGGCACCCATCTGTACCACCTGGTTTCGTGCCACATCCGGCAGGCCGCGGCGCAAGCCTTCGGCAAAGCCCAGGCAGTCGGTGTTGTGGCCGACCCGCTTGCCGTCCTTGAGCACCACTGTGTTCACCGCGCCGATGCCGCGGGCTTCGTCCGACAGTTCGTCGAGCAGCGGCAGTATCGCCTGCTTGAACGGGTAGGTGATGTTGAGCCCGGTGAAACCGGTGTGCTGGGCGGCGTCGAGCAGGCCGGGCAGGGCGCTGTCGTCCAGTTGCAACTGGTCGGCATCGATCAGCCGGTACAGGTAGCGCAGCGCCTGCGCGTCACCTTCGTGTTCGTGCAGGGCAGGGGTACGCGACAGCTGGATGCCGCGGCCGATCAGGCCGGCAAGGATGGCTTGCTGGCTCATGCGCTGCGGCCCTGCAACATTTCGGCGAAGTGCCTGATGGCCATGCGGTAGCCATGGCTGCCCAGGCCGCAGATGACCCCGACGGCGATCGACGATACGAACGACAGGTGACGGAACGGTTCGCGCTTGTGCACGTTGGACAGGTGCACTTCGATAACCGGCACTTCGCCGGATACCAGCGCGTCGCGGATGGCCACAGAGGTGTGGGTCCAGGCACCGGGGTTGATCACGATGCCGGCGCAGCGGCCACGGGCAGCATGGATCCAGTCGATCAGTTCGCCTTCGTGGTTGGTTTGGCGGAACTCGATTTCCAGGCCGTGGGCATGGGCGGTATCGGCACAGCCCTGCGCCAGGTCGGCGAGGGTTTCGTGGCCATACTGGGCAGGCTCGCGGGTGCCCAGCATGTTCAGGTTGGGGCCGTTGAGTACGAGAATAAGGGGCTTCATGAGGGGCATCGCTTTGTTGTTGTTGGATGCGTTTAGTTTTGTACTGACTGGTTAGTTCCGTCAATTTGGACTGGATCGCCTTGCCGGGAAAGTGGGCGATTATCGAACTTTATGTATCCTGTACTGGCCTTATCGCCGGCAAGCCAGCTCCCACAGGTACAGCGCAGAGGCCAGATACTGCGGTGATCCTGTGGGAGCTGGCTTGCCGGCGATAGGGCCAGTGCAGACTGCTTGCAGCTGGATTACAAAATTGTAATTTTCCCACCACCGCCCCGATAAGCACGGCTTTCTACAGTCCCTCGTCAAAACTCGCCGACGAGGACCTGTTTCGTGCCCATCCCCCGCAACACCGCGTTGCTCTGCCTGGTGCTGGCCGGCGCCGCCAGCGCCCAGGCCAGCCAGAGCCTGAGCCTGCCCCAGGCGCTTGATGCCGCCTTTGCCCGGAACCCGGAGCTGGCCGCGGCTGGCCGGGAGGTCGGCATTGCCGACGGCGAGCGGCGCCAGGCCGGGCTGATCCCCAATCCGGAACTGTCCTGGGAGGTCGAGGACACCCGGCGTGACACCAGCACCACCACTGTCACCCTCAGCCAACCGTTGGAGCTGGGCGGCAAGCGCGGCGCACGCATCGCCGTGGCCGGAGCCGGCCAGGCCATTGCCCAGCTTGACCTGCAGCGCCAGCGTAACGGCTTGCGCGCCGATGTGGTGCAGGCCTTTCATGCGGCCTTGCGCGCGCAGACCGCGCTGGAGCTGGCGCAGCAATCGCAGGCGTTGACCGAGCGTGGGTTGCGGGTGGTGCAGGGGCGGGTGAGCGCTGGCCAGTCATCGCCCGTGGAAGCCACCCGGGCCCAGGTGCAAATGGCCCAGGCCCAGGCCGAAGTGCGCCGCGCGCAAACCCAGCGCAGCGTGGCCTACCAGGCCCTGGCACGGTTGACCGGCAGCCCGTTGGCAAGCTTCGACCAGTTGCAGGCCGCCAACCCGTCCCCTGGTGATGCGCCCAGCGCTGACGCCCTGCTCAGCCAGGTCGAGCAGACGGTCGAATGGCGCCTGGCCGCTGCCCAGGTCGAGCGCGGCGACGCGACCCTGGGCTCGGAAAAGGCCCTGCGCATTCCCAACCTCACCGTCAGCCTGGGCAGCCAGTACAGCCGTGAAGACCGCGAGCGGGTCAATGTGCTGGGCCTGTCAATGCCCTTGCCGTTGTTCGACCGCAACCAGGGCAACGTGCTGGCCGCGGCGCGCCGTGCCGACCAGGCGCGTGACCTGCGCAACGCCGTGGAGCTGCGCCTGCGTAGTGAAACCCGCAGCGCCGTCAGCCAGTGGGCCACGGCCATGCAGGAAGTGCAGGCCTATGACCGCACCATCCTGCCTTCTGCGCAGCAGGCCGTGGACACCGCCACCCGCGGTTTCGAAATGGGCAAGTTCGCCTTTCTCGATGTACTCGACGCCCAGCGCACGCTGATCGAGGCACGCGGGCTGTACCTCGAGGCACTGGCCTCGGCGACCGACGCGCGGGCGCAGGTCGAGCGGATTTATGGCGACCTCGATGGCCTGAGCAACACACTGAACAGCAGGAGCAACAATGACTAATCCACGCAAGCTAGCCCTTCTGGCTGCCGCCATCGCCGCGCTTGGCCTGGGTGGCCTGGCCTGGACCGACAACCTTGGCAAGGCGTCGAGCACGCAAGCCCGGCACGACGACCACGGCGAAGACAGCCACGGCCACGGCGAGCAAGAGGCCAGTGCAGGCCACGAAGAAGAGGGCAAGCTGCACCTGTCCCCCGCCCAGATCGAAGCTGCCGGTGTGCAACTGGCCAACGCCGGCCCTCGTGAGCTGGGTACCGCCATCAGCTTCCCGGGGGAAATCCGCTTTGACGAAGACCGTACCGCCCACGTCGTGCCACGCGTGCCCGGTGTGGTCGAGGCGGTGCAAGCCGAGCTGGGCCAGGCGGTCAAGCGTGGCCAGGTACTGGCGGTGATCGCCAGCCAGCAGATTTCCGACCTGCGCAGCGAGCAACAGGCTGCCCAGCGCCGCCTGGAACTGGCGCGCCTGACCTTCCAGCGTGAACAACAGCTGTGGCAGGAGCGCATCAGCGCCGAACAGGATTACCTGCAGGCCCGCCAGGCGTTGCAGGAGGCCGAGATTGCCCTGGCCAACGCCCGGCAGAAGGTCGCCGCGGTGGGCCCGGCCGGCAGCGGCAACCGCTATGAACTGCGCGCACCGTTCGATGCAGTGGTGGTGGAAAAGCACTTGACCGTGGGCGAGGTGGTCGATGAGACCAGCAATGCCTTCACCCTGTCTGACCTGAACCGGGTCTGGGCCACCTTCGCCGTCGCCCCACGCGACCTGGACAAGGTGGTCACCGGCCGCAAAGTCACGGTCAGCGCGCCGGACCTGGGGGCCCGGGTCGAGGGCAAGGTCAACTACGTTGGCAGCCTGCTCGGCGAACAGAACCGCGCTGCCACTGTCCGCGCCACCCTGGCCAACCCCAACGGCGCCTGGCGCCCGGGGCTGTTCGTCAATGTCGCGGTCAGCGTCGAGCGCTTCAATGCCGCCGTGGTGGTGCCGGAAAGCGCCCTGCAAGCCTGGGAGCAGCAGACCGTGGTGTTTGCCCGCACCGAGGAGGGCTTCGAGGCCCGCCCGGTGAAGACCGGCCGCCGCGATGCAGGCCAGGTGGAAATCACCAGCGGCCTGGCCGCCGGAACCCAGGTGGCCGCCGCCGGCAGCTTTGTCCTCAAGTCCGAGCTGGGCAAGGGCTCGGCCGAACATAGCCATTGATCACGGGGACGCCTGCATGTTCGAACGCCTGATCCAATTCGCCATCGAGCAGCGCCTGGTGGTGATGCTGGCCGTGGTCCTGATGGCCGCGGTGGGTATCCACAGCTACCAGAAACTGCCGATCGACGCTGTACCGGACATCACCAACGTCCAGGTGCAGATCAATACCGCCGCGCCCGGTTATTCGCCGCTGGAGACCGAGCAGCGCATCACCTTCGCCATCGAGACCGCCATGGCCGGCCTGCCCGGGCTCAAGCAGACCCGCTCACTGTCGCGCTCGGGCCTGTCGCAAGTCACGGTCATCTTCGATGACGGCACCGACCTGTTCTTCGCCCGTCAACTGGTCAACGAGCGCCTGCAAGTGGCGCGAGAGCAGTTGCCCGACGGCATCGAAGCGGGCATGGGGCCGATTTCCACCGGGCTGGGTGAAATTTTCCTGTGGACGGTGGAAGCCGAGCAGGGCGCGCTGAAGGACGACGGCACGCCCTACACCCCGACCGACCTGCGGGTGATCCAGGACTGGATCATCAAGCCGCAACTGCGCAACGTGCCCGGGGTGGCCGAGGTCAACAGCATCGGCGGCCATGCCAAGCAATACCTGATTGCGCCGGAGCCCAAGCGCCTGGCGGCCTACAAACTCACCCTCAACGACCTGATCGCGACGCTGGAGCGCAACAACGCCAACGTCGGTGCCGGCTACATCGAGCGCAATGGCGAGCAGTTGCTGATTCGTGCGCCAGGGCAGGTGGCGTCGGCCGAGGACATCGCCAACATCGTCATCTCCAGTGTCGATGGCACGCCAATCCGCGTCAGCCATGTCGCCCAGGTCGGCCTGGGCGAAGAGCTACGCTCGGGCGCGGCTACCGAAAACGGTCGGGAAGTGGTGCTGGGCACGGTGTTCATGCTGATTGGCGAGAACAGCCGCACGGTATCCCAGGCGGTTGCCGCCAAGCTGGTGGAGATCAACCGCAACCTGCCCAAGGGCGTGGTCGCGGTGACGGTGTACGACCGCACCAACCTGGTGGAAAAGGCCATCGCCACGGTGAAGAAGAACCTGGTCGAGGGCGCCATCCTGGTCATCGCCGTGTTGTTCCTGTTCCTGGGCAACATCCGCGCTGCGCTGATCACCGCCATGGTCATTCCGTTGTCGATGCTGTTCACTTTCACCGGCATGTTCAGCAACAAGGTCAGTGCCAACCTGATGAGCCTGGGCGCACTGGACTTCGGCATCATCGTCGACGGTGCGGTGGTAATCGTGGAGAACGCCATCCGCCGCCTGGCCCACGCCCAGCAACGCCATGGGCGCATGCTGACCCGCGCCGAGCGCTTCCATGAAGTGTTCGCGGCCGCCCGTGAGGCGCGCCGGCCGCTGATCTACGGCCAGCTGATCATCATGGTGGTATACCTGCCGATCTTTGCCCTGACCGGGGTGGAAGGCAAGATGTTCCACCCGATGGCCTTTACCGTGGTCATCGCCCTGCTCGGTGCCATGATCCTCTCGGTTACCTTCGTGCCGGCGGCCATTGCCCTGTTCGTCACCGGCAAGGTCAAGGAAGAGGAAGGCCTGGTAATGCGCACGGCGCGCGAGCGCTATGCCCCGGTGCTGGCCTGGGTGCTGGGCCGACGCAAGCTGGCGTTCGCCGCCGCCACCACCCTGGTGGTGTTGTCCGGGTTGATGGCCAGCCGCATGGGCAGCGAGTTCATCCCCAGCCTCAGCGAAGGCGACTTCGCGCTGCAAGCCCTGCGCGTTCCGGGCACCAGCCTGTCGCAGTCGGTCGACATGCAGCAGCGTCTGGAGCAGGCGATCATCGCCCAGGTGCCGGAAGTGGAGCGGGTGTTCGCCCGTACCGGCACCGCCGAAATCGCCTCCGACCCGATGCCGCCGAACATTTCCGATGCCTATGTGATGCTGCGCCCGCGGGAGCAATGGGGCGACCCGGGCAAGCCGCGGGATGAGCTGATCGCCGAGGTACAACGTGCCGCCGCCAGCGTGCCAGGCAGCAACTACGAGCTGTCGCAGCCAATCCAGCTGCGTTTCAACGAGCTGATATCCGGGGTGCGCAGCGATGTGGCGGTGAAGCTGTTCGGTGATGACATGGACGTGCTCAACCGCACCGCCGCGCAGATCGCCAGCAGCCTGCAAGGCGTACCGGGCGCCTCCGAGGTGAAAGTCGAGCAGACCACTGGCCTGCCGGTGCTGACCATTGATATCGACCGCGACAAGGCGGCCCGCCATGGCTTGAACGTGGGTGACGTGCAGGATGCCATTGCCATTGCCGTGGGGGGCCGCACGGCCGGCACACTGTACGAAGGTGACCGCCGTTTCGACATGGTGGTGCGCCTGTCGGAAACCCTGCGTACCGATGTCGACGGGCTGGCCAGCCTGCTGATTCCGGTGCCGGCCAGTGCTGCTGCGGGGGCCGGGCAGATCGGCTTCATCCCGCTGGCGCAGGTAGCCACGCTGCACCTGCAGCTGGGGCCGAACCAGGTCAGCCGCGAGGATGGCAAGCGGGTGGTGGTGGTCAGTGCCAATGTGCGCGGGCGTGACCTGGGCTCGTTCGTCGAGCAGGCCGAGCAGGCGCTGATCGAGCAGGTACGCATACCGCCGGGTTACTGGACACGCTGGGGCGGCCAGTTCGAGCAGCTGCAGTCGGCGGCCGAACGCCTGCAGGTGGTGGTGCCGGTGGCCTTGCTGCTGGTCATGGCGCTGTTGCTAATGATGTTCAACAACCTCAGGGATGGCCTGCTGGTGTTCACCGGCATCCCGTTCGCCCTTACCGGCGGGGTGCTGGCGCTGTGGTTGCGCGACATTCCGTTGTCCATTTCCGCAGGCGTGGGGTTCATTGCCTTGTCGGGGGTGGCGGTACTCAACGGGCTGGTGATGATCGCCTTTATCCGTGGCCTGCGGGAGGAGGGGCGCACGCTGCGGGCGGCGGTCGAGGAGGGTGCGCTGACGCGCTTGCGGCCGGTGCTGATGACGGCACTGGTGGCGTCGCTGGGGTTCATTCCGATGGCCTTGGCGACCGGAACCGGGGCCGAGGTGCAGAGGCCGCTGGCGACCGTGGTGATTGGCGGGATTCTGTCTTCTACTGCACTGACCTTGCTGGTGTTGCCGGCGTTGTATCAGTGGGCGTATCGGCGGGAAGAGGTGCAGGAGGGTTGAGATTTTAGGGGCCGCTTTGCGGCCCTTCGCGGCGGTTCGGCGTCCCGACTTGCCCGCTCCCTCAGGTGTATCGCTGAGCCCATGGTTTGCGCGATCCCTGTGGGAGCGGGCAAGTCGGGACGCCGAACCGCCGCGAAGGGCTGCAAAGCAGCCCCCAGAATATCAAACGGTACGACGGGCTCCCGGCTGCACGCTGTCCGTTCCCACCTCACCATGCAACGAAATCCGCGAAGTCTCCGGCAACGCCAACCCACCCACCAATGCCACCAGTGCTATCACCACCAGGTAGAACGCCGGGGCCAGGCTGCTGCCGGTCTGCCCGATCAGCCAGGTCGCCACCAACGGCGCGGTGCCGCCAAACAGCGTATAGGCCACGTTGTAGGTAATCGCCGAAGCGGTGTAGCGGGTACGGGTGGGGAAGCTTTCCGACAGCAATGCCGCCGTGACCACACCACTGCACAATGCCCCCACTGCCAGCAGGATCACCCCCAGCAGCGCGCCGGACATCGAGCCGGAACTGGCCAGCCAGTATGCGGGGAACACGCACAGCATCACCCACAGGCAGGTAAAGCCGATGGTCTTGCGCCGCCCGACGCGGTCCGAGAACGCGCCGGCCAGCGGGCAGCCGACGGCGGCGAACAACAGGGCCACGGTGGTCACCAGCAGTGATTGCGCGCGGGTCAGGTTGCCGACCAGTTGCAGGTAGGTGGCGAAGTAGGTGGTGAACATGTAGAACGACAGCGCGGTCAGCGAAATGAAGGCCCCCAGGTTGCGGATCGTTCGGCCATGGTTGCGCAGGGTTTCCTTGAGCGGCGAATGTTCATGCTCGTTGCCCTGGGCGATGGCTTCGCGGAACGCCGGGGTTTCTTCCATGCGCCAGCGCAGGTACAGGCCGACCAGTCCCAGCGGGGCGGCGATCAGGAACGGGATGCGCCAGCCCCAGGCATTCATCGCTTCGACCGACAGGCTGGCTTCCAGGCCATAGGCGATCACCGCCGCGCAGGCAAAGGCGGAAAAGGTCGAGACCGGTACGAAGCTGCCATAGAAGGCGCGCTTGTCGTTGGGGGCGTGCTCCATCAGGTAGGCGCAGGCACCGGCATACTCGCCACCGGCGGAAAAGCCCTGCAGGCAACGCGCCAGGGTCAGCAGTGCGGGGGCTGCCAGGCCGATGCTGGCGTAGGTCGGCAGCAGGCCGATCAGGGTAGTGGAGCCGGCCATCAGCAGGATGGTCAGCGACAGGATACGCTTGCGCCCCAGGCGGTCACCCAGCGCGCCGAACACGATGCCACCCAGCGGGCGCAGGGCGAAGGCCACGGCGAACACCGCAAAGGTCTTGAGCAAGGCCACACTGGCGTCTTCGCTGGCGAAGAACTGGCTGGCGATCAGGGTTGCGAGAAAGCCGTAGACGGCGAAATCGAACCATTCGACGAAATTGCCGATGGCCGAGGCGGCGATCACCCGGCGCAGGGTGGCGGGGGATACCTCGTGAGGTGCGGGCATGCGAGTGCTCTCCGGTTCCATTGGCAGGCATGATGAAAGTGGCGCGGTCGGGCCGCGCCATCATTGTTGTGCTTGCCAGTAGATCGCCGGGCGCTGGAGGATGCTTTGTCGAGGGCGACCTCGGGATACCTGATTCAACCACGAGTTGTTCCCTTGGCGTGCTCTCGAGACAGGCCAGGAGGTAATGCCTGTCAGTTAAATAATTTGGGGCCGCTTTGCGGCCCATCGCCGGCAAGCCGGCTCCCACACCGATCGCGCTACCCTCAAGACCTGCGCAGTACCTGTGGGAGCGGGCAAGCCCGCGAAGCAGGCGACGCGGTACCTGTGGGAGCCGGCTTGCCGGCGATGGGCTGCGTAGCAGCCCCGGTACTTCAGAAACGCATGTCCAGCGCCAGTTCGAAGGTACGCGGGGGCCCCATGTAGTACTGGCTGTTGTAGGCCTGCCTGGCATACACCTCGTCGGTCAGGTTGCGTACCCGCCCGGTCAGCGTGGTGTGCTCATCCAGGCGGTAGCGGGCGAACGCGCCGAACAGGCTGTAGGCCGGGGCCTTGAGGCTGTTGGCATTGTCGGCATACACCGAGCCCACGTAGCGCCCGTCAGCCCCCACCGACCACGCCGGGGTCAGGCTGTAAGTCAGCCACAGGTTGGCGACGTTGGCCGGTACGTTCACCGGTGCGTTGCCCTTGCGCGAAACCGATACACCGTTGACTGCCTCGTTGAATTCGTCGTACTGCGCATCGACGTAGGCAAAGTTGGCCTCGGCCAGCAGCTTCGGCGTCACCTGCAGCCGCCCGGACAGCTCGACACCACGTGAAGTCTGCTGCCCGGCCTGGACCGTAAGGTTGGCGTCGTTGGAGTCGCGCACGGCAAAGTCCTTGCGCACGATCTGGTACAGCGCCAGCGTGGCCGCCCCGCGCCCGTCGAGAAAGTCGAACTTGCTGCCCACTTCCCACTGCTCGCCCTTGGACAGGTCGAACAGCCCGACATTGGAATAGGTCGCTGCCGCCAGCGAGCCGGCCGGCAAGTCCGCAGAGGTACTGTACTGCGCATAGACGCTGGCGGACGGGGTCAGCGCATAGGTCAGGCCGATACGCCCGGAAAGCGGTTCCCAGCGCCGTTCGAAGAACGCCGGCGAGGTTGGCGTTACCGCGCCGTAGTTGGTCACTTGCATATCCAGGTAGTCGTAGCGCAGGGCAGTGAGCAGGGCCAGGCGTTCGGTGAGCTGCAGGCGGTTTTCGGCAAACAGCGCGCGGTTGGTCACCTCATGGCGGCGTTGCTTGGTCAGGCCGGCATTCACCCCGGGGATGTCGTCGAAGCTGCCGGGGTCGAAGTGCTCGGCATCGACCACGTCGCTCCAGCTGCTCAAGGTGGGGTAGAGGGTCTGGCGCATGCGCGAGTACTCCAGCCCCAGTGACCACTGGCTGGCCAGGCCGAACAGCTGGTTGTCGTGGCGCAGCTCGATGCGGTCGCCCAGCAGGTTCTGGTCGTGGCGTTGCAGGTAAGGGCTGCTGCGCCGTACCTTGCCATCGTCGGTGTAGCTGTAGCGTTCGAGGTTGCGGTAATCACGTTGGGCGTTGTAGTGGTACAGCGTGTTGTGCACGCTGGTGCTGTCGCTGAGCTGGTAGTCGAGGATCGAGCGCAGCCAGCGTACCCGCTGCTCGTAGCGGCCGTCGCCGACGTTGTAGTTTTCGAAGCGGCGGCTGTTGTCGATCTTCATCGTGCTGCGCCCGGGCAGGATCGGCGAGCCCCAGTAGGGGCTGTCTTCGCGGTCTTCCTGGTACTCCAGCGCCAGGGTGTGGGTGAGGTTGGGCGTGAGGTCGCTCAGCAACGAGAAGGCCAGGCTGTCGGTGTGCCGTTCGTTGCGGTCGACGTAGCCGTTGCCATGCCCGCGGCTGAAGTCCAGGCGTATGAAGTGGCGGGCATCGGCGGGGTTGCTGGCCAGTGCCTGGTTGATGCCGAACGCCACTTCGCTGTCGTCGAAGCTGCCAAGGCGGATGCGGCCGTCGAGGGTTTGCTGATCGCGGCTGGCCAACTTGGTGATGTAGTTGATCGAGCCGCCCACCGCGCCCGCACCATGCAGGAACGACGACGGCCCGCCAATCAGTTCGACGCGGTCGAGTACCCAGGCATCCACTGGCCGGTTGGCGCTGCTGTAGCCCAGGTTTATGCCGTTGTACAACTGGGTAACCTGGTTCTGGGTGAAGCCGCGGTAGGCGACGAAGCCGCCAAAGCCGGGGTTGGCCGAGGCGTTGACGCCGGTCATGGCGTTGATCACGTCCTGGCTGTCGTTGGCGCCGCGTTCTTCGATCAGGCGGCGGTCCGAGACACTGACCGAGGCCGGCGTTTCCCGCGCGGTGAGGCCCAGGCGCGAGCCGGTGCGGATCGGCTCGTCCAGTTGCACGCCGCTGGCGGTGTCGCGTTCACCGTCGATGGTGGTGGCGCTCAGTTCTACCGGGGCCGCGTCCGCCCAGGCAAGGTTGCAGGTGCCCATGAGGAGCACCAGGGAGGTTTTGCGAAGCATGTTGGTGTGTCTTCCACGCAAAGGTCATGGCTGACCGCGAGCGCGCGCAGTCAGGCGCGCCCGGCTGAGGTCAGGCGAAATGAGGTACGGCTGCGGGGAAAGCGACGGGGGAGGCGCGGGGGTTGAGGGCGGGGCGTTGATAGCGTGGCGGCGGTTGCGCCCAGCTGCGCACCACGATGGGCGAGCTGGCCACGGTTTGCGCCGGGGCGAACGACCAGCCGCTGCTGCTGAGCGGTACGGCCAGGCCGAACGAGGAGCACACCGGGCAGTCGAGCTGGGCCATGTGCTGATCGCTGCCGGCGCCATCCAGGTCGATGGCTACGCCGTGCTCGCTGTTGATCGAGCAGAAACCGCCTTCCAGGCCGGCCAGGCGCAGGCCGCCCATCTGGCCATGGTGCAGGCCGCACAGCACAAGGCTGAACAGGACGCTGGCGTAGAGCGTCCAGGCGGTCAGCGTGCGGGTGTGCCGGGTGGTTTTCATGGCGGCGAATCTACCATCCGGACGAACGGTCGGGTAGTGCTTCGGGCTCAAGATTTTGGGGCTGCCTTGCAGCCCTTTCGCGGGCAGGCCCGCTCCCACAGGAACTCTGCTGCTCTCAAGGGTGGCCCATTACCCGTGGGAGCGGGCGTGCCCGCGAAAGGGCCGGTACAGGCGAAGCAAGGGCGTTCAGGCAACAGCTACCCGATTACGCCCCTCCTGCTTGGCCCGGTAAAGCGCCTGGTCAGCTGCGCTCAACGCATCCCCCGGTTCGCTCTCGGCCTCGCCATCCCAGTGCGCCACCCCCAGCGACACCGTCACCGCGCCCACCGGCTCCACCGGCGTATCCTGCACCGTCACGCGCAGTCGCTCGGCCACCACCGCTGCAACGTCCAGGCTGGCCCCCGGCAACAGCATCAGGAACTCTTCGCCGCCGGTGCGGCACAGCAGGTCGCCCTCGCGGCAGCAGCGGCGCATCAGCTCGGCGAGCCGGCGCAGTACCTGGTCTCCCATTTCATGCCCGTGGCAGTCATTTACCCGCTTGAAGTGGTCAACATCCAGAACGATCGCCGAAAACGCCCGGCCCTCGGCTTCCAGCAACGACAGGCTGAACTCCAGGCTACGGCGGTTGCCCAGGCCGGTCAGCGGGTCGGTCTGGGCGTCGCGGTTGAGCCGGCCGATACGTTCCTGCAACAGGTTGAGCCCAAACAGCAGCGCGCGCTTGAGCTCGGCCGCCTCGAAGTACCAGGCCGGTACCCGATGCAGGCGCTCGGCAGTGCCGGCACGGTCCATCGAGCGGGCGCCGGCAGCAAGCTGCCACAACGGCCGGGCGATGGTCATGGCCAGCCACCACAGCAGCACGCTGCCCACCAGCGCCAACGGTACGGAGGTGCCGACCACGTTGAGAATCAGGTTGCTCAGCGGCCTCAACGTCTGAGTCAGCGGCTGCTGCGCCACCACGCCCCAACCGGTGCTGGGCACGGTGGCGAACCCGGCGAGCATTTCCACGCCGAGGCTGTTGGTCAACTGCCGGGTGCCACTGCCCAGGGTCGTCAGCTGGTCGATCAATGCATTGCCTTCAACCACCGTGCCCACGCGCTGGCTGTCGGGGTGGTACAGCAGACGGCGATTGCGGTCGACCACGTACAGGTAGGAGCCGTCCTTGTAGAAGTGCTCGCCCAGCAGGCTGTTGAGGATGTTGTGCTCACGCAGGTACAGGCTACCGCTGACATATCCCAGGTAGCGGCCATTGCTGTCGACAATGGGCTGCGACAGCGCCACCACCAGGTTGTTGGCCGCCGTCACGTAAGGCGTCGAAACCAGTGGCCCGCGCGCCTGCAGCGCCGCTTCAACACCGGGCGATTGCATGTGCTTGCCGACCAGGTGCCGCAACGGGGCGGGGGAAATCGCCAGCAGTACCCCGTTGGCATCGATCACGAATGTGGAGTTGAAGGCCAGGCTCTGGTTCAGGACGCGCTCGGTCTCTGCCTGCAGGGCGACGGCATCACCGAGCTGCCGGCCTTGCACACCCGCGCTGAACGACAGCTGCTGCAGGGCGTTGCCGATAAAGGTCTCGGTGATGGTGGCCAGTTTCATCGCATACACCCGGTTGGCTTCCAGGGCATGGTCGATCAGCAGCTGGCGCTGCACCCGGTAGCTGGCGAAATAACTGGCGCACAACATGACCACGGCGGTAAGGGCGCAGAGCACCAGAATGAGTGTGCGTAAATCCAGGCGCAATCCGTGCTTGGTGTGTGGCAATCCTGACCTCAAGTGATGGGAAAACAGCTATTGAACGGGCATAACCTTACGCGTTATGGCCGCAGTGGGGAACCGCGTTCAGGAGCCGGCCTTTTCCAGCGCCTCCAGTTCGTCCTCCACCTGTTGCATACGCTGCTCGGCCAAGGCCTGCACCTTCGCGTCGCGGGCGGTCTCGCGCATCAGGGCGGTAAGCTTGTCGCTCAGGCGTTTGCCGGCCTCGGTGTGTTCCATGGCACGGGCCTTGGCCGGGTCCTGGGTGGCCTCGACGATGGAGGCGAACTCGGCATCGCTGAAGTTCTTCTCGCTGTACAGCCGGAACAGGTCCTGGCGCTGGTCCTCGACGGTCAGGTGCTTGCGCAGCACTCCCTGGATGGTCGCCTGCGACAGCTGCGGGTGCGTGCGGCCGAGCAGTGCAGCCATGCGCTCGATGTTGTGCGCGTAGGCATCCTGCAGCGGCAGTTGGGCCAGGATCTGTTCTTCCCGGGAGGGTTTCTGGTCGCAGGCGGTGATGGCGGCAGTCAGCAGCAGGGGCAACAGCAACGTCTGGAAGCGAGGCATGGCGTGGCCTGGTTGGGCAGTGAATGCTACCGATTATACCGATGTCGGCATGTGTGGCTGCGCTGACAAGTCAGAAAGTGCCTACAACGATGCCGCGCAGGTGATCGACGCGTTCATTTCAAAACCAGCCCGGCTTGCTTACCTTCCCAGGTGCTCGGATTTTTCAATGCACCCAAGGGAGATTCACGATGACGCACATGGCCCTGTACAAACTCAAACTGCTGGACGAGTTCGAAGACCGCACAGACTTGTGGACCTTCGGTGATTTCGAGAACAGGTTGATGGACCTGTGGCGTGGGGCAACGCGGCATGACGCCAAAGGCATCATCAATACGGCCCACAAGGAAAGGCGGTGGCCCAGGACTGTGAAGCGCTACCTGCTGACCAATTACCGGGCGTTTGGCAATGTCAGCGCGGAGCTGGAGCGGACTTTCGCAGAGGTGGTGGCGGCACTGAATGCGCAGGAGCGGGCGGAGTGGGGGTTGAAGCCAGTTGGCAGTTCGGTCGCCTGATCGTTTTTTCGGCCGCCATGCGGCCCATCGCGACACAAGGCCGCTCGCACAAGACCTCACAGGGCGCGCAGCGGCCCCAGGGCCTTTCAGACCAGGCGATACCTCAGAACCCGCCCCCCAACGGCCATTCCACCGCCAACCGTATCTGGTCGCCATCCAGCTCCGCCTGCGCCGAATTGCCCCGATGCACGTCATGGCGCAGCGAAAACACGGTGCCTTTGGCCTTGCCATCCTGCACCACATACCGCGCCTCGAGGTCGCGCTCCCAATGTTTGCCGCCCTTGCCATACCCCAGGTACGCATACCCGCCCGCAGGGTCGACGTGGGTGCCGTCGATAGCGAAACCGCGCACGTATAGCGCCGTCAGGTTCAACCCTGGCACGCCGTAGGCGCCCATGTTCAGGTCATAGCGCGCCTGCCACGATTTCTCGTTCGGTGCGTTGAAGTCCGACATCTGCACCGCGTTGGCGATGAAGATCGCCCCCCGCGTCACGTAGTCGAATGGCGTGTTGCCGTCCACTTGCTGCCAGCCCAGGCTGAAGCCGTGTGGCCCATGGTTATAGCGCGAGACCAGGCTCCAGGTAGTGTTGTCGATGCGCCCGGACAGCGCTTTTCCGGTGTCGGTGGTGCGGTACAGGTTGAGGTCGAGGCTGAGACTGCGGCGCTCGTCCAGTACATGGCTGAGGGTGCTGCCCAGATAGTGCTGGTTCCAGCTGTCCTGGTAGCGTGAGGTGTAAAGGCTGCCGCTGAAGGCGGCGCCAGGGTTCCACAGCACACCGGCCAGGTCGAAGCTGTTGCCCTGGCGGCCGTTGGAGTAGTTGACCACGAAGCCTTGATCGTGGCTGGAAGCATTGCGGTCGGTACTCTCGTTGAAGTGCCCGGCCACCAGCTTGAGGGTGTCGAATTCGTTGCTGGCGAGGAAGAAACCGGTGGCAGTCTCGGGCAGCAGGCGGCTGTCCGAGGAGCTGAACACCGGGGTCTTGACCCGTTGCTCACCGTAGGTCAGCACGGTATTGGCCAGGCGCAGTTTCAGTGCCGCGCCGGCACGGCTGTATTGGTTTTTCGGGTGCCCCTCGTTATCCAGCCCGAGCAGGCGCGCCTTGCCCGCGCGCCCGCCGCCGCTGTCAAGTTGCACGCCGAGGTAGGCGTGGGCATCGACCCCGACACCGATCAAGCCCTGGGTGAAGCCGGACTGGAAGGTGCCCATCAGCCCATAGGCCCATTCCTCGGCCTTGCCGTTACGTTCATTGCGCGGCTTGTAAGCGTTGCGCGCGGCACTGTTGCGCCCGCCATGCTTGTAGTCACGCTGGTCGAATACGCTGCGGTTGAGCAGGCTCCAGCGGCCATCTTCGACAAAACCGTTGCTTCGCGACTGGGCGGATTCGGCCAGCGCAGCCGGCGCTAGCAGGGTGCTGGCGAGCAGCAGGGCGACAGGGCGCGGCATGGGCAGAACTTCCTGTTCAGGGGGCGCGAAAACGCAGGATGCGCGCGCCGTCGAAGGGGTCGATGAGGTAGTGGGCGTGCACGCCGAAGGTGCTCAGCAGGCGCTCGGGGGTGAGCACCTCGAGCGGTTTGCCGAGGGCGACCAGGCGGCCTTTGTCGAGCACCGCGATGCGGTCGCAGGTAAGCGCCTGGTTGAGGTCATGCAGGGCCACCAGGGTGGTCACCGGCAGGGCTTGCACCTGTTGCAGCAGGCCTAGCTGGTGCTGGATATCGAGGTGGTTGGTCGGCTCGTCCAGCAGCAGCACCTGCGGCCGCTGTGCCAGGGCACGGGCGATGTGCACGCGCTGGCGCTCGCCACCGGACAGCGACCCCCACAAACGTGTGCGCAGGTGCAGGGCGTCGAGGTCGGCCAGGGCCTGCTCGACGATCGCGCGGTCTTCCCGGGAGAATGGCGCCAGCGCCGACAGCCAGGGCGTGCGGCCCAGGGCAACGGCGTCGAACACGCTGATCGCATCAAGGGTATCGGCCTGCTGTTCGACCAGCGCGAGGGCCTGGGCGACACGGCGGCGGGGTAACTGTGCCAGTGGCTCGCCCAGCAGCTGCACGCTGCCGCTGCCTGGCCTGCGCAACCCGGCCAGCACCTTCAGCAGCGAGGATTTGCCGGAGCCGTTGGGGCCGACGATGCCCAGGGTTTCACCGGCGACAACGCTCAGTTCGATGCCGCTGAGCACGGTATTGCCGGCCAGTTGCAGCCCCAGGCGCTGGCAACTCAAGGGGGCCACCCGTACCGCCGTCATGACTGTCATGGGCGCCCCCGGCGGCTGACCAGGATCAGCGCGAAGACCGGTGCGCCGAGCAGTGCGGTGACGACACCAACGGGGATCACCTGGCCGGGGATCAAGGAGCGCGACAGGATGTCGGCGGCAACCAGGAACAGTGCCCCGCCCAGTGCGCTGGCGGGCAGCAGGCGGCTATGCCCGGGGCCGAGCAGCAGGCGCAGGGCATGGGGAATCACCAGCCCGACAAAACCGATGGCACCGACGATGGATACCATCACCGCGGTCACCAGCGCCGCGCAGCTGATCAGCAGCAACCGGGTGCGCCGCACCGGGATACCCAGCGACGCCGCCGAGTCGGCACCGAAGGTGAAGGCATCCAGCACACGGCGGTGCCACAGGCACACCACCAGCCCGAACAGCGCCACTGGCACGGCCAGCCACACCGAGGGCCACCGCACGCCGCTAAGGTTGCCCAGCAGCCAGAACAGGATGCCGCGCGCCTGTTCGGCGGTAGCCGACTTGGTGATGAGGAGGGCAGTGAGGGCGTTGAACAGTTGCGAGCCGGCGATCCCGGCGAGGATCACCTGGGCGTTGTTGCTGCCGGGGCCGGCTGCGCGGGCCAGCACCAGCACCAGGGCAAACGCTGCCAAGGCGCCAATGAAGGCGCCGCCGGACATGCTCAGCGCCACGCTGCCAAGGCCCAGCAGGCCGACCAGCACCGCACCGGTCGAGGCACCGGCAGACAGCCCCAACAGGTAAGGCTCGGCCAACGGGTTGCGCAACAGCGCCTGAAGGATCACGCCGCAGATGGCCAGGCCCGCACCACAGGCCGCCGCAACCAGGGTGCGGGTCAGGCGGTAGTTCCAGATGATGCCGGCATCGATCGGGTCGACCGGGTAGCCGGCCTGCCACAGGTGGTTGGCCAGCACTTGGCCGACCACGCCGGGTGACAGGTTGCTCTCGCCGATGGCGGTGCCGGCCAGCAGGGCTATCAACAGGGCGGCCAGGGCAACAGCGATGCAGGGGAACAGGCGCATCATCATTGGGCCGCTTTACCGCTGGCGAAGGCTGCGGACAGTGTCTGCAGGCCGCGGAACAGGCGAATGCCGGCCTGCATGGCGTCGGCGTCGAGGATGATGATGCGGTCGTGCTTCACCGCATCCATGTTGCGCGTTACCGGGTCGCTGCGCAGGAATGCCAGCTTCTTCCGGTAGTCGTCCGCGGGGTAGCGGCGGCGGTCCATGCGGGCGATGATCAGCCAGGTGGGGTTGGCCTTGGCCAGGGTTTCCCAGCCAACGGTCGGCCACTCTTCGCTGGATTCGACCACGTTGCGCACGCCGAGGGTACGCAGCATGAAATCGGCAACGCCCTGGCGGCCCGCCACGTAGGGGTCGATGTGCAGGTCGGCGCTGGAGAACCAGAACAGCGCCGAGGTGGTGGACAGGTCCTTGCCGGCCAGTTGCGCCTTGGCACTGTCCAGGCGGCCCTTGAGCTCGGCGTTCAGGGCCGTGCCACGGTCCGGCACGTCGAAGATTGCCGCCAGCTGGCTGACGCTCTTGTAGATGCTCTCGACCTGGAACGCCTGCAGGCGGGTGCCGTCGGCGCCCACCAGGTTGTCCTTGCCTTCGCAGTCCGACGGTAGCAGGTAGGTGGGGATGTTCAGTTCGTCGAACTGTTCACGGGTGCCGACTGCGCCCTGGGCACCGACCATCCATTCGAACTGCACCGTCACCAGGTGCGGGCGTTTGCCTACCACCGCCTCGAAGCTGGGCTCATTGTCGGCCAGGCGCGGCACCTTGTCGTTCTGCGCCTGGTACTCGGGCAGTACGTTGTTGAACCACAGCGAGGTGCCCGCCAGTTTGTCGCCCAGCCCCAGCGCGTAGAGCATCTCGGTACCGGCCTGGCCGATGGTGACCGCGCGCTGCGGTGCCTGGGCGAAGGTTTGCGGTTTGCCGCAGTTGTCGAGCGTCAGCGGATAGTGGGTGGCAGCCGCCTGGGCCAGGCCGGTGAGGCCGAGGCCGGCGAGCAGGGTGGCTAAACGGGGCAGCATGCTGGGCGATCTCCTATCGGACAGTTCGGGTGAGGAACGCACGGACAGGCATCGCCGAGCCCCGCGGGTGGCAGGGGCAACAATGATGGCCAATCCCGGACACCCCGCCGGTTGGTGAATGTAGGCCGGCAGGTCTCCTGACTGGTGCGTCATGGCCTGGCTCCGGCCTTCCCGGGTTGCTGGCCCAGTGGCATCGATGGAGCAGGCTCGGCACCTACAGTTGCGGGGGCAGTTCCGTTTGGCCCGTCATGACGGGCCCGGGATTCCCTGTTAGTTCCGTGGTGGAAACCGGCGGCCGGCATGGTAGACCATCGCGCCGCCGGGTGAAAACGCTTTTCAGAAGTACTTCAGCCAGCGGATGTCACGTCGCCGCGCCTTCAGCCGGGCGAACCAGCGCACCGGCAAGTACAGTGAAACCGCCAGCAACACGGCCCCCAGCCACACCGCGGCGATGCCGTCGAAGCCGAAGTAGTCGCCATGGTTGCGGCCGAACAGCGCCACGCTGGCCAGGTACAGCAGCTTCAGCACATACAGGTGCAGCAAATAGAAGAACATGGGGGCCGCGCCGAACACCGCCAGGGCGCTGATCCAGCGGGCTTGGCCAGCGCGTTCGAAGCCGCGCAGCAACAGCAGGCCACAGCCCAGGGTCAGGGCCAGGAACAGCAGCGACGGCGGGTACTTGGTGATGTTGAAGAAGCTCATCAGGGTTTGCGTGACGGTCGGGTAAGCGCTCCACGGCGCCTCGCCATAGCCGTTGACCAGGCGCAGCACGACAAAGCCCGGCAGCGCGATCAGCCCGGCCAGCAGCAGGCGATGCTGGCGTTGGCCGGCCTCGCTGGCACGGGCGAACCACGGGCCCAGGCCGTAGCCCAGGGCGATGACACCGATCCACGGCAGCACCGGGTACGAGGTGCGCAGGCGCAGGCTTTCGGAAAACGCCAGCCAGCCCCGGTCATGCAAGATTGCCCATGGCACATGCAGGGCGGATTCGGCGCCAAAGTGCAGGCCATCGAGCAGGTTGTGGCCGGCGATGATGATGGCGCCCAGGGTGATCAGGGCGGCACGTGGCAACCAGACCAGCAGCGACAGGGCGATCATGCTGACGCCGATGGCCCAGATCACTTGCAGGTAGATGACGCTGGGTGGCAGCTGGAAAGTCCAGGCGAAGTTGACCAGGGTGAATTCCAGCACCACCAGGAACAGCCCGCGCTTGAACAGGAACGCCGAGACATCGCTGCGGCCCTGGTGTTTCTCGCCGTACAGCCAGGCCGACAGGCCGGTCAGCATGACGAACACCGGCGCGCACAGGTGGGCCAGGGTGCGGCTGAAGAACAGCGAGGGCTCGGTGGTATCGATGGCCATCGGGTCGCTGACCTGACGGTGCAGGAAGAAGGTTTCGCGCACGTGGTCCAGGAGCATGAACAGGATGACCAGGCCGCGCAGGGCATCGATGCTCTGCAGGCGCTGGGTGAGCAGGGTGGGGGTGGCGGTGGCGCTTGTCATGGGAGGTCGCTGATAGGAATGGATGTCAACTGAAACGTTATCTTATAACTAATTGTTGATGAGTTGGTAACTGTTTTTGTGGGGCCTGTACCGGCCCTTTCGCGGGCGCGCCCGCTCCCACAGGAATTTCACCCGTACCTGTGGGAGCGGGCAAGCCCGCGAAGAGGCCGGTACAGGCAGTGCAGGTCAGAAGCTGTAATCCACCGTCGCAAAGTACGACCGTGGCATCCCCATCAACCACTGCTGGCCACTGAACGCCGACTGCACATACTCACGGTCGAACAGGTTGTTCAACTGCAACCCCAGCCGCACATCCGGCAACACCTGCCAGCCGATGTCGGCATCGACCACGGTGTAGCCGGGGGCGCTCTGGGTGTTGGCGGTGTTGGCATAGCGCTCATCCACATAGCGCGCGCCAATACCGGCCTCCACCTGCTGGCCGAAACCTTTGCTCAACCACAGGTTGGCAGTACGCCGCGGCACGTTGGCCGGGCGATTGCCGGCACGGTCCTGCGCCACGCCGTCGACCCTTTCGTCGAAATCGTCATACCGGGCGCGCACGATCGCCGCGTTGGCCGACACCTGCCACTGGTGCGCCAGCGCCAGTTCCAGCGTTGCCTCCAGGCCGTCGGAGGTCTGCTGGCCAGCCTGTTGCTTGTCGTGGGTGACCGGGTCGTCCACCAGCAGCTTTTTCTTGACGATATGGTAGGCGGCCAATGTCCATTCCCCACGCCCTTCCCAGAAGCGCTGCTTGAGGCCCACCTCGGTCTGCCTGGCTTCGGTCAGGTCGTAGTGCATCTGCTTGGCGCTGAGGCTGATGAGGTTGTCGACCCCGTCCTCGCTGGTGGAGTACTGGCCATACAGCGACAGATCGTCGCTGACCGCAAACACCAGCCCGGCACGCCAGTTGCCACCTTGCAGGCTCTGGTCGCTGCGGCTGTCGTCTGTCAGCTTTGCCTGGTCGATGTGGTTCTGGTCGCGGCGCACACCGGTGACCAGTGACAGGCGATCGCTCAACTGCAGGCGATTTTCGGCGAACAGGGCAAAGGTATGGGTGGTGGACAGCGTTTGCGGGCGCAGCGGCGAGGCGCTGTGGAACCAACCCGGTTGCGGCTGCCACGGGTCGACGTAGTCGCCGCCCACATCGTTGTAGGGCGCGTTGCTGTCGACGTTGAAACGGACCTTGTTGTACTCGGCACCGACCAGGGTCTTGCTGGCCAGGCCGAACAATGTGTGATCGAGGGTGAAGGTCTGGCGGTCGCCGAACTGTTCCTGGTTGTGCCTGATCTGCAGGTAGCTGCCGCGCAGCAGTTGCTGTCGCCCTGCATCCCAGCTGTAGTCCTCGGCGTTGCGCCAGTGACGGCGGCTCTTGATGTAGTACAGCTGGTTGCTGGCGCTGAGGTGGTCGTTCAACGTCCAGTCGGTGTTTAGCCGGGTCCATTCATCGACGTAATGCTGCACGTCGTTCTGCACGTTGTAGTTCTTGTCGCGCAGGCTGCTGCGGTAGTGGCCGTCGATCAGCGGGGTGCCGTAGTAGTTGGCAGGCTCCGCATCGCCCCGGTCGTGGGCGAGGGTGAAGCTGAGATCGTCGCTGGCATCGAAGCGCAGCGCGGCGCTCAGCGCCAGGCTGCGTGACGGAGTGCGGTCGACCCAACCGTTACCGGTTTGCTGGTTCAAGGCCAGGCGGTAGCTCAGGCGTTCGTCGAGGCTGCCGCCGCTGTCCAGGCCGAACTGCTGGCGGTCCCACGAACCGTAGCCCAGGCGCAGGTGGTTGCGTACCTCGCCGGCAAACGGCTTTTTCGGTGTCACATTGACCACTGCTCCGGTGGCGCCTTCGCCATACAGCACCGAGGCCGGGCCGCGAATCACATCGATGCGCTCGACCATCCACGGGTCGACCGGGAATGTCTGGGTGCCGGCACCGGTGTACAGGCGTGCGCCGTCGAACAAGGTCATCACCGAGCCGTGCCCGACAAAGCCGCGGGCGGAAAGGCCTGTGCCGCCATCGCCCGGGGAGCCGACGTAGCTGATGCCCGGTGAACGGGTCACCGCGTCCTGTACGGTGAGGTTGTTGCGCTGCTGGATCTGCTCGGCGCTGATGCTGCTGGTGCTGGCCGGTGTTTCCAGGGCGCTGAGGCCCAGTCGCGAGCCAGCCTGGGTCGGGGTGGCCAGGTCGATGGCGTGGTTGCCCTGGGTATCGGTGATGGCCGTGGAGGGCAGGGCCAGTGGCTGTCGGTCGAGGTCATCGGCCAGGGCCGGCAAGGACACTGCCAGGCAGGCCGCCAGGGGGTGAAGCTTGAAGATACGGGACATGTCGTTCCACTGCTGCAGGAATGAATGGATCCCGGTGGAAAACACGCAAAGGCACACCGTGCAGCAGGGGCGCACACGGATACCGGCCTGCGCCCGCCCACCGCGGGTTGCCAAGTGAAGCTCCAGGCCGGTCTCCGGGCTTGCGAGGGGCATGAAACCTTCACCTTCCCATGCAGGTGCACAGTGGTATCTCGAAGGGTTCGCTCGCTTACCGTTGCGGGGGCAGCGCCGGACTTGTCGTGGGCAACACGACGCACCGGCTTCCCGTTTCACCCTGCGCGCGGCGGCGCAGGGCACCTGAAACTGGCGCGCATCTGATCATTGAAACGCGGGGGCGTCAAATTCGCTGGGGTTATTGGTGGGGTGGTGGGCAGGTCCGGCCTCTTCGCGGGCTTGCCCGCTCCCACAGGTACGGCGCTGCTCTCAGGCCATGCGCAAGCCCGCGAAGAGGCCAGGCCTGCGAGAGAAGGCTAGCGCCCGCGCCGCCGCGACACCCGCGCCTCGATATTCTTGCGGCCGATCAGCAGCGGTGGCTTCTCTACCACTGGCTCATCCGCCAGCCACTTGTACATGACCAGGCAGTCCACCAGCCCCAGGCGGGCGTGGCGATAGGCCTTGGGCAAGCGGCCAACGGTTTCGAAGCCCAGTTTGTGCCACAGCGCCACAGCCACCTCATTGGTGGCCACCACAGAGTTGAACTGCAGGGCCAGAAAGCCTTCCTGGCGCGCCTGTTTCTGTGAGTGCTCGCACATCAACCGCGCCACGCCCCGGCCACGTGCCGAGGTACAGACCATGTAGCCGCAATTGCCCACGTGCCCGCCAGGCCCGGCGGCATTGGCCTTGAGGTAATACGAACCCAGCAGCTCGCCGTCTTCCTCGGCCACGAATGTGCGCATGGGCAGGTCCAGCCACAGCTGGCGGGCCTGATCGAAGCTCAGGGCCGGGTCGAATGCGTAGGTTTCTCGGGCATGTACGACGGCCTGGAAGGTGGGCCAGAAGCGTTCGAAGTCTTCCGGCGTCATGGGGCGGATGTGGATCATGCGGGTTCCTGCAAGGGCTGGGCCGCCCAGTCTGGGTGGCGCGGCGCCGTCGCGCAAGGGCGGCGACGCCATTTGCGTTCAGCCGTTGGCCTTGCCCACTGCATCCATGGCCCGTGCCGAGTAGACCAGCGCGGCACCGGCGTTCATCGCCACGGCCACGCCGAGTGCCTCGGCGATTTCCTCGCGGCTGGCGCCGTGCTTGACGGCCTGCTGCGAGTGCACGGCAATGCAGCCGTCGCAGCGGGTGGTGACTGCCACGGCGAGGGAGATCAGCTCGCGGGTCTTGGCGTCGAGGTGGTTGGTCTTGGCCCCTGCGCCGCTGGCGGTCATGTAGCCTGCCACGGTGTCAGGGGAAAGCTGCTTGAGATCGCCGATGCCGGCCATCAACTGCTTACGGTAGGCGTCCCAGTCCATCATGCTCATCGTCTTCACCTTGGGAGGTTGCGAGTGGAGCTTTCAGGCTAGTCGAAGAGTGGGGCGTGTGAGACTTGTACTTTGGTTGGTTGCGCGCAGGCCCTTGGACTGCGCGCTTCCACACCGATCAGATGTAGATGAACACCAGCACCAATGCCGCGACGAACGCCCACTTCTCCAGGTAGTAGCGGGTGCGGTTGCGCTTTTTCAGCGCCTTGCCACGTTCGCGGATCTTGTAGATGCGGGTGAACAGCCGGTTGATGCCACCGGTCTTGTCGCCGGCATCGTTGGGTGCGGCGGCGGCGGCCATGACGTTGCGGCTGAACCAGCGGTTGAACGCGGTAGCCCAGCGGTACTTGAGCGGGCGTTCGATGTCGCAGAACAGGATGATGCGGTTGTGCTCGGTGGTATTGGCCGCGTAGTGGATGTAGGTCTCGTCGAAGACCACGCCCTCGCCATCGCGCCAGGAGTACTTCTCACCGTCCACGTCGATGTAGCAACCGTCATCGTTCGGCGTGTCCAGGCCCAGGTGGTAGCGATAGGAACCGGCATACGGGTCGCGGTGGCGCACCAGCTTGGCGCCCGGCGGCAGGGTGGCGAACATGGCGGCCTTGACCGTACCGATACCTTTGAGCAACTCGGTGGTGCGTGGGCACAGGGTCATCGCCGACGGGTGGCTTTCGCCGTACCACTTCAGGTAGAAGCGCTTCCAGCCGGTCTTGAAGAATGAGTTGAAACCGACATCATCGTAATTGTCGGATTTCTTGATTTCGCCAACATGCAGCAGCTGCTGGGCTTCCTCGCGGATCTCCTGCCAGTGGTCCTGCAGTGTCTGCAGTTCGGGGAAGGCCTCCACTGGCAGATAAGGCTTGGCCGGGTGCCTGGAAAACAGGTACAGGAAGCTGTTGACCGGGGCCAGGAAGCTGGAGTGGTCGCCCAGCTGACGGGTCAGCTTGTGGCGAACCCGACCGCGCAGGTGAACATAGGCGATCGAGAGGACGAAGATGAGTACGAGTGCAATTTTCATGGACGTTTACTTGTCGAAAAATGGCCATGCGCCATGGCATGAGCCCGCCAGCATAAACAATCATGGGGGTAGTTTGTACTTATTGTTACGAAACGACGGGGCGACTTAGGTTTAATGCCCTGCAGCCTTGCGCAAACGTTTCATGTTCAGGAGTTCGTATGATTCAGGACGCACGCCCCAGCGGTACCCCCTTCAAGCGGCTGTTCTTCGCGTTGCCGGTCAGCGATGCCCAGCGCCGTGCACTGGCCCAGTGGCGACGCGGTCTGAACCTGCGCAACGGCAAGCCGGTACCGGCCGCCAACTTCCATGTGACATTGCTGTTCCTTGGTGATGTGGATACCGCCCAGGTGCCTGCAATTTGCGCGGCGGTCGACCAGCTGGCGCTGCCGGCGATGGCGCCACGGCTGTTACTGGACCGCTTGCAGGTATGGCAGCGGGCCAGCGCCCTGGTACTGGAGGCGCAGCACACGCCACCGGCCCTGCTGCAGCTGGTGTATGGCTTGCAGCAGGCGCTGCTGCCGTTGGGGGTGGAAGCGGCCGACCGTGAGTATCGCCCTCACCTGACGCTGGCCAGGGACTACCGCGGCCAGCCACCAGAGGCCGGCAGCGCGCCGGATTTCTACCTCGCCGCCCGCCATTTCACATTGTACGAGTCACGCAAGGGCGCTTACTGGCCGTTGGCGCAATGGCCGCTGTCGAGCTGATCAGGCCGTGACCTCGCAGTCTGCGAACATCCGCTCACCCAGCCTGCGTGCCGTGTGCAGGTACGGTGCCGGGTCCGTGTCTTCGCTTTCGTCAAGCAGGGTAGAGCTGAGTACCTCGGCGCCGCAGTAATCGAAAATGCCGTGCTCGATCTGCACGCGCATGGCCTCGCCATAGCCATGCCGTTCGAAGGTGCCGCTATCGGCACCGGCAACCCCGACCAGGTGCACCTTCATGCCGCGCAGCTTCTTAACGGTGATGCCGCCTTGATAGTCGAACGCCCAGCCATTGCTGAACACCCGCTCGACCCAGCCTTTGAGCAAGGCCGGCAGCGACCACCAATAGACGGGGTAGACCAGCACCAGTGCATTGGCGCGCTCGATGCGAGCCTGCTCCTTGAGTACATCCGCCGGCGGGGCTGCAAGCCGGCGGTGTACCGCATGGTCGGCCAGGCCGAAACGCGGGTCGAAACCTTCACTGGCCAGGTCGGCGATTTCGCTTCGGTGGCCGGCGCTGGCCAGGCCATCGGCGATCTGCCGGGCCAAGGCATGGGTGAGAGAGTGCGGGTCGTGATGCCCGACAACGATCAACGCGTGCATGGTGTGATCTCCAGTAAGGGGATGCAGGGTTACCTGGAGCGATATATACTCAAGGTAAGTTACGTTTAGTAAGTTACTTTTGGTAGGTAAGCGATGTCAAGCGATGATCAAGCCCGCTCGCGCAAGCGCCTGAGCCGCGACGAGCGCCGTCGGCAATTGCTCGATGTGGCCTGGCAGTTGGTGCGTGAAGAGGGCACCGATGCCCTGAGCCTCGGCCGTCTGGCCGAACAGGCGGGGGTGACGAAGCCGGTGGTTTATGACCACTTCGAGACCCGCACCGGGCTATTGGTAGCGCTGTATCAGCAATACGATGCACGCCAGACGCGAATGCTGGAGCAGGCGCTGATGTGCTGTGATGCCAGCCTGGCCGGCCGCGCCGGGGTAATTGCCGAGGCGTACGTGGACTGTGTGATGAGCCAGGGGCGGGAGATACCTGGAGTGTCGGCGGCATTGGCCGGGTCGCCGGAAATGGAAGCGCTCAAGCGGGCGTATGAGCAGCCGTTTCTGGACAAGTGCCGCGAGGCGCTGGTCGGGTTTTCGCCCAGTGGCGACATTGGGGTGGCGGGCATGCGCCTGTTGGTGGGGGCGGCGGATGCCTTGTCGCAGGCAGCTGCGGCAGGTGAGCTGGAGGTGTGGCAGGCCAAGGCCGAACTGCAGGCAGCAATAGTGGCCATGGTCGAGCGACAATGAAGCCTTGTGAGTGCCCGGGGCCGCTGCGCGCCCCATCGCCGGCAAGCCAGCTCCCACCCCGACCGCGCTGACCTCAAGCCATGCGCAGTACCTGTGGGAGCGGGCAAGCCCGCGAAACAGGCGACGCGGTGGATGGCACGGGCTTCGCCCGTGTTCGCGGCGGTTCGACGCCTCGACACGCCCGTTCCCACAAGGACCGCATTGACCCCAAGCCATGTGCAGTACCTGTTGGAGCAGGCTTGCCGGCGATGAGGCCAGGGCAGGCGATCACACCGGCAGGTTCTGGTAGGGCAACTCATCCCCCGGGCTGCGGGCGAACTGGCGCTTGTACTCGCGGCTGAACTGCGAGGTGCTCTGGTAGCCCACCCGGTGCGCGGTCTGCGCCACCCCCAGGCCTTCACCGATCAGCATCTGCTGGGCCTTCATCAGCCGCAGGCGCTTGAGGTACTGCATCGGCGCCATGTCGGTGCAGCGCTTGAAGTGCTCATGGAAGGTCGAAACGCTCATGTTGGCGCGCGCAGCCAAGGCTTCCACGCTCAGCGGCTCGGTGTAGTGTTCGCGCAGGTGGGCAAGGGCGGCGCCGATGCGGGCGAAGTGCCCCTGTTGCTCCACCAGTGCCCGCAACACGCCGGCCTGTGGGCCGCGCAAGGCGGTGTACAGTACTTCGCGTATCCGCGCCGGGCCCAGCACCTTGGCGTCCACTGGGTCCTGCAGGCAGCGCAGCAGCCTTTCCACGCATTCGCGCATCGGCGCATCGAGTGCCGCCGAGGTCATCGACTGCGGGGTTTGCGCCTGCACCGCGGCATCCGGTGTCAGGGCCATGCTTTGCACCAGTTCACCCAGCACACTGCGGTCTATGTCCACCGCCACGCCAAGCAGGGGCTCGTCGGGTGTGGCGAAGGTTTCGCACATGAACGGCACCGACAAGGCCTGCACCAGGTAATGCCCGGCGCCGTACTCCAGGGTGCGCGGCCCCAGGCGCGCCAGCTTGCTGCCCTGGGCCAGGATCATCAGGCTGGGTTCGTAGATCTGCGGGCTGCTGGCCACATAGTGGTCCCAGCTCAGCACCTGTACCTGGGGCAGGTGCGTGGGTACGAAGCCCGGGCGCGTGGCGAGGCTGCGGATCAGTGCGCAAAGCGGCGCATTGGCGTCGACGTGTCGGGTCAGTTGCATGATGGACCTGGGCAGAGGATCAGACAGTTTAATCATCTCAGAATCAGGGCCTGGCGCCAGGTGCTGTGAGGCATCTTCGGAGAATCAGGCACGGATACCGGAGAATCAGCTGTGGGCGAGGCGGGGCATGGCGCGCAGAATGCGTCGCCTGAATCGTTTCACTTAATAGCGAGGCCCTGCATGTACACCGCCATCGGTTACGCCGCCCAGACCCCTGCCAGCCCCCTGGCCCCCATGACCTTCCAGCGCCGCAGCCCGCGCCCGGACGACGTCGCCATCGAGATCCTGTACTGCGGCGTGTGCCACTCCGACATCCACCAGGCGCGCAATGAATGGGGCATTGCCGTGTACCCGTTGATGCCAGGCCACGAGATCATCGGCCGGGTCACCGCAGTGGGCGATAACGTGACCACGCACAAGGTTGGCGACCTGGTCGGTGTTGGCTGCATGGTCGATTCGTGCCGCCACTGCGAAGCCTGTGCCAAGGACCTGGAACAATACTGCCTGGAAGGGCCGACCATGACCTATGCCACCCCGGACCGGGTCGACGGTAGCAACACCATGGGCGGTTACTCCAGCAGCATCGTGGTCAGCGAACGCTTCGTGATGCGCATTCCGGCCGGCATGGACCTGCCCAGCGCCGCGCCGATCCTCTGCGCCGGCATCACCACGTATTCGCCGCTCAAGCACCACGGTGTCGGCCCGGGTCACAAGATCGGCATCCTCGGCATGGGCGGCCTGGGCCACATGGGTATCAAGCTGGCCAAGGCCCTGGGCGCCGAAGTGACGCTGTTCACCCGCTCCCCGGCCAAGGCCGAGGAGGCCCGGCGCCAGGGTGCCGACCATGTGATCGTGTCCACCGATGCCGAACAGATGCGCGCCGCGGCGGGCCGTTTTGATTTCCTGCTCGATACCATCCCGGTGCAGCACGACCTTAACCCGTACCTGGAAACGCTCAAGTTCGATGGCGTGCATATCCTGGTCGGCCTGATCGAGCCGATCGACCCGGCGCTGCATGCGGCCAACCTGGTGCTCAAGCGCCGGGTGCTGGCGGGGTCGTTGATTGGCGGTACTGCCGAGACGCAGGAGGTGCTGGACTTCTGTGCCGAGCACGACATCCGTTGTGATATCGAGTTGCTGGATATCCGCAATATCAACCAGGCGTATGAGCGGATGATTGCCGGGGATGTGAAGTACCGCTTCGTGATCGACATGGCCACTCTGCAGGGCTGATTGGTGACCTATACCGGCCTCTTCGCGGGCACGCCCGCTCCCACAGGTAAATCACAGCTTCAGAATCTGTGCAGTAACCGTGGGAGCGGGCGAGCCCGCGAAGAGGCCAGTACAGGGAATGAAGAAGCTGGATCTGTTACCAGGCCAATGCCCTGTCCCAGCCTTTCCAGAACAACCATCGCCGTACCTCCCCATGCGCCCCGGTACCGATCTGCCAGGCCGGCCGCCCGCTGTCCAGGGCAATCACCGAAACGAACCCGGCATGGCTCGCCGCCACCAGCGTACGCCCGTCGGCACTGACATCCAGCGCACTGATGGTCGACCCCAGATAGTGCTGCCAATGCTCCACGCCATCTTCGCCAAACGCACGCAGGTAACCATAGGCATCGCCCACGATGTACTCGCCGTCGCGCGCCACCCCGGCATACACCCGTGCCCCCTCCTGTACCAGCGGGGTGCGCGGGTCCTGGCTGTAGTAATCGGTATCCAGCCCCGGCAAGTCGGCCACCCTGACGGCCAGCGTGGCGCCCCTGTAGAAATGGCAGGCATTGAGGATCAACTGGTCACCCGTGCGGTTGAACAGCGCGAAGTGCGGGTACTCGCTGCCAGGGCCGATGGCCGCCACGGGCCTGAGTTGGTCGTCCAGCACCAGGTGGCGGCTGCCTTGCTCGCCGACCACGATCAACCGGCCATCCGCCGACACCGCGCCGTGTTCCATGCTCAGCCCCAGGCTGATGTCGTCCGGGTCGGTGCCTTCGTCCAGTTCGTCGAGCACCCGAGCCTGGTGCGGCAGCAGGCGGGTCGCACCGTGGCGGGTCAGCAGGAAAATACCCTCGGCACTCACCAGCAGTACCCGCTGGCCATCCGGGAAGGGGATCAGCGCGGTCGGCGCGGGCGGCAGGTCGAACGGCTCGAACGGGTAACCCGGCGGCAACCCCTCCAGCCCCGTGGGCCAGGCCAGGCGCAGCACCTGCGGGCCGCCCCAGCCATCGGTCACGCGCACGCCCTCGGCGTTGGCCAGGGCGAAGTAGCGCCGGGCCGGGCAGCGGCCGAAGTGATCGACGCCGATCACCGGGGTCACCCCGTGACTGTCGATGTGCACCACCTGACCTTTGTCATGCGGCATGCCGATGCGTGCCAGCAGGCTGCCGTCGTCCAGCAGCAGGACGTTGCAGATGCCTTGCCCGTGTTCCTTGATCAGCGCCAGCAATGGGTGGTGGGCGGGCGGCCAGGCTTCGCGGAAGGCTTGCTGCTCGAAGGCTTCGACACCGGGCCGGTTGGCGGCTTGCAAGGCTTCCAGCCAGGCATCGAGCAAGTGCCCGGTGGCTTGCGGCAGGGGTTCTTCGAGGTCATCCCAGCCATGCGCGCGGCCCTGCGCGACATAAGCGTTGACGGCTTGGGCATAGGCGGTAACAGCCTGCTGCCACTGCTGCTGGGGGGGCTGCTGGTCCATGAGCGGATCGGGCTCCTTGTTGCTGCATTCGCATTTCACACAAAGCGCGCATGGTACTCCTTCTGCTCGCCTCGCGGTTGTGAGGCCCCGGCTTGACGCGTACCATGCCGAACATTCCTTCCAATAACAAAGCATGCGTCGACACCCCGGCAAGCGGGTGGGTGGCGTGCGCCCTGTTGCCTTGTCTGCGGAGAAGCGGTTTCCCCCATGAACGGACCCACACCTACCAACATGCCACCCACTGCGGGTAGCGGCAGTTGGCTGAGCGTCATTGCCCTGGCCCTGGCGGCCTTTATCTTCAACACGACCGAGTTCGTCCCGGTGGCGCTGCTCAGCGACATTGGTCGCAGCTTCGACATGAGCACCGCCCAGGTCGGCCTGATGCTGACCATCTATGCCTGGGTGGTAGCGCTGGCCTCGCTGCCGATGATGCTGCTGACCCGCAACATCGAGCGGCGGCGCCTGTTGCTGTTCGTGTTCCTGGTGTTCATTGTCAGCCACTTGCTGTCGTGGTTGTCACAAAGCTTTGCCATGTTGCTGGTCAGCCGTATCGGCATTGCCTTGGCACATGCGGTGTTCTGGGCCATCACGGCCTCCCTGGCGGTACGCGTGGCGCCGCCCGGCCAGCAGGCCAAGGCGCTGGGCCTGCTGGCCACCGGCACCACCCTGGCCATGGTCCTGGGCATTCCGTTGGGCCGCGTGGTGGGTGAAGCGCTGGGCTGGCGCATCACCTTCCTGAGCATTGCCGGGGTGGCGCTGGCAACCATGCTGTGCCTGATGAAATCGCTGCCGCTGCTGCCCAGCCAGAACTCGGGCTCGCTGCGCAGCCTGCCTGTCCTGTTCAAGCGCCCGGCGCTGGTGATCACCTATGTGCTGGTGACGCTGGTGATTACCGCGCAGTTCACCGCCTACAGCTACATCGAACCGTTCGCCCTGCACGTGGCGCAAATCGGCGGTGAGCGCACCACGCTGTTGCTGCTGCTGTTCGGCGGTGCAGGGGTGTTCGGCTCGTTGCTGTTCAGCCGTTACAGCGACCGCTTCCCGCATGGCTTCCTGGTGGGCTCGATCGGCCTGCTGGCGGCCTGCCTGTTGCTGCTGTTGCCGCTGTCGGGCAACTTCTATGTGTTCGCCGCGTTGAGCATGTTCTGGGGCGTGGCGATTCTCAGTTTCAGCCTGTCGCTGCAGTCCAAGACCCTGAAGCTGGCGTCCGATGCCACCGATGTGGCCATGGCGCTGTTCTCGGGTATCTACAACATCGGTATTGGCGGTGGCGCCTTGCTGGGCAGTATCGTCAGCAGCCAGCTGGATGTGGCGGATATCGGCCTGGTGGGCGGTAGCGTGGCGGTGGTCGGGTTGCTGCTGGCCGTGGCCAGTACCCGGCGGTTCCGCGAGGCGCTGGGCGGGGTGCCAGGGCATTCCTGAATGACCGTACCGGTTTCTTCGCGGGCACTGCATCAACTTCAGAAGCGATGCAGTACCTGTGGGAGCGGGCGTGCCCGCGAAGAGGCCGGTACTGGCAATTGAAGGCTCAAGCCAGTGCCGCAGCCCATGCCCGCCGTTCAGTCTGGAACGATTGTGCAGCCGTTGGCCAACGCCCGGTTACGCAAGGCTTCGAAGCGTTCGCGCAGCCACAGGTGCAGTTGCGCCACTGCGGGCGTGAGTTGCTTGCGGTGCGGGCACACCAGGGTGACCGGGACGGGCTCACCGAGGTATTCGGGCAGGATGATTTCCAGTTCGCCGGCCACGATGTTGGCGCTTACGTCCAGCCACGACTTGTAGACAATACCTTCGCCCTGTAAGGCCAGGCGGCGGATCACGTCGGCATCGTCGCTGACCAGCGGCCCGCGTACCTGCACGGTACGGTTGCCCACCCGCCACTTGTCGTAGACCCGGTTGTGCTGCATGTACAGCAGGCAGGCGTGCTGCTGCAGGGCATCGGGCGTGAGCGGGCGGCCGTGGCGAGCCAGGTAGTCGGGCGCGGCGACCAGCACCCGGCGGTTCCAGTCGGCCAGCGGCAGGGCAATGTAGTTGGCGTCCTGGTTGAGGCCATAGCGGATCGCCACGTCCACCGGGTCGCGGTTGAGGTCGGCGATCTGGTCGGACAGGAAGAAGCGCAGGTGCAGGGCCGGGTGCTCACGGCGGAAGGCGCTCAGCCAGGGTAGCAGCATGTTGCGGCCGAGGTCGGACGGTGCCGACACCTGCAGGGTGCCGCGCAGGGTGTTGGCGTTGCCATGCAGGTCTTCACGCCCCTGGCGCAGGCTCTCCAGCACATTCAGGGCGGTCGGCAGGTACAGCTCGCCTTCGGCGGTCAGGCGCAGGCTGCGGGTGGTGCGGGCGAACAGGCGCACGTCGAGGTCGCGCTCCAGGCGCTTGATCGCAGCGGCCACCTGGCCCGGCAACAGTTCCGCCTCGTGGGCGGCGGCGGTGAAGCTGCCCAGCACGCTGCTGCGGACGAACAGTTCGAGGTCGGCGATGCGCAGCATTTTCACTCCAGGGATGAAAGTGTTGCTGCATTGTGCCGGTTTTTCTTTTCCGCAGGAAAGATAAGATGCCCGGCAAATCCCCTGTTCATTCCCGGAGTTTTGCATGGATACCGTCTCGTTGGCCAAGCGCCGTTACACCACCAAAGCCTACGATGCCTCGCGCCGTATTCCCCAAGCCACTGTCGATGCCCTGCTCGAGCAACTGCGCCACAGCCCGTCCTCGGTCAATTCGCAGCCGTGGCATTTCATCGTTGCCGACAGCGCTGAAGGCAAGGCGCGACTGGCCAAGAGCACCACGGAGCGCTATGCCTACAATTCGCCGAAGATCCTCGATGCCTCGCATGTGATCGTGTTCTGCACCCGTACCGAGATGACCGAAGCGCACCTCGATGCCGTGCTCGACCAGGAAGCTGCCGATGGCCGCTTCCGCGACGAGCAGGCGCGTGCCGGGCAAAACCAGAGCCGCCGGCATTACGTGGACCTGCACCGCTTTGACCAGAAGGACGTGCAGCACTGGATGGAAAAGCAGACCTACCTGGCGTTGGGTACTGCCTTGCTGGGGGCTGCAGCACATGGGCTGGATGCCACGCCGATCGAAGGATTCGACAGCAAGATCCTCGATGCCGAGCTGGGCTTGC
>Ga0209676_1000499_pt1 | contig 62904 bp, 58 predicted proteins | sample AraplaCvi_mLB_r2_FD_184282 | JGI IMG/M metagenome (GOLD analysis project Ga0209676, IMG submission 184282) | Arabidopsis root microbial communities from North Carolina, USA - plate scrape MF_Cvi_mLB_r2 (SPAdes) (version 2) | ecosystem: Host-associated > Plants > Roots > Endosphere | place: USA... | reverse complement strand
AAGCCGAGCGCCAGGAAGGCGTGGCACGCCTGGTAGCCGCCGGCATCCCGACCATCGTCGGTACCGGCGCGGTGAACACCCGTGAAGCGGTATCTCACGCCGCCCACGCGGCCAAGGTCGGTGCCGCCGGCCTGATGGTCATCCCCCGCGTACTCAGCCGCGGTGCCTCGCTGATCGCCCAGAAGCACCACTTCTCGGCCATCCTGGCAGCCGCACCGAAGCTGCCGGCGGTGATCTACAACAGCCCGTACTACGGCTTCGCCACCCGCGCCGACCTGTTCTTCGAACTGCGCCGCGAGTTCCCCAACCTGATCGGCTTCAAGGAGTTCGGCGGTGGCACCGACCTGCGCTACGCCGCCGAGCACATCACCTCCAAGGATGACGACGTGACCCTGATGGTCGGCGTCGACACCCAGGTGGTGCATGGCTTCGTCAACTGCAACGCCACCGGCGCCATCACCGGCATCGGCAACGCCCTGCCGCGCGAGGTGCTGCAGCTGGTGAGCCTGAGCAAGCAGGCGGCCAAGGGTGACGCCAAGGCCCGCCGCCTGGCGCGGGAACTGGAAGCGGCGCTGGCGGTGCTGTCGTCGTTCGACGAAGGCTGCGACCTGGTGCTGTATTACAAGCACCTGATGGTGCTGAACGGCGACAGCGAATACAGCCTGCACTTCAACGAGACCGACGTGCTGACCGACGCCCAGCGCAACTATGCCGAGCAGCAGTACGCGCTGTTCCGCAGCTGGTACGCCAGCTGGTCGGCCGAGCAGAACCTGGCCTGAGCAGCCACGGTTTTCTCTGTGGGAGCGGGCGTGCCCGCGAAGCAGGCGACTCGGTGCCTGGCACCGGCTCTGCCGGTGTTCGCGGGCTCGCCCGCTCCCACAGGGTACGTAGTACACCCTTGCAACTGCATGTGATTTCCAAGGAGGCTCCATGACCCTCACAGGCAACCTGCTGATCGGCCAGACGCCGGTAACCGGCAGCCGCGAAGCCATCCGCGCCATCGACCCGGCCACCGGCCAGGCACTGGAACCGGCCTACCTCGGCGGCACCGGCGAACACGTTGCCCAGGCCTGCGACCTGGCCTGGGCGGCGTTCGATATCTACCGCGAAACCTCGCTCGAACAACGGGCACAATTTCTCGAAACCATCGCCACGCAGATCGAAGCGCTGGGCGATGCCCTGATCGACCGCGCCGTGGCCGAAAGCGGCCTGCCCAAGGCGCGCATCCAGGGCGAACGTGGCCGCACCTGCACCCAGCTGCGCACCTTCGCCCGCGTGGTACGGGCCGGCGAATGGCTGGACGTGCGGGTTGACCCCGCCCTGCCCGAGCGCCAGCCGCTGCCACGTGCCGACCTGCGCCAGCGCCAGGTGGCCCTGGGGCCGGTGGCCGTATTCGGCGCCAGCAATTTCCCTTTGGCCTTCTCGGTGGCCGGTGGCGACACCGCCTCGGCCCTGGCCGCCGGTTGCCCGGTGGTGGTCAAGGCCCATGGCGCCCACCCGGGTACCAGCGAGCTGGTTGGCCAGGCTGTGGCAAGGGCCGTGAAGCAGTGCGGCTTGCCGGCCGGTGTGTTTTCGCTGTTGTACGGTTCCGGTCGTGAAGTGGGCATTGCGCTGGTCAGCGACCCGCGCATCAAGGCCGTTGGCTTTACCGGCTCGCGCAGCGGTGGCATTGCGCTGTGCCAGGCGGCCCAGGCCCGCCCGGAGCCAATCCCGGTGTACGCCGAAATGAGCTCGATCAACCCGGTATTTCTGTTCGACACCGCCTTGCAGACCCGCGCCGAGGCACTGGCACAAGGCTTCGTCGCCTCGCTGACCCAGGGTGCCGGCCAGTTCTGCACCAACCCCGGCCTGGTGATTGCCCGTCAAGGGCCGGCGTTGCAGCGTTTCATCGATGCCGCCAGCGAACACGTGCGCCAGGCTGCCGCGCAGACCATGCTCACCCCGGGCATCTTCAACGCCTACCAGGCCGGTGTCGGCGCCCTGGCCGCAAACGCCAATGCCCAGGCTGCCGCCAGTGGCCAGGCCGGGCAAGGCCCCAACCAGTGCCAGGCGCAGCTGTTCGTGACCCAGGCCGAAGCGTTCCTCGCCGACCCGGCGTTGCAGGCCGAAGTCTTCGGCGCGGCGTCGCTGGTGGTGGCTTGCGCCGACGATAAGCAGGTCCGCCAGGTGGCCGAGCACCTGGAAGGCCAACTGACCGCCACCTTGCAACTGGACGATGCCGACATCGACAACGCCCGCGCCCTGCTGCCCACCCTTGAGCGCAAGGCTGGCCGCATCCTGGTCAATGGCTGGCCGACCGGTGTAGAGGTGTGTGACGCAATGGTCCACGGCGGACCGTTCCCGGCCACCTCCGATGCCCGCACCACCTCGGTGGGCACGGCGGCGATCCTGCGCTTCCTGCGCCCGGTGTGCTACCAGGACTTCCCCGATGCCCTGCTGCCGCAGGCGTTGCAACACGGCAACCCGCTGCAATTGCGGCGCCTGCTCGACGGTAAACGGGAAGGCTGAGCATGGTCGAAACCGCTGAAACCGATATCGCCGTGGTCGGCGCCGGCATTGTCGGCGTTGCCTGTGCGCTGCAACTGGCCCGCCAGGGCCGCCGGGTAACCCTGGTCGACCGCCAGGCACCCGGCCATGGCGCGTCCTACGGCAACGCCGGGCACCTGGCTACCGAGCAGGTATTCCCGATTGCCGACCTGTCGATTCTCAAGCGCCTGCCGCGCATGCTGCTGGACCCGATGGGCCCGCTGCGCCTGGACTGGAAGTACCTGCCCAAGGCCATGCCCTGGTTCACCCGCCTGCTGCTCAACCTGCGCCCGGGCCCATATCAGCGCAGCGTGGCCGGCATTCGCACACTAAACGAAGGCAGCCTGGGTGCCTGGCAGCGGTTGCTGGGCTCGATCGGGCGCAGCGAACTGTTCCAGGAACATGGCTCGCTGCTGGTGTTCGAGCGGCCGGAGTCGCACCAGGCGCTGGATGCCTTGCGCGCACGCATGCAACAGCAGGCGGTACCGGTGGATTTCTGGTCGGCAGAAACCGTATGCGCAGCGGCGCCGCAACTGAGCCCGTCACTGCTGGGCGGGCTGTTCTTTCCGCGTACCGGCCACTTCATCGACCCCTACCGGGTGGTGTGCGAGTTGTTCGAAGCGGCCAAGGCCAGTGGCGTGCGTTTTGTTCAGGCGCAGGTCGACGGCGGGCGGCTGCACAGCGGCGGGGTCAGCCTGGCCAGCGACCAGGGCACCCTCGATGCCCGCCAGGTGCTGGTCAGCTGTGGCGCCCATTCGGCAGCATTGACCAGCGCGCTGACCGGCAAGCGGGTGCCGCTGGACACCGAGCGCGGCTACCACCTGATGCTGCCTGGCGAGCATCAGCGTTTGCCGTTCGCGGTCACTTCGCTTGAGCGCAAGTTCATCATGACGCCCATGGCCGAGGGCTTGCGCCTGGCCGGCACGGTGGAGTTCGCCGGGCTGGATGCGCCGCCGAGCATGCAACGGGCGTGGCAGTTGCACCGGTTGAGCAAGGGGTTGTTCCGCAGGGATCTGAGTATCGAGGGAGCAACGCCGTGGATGGGCTTGCGGCCTTCCTTACCCGATTCGTTGCCGGTGATCGACCGGGTGTGCGATGGGCGTGTGCTGTTGGCGTTCGGGCATCAGCACCTGGGGTTGACCCAGGCGGCGGTGACGGCGGAATGGGTGGGGCAGTTGGTCGAGCGGGCCGGTGGACCGGAGATGGGGGCTTACCGGTTGGATCGGTTCTAGATTCGGGGGCCGCTGTGCGGCCCATTCGCCGGCAAGCCAGCTCCCACCTCGACCGCATAGGCCTCAAGCCGTGTGCAGTACCTGTGGGAGCTGGCTTGCCGGCGATTGGGCCCTGACAGGCAACACAAGACAGTTCTCCCACCTCGACTGCGTGGGCCTCAAGCCTTGTGCAGTGCCTGTGGGAGCTGGCTTGCCGGCGAACGGGCTGCAAAGCAGCCCCTTTTATGCCTCAGCGATACCGCTCAAGCCAGTGCGCATACGGTGCCGGCAAGGTCCAGGAGGCTTTCTCCACCCCCAGCTCCTTGGCTGCAAAATAGGCCCAGTGCGGGTCTGCCAGGTGCGCACGCCCTACCGATACCAGGTCCAGCTGGTTGGCCTGCAGCGCGGCTTCCGCCAGTTGCGGCGTGCCAAAACCCCACGCCGAGGTCACCGGCAGCTTCGCCTCTCGGCGCACGCGCTCGGCAATCGGCCCCATGAACGCCGGGCCCCACGGAATATTGGTGTCGGGAATGGTAAAGCCGACACTCACGCTCAGCAGGTCGAGGCCGCCAGCCTTGAAGCGGCGCGCCAGTTCGATCGACTCTTCCAGGGTCTGCTCATCGCGGCCATCGTATTCCAGCACACCAAAACGCGCGGTCAGTGGCAGGTTCTCTGGCCACACCTCACGCACCGCTGCCAAGGTTTCCAGCAGGAAGCGGCTGCGGTTGTCGAAGCTGCCACCGTAGGCGTCGGTACGTTTGTTGGAGTGTTCGGAGAAGAAGCTCTGGCCCAGATAGCCATGGGCAAAGTGCAGTTCGATCCACTCGAAACCGGCATCACGCGCACGGCGGGCAGCATCGACGAAGTCCTGCTTGACCCGGGCGATGTCGTCCAGGGTCATCTCGCGCGGCACTTGTGGCAGGTGCGCGCCGAAGGCGATGGCGGACGGGGCGATGGTTTCCCAGCCACGGGCGTCGTCGGCGGCAATGTGGTCATCACCTTCCCACGGGCGGTTGGCGCTGGCCTTGCGCCCGGCATGGGCAATCTGGATACCCGGTACGGAACCGGCGGCCTTGATTGCCTGCACCACCGGCACGAAAGCCTGCGCGTGGGCATCGCTCCAGATACCGGCACAACCGGGGGTGATGCGCCCTTCCGGTGCCACGGCCGTGGCCTCGACCACCAGCAGGCCGGCACCACCACGGGCCAGGCCGGCCAGGTGCACGTGGTGCCAGTCGTTGATCATGCCGTCCTCGGCCATGTACTGGCACATCGGCGGGATGGCAATGCGGTTGCGCAGGGTGACGTCCTTGAGGGTATAGGGTTCGAACAAGGCGGACATGGGCAAGCTCCCGAGCTGATTGATTACGATAGTTCGATCATAATCGAACTATGGCAATTAATGATAGCCCCGTTATCATGACGACCATGCGAGCCTACCCACACCCCAATCCTGAAGACCTGACCCTGGAACGTCTGCTCTATGCCCTGAGCGACCCGGTGCGCCTGGATATCGTGCGCCGCCTGGCAGGCGTGACCGAAGCCAGCTGCGGCGAGCTGGACGGAGGCCGGCCGAAGTCGAGCATGTCCCACCACTTTCGCGTGTTGCGTGATGCGGGGTTGGTGCATACCCGCAATGTGGGGACTACGCATATGAATTCGTTGCGTAGCGAGATGCTGGGGGAGCGATTCCCCGGGTTGCTGGAGTGCATTCTGCGACAGCAGTGATGCCTTCACTGGCCTCTTCGCGGGCTTGCCCGCTCCCACAGGGATGGAGCGGGGCCTGAGGGCAGCGCCCTACCTGTGGGAGCGGGCAAGCCCGCGAAGAGGCCAGAACAGCCAACATCAATCTTCTTTCTTGCCCAGGGCAAACCGGCACACCTGCCCTCCCCTGAGCATGCACTCCTCATGGCTGACCTCGGCCCCACCCAAGGCCCCGATCAGCGCCAGGTCCAGCTCGCACACCACCGGGTGCGCCTTGGCCAGGTGATGAAACACGCAATTGTGCGCAACGATCTGCGGCTCGCCCCCCGAGCGGAAGAACACCTGCGCCTCGTACCCGGCATTGTTCATGTGCTCGACGATACGTGCTTCGTCCACCACTTCGTGCTCCAGGTCCGCCGCCAGCTTGCGCCCCAGCTGGTGCATCAGCGCCAGCAATGCCTCCTGCCCCAGCAAGCCGGCCACTTCGGTAATCAGCAGGTTGGCCAGCAACGGGTACTGCCGCGGGAACAGTTCGCGGGCATGTTCGGTCAGCTCGTGCAGTTGCTCCGGGCGGCGCCCGGTGGGCCGGGTAGGGCCACGCTTGACCAGGCCGTCGCGCTCCAGCGCTGCCAGGTGCTGGCGCACCGCCGTGCGGGTGATGGCCAGGGCCTGCGCCAGGTCGTCGATGCTCATGCCGGCCGGCTGGAGCAGCAACGCATGGAGCAGGCCCTGTTGGGTACGGCCCAGGCCTTCGAGCATCAGAATTTGTCCGGGAACTGTTTGACCAACGCCGCAGCCAGGGCGTCGGACAGCGTCAGGATATGCTCGCGCATCATCGCCCAGGTGCGCGCCTCGCCCACGTAGTCCGCCGCTGCCAACTGGTCGATCTGCGCCACGTGATGCCCGCCGTGGGCAGTGAGCAGTGTCAGCAGGGTCGCCTCGGGCAGGTTCGGGTTGGCCTTGGCCAGGAAGGCAGCAATGGCCTTGGCATTGCTGGTCAGCTCACTGACCGCGGTTTGCTGGCCTTTGTTGTCCTTGGCCACGGTGGCATCGCTGTAATGCTTGATGGCGCCCCAGTGGCCGGCCAGCAGCTTCAGCAACTGATCGGCGGCGGGCTGGCCGTACAGCGGGGCAATGCTGTTGGCGATCCGGGTGGCGTCGGTGACCACTTCCTTGGCGGCGACTTCGGCCTCCTTGGCATTGCCGGCCTGGTTGGCGACAGCATAGTTGCGCACCCAGAAGATGTGCTCGACCCACAGGTCACGCAGGGCCATGCGCGTGGTCATTGCAGCAGCTTCGGCGGGTTTGGCGGCGGGGGGGTCGCTGGAGTAGGAGTAGCTTTGGCTCCATGCCGGCTGGGCGCACAGGGCGAGCAGCAGTAAGGCGGCAATCTTGATGTTCATGACGGCACCCTCCTGGAGGGGATCGACTGACAAGATTAATTTAAGCATCAAAATATGTTTTTATTGGGTTCAGCCCGGATTTCAGATCAGTGGTTCTCCTGTGGGAGCGGGCAAGCCCGCGAAAGGGCCGGAACAGGCAACAAAAAAGCCACGAGGTCTCCCCCGTGGCTTCTTTCACAACAATGGCCGTTTACAGCGCCATGTCATTCTCAGGCTTGCTCTCGACCGGCTGGCTCGGTGCAACCGGGGTGCCGACGCTGCCGTCGATCACCGGTGGTTTCTCCAACTGCAGCACTTCAGCGGTGTAGTTCCACTCCTTCTGGGTGGCCGCCGCCGAGTCGTTCAGCTTGGTGCCGTAGCTTGGCACGATCTGCTTGATCTTGGCCTGCCACTCAGGGGTAGCGACCTTTTCCTTGAACACGGTTTCCAGCACGTTGAGCATGATCGGTGCAGCAGTCGAGGCACCTGGCGATGCACCCAGCAGGCCGGCGATGGTGCGGTCTTCGGAAGCGACCACTTCAGTGCCCAGCTTCAGCACACCGCCCTTCTCGGCATCACGCTTGATGATCTGCACGCGCTGGCCGGCCTGCCACAGGCGCCAGTCTTCCTTCTTGGCGTTGGGGAAGTAGGTGCGCAGGGCTTCGAAGCGGTCGTCGTCAGACAGCATCAGCTGGCCAGCGAGGTACTCCACCAGCGGGTACTGGTCGATGCCGACCTTGGTCATCGGCCACACGTTGTGGGTGGTAGTGCTGCTCAGCAGGTCCAGGTACGAGCCGTTCTTCAGGAACTTGGTCGAGAAGGTGGCGAACGGGCCAAACAGGATTACGCGCTTGCCGTCCAGCACACGGGTGTCCAGGTGCGGTACCGACATGGGTGGCGCGCCGGTCGAGGCGATACCGTAGGCCTTGGCCATGTGCTGCATGGCCACGGTCGGGTTCTCGGTCACCAGGAACGAGCCGCCCACCGGGAAGCCTGCGTATTCCTTGGCTTCAGGAATGCCCGACTTCTGCAGCAGCTTCAGTGCGCCGCCGCCGGCACCGATGAACAGGAACTTGGCGTCGGTGGCCGACTCGGTACCGTCCTTCAGGTTCTTGTACTCGACGTGCCAGGAGCCGTCCTTGTTGCGGGTGATGTCCTGCACTTCGCTGGACAGCTTCAGGTCGAAGTTGTCCTGGGTTTTCAGGTGGCCGACGAACTGGCGGGTGATCTCGCCGAAGTTGACGTCGGTGCCGATCGGCGTCCAGGTCACGGCCAGCTTCTGGTTCGGGTCGCGGCCTTCCATCATCAACGGGACCCACTTGGCGATCTGCGCGTGGTCCTCGGAGTACTGCATCGGGCGGAACAGCGGGCTGGCCTGCAGCGCGTCGTAACGCTTCTTCAGGAACTTGATGTTGTCATCGCCCCACACGAAGCTCATGTGCGGCGTGGTGTTGATGAACGAATGCGGGTTCTTCAGCACGCCCTGGCGAACCTGCCAGGCCCAGAACTGCCGGGAGATCTGGAAGGCTTCGTTGATTTCGATGGCCTTGGTGATGTTGACGTTGCCGTCTTTGTCTTCCGGGGTGTAGTTCAGTTCGGCCAGCGCGGAGTGGCCGGTACCGGCGTTGTTCCAGCCGTTGGAGCTTTCTTCGGCCACGCCATCCAGGCGCTCGACCATTTCCATCGACCAGCTTGGCTCCAGCTCGTGCAGCCACACGGCCAGGGTGGAGCTCATGATGCCGCCGCCGACCAGCAGCACATCTACTTTCTTGGTTTCTGCGGCGTGCGCTTGCATGACGCTTGCAGCGACAGCCAGACCCAGCAAGGTCTTGCCAGCTTTCTTGAACATTGATCGATTCCAGTCAGGAGAACAGGGGTGGGCCTGTGGCTGGCCCAGGTAAAGCGTGTTCTGCAGCGCAGGCTTGTTGTTGATCGTTATTCAGCAGCCAGAGAACCAGAAAACGACTCGGCCTTTTGTCGAATTGACCGACAAGGCTGAATCGTTTTTCCGATTGTAGCTCAAATGCCAGCACAAACAAATTACCGCCCGGAGCGTCAAGGCGACGGGTTGCCCCAGTGGCAGATTGTCACGCCGAAAAACAAAAACCCCCGGTCACGTACATGACCGGGGGCCTTGGATCACGCCGCAAGCGTCGCGATCAGGGTACCGCCAAGATTACTGCTGCTGAGGCAGTTTATCGATCGGGCCGCAGCCACCGATGATCTTGGAGATGGAAACCGAAGGGTGGAACAGGTAGTCGTAGGTGCAGTTTTTCGGCTGGTTGTAAACCTGGCCAGTGCAACCCGACAGCAGGGCAACACCCGAAACGACAGCAACGGCTACGGTAGCCTTGAACAGCTTTTTCATACTAAGTCCTTTAATGAATCATCTTCGGCCATCATTCTGATGGCGGCGGGATGATACAGAACCTGGGCATTGGATCCAAGCAGCAACGTGCATTGGCTAGTTGCAGGGATGCAGTTGCAGGAGCGGCCTTGTGTCGCGATGGGCCGCAAAGCGGCCCCGGTCCTACAACTGAAACTCAGAATAATCCCCTTCCATGTAGGCAATTTCCCAAACATACTGCCAAACCGCTCAAACTGTTGCGACGGATTGGGTCGCGCTCTAGTCTCGGCTTGTCGTTGCAAATCAACGACCGGCTTTGACAGGCCGATTACTCAAGTTTCCGTTGCAGCGCTTTATGGCAGCTGTGCATGGGGCACATTCGTGTGCGCCGGGTCCTTGGGTACCGGTCTGTCAACCCATGTATAGCTGCCTCCATTCGTTTGACAGCGTTGCCAGGCGGCTCCACTTACCCAAGGAGCTTACATGCGCAAGATGGTCCCCGATCCACCCCACTCCCTCGATTCCACCCAGGCTCTGCAAGACACCCTGGTCCAGTCCTCAGAGTACGTACTCTGCGCGCTGTTCGTCGCTCGCCAATCCGTGCAACTCAAACCCACAGCCCCAAGTTCGATCGTGATGCAGGCCGTGATCCATGAAATGGAGGCGGTACAGGGCCTGGTCGAGTCGGCATTGATGCAATTGCAGATGCAGGCCCATTTACCGGCTGAGCCACGCACCTTGCACTAGCAGGCCTGGCCTCTTCGCGGGCACGCCCGCTCCCACAGGGGTAATCATTGCACTCAAGTACTGCACCGTACCTGTGGGAGCGGGCGCGCCCGCGAAGAGGCCGGCCCAGACACCCAAGACTCCAGGGAGAAAAGCAATGCCCACCGACGACACAAAACAACCCACCACAGTCGGCAAGACCTGCTTCTACCAAGGCGAAAACAACACCCACCCACTGTTCCGCATCGAACCTGGCATCCCCTGCCAGGACGCCCGCGAGCAGGCATCCGAACTGATGGGCTACGTCCGCGACCTGATCATCACCGGCCTGATGGACGGCGACCAGAAACTGATCTGGGCTTCGCATTACCTGAGTGCGATGGCCAAGGCACTGCTGGATGATGCAGAACTGGGAATGATGAAAAAATAAGGCACAACGAAAAAGCCCCCGGAAACTTTCGTTTCCAGGGGCTTTATCTTGTATGGCGGAAAGATAGGGATTTGAACCCACCCGCATTGCGCAGCAGGCCGCATTAGGCCCGCACTCATTAAGTCTGAGGCCGATGACGGTGGCCATCTGTGGCCTAATGCGGCCCCGGATTTGCCTAATTTTGCCCTAAAGCTGTCGCTGGTCATCGTGCGGTTGCCTGATGCGGCGAGCCGGCAGACACTGTACAAACAACCAGTATCAGGGCGCGGCTGATGGACATAGATATCACCGGGTTCGAATATGGGATGCCATCCCGAATCAAGATGCTCGAGCATGAGTGCCACCTGCTGAGCGGTGAAAACGATGCCCTCAGGCTCGCGCTGGCATCAGTGCATCAGAACCTGAAAAAGCTCATCGACATCAACCAGGTCCTCAACAACCAGGTGGTGAGCGAAAGCCACCGGGCCAATGGAAGCCACGTTCGAATTGTTCAAATCGGAAACCGTCTTCGCTGCAACCATGGGATTCACATCACCAACTGATTTGTAGATTGAGCGTTGCGCCTACCACTTGGCAAAAGCGAAGCCGCAGCTTGCAAAAGGCCACTATACTCTGTTAATCCAGACAGTTGGCCTTCGGAGATATCGATGATAGGCATAAGGGTTGAAGGCGGCTCCACTTTCATCATGAGAGGTGGCACGTTCACCAACTTGGAAGCGGGAGTTCTGGCTCGCGACAGCACAGTAATACTCAACAACGTCACAGTCCTTGCGACAAAAACAGTGGTTAAAGGCACCGATGTTAAAATCCGTGCTAAGAACGTGTTTCACGATGAAAGCATAGTCAACTTGCAAGCCACCCCCTTAGCAGTATTTATTAGGATGCACGCCCATGGCCATGTTTGAAGTTGAAGGAAAAAGCAAGATCATTGCTAATGACTGTACCACCACAGCTGAGACGCTGGTCAAGTCAACAGGTTCTACAAGTACACTTGACGCAAAAGCTACCAACTGCCACACAGGCGTACGCCGATCGGACCAAAATGAAATGGTCGAGCCAACCTTTAAGCGGCAGGCATTTAAATGGACGGCCGAAGCGGCAATCAAATGGGGGGTCACCGCCATATTGCCGCTTCTCGCCGCGACCGCAGCCTATTACTGGTCAGAGTTAAAAGGCTTACTCAGCTAGAATAGCTATCCAAGTGCTTCGCACTGGAAATTAATTATTGCCAACCGCCCGTATCAATGACTGGCTCTAGTATCTTTAGTGCTGCTTGCCGCATTGAGAAACATGCCAAAGCCCGCACGCGATTTGTCAAATACTAAGCCTGCCGCGCGTTCTCTCTATTAACTCATCTGCGCTGTATTCTTGAATAGATATATGAAACGGCACTTGAAGGGATAGGCTTTCAAGCGTTCTTTCAAGCTGAATAACTTCGGCGATCGACAGGTCGGAGTGCACGATACATACTACGCATTTAAATTTTGCTTGCTCTGCCTCCGAAAGCGAACACCTGAATGCGTCAACTGCAAAATACCATCTATTTATTTCATTGACCATCTTTTCCATATTAGACTTTGTAACGTAAGAAATCTTGCCAACACAATTGAGGCTGGTCGAATTCAAAACTATATCAAAGGTGAGATTAGGCATAGCCTTGGAAATCACAGACAAGTTATACGATGCGTTCAATTGGCGCTGGAGTAGCACCGCCACATCTTCCTTGTACATCTCGCTGTTTTGATACCTTTTGAGCAATTGTTCTTTCGGCGACTTATTTTCTTGCAGGAGCGCTTCAGCCGGCCCCTTTCCAGCCTGCGAGGGCTCTACCTTAGGCGCTTCCGCCTCTAGGGCCAGATCTCCAGTTGCATGTTTTTCGAGCTGAGCGCCGTCAAGGCCTTCAGTATCTGGAATCGGAGCAAGCTGGTTCAAGATGCGTCTATCTTTGGTGAAATTGTTATCGACGAAATTATCTTCGTTACGATAATCCGATGGAGCGTAGAGAACCCTATGGTTTATCCACAAAGTCACAAAAAAAAGGAAGGCTATGAAAAAGGGGAAAGTAGTTAGGAAAGAGATGAACTCTGGCTGGGACTTTGGATCGACAAATGGCAATACCACTGTGCCGAACACCTCAGCAGTACCGGCAAACAGAGCGATTACCGTCAACGGGTTTTTGATGTGGCCGATCTTCTCGATCATTAGGCATCCCTGGCTGGCATCTGGCACAAGGCCGGCATTATGCCGACCGCCAACCTTGGTGACTAGGCCGTGTGGTAGCCGATGTCTGCGGCCACCAGCGGTTAGCCGGACTGAACCACGACTCAGCCCAGTATCCAATCCGGCTACTTCCGGCAGCTCACGGGCTCTAAACAAAGCTCCTAACGATGCCGGCGTCCAGTTCATGATCACCAACTCGCCAGTCACCTCGGCCTTGGCGTGCCGCTGGTTCGTGGTGCTGTAACGGATATCCAGGCACTCGAAGTGGAAGCCGTCAAAGGCGCGCCGGATGTCCGGATGGTCATTGATGCTGACCATAACCTTGCCCTTGCACCGCCGCGTTAAGTCGGCCATCCGTTCGTACTCCTCGAACGGAAAGTCCACACCGTAGCCGACGGTCTGCCAGCATGGCGGATCCATATAGAAGAACGTGTGCGCTTGATCATAGCGCTCGGCACAGGCAAGCCAGGGCAGATGCTCAACGTAAGTACCGGCAAGACGCTGCCATGCCGCCGAAAAGTTTTCTTCAATGCGCAGGAGGTTGATCGCTGGACCCGTGGTGGCGGTACCAAATGCTTGGCCCCGGTCCTCAGGGGCAACCACTCGCCGTCCACCTCTCACCTATGCGACGGCAAGCACTCTGGAGCACAGCACATGCATAGCGATACGAGCATGGTGCGCAAGCACTACGGCTGATGGATATCTAAGGACACGAAAAGCATGGCGGAGGTTGTTTCCAAAATGATGGGCTTTGGCGAAGTAAATAATCAAAACCAAGCAAATTCCACCATGGACGCGCTTATCTAGCAAAAGCTTTAGTCGGAATTGCAGCAGGCTTGAAGCCTGCCGCAAAAATCTTACTACATGTTAACGGCCGTCTTGGCGACGCATGAATTCAGCAAATAATGGAACAGTGAAATCTAAGTAACCGTGATCTGTGCTATATATCATCCCTTTGGCGATAATATTTGCACGAGTAGGCCCTAAAGAAGACTGCGATCTATTCATACTTTTTGCAATATCTGCCATCGCATATGGTCCGTCTCCAAGGTCAGACATAGCCTTAACGAATTGCACTTCGGCACGGGTTAGTCGATCGATCCGGACCCGGAAAAAACCTGTATCTAAAGATGCCAGGGTCTCACCATACGATCTTTCCACGTCGTCTTCTGTAATCTCAGGACCATCTGCGTTGTTCCAAGAAAAGGAAGCCCACTCCTGTAGGAAAAAAGGATAGCCCCGTGTTCTGTCGACGATTGACTGCAGGGCTGCCCCTCCAATAGAGGACTCTTCTTCAACAATGGGTTTCTCTACAGCGCGCGCGGCGGAAACTGGGTCTAACGCACTGACTTCGGGATAGAGGAACAGCCTTTCTGCGTACGATTTCGCTTCCCCTGCAAGCTTGGCTACTTGGGGTAAACCCGCGCCAACCATCAACACTGGAAGTCCATCTTGTGCCATCTGGTGAATCGAGACAATCAGGGCGCTCAGATCTCCTTCAGACAAATATTGAACTTCGTCAATGAGAAGTATCCAACCTTTCCCTGCCGCTTGCGCCGCCTTGCCGATTTCACGGAAAAGATCGGGCAGGTCGTATTGTAGATCCCCGCTATCAGCGAGACCTGGCTCAGCCTCTACCCCTACTTCAACACCTGCGACCTCGATTTTGAAGCAAGCGGCAAATCCGCGTAGCCCTTTTAGGCCGCGAGACGCGATCTGTTTAGCCGCTTCTACAGTAGATAAAGCCCTCATCACCTTGCGCATTTCGGGATAAAGAAGGCGAGCCAAGGATTCGCTCTCAGGCGATTCCACTTTGGATACAAGGAGCCCTTCGGAGGAGGCGATTTTGCCTACTTCATTCAGCAGCACCGTCTTGCCAGTACCGCGGAGTCCGAGAAGCATCATTGAACGGGCACTGCGGCCTGCGACTGCGCGGCCGCAAGCTATTCGCGCTGCTTCTAGGACATCATCCCTTCCTGCTAACTCTGGGGGTCTGCTGCCCGCTCCCGGTGCAAAGGGGTTACGGTAGGGATCCATTTGAGCGCCTCCAGGATATTGATATCTAGCAATGTCTAATAATATCTAGCAAAAAACGCTATATTTCAATAGATTCCGCTAGCGCTTTGAACCGCCCTACGCCAGAGCAAAATAACTGATCTAATCCGGCCTATAGCCGACTAGCGAAGCGCGATTCTGCCCTAAGAATGCCCTAATCTAAACCACGAAAACGACAAAGCCCCCGAAAACTTTAACATTTTCGGGGGCTTTGGCTACTTTACGTATGGCGGAGAGATAGGGATTTGAACCCTAGGTACTGTTGCCAGTACAACGGATTTCGAATCCGTCCCGTTCGACCACTCCGGCATCTCTCCAATGCCGCGCATCATACCAGCGTTCTTTTGAAACGCAAACCTTTTTTTCAAAAAAATCGCGTGGTATCAGGCGCTTGCGTGAACGTGGCGCTTACAGCGGCACGCCCAGGCGCTTGGCAACTTCTTCGTAGGCTTCGATCACGTCGCCCAGGCCCTGGCGGAAGCGGTCCTTGTCCATCTTCTTGCGGGTCTCTTTGTCCCACAGGCGGCAGCCGTCCGGGCTGAACTCGTCGCCCAGCACGATCTGGCCGTGGAATACGCCGAATTCCAGCTTGAAGTCGACCAGCAGCAGGCCAGCGTCATCGAACAGCTTGCTCAGCACTTCGTTGACTTTCAGCGACAGCTTTTTCATTTCGGCCAGCTGCTCGGCGGTGCCCCAGCCGAACGCGACAACGTGGGATTCGTTGATGAAGGGGTCGCCCTTCTCGTCGTTCTTCAGGAACAGCTCGAAGGTGGACGGCTCCAGCTTGATGCCCTCCTCCACGCCCAGGCGCTTGACCAGGCTGCCGGCGGCATAGTTGCGCACCACGCACTCGACCGGAATCATGTCCAGCTTCTTCACCAGGCACTCGTTATCGCCCAGCAGCTTGTCGAACTGGGTCGGCACGCCGGCTTCTTCCAGTTTCTGCATGATGAAGGCGTTGAACTTGTTGTTCACCATGCCTTTGCGGTCGAGTTGTTCGATACGCTTGCCGTCGAACGCCGAAGTGTCGTTACGGAACAGCAGGATCAAGCGGTCGGCGTCGTCGGTCTTGTAAACCGATTTGGCCTTGCCGCGGTAGAGTTCGTCGCGTTTTTCCATGATTGGGCTCCGCTTGCTTGAGGTGTTGGGCTAGGCGATTTCGCGCCAGTCGAGCCCGTGTTCCTGATTCGCCACCTGGAGCCAGTCCGGGTCGCACCCAAGGGTGTCGACAAAGCACTGGCGAGCCAAGTGTGGCAGGTTGTTCTTGCTGCTGAGGTGGGCCAGCACCAGATGTTGCAGGTTGCTCCAGCCCAACTCGTGCACCAGGCGCGCGGCCTGGTGATTGTTCAAATGCCCTTGCATGCCACCCACCCGCTGCTTCAGGAAGGCCGGGTAGTGACCGCGTGCCAGCAGGTCGCGGCAGTGGTTGGCCTCGATCAGCAACGCATCCAGGCCCTGGTAACGCTCCAGCAGCAGCGCGTCGTACGAGCCCAGGTCGGTCAGCATGCCGAAGCGCCGCTGGCCGTCGCTGACCACGTACTGCAACGGCTCGTAGGCGTCGTGCTCGACCCGCGCCGCGGTCACTTCCAGGCTGCCGATACGCAGGCTGTCGCCACAAGCGAGAAAACCGGCCACCTCCACCGGCTTGCGCATGCCGCGCAAGGTCCCTTGGCTGAGGTAGACCGGTACATTGTAGCGCCGTGACAGCAAGCCGACCCCATGCACGTGGTCGGCATGTTCGTGGGTGACCAGTACCGCACCAAGCTGGGCCGCCGACACGCCGAGCAGCGCCAGGCGCCGCTCGGTCTCGCGCAGGGAGAACCCGCAATCGACCAGGATGAGCGTGTCACCACTGGCGATCAGCGTGCCGTTTCCCTGGCTGCCACTTCCGAGTACCGCGAAGCGCACTTAGCCCAGGTGGTCCTGAATGGCGCTCAGCACGCGGCGGGCGACATCGGCCGGGGCCACGGTGTTGATGTTCTTCTCGACCGTGACCTGCACGCTCTCACCCACCTTGCTCAGGCGAACCTGGTAGCGCTCGGCACGGGCTTCACGCTCTTCCTTGGTCGGTTCGCTGCCGAACATGCGACCGAAGAAGCCCGGCTGGTTCTGCTTGTCGTCAGGCTTTTCCGACAGGTTGATGTAGTACAGGCCCAGGCTGCGGTTGATGTCCTCGACACGCCACTCGCCACCCTGCTCCAGGGCGCGGCCCACGCTGGACCAGGCGCGGTCCAGGTCGGCGCCCAGGTACAGCACCGGGTTGCCGCTGCCGTCTTCGCTCAGGCTGACGCGGCTTGGCGCGTCGAAATCGCGCGCGGCCAGCAGCGACACCGAACCGCCTTTCTCGGCGCTGCGGTTCATGCTGGCAAGCATTTCGTCGACCAGCAGGGCATCGGCACCGGTGTTGCTGGAGGTGGACGGGAAATCGGGCTCGGCAGTGCTGCCGGCCGGGCGCTCGACGCTGACCACGTACACCTCGGAGGTGTTGCGCTGCACGCCAGGCTCCATGCGCACACGCACGCGCACTTCGCTGTCAGCACTGCTGGCAGTACTGGCAAGGCGCTGGCCGAGGGATGCCGACAGTTCGTCGAAACGCTGCCAGGTGGTGTTGAACTCACCGGTCTGCGGGCGCTCTTCGGCAATACGGAAGCCGTTGTCCTCGAAGAACTGGCGGGCCACCGGCCATACTTCGGCCGGCGAATGCTGTGCCAGCACCCAACGGCTGCTGCCGCTGCGCTGCAGGCTGTAGTCGGTAACCTGGGCGGCGCCACCGGTCATCGGTTGCGGGCGCGGCACCTCGAACTCGCCGGTGGCGCTGTCGTCGGCGACGTTACGCGGGATCGGCAGCAGCGGGTCAAGGCGCTTGACGTTGCTGGCGTCCGGCGGCAGCTGCATCGGCGCAGTCGGGCGCGCCTGCAGGTAATCGCTGCCGCGGTCGCGGAAATAGCCATCCTCGCCCCACAGCCAGCCACACCCACTGGTGCTGGAGATGATCAGGGCAAGGGCGGAAAGACCAGCCAGTCGCTTCATGCGGTGCACTTCCTCTTAAACCAGTACGCCGGACTGGCGCAAGGCAGTACGGACTTTTTCGTGGCAGCCTTCGCTCAACCAGGTCAGCGGCAGGCGAATGCCCTTTTGCATCAGGCCCATTTCGACGAGCGCCCATTTCACCGGGATAGGGTTGGCTTCGCAGAACAGGTCTTTGTGCAGCGGCATGAGTTTTTCGTTGATTGCACGGGCCTTCTCGGCATTGCCCTCAAGGGCGGCCTCGCACAGGTCGGCCATTTCGCGCGGGGCGACGTTGGCGGTGACGGAGATGTTGCCCTTGCCGCCCATCAGGATCAGTTCGACGGCAGTCGGGTCGTCGCCGGACAGGACGATGAAGTCGCTGTCGACGCCATCGAGGATGGCCTTGGCGCGCACCAGGTCGCCGGTGGCTTCCTTGATACCGATGATGTTCTTGACCTTCGACAGGCGGATCACGGTCTCGGCCTGCATGTCGCAGGAGGTGCGGCCAGGTACGTTGTACAGGATCTGCGGGATGTCGACGGCTTCGGCAATGTGCTTGAAGTGCTGGTACAGGCCTTCTTGCGTCGGCTTGTTGTAGTACGGCACCACCAGCAGGCAGGCGTCGGCGCCGGCATTCCTGGCGTTCTGGGTCAGGTGCACGGCTTCGGCAGTGGAGTTGGCACCGGTGCCGGCAATGACCGGGATCGGCTTGTTGCTGCGCTTGACGCGCTCGACCACGTGCTTGATGACCAGGATGTGTTCTTCGACATCCAGCGTGGCCGACTCACCGGTAGTGCCGACCGCGACGATCGCGTGGGTGCCGTTTTCCAGGTGGAAGTCTACAAGTTTGTCGAGGCTGCCCCAGTCCACACGCCCTTGTGCATCCATGGGTGTGACCAATGCCACCATACTGCCCGCAATCATGTAACTGCTCCTGCCGGAAAAAGAGAGCGGTAATGGTACTGGGGGCATCGGCCTTGCACAAGCGAAGCAGGCGGGCGGAGCATTCCCCTCGGCGCCTTATTTCGCTACCCTTGATGCTTTGATCGGTGCAGCGCGGCCCGCCGGGCCGTCGACCTTGCTCCCCGCCAGCGTCCACGACCTCGCATGCGAGCCCCGGGCCCTGCCGACAGGAGGCTTTCGCCCGTCCTGTACCGACCGCTCATCGCTTTAGGAATGCTGCATGTCCACCCCCACCGTCCGCGAACAATTCCTTGTCATCAGTGCCCTGGGCCCCAACCCCATGGAGCTGGCCAACGTCCTCAGCCGCGCTGCCTTCGAAAACCGCTGCGCGGTGGTCACCTCGCGCCTGAGCCGCCACGGCGAGACCAGCGCCCTGGTACTGCAGGTGGGCGGCAGCTGGGACGCCCTGGCGCGCCTCGAAGCCATGCTGCCGGGCCTGGGCAAGAAGCACGGCCTGACCCTCGACGTGGTGCGCAGCGCCGACCAGGAAGTGCGCCCGCAGGCCCTGCCCTACGTGGCCTACGTCAGCGCCGCCTACCGCCCGGACATCATCAACGAGCTGTGCCAGTTCTTCCTCGACCACCGCGTCGAGCTGGAGGCCATGACCTGCGATACCTACCTGGCGCCGCAGACCGGCAGCAGCATGCTCAACGCACAGTTCACCGTGATTCTGCCGGCCGGTACCCAGATCAGCTGGCTGCGTGACCAGTTCCTGGACTTTGCCGACGCCCTGAACCTCGATGCACTGATCGAGCCATGGCGCCCACAGAACCCGATGTAAGGAAACCGACCATGGCTGTAGCACTCGACCAACCCGTTGCCGACTTCCAGGCCCAGGCCACCAGCGGGCAAACCGTCAGCCTGGCCGAGCTCAAGGGCCGCCAGGTGGTGGTGTACTTCTACCCGAAGGACAGCACCCCGGGCTGCACCACCGAAGGCCAGGGTTTCCGTGACCAGCATGATGCCTTTGCCGCGGCCAACACCGTGGTGTTCGGCGTGTCGCGCGATGGCATCAAGTCGCACGAGAACTTCAAGGCCAAGCAAGGCTTCCCGTTCGAGCTGATCAGCGACAAGGACGAAGCCCTGTGCCAGCTGTTCGACGTGATCAAGCTGAAGAAGCTGTATGGCAAGGAATACATGGGCGTTGACCGCAGCACCTTCCTGATCGACAAGGACGGTGTGCTGCGCCAGGAATGGCGCGGGGTGAAGGTGCCGGGGCATGTGGATGCCGTGTTGGCTGCTGCTCAGGCTTTGAACAAGGCTTGAGATTGCTGTGGGCTGCCTTGCAGCCCTTCGCGGGCACGCCCGCTCCCACAGAAATCGAGCCGGAACCTGTGCGGGCGTGCCCGCGAAGGGCCGCAAAGCGGCCCCAATTACCTCAAAGCATCGGCGAAACACTAGGCTCCTGCCGCGGCCAGGCATCCAGCACGGCCTTGATCAAGGTCGCCAGCGGGATGGCAAAGAAGATCCCCCAGAACCCCCACAACCCGCCAAACAGCAGCACCGCGCAGATGATCGCCACCGGGTGCAGGCTCACCGCCTCGGAGAACAGCAGCGGCACCAGCACGTTGCCATCCAGCGCCTGGATGATCGCGTACACCGTCATCAGGTAGATGAACTGGTCACCCCACCCCCACTGGAACAACGCGATCAATGTCACCGGCACGGTCACCACCACCGCGCCCACGTAAGGCACCACCACCGACAGCCCTACCAGCAGCGCCAGCAGCGCGGCGTAGTTGAGCCCCAGGCTGATGAAGGCGATGTAGGTGGCAATGCCGCAGATCAGGATCTCGATGCCCTTGCCGCGGATGTAGTTGGCGATCTGCCGGTTCATCTCGCTGCCCACGCGGTTAAGCAGGGTGCGCTGGCGCGGCAGATAACCGCTGACCCAGCGGCCGATCAGTTCGCGGTCCTTGAGAAAGAAGAACACCAGGATCGGCACCAGCACCAGGTAGATCATGGCGTTGACCAGCAGCGGCAGGCTCGATAGCGAGAAGGTCAGTGCCCACTGGCCGAACTTGCCGATTTCCCCGCGCACCGACTCGATGGCGTGCAGCACCTGCTCGTCCGATACCAGGTGCGGGTAGCGCTCTGGCAACAGCAACAGCAGCGACTGCCACTTGCCGAGCATGCCCGGCAATTCGTTGAACAGGGTGATCAACTGGTGCCACAGCAGCGGCACCAGCACCAGCATGAACACCGCCAGCGCGCCCATGAACAGGGCGAACACCAGCATCACCGCCAACCGTGTCGGTACCCGCAGGCGCTCCAGGGCATTGACCAGCCCCTGCATCAGAAACGCCAGCACCATGCCTGCCAGCACCGGCGCAAGCATGCCGCCCAGGGTAAGTACCGCAGTAAAAGCCAGGAACAACAGGACCGCCAGCACCACCGCTTCTTCATCGGAGAAGTAGCGCTGCATCCAGTCGCGAAGCACTTTGAACATTGACGATCCTTGGAAAGACTCAGGCCTTGCGCAGCCAGTAAGTGTAGGTACCGGCCTCGGCCGTTTCCCGCAGCAGGGTATGACCTGCCAACTGGGCGAAAGTGCGGAAGTCGCGCTGGGAGCCGGCGTCGGTGGCGATGACCTTGAGCACCGCGCCGCTGGCCAGGCGGTTGAGCTCCATCTTGGCCTTCAGCAGCGGCAAAGGGCAATTCAGCCCGCTGGCGTCCAGTTCGGCGTCACAGGTCAGGGTGTCACTCATTGCGGGGCTCTCCAAAGGCATTGCCAGGCTGTATCTGGATTTGGCCGGCTAGGATAGCGCCACTGGTCGCCAACGTGTGAGCCCGCTACAGTAGGTATCTTTGACCGACGCGAGCTTCATGCATGAATCTACTGCGCCCTACCCTGCTGACGCTGGCCTGCCTGTTGGCCCTCCCCGGCCACGCTGACGACCTGCCATCACTGGGTGATGCCAGTTCCGCGATCGTCTCGCCGCAACAGGAGCACCAGCTCGGCCGTGCCTGGCTGAGCCTGCTGCGTGGTCAGGTCAACCAGCTCAACGACCCGCAGCTCAAGGACTACGTCGAAACCAGCGTTTACCGCCTGGCCGAAACCAGCCAGCTGCAGGACCGCCGCCTGGAATTCATCCTCATCGACAGCCGCGAACTCAACGCCTTTGCCGCCCCGGGCGGCATCGTCGGGGTCAACGGCGGGCTGTTCCTCAACGCCCAGACCGAAGGCGAGTACGCCTCGGTACTGGCCCACGAACTGGCGCACTTGTCGCAGCGCCACTTCGCCCGCGGGGTCGAGGCCCAGCAGCGCATGCAGTTGCCAATGATGGCGGCACTGCTGGCCGGTATCGTGCTGGCCGCTGGTGGCGGCGGTGATGCCGGCATCGGCATGATCGCCGGTACCCAGGCGGCGGCGATCCAGGAACAGCGGCGCTTCTCGCGGCAGAACGAACAGGAAGCCGACCGCATCGGCATCCAGAACCTGGAAAAGGCCGGCTACGACCCGCGCAACATGCCGACCATGTTCGAGCGCCTGGCCCGGCAGTACCGCTACGACGCCAAACCGCCGGAATTCCTGTTGACCCACCCGGTGACCGAGTCGCGTATCGCCGACACCCGCAACCGTGCCGAGCAGGCACCCAAGGGCGGCGTCGAGGACAGCATGCGCTACCAGCTGATTCGTGCTCGTGTGGCGCTGACCTACGAAGGCACCCCGGGGCTGGCGGCCAAGCGCTTCCGTGCACAGCTGGATGAAGACCCCAAGCTGGATGCCGCACGCTACGGCCTGGCCCTGGCGCAGATCAAGGGTGGCCAGCTGAACGAGGCACGTGAACTGCTCAAGCCGCTGCTGGCCAAGGCGCCCAACGACATTACCTACAACCTGGCGCAGATCGACCTGGACATCACCAACAACCGCCTGGCCGACGCGCAGCAGCGCGCCGAACGCATGCAGGGCCTGTACCCGGGCAACTACCCGCTGAAGCAGGTGCGTGCCGACCTGCTGGTGAAGCAGAACAAGCCCGCCGAGGCAGAGAAGGTATTGAACGAACTGGTGAAGAGCCGGCCGGATGACCCGGACGTGTGGTACGACATGGCTGAAGTGCGTGGCCTTTCGGGCAATACCATTGGTTTGCACCGGGCGCGGGCCGAGTATTTCACCCTGGTGGGCGATTTCGACCAGGCGATCCAGCAGCTGGATTACGCCAAGCGCCGGGCGGGTGGCAACTTCCCGCTGGCCGCACAGATTGACCAGCGCCAGCGCGAGATCATGGAACAGCAGCGCATGGTTCAGGAAATGATGGGGCGCTGAGGGCTATTCGCGGGCACGCCCGCTCCCACAGGTACGGCACCGCCCTTACAAGCAGTGCAGAACCTGTGGGAGCGGGCGCGCCCGCGAAGAAAGCGACGCGCTCTGGCGTCAGGCGTTACCGGAAAGCTTCAGGCGCGCGGCCTGGGTAAAGTCCAGCATCCGGTTCAGCGGCTTGATCGCCTTGGGCACCAGCGCCGGGTCGACAAAAATCTCGTTGCTGCCATTACGCAGGCAATCCAGCACCCGCTCCAGGGTGTTCATCGCCATCCACGGGCAGTGCGCGCAGCTGCGGCATGCCGCGCCGTTACCGGCGGTGGGCGCTTCGACGAATTCCTTGTCCGGGCACAGCTGCTGCATCTTGTAGAAGATGCCGCGGTCCGTGGCGACGATGAAGGTCTTGTTCGGCAGGGTCTGGGCAGCCTTGATCAGCTGGCTGGTGGAGCCCACCGCGTCGGCCAGTTCGATCACCGCTTCCGGCGACTCTGGGTGCACCAGAATCGCTGCATCCGGGTACAGCGCCTTCATGTCGGCCAACTGGCGCGACTTGAACTCTTCGTGAACGATGCAGGCACCGTCCCACAGCAGCATGTCGGCACCGGTTTGCTTCTGGATGTAACGGCCCAGGTGCTGGTCCGGGCCCCAGATGATGGTTTCGCCGTTGTCCATCAGGCTTTCGACGATTTCCAGCGCGCAGCTCGAGGTCACCACCCAGTCGGCGCGAGCCTTCACCGCAGCGGAAGTGTTGGCGTAGACAACCACGGTACGCTCGGGGTGCTGGTCACAGAAGGCCGAGAACTCTTCCACCGGGCAGCCCAGGTCGAGCGAGCAGGTGGCCTCCAGGGTCGGCATCAGCACGCGCTTTTCCGGGGTGAGGATTTTCGCTGTCTCGCCCATGAAGCGCACACCGGCAACGATCACGGTTTCGGCCGGGTGGTTCTTGCCGAAGCGGGCCATTTCCAGCGAGTCGGACACGCAGCCGCCGGTCTCTTCGGCCAGCGCCTGGATGACCGGGTCGCAGTAATAGTGGGCGACCAGCACGGCGTTCTGGGCCTTGAGCTCGGCAGCGATGGCCGCACGGTATTCGGCCTCCTGCTCGGCTGTCAGCGGGTTGGGCTGCTTGGCGTCGAGGTGGGCCTGAACCAACAGGCGTTCGGAAATCTGGGTCATGATCGCTGGACCTGCAGGCGCGTGCGCGCGTCAAATCGAGTGTATCACCCGGCCCTGACAGATCGGCTAAGGGTGCCGGACGGCACGAAGGCCGCCACGGCCCTCTGCGGGCGCGGATTATTATCGGAGGCCGAAGGCTACAGACAATCCAGCGATTTCTAAAGCGGTTTTTGTGTTGCCTGTGCCGGCCTCTTCGGGCACGCCCGCTCCCACAGGAATTGTGCAGACCCTGTGGGAGCGGGCGCGCCCGCGAAGAGGCCGGTACAGGAGAAGCGATCAGCCCTGCGGCGAAAGGGCCGCCAGGTGCGAGGCCATGAGCATGGCGAACTCTTCCACCGTCATCTTCCTGCCGTTGAAGTCGACCATGCCATCGGCATAGTGCAGGCTGGTCACCACATCATCGCCCTGCACCGTGGCCATGCCGCTCTGCAGCGCCATCATGCCGACCATTTCCCCGGCCTGGCCCGATTGCATGGCAATGGCCTGGGCGTCGGTCTGGCCATCCAGCAGCGCCTGCAAGGTTGCCAGGTCACCGATCATCGGCTTGGACAACGACAGCTTGCCCTTCACCTCGGTGATCAGCTGTTTGCTCAACTGATCAGGCGGCAGGTCGAAGCTGGCCGGGGCGGCGAAGCCCATCGACAGGTCAAAGCGGCTTTCGCCATTGGCGGTCTTGAACGACAGGTTTTCCACCGCCACCCGGGGCTTGGCAGCCAGCAGCCTCTGCAGCTCGCCGTGGAACCTGGCCTTCTCCTCGTCGTCCATCTGGATTTCCGGCACCGGCTGGCCGGCGGCAGCTGCGGCTTCGAACTCCGGCAGGTGCGCCTGGTACCACGTCGACAGCGCCTGTAGCGCCGGGGCGTTGACCGAGGTGATGCTCACCGCCATCTGCGCCTTGCCCACCGCACGGCCATCCCATGTGATATCCCCGACCTTGTACGCCACGCGGCCACCCACGGTATCCGGGCCGTCAAGGGTTTGCAGGGCGTTCTGCTCCAGCCCCTTGACCACCAGCACCTGCTGTTTGGGCCCAAGGGTGACCTTGGTTTCGGCCAGTGCCAGGTCGACGTTGCCCACATAGATGGCCTCGTGCGCGGTGGCAGCCAACTGGCCGCCGACCTTCAGCCCGTTGAGCTCGAAGGTGGCAGGCGGCTGGTCATCGCGTACCAGTTTCATCACGAAGCGGTCGGCCTGGCCCTGGAAGTGCGAGGCCTTGCCTTCCTGGTCACCACTGACTTGCAGTTGCATGCCCGAGAAGTCGAGGCTGTTGCCATCCGCTTCGTCGAGCTTGACCGGCGCCAGCCGGATCTGGCTGACCACATTGCCGTCGTAGCCCAGGCTGGTCTGTGCACTGACCGGGGCTTGCTCGCCCGCGGCGGCGAACCACGGCGCGGTGGCGTCGTCTTTCTGCAGCGTGCTGTTGCTGACGGCCAGTACCGGCATCAGTTTCAGCGCCTTTACCCGCGACCAGGGAAACGGGCCGTGCTCGATCTGGTCGGTCACACCCACATCGAAATTCACCACTTCACCATCGCCCAGGTTGATATCGCGGGCCTTGAGCCGGTATTGGGCGGTACTGCTGAAGAAATGCTGCTCCAGCGACACCCGCTCGATGCTCATGCTGCCGCCGGTGCTCGCCAACGCCTTCTTCAGTTCGGCGTTGCTGCGCACAAGCGCGTTGTCCAGCTCGGCAGGCAGTTGCTTGCCTGTGTACCAGGCGCCAGCGGTGGTTGCGACGGCGATGGCGATCGCCAGGCCGGAAAGGATGCCGACTGATTTCTTCATGAATAGAACCGATTGCTGTCCATAAGGGCTTCGTAGGGGGCCAAGGGCCACACAAGACGCCAAGAGTACCACCGCTGCCAGGCCTGGCGCTGGCCAGCGGAGAGAAAACCCGTTTTTTGGGAAACCTCCGACACACCCTACCAAGGGAGACCAGCTTTCGTTAATTTTTGCGAACACCAGAATTGATCATAACCGCAAAAAAACGCGCAAAAACCGAACAAAACCCCACTTTAATCGATAAATATTTCAATCCAGCAACATCTTGTCATGTTTAACTTGACACTAAGCTACCCATCGTTTTTTATTTTCACCACTTTGCGCGCTCCCCCCGCGTCCCCGCTGCTCCAACAATAAAGGTGAACAACATGGAGCCCACCCGCTCGCCCTTGCCGCATGCGCAGTACACCGTGCCCGCCGTTTACGCCCAGCCGCAGGAGCCATGCCAGCATGCAGCATGACCACAGCGCCTCCGGCAACGGCCAACTGCGCAAAACCCTGCGCCTCTGGCACGTGATCATCATCGGCCTGGCCTACCTGACCCCGATGACCGTGTTCGACACCTTCGGTATCGTTTCCGGGATTACCGCCGGCCACGTACCCAGCGCCTACATCCTGGCACTGGCCGGGATCCTGTTCACCGCCGTGAGCTACGGCACCCTGGTAAGGCGTTTCCCGCAGTCGGGTTCGGCCTACACCTACACCCAGCGCGCGATCAACCCGCACGTCGGCTTCCTGGTCGGCTGGTCGTCGTTGCTGGACTACCTGCTGCTGCCAATGGTCAACGCATTGCTGGCCAAGCTGTACCTTTCGGCCATGTTCCCGGAAGTACCGGAGTGGATGTGGGTGGCCGGCTTCGTCACCCTGATCAGCCTGATCAACATGCGCAGCGTGAACCTGGTAGCGCACTTCAACCTGCTGTTCGTGGGCGTGCAGGTAGCAATCATCGCGGTGTTCATCTACCTGTGCCTGCGCGGCCTGGACCAGGGTGAGGGGCTGGGCACCGCCTGGAGCCTGCTGCCGTTCGCCGACAGCCAGACCCAGTTCAGCGCACTGGCCGCCGGTGCGACCATCCTGTGCTTCTCGTTCCTTGGCTTCGACGCGGTCACCTGCCTGTCCGAGGAAACCCACAACCCGAGCAAGACCATCCCACAGGCGATCTTCCTCACCGCACTGATCGGTGGCGTGGTGTTCATCACCGTGTCGTATTTCATCCAGGCCTACTTCCCGACCATGGCGCGCTTCCATGACCACGAAGCGGCGCTGCCGGAAATCGCCCTGTACGTCGGCGGCAAACTGTTCCAGTCGATCTTCATCGCCTGCACCGTGATCAACACCATTGCCTCGGGCCTGGCTTCGCAGACCAGCGTGTCGCGGCTGCTGTACGTGATGGGCCGCGACAACGTGCTGCCGGCCAGCCTGTTCGCCCGCCTGCACTCGCGCTACAAGACGCCAGTGCTGAATATCGCGGTAGTGGGGCTGATTTCGCTGTCGGCGATCTTCTTCGACCTGGTCACTGCCACCTCGATCATCAACTTCGGTGCGCTGGTCGCATTCAGCTTCGTCAACCTGTCGGTGATCAACCACTGCTACCTGCGCGAAGGCAAGCGGCAAGGCCTGGCCAACCAGCTAAAGTACCTGGTACTGCCGACCATCGGCTTCTGCATCATCGTCTCGCTGTGGCTGGACCTGAACGCCCACTCGCTGTTGTTCGGTGGCGTCTGGGCAGTGCTCGGCGTGCTCTACCTGGCCTGGCTGACCAAGGCTTTCAGGAACGCGCCGCCCAACTACGTCGCTGAATGACCCCTGCTGCCGACAACGCCCGCGCCTGATCGCGGGCGTTGCATTTGATCGAAAAGGAAAGCCCTCATGCCGCTGCGCCGCCTCTCCATCCAGTGGAAGATCACCCTGCTCGCCGGCCTTTGCCTGCTGGCCATCGTCGCCCTGCTGGTAACCACCTCGCTGGCCCAGGCGCGGCGCAGCGCGGCACTGGTCAACCAGGCCAACACCGAAATGCTCGACAGCAGCGCACGCCTGCGCCTGCAGGCCCATGCCGAAACCCAGGCCCTGCGCATCCAGCGCTATTTCATGGACGCCTACCAGTACGGCAATGGCTTTGCCCGCCTGGTGCAAGTGCTCAAGGCCCGTGGCGGTAACGACCTGCGCGCCGAACTGACGCGCCAGGCCCGCGCCAGCCTGGCTGGCAACCCGGATGTGATCGGCCTGTACCTGGTGTTCCAGCCCAACGCCCTGGGCCCGGACAGCCAGTACCTCGGCCAGGACGCCATGGGCAGTAACGAGGCCGGGCGTTTCTCGCTGTACTGGTCACAACCCAGCCCCGGCACCCTGGAGCTCGAAGCCATGCCGGAATCGATGCTCGGCGACGCCAGCATCGGCAACAACGGCGCGGCGAAGAACCGCTGGCTGACCTGCCCGCAGGACACCGCCAGAACCTGCATGCTCGAGCCATACCTCGACGAGGTGAATGGGCGCCAGGTGCTCATGACCAGCATTGCCCTGCCGCTGCTGGAGCACGGCAAGGTGGTCGGCGTGGTCGGCCTGGACATTGGCCTTTCCAACCTGCAGCAGTTGAGCCTGGACGGCCGTCGGGAGCTGTTCGACGGCCAGGGCCAGGTCAGCATCGCCAGCGCCGCCGGCCTGCTGGCCGGCAACAGCCGCGACGACAGCAAGCTCGGCGAGCCGATGGACAAGACGGTGGCCGGCGGCCTGCTGCGTGTTGCCCATCCGTTCACGCCAATCCCTGACGCTGCCCCCTGGCAGGTATTGCTGGAACTGCCGGAAAGCGTACTGCAGGCGCCTGCCGTGGCCCTCAACCAGCGCCTGGACATGCACAACCACAGCGCCAACCTCACCAGCCTGCTGGTTGGCCTGGGCGCTGCGGTCGTCGGCTTGCTGCTGGTGTGGCTGACCGCACGCGGCGTAACCCGGCCAATCCTGGCCGTGGCCGCACGCCTGGAAGACATCGCCAGCGGCGAAGGCGACCTCACCCGCCGCCTGGACTACGCCCGCCAGGACGAACTGGGCCAGCTCACCGGCTGGTTCAACCGCTTCCTCGACAAGCTGCAGCCGGTCATAGCCCAGGTCAAAGGCTCACTGCGGGAGGCCCGTAGTACTGCCGACCAGTCGGCAGCCATCGCCAGCCAGACCAGCAACGGCATGCAGCAACAGCACCGTGAGATCGAACAGGTGGCCACCGCTGCCAACGAGATGAGCGCCACCGCCCTGGATGTCGCCCATAACGCTTCGCAAGCGGCCCAGGCCGCACGCGCAGCCGACCAGGCCAGCCGCGAGGGCCTGCAACTGATCGACAGCACCCGGCAGGGCATCGACCGCCTGGCCACCGGCATGAACACCGCCATGGACGAGGCACGCGCACTGGAAGGCCGCAGCGGGCAGATCGGTTCGGTGCTGGAAGTGATCCGCACCATTGCCGAGCAAACCAACCTGCTGGCGCTCAACGCCGCCATCGAAGCCGCACGCGCGGGCGAAGCCGGCCGTGGTTTTGCCGTGGTTGCCGATGAGGTGCGCGGCCTGGCCCAGCGCACGCAGACATCGGTGGAGGAAATTCGCCAGGTCATCGAGGGCTTGCAGCAAGGCACCCAGGATGTGGTGGGTGCCATGCACGAAGGCCAGCGCCAGGCCCAGGACAGCGCCGCACGGATGGAACAGGCGCTGCCGGCGCTGCAGCGCATTGGCGAGGCGGTGGCGGTGATCAGCGACATGAACCTGCAGATTGCCTCGGCAGCTGAGGAGCAGAGTGCGGTGGCTGAAGAAGTGAACCGCAACGTGGCCGGCATTCGCGATGTAACCGAATCGCTGGCTGGCCAGGCCGATGAATCGGCGCGCATCAGCCAGGCCTTGAACCGGCTGGCCAACCAGCAGCAGGCGCTGATGGAGCAGTTCCGCGTCTAGTCTGTCAGGGCCAGTGCGCCTGCTTCGCGGGCTTGCCCGCTCCCACATGAAATGTACAGCCCTTCGGGGTGGAGCCATACCGTGTGGGAGCGGGCGAGCCCGCGAAGAGGCCCCATCAGGCAATACTGCATCATCGATTTTACCGAGCACAATTTATGCAAAACCCAACCAGAACCACCTTCTTCGACATCACCAGCGAACAGGGCCTGCTACGCACCTCGATCGCCGTCACCCTGTTCATCGCCACCATCGGCATCGCCTTCGGCCTGGCTTCCGGCTCGTTCTCCATCGTGTTCGACGGCGTCTATTCGCTGGTCGACGCCAGCATGAGCGGGCTGTCGCTGGTGGTGGTCAGGCTGATCACCGCGCATACCACCAGCGTGCAGATGTCGCGCAAGTTGCGCGAGCGCTTCACCATGGGCTTCTGGCACCTGGAGCCCATGGTGTTGGCGCTCAACGGCATCCTGCTCAGCGGCGTGGCCATCTATGCACTGATCAACGCCGTCAGCAGCCTGCTGCAAGGCGGGCGCCACCTGGAGTTCGGCATCGCCATGGTCTATGCGGTACTGACCGTGATCGCCTGCGTGACCATCGCCATTGTCGAGGCCCGCGCCAACCGCAAGCTGGGTTCGGATTTCGTGCGCATGGACGTCAAGGGCTGGGTAATGTCGGCCAGCATTACCGCCGCGCTGCTGATCGCCTTCTGCTTTGGCTATGCGGTGCAGGGCACGTCGCTGGAGTGGGTGTCGCCGTACATCGACCCGGCAGTGCTGGCGCTGGTCTGCCTGGTGATCGTACCGCTGCCGATGTCGGTGGTGCGCCAGGCCCTTGCGGAAATTTTCCTGGTGACCCCTGGTGACCTCAAGCTGCATGTGGACGAAGTCGCCAAAGCCTTCGTCGCACGCCACGGGTTGCAGTCGTACCGCGCCTATGTGGCCAAGGTCGGGCGCTCGCGGGAGATCGAGCTGTATTTCATCGTACCCAAGGCCATGGCCGCGAAGACCATCGATGAATGGGATGCGTGGCGCAACGAGATTGGTGATGCCGTGGGGGGTGAAGGGCCGGACCGCTGGCTGACGGTGGTGTTTACCGGGGATCCGGAGTGGGCTGAGTAAGCTGGGGGCGCTTTGCGCCCCTTTCGCGACACAAGGTCGCTCCCACAATGATCGGCGTACACCGGACCTTGTGGGAGCGGCCTTGTGTCGCGAAAGGGCCGCAAAGCGGCCCCAAAGCGCCGAAAACGAAAAAGCCCGCCACCGTTTCCGGTAGCGGGCTTTGACGTACTGCATATGGTGGGTCGTGTAGGATTCGAACCTACGACCAATTGGTTAAAAGCCAACTGCTCTACCAACTGAGCTAACGACCCGTTGGATGGCGCGTATAATACTGATTTCTAACGGGAAATCAATACCCCATCAAACTTTTTTCAAAAGTACCGCGTCGGGTCTTCGACACCGGCGGCCTTGAAGCCGTCGGCACGCAGGCGGCAGCTGTCGCATTTGCCACAAGCACGGCCGTCATCATCGGCCTGGTAGCAGGAAACGGTCAGGCTGTAATCCACGCCGCGAGCCATGCCGGCCTGCACGATCTGCGCCTTGCTCATGTTCTGCAACGGCGCCTGGATACGGAAGCCCTGCCCTTCGACGCCGGCCTTGGTCGCCAGGTTGGCCATGCGCTCGAAGGCTTCGACGAATTCGGGGCGGCAATCCGGGTAGCCGGAGTAATCCACGGCATTGACGCCAATGAAGATGTCGCGAGCATCCAGCACCTCTGCCCAGCCCAGGGCCAGGGACAGGAACACGGTGTTGCGCGCCGGCACGTAGGTGACCGGGATGCCTTCACCCGGGGTTTCCGGCACGTCGATACTGCTGTCGGTCAATGCCGAACCGCCGATGCCGTCCAGGCTCAGGCCGATCACCTTGTGCTCGACCACGCCCAGGTCGCGGGCAACGCGGGCTGCGGCGTTCAGTTCGGCACGGTGGCGCTGGCCGTAGTCGAAACTCATGGTGTAGCAGCTGTAGCCTTCGGCTTTGGCCATGGCCACCACGGTGGCCGAGTCCAGGCCGCCGGACAACAGGATTACTGCGCGTTTGTCGGTCATGTGTGCTTGCTCCTCAATCAACGTCCGGGTTCGTCGTTCCACAGCAGCTTGTGCAGCTGCAACTGGAAGCGTACGGGCAGGTTGTCGGCGACGATCCAGTCCGCCAGGTCGCTGGCGTTCACCTGGTGGTGGCTGGGCGAGAACAGTACCTCGCCAGCACGCTCGGCCAGGTTGTACTGGATCAGCTTGGAGACCGCCCAGTCGTAGTCCTCACGGGAACAGATGACGAACTTGACCTGGTCGTTGCGGGTCAGCTGCTCAATGTTCTCGTAACGGTTACGGTGCGACTCTTCGGAGCCAGGGGTCTTCAGGTCGACCACGCGGCTGACACGGGTGTCGGTGCCGGCAATGTCCAGCGCGCCGCTGGTCTCCAGCGACACCTGGTAACCGGCGTCGCACAGGCGCTGCAACAGCGGCAAGGCGTTGGGCTGCGCCAATGGCTCGCCACCGGTGACGCAGACGTAGCGCGGCTTGAAGCCGGCGACCTGCTCGAGGATCGAATCGAGGGTGCGAAGGGTACCGCCACTGAAGGCATAGGCACTGTCGCAATACTGGCAGCGCAGGGGGCAACCGGTGAGGCGCACGAATACCGTGGGCAGCCCAGCCGTTCGCGTTTCACCCTGCAAAGAGTAAAAGACTTCGGTAATGCGTAATGTGTCTTGCATGCTCGCCACGGGCGTGACAGCTAAACAGGCTGTCCGCCTCCGTCAGGCACTGTCGCGGACTCGACATAGCGTTATCCGCAACAGCGTGTTTACGAAAAAAGGGCAGTGATTCTAACGAAAAAACCCGCGGCAGGCGCGGGTTTCTTTCAAACGGTGCAGCTTAGAGCTTCTGCAGGTCACGCTGGGCCAGTTGCGCGGCCGAGGTGCCAGGGTACTGGGTGATGACCTGCTGCAGAATACCCTTGACCTTGTCGGTGTGGCCCATGCGGCGCTCGACGTCGGCCAGCTTGTACAGCGAATCCGGCACCTTGCTGTGCTTCGGATACTTCTGGCTGACCTGGGCGAAGGCCTGGCTGGCAGCCGGCAGGTCGCCCTTGGCCAGGTTCACCTCACCCAACCAGTACTGGGCATTGCCGGCGTACTGGCTGTTGGGGTACTTGCGCAGGAAGGCGTTGAACGCCTGGCTGGCCTTGTCGAAGTCTTTCTGCTTGATCAGGTCGAAAGCGGCGTCGTAGTAGAGCTTTTCTTTCGCCGGATCACCGGGCTCGCTACTGGCGGCCGGTTGTTGCGCAGCAGCACCTGCTGCTGCATCGGGGGCGGCACCGGATGCACCACCACCGGAGGAATTGTCAGGGGTCGCGGCAGGCGCGGCGCCACTGTTGATGCGACGGTCCAGGTCCTGGTAACGCTCCAGGTTTTCCTGCTTCATGCGCGACACATCGTTCTGCAGCTCTTCGATGATGCCTTGCTGGCGGGAAAGCTGATCCTGCATCTGTTGCAGCTGCATGAACAGCTGGCCCTGTGCAGAGGCAGGGGCCGAAGCCCCCGACCCGGCATAGGCGCCGCTCGTGCCATAACCCGCAGGCGGATAGCTGCCTGCGTTGCCATCAACTACAGGGACCTCAGCCCAGGCCGCGAGCGGCAGGCTGAGTGCGAGGACGGTTACTACACGGCGGCACATACGCATGAGAACTTACTTACGCAGTTCTACGCGACGGTTCTGAGCCCAGGACTGCTCGTCGTTGCCAGTGGCAACCGGACGCTCTTCACCGTAGGAGACCAGTTCCAGCTGAGCAGGGGAAACGCCCTGCAGAACCAGGTAGCGCTGAACGGCCTTGGCACGACGCTCACCCAGAGCCATGTTGTACTCGCGGGTGCCGCGCTCGTCGGTGTTGCCTTCCAGAACAACGCGGTTGCCGTTGGCTTTCAGGTCCTTGGCGTGAACGTCCAGAGCGCGCATGGCTTCTGGCTTCAGGTCCGAGCTGTCGTATTCGAAGTAGAAGGTGGTGATTGCGCGCAGGGCAGCTTCTTCGCTCAGGGAGCCGTCAACAGCGCCAGTGTTGGCACCGTAGCCAGCGTTCGGATCTACAGCAGCGCCTTCGCCTGCGTTGTCACCGCCCTTCGAGGAGCAACCTACAGCTACGGCCATGGCCAGAGCCAGCGCAGCAAATTTACCAAACTTCAGCATTTCCATCGTGAAACTCCTAATGAAACCCCAGTGTGTTAAGCAAAAATTATTACGCCGCAATCAGTTCAGGTAAGGGGACCAGGACGGTTCTCTGACTTCGCCTTGAGCGGTAGGAAGTGGGAGCCTCACGCGGCCATTAAGCGACACGAGCATCAAGACTCCCCGGCCCTGCTGGCGGGTGGCGTAGATTAGCATGGTGCCGTTTGGCGCAACAGTGGGAGACTCATCAAGACTCGTTTCCGAGAGAATCTTTACACTTCCGCGTTGCAAATCCTGGGCCGCAACTTTGAAGTTGGTGAAGCCCTGCTGGCGATGGATCATCACCAGGGTCTTTTCGTCCGCCGACAGTTTCGGGTTGGCGTTGTAGTTACCCACGAACGTTACACGCTCGGCACCACCGCCACTGACCGACTGCTTGTAGATCTGCGGCTTGCCGCCACGGTCGGAGGTGAAGTACAGGGTGTTGCCATCCTTGCCCCAGAACGGCTCGGTGTTGATGCCCGGGCCGGCGGTGACACGGCTGATCTGGCGCGAGGCCACGTTCATCACGTAGATGTCCGGGTTGCCGTCCTTCGACAGCACGAACGCCAGGCGGGTGCCGTCCGGCGACCAGGCTGGCGCCCCGTTCAGGCCTTCGAAGTTGGTGACCTGCTCGCGGCGACCGGTATCGATGTGCTGGACGAAGATGCGCGGGCGCTTCTGCTCGAACGAGACATAGGCGATGCGCTTGCCATCCGGCGCAAAGCGTGGCGACAGGATCGGTTCACGCGATTGCAGCAGGGTAACCGCACGCGCACCGTCGTAGTCCGAACGCTGCAGGGTATAGCGGGTATTGTTGGTGGAGAAACGCTCGGCCGTCACGTACAGCATGCGGGTGGAGAACGCACCCTTGATGCCGGTGAGCTTCTCGAACGACTGGTCGGAAATGTAGTGCGCCATGTCGCGCAGCTGGTCGACGCTGCCGGCCACGCTACCGGTCAGCACTTGCTGCTCGGTGGCGACGTTGAACAGTGCGTACTGCACCTGCAGGCGACCGCCCGACGGCACGATGCTGCCGACCATCACGTACTGCGCGCCCAACGCCTTCCAGTCACGGAAGATCACTTCGCTGGCCTGCGACGGCTGGCTGATCATGTTCTGCCGCGGAATCGGCGAGTAGTAGCCGGAGTTGCGCAGGTCGTTGCCGATGATGTCGGCCATGTCTTCCGGCAGCACGCTGCCGCCCTGCAGACCGAACGGCACTACCGCGATGGGCGTGGCCCGGTCGCTGCCGCTGGTGACCAGGATGTTCTTTTCCTCTGCCACGGCCATGCCTGCCACGCAGCACAGCATGACCAGCAGTCCTCTCAGACGTTTAATCACAACGCTAGATCCTCAGGTGTAAATGTCATCTTGAACGAACGATACTGGTTGAAATCGCTCGGCTTCATACCCTGCATTTCGGTCAAACGACCAATGTTCTTCACCGCAGCCACCGCCGAACTGTCGTACGGGCCGTCACCACTGGACCGGGCCACGCTGACATTGGTGATGGTACCGTCCGGCAACATGTTGATCTGCAGGACCACCGTCATGCCCTTGCGCGCGGAAGGCGGACGCGCCCAGCCCTCGGCCGCGCGCAAGCGGATCAGGTCGTCGAAGTCGCCGGCCACCTGGTCACCCTGCTCGTCGGCCAGCGCCTGCTGCCGTTCGGTGGTGTCGGACAACAGCTCGGCCAAGGCCTGGGCTTTCTTGTCTTCTGCCGCCTTGCGGGCCGCTTCCTGTGCCTTTTTCTTCTGGGCGTCTGCAGCGGCCTTCTTCTTGGCCTCTTCAGCTGCCTTTTTCTTCGCTTCCTCGGCTGCCGCTTTCTTCTTGGCGTCCTCGGCTGCTTTCTTCTTGGCCTCTTCGGCTGCCTTTTTCCTGGCGTCCTCGGCGGCTTGTTTCTTCGCCTCTTCAGCGGCCTCTTTCTTGGCCTCTTCTTCGGCTTTTTTCTTCTCTTCCTCGGCCTTCTTCTTGGCGATGTCGGCCTGCTGCTTCTCGGCAGCCTTCTTCGCCTCTTCGGCCTTCTTGGCTTCGGCGGCTTTCTTGGCCTCGGCAGCCTTGGCGGCTTCGGCAGCGGCCTCGGCTTTCTTGGCTTCGGCGGCCTCGCGGGCCTCTTCGGCCTTTTGAGCGGCGTCGGCTTTCTTTTGTTCCGCGGCCTTCACGGCCTCTTGCTCGACCTTCTTCTGTTCCAGTTGCTCGACCTCGGTCTGGCGCGAAGCGGTTTTCTTCGCTTCCCCGGCAATCTTCTGATTGGTCTGGGTAGTCGCCTGGCTCTTGGACTTGAGCTGGTACAGCGTAGCCTGAACGATCGGCTTGGATGGTGGCAGCTCAGGCGTCATGGCAAAACTGACGAACAGCAGGGCGAACACCAGCACATGCAGGCCGATGGCCCAGACACTGGGCCAGAAGTAGCTTTCCGAGGCGGATGGCTCTCGCTGTTGCATCAGGGCGCCTCGGTAATCAGGCCAACGTTACCGACACCGGCCTTCTGCAACCCGCCCATGGCACCCATGACCGCGCCATAGTCGACAGCCTTGTCGCCACGAATGAACACCTGGGTCTGTTTGCCCTGGTCACGGCCGGCAGCAATGATCTTGGTCACCGCGTCGGTCATGGCAGGCAAGGTCATGGCCTTGTCCATCTGCTTGTCGGTATCGACTTCGCTGCCGAGGTTCCAGTAATAGGTCTTGTCGGCCTTGATGGAGATGGTGAGGATCTGGACGTTGTTGTCCTGCGGCAAGGCTTCACTGGAAACCTTGGGCAGGTCTACCTTCACGCCCTGGTTGAGCATGGGCGCCGTCACCATGAAGATGACCAGCAGTACCAGCATCACGTCGATGTAGGGCACCACGTTCATCTCGGCGACGGGCTTGCGTTTGTGGCGAACTCGGGCCATGGGCTTCTACCTGATTACTCTTCGCTGGTGTGCACTTTGCGGTGCAGGATCGCCTGGAACTCGTCGGCGAAGGTGTAGTAGCGGCCGATCAGCACTTCGCTGCGGGCCGAGAAGCGGTTGTAGGCAATGACCGCCGGGATTGCCGCGAACAGGCCGATGGCGGTAGCGATCAGCGCTTCGGCGATACCCGGGGCAACCGTGGCCAGGGTGGCCTGCTGGGCGCTGGCCAGGCCGCGGAAGGAGTTCATGATGCCCCATACGGTACCGAACAGGCCGATGTACGGGCTGGTCGAACCGACGGTGGCCAGGAACGGCAGGCTCTGCTCGAGTTTTTCTTCCTCGCGCGAGATGGCTACGCGCATGGCACGGGCAACACCCTCCATGACCGCGTCCGGGTCAACGCCCGGCTGCTGGCGCAGGCGCGAGAACTCCTTGAAGCCGGCACGGAAGACCTGCTCGACGCCGGAATCCGGGTCTGGGTTGCTGCCTGCCTGGCGGTACAGCTTGGACAGGTCGATGCCCGACCAGAAGCGCTCCTCGAAGGTATCCAGCGCACGACGACCGGCGCGCAGCATGGTGCTGCGCTGGAAGATCATGATCCATGAGGTGACCGAGGCGGCCACCAGGATCAGCATTACCAGCTGTACCAACACGCTGGCATTGCTGACCAGACTCCACATGGAGGTATGGTCGACGACGTTAGCTTCCACGCTTATTCTCCTGCATTCGATTGAGTACCCGAGCCGTCGGCCGCAAAGGCGTCGCGCAGCTCCGGGGGTATGGCTCGGGGTTTGAAAGTATCGGCGCGCACGGCAGCCACCAGGAACTGCCCTTCGCAGAGCAGCGTTTCATCCTTTTCCCGCCAGACCTGCTGCACGAAGCGCAGGCTGGCGCGATTGAGTTCAAGTACTTGCGCGGTGACCCGCAGCGCGTCGTCCAGCCGCGCCGGCGCGTGGTAGCGCGCTTCGCTGGAGTGGACCACGAACAGCAGGTTGTCTTCGGCCAGTTGCGCCTGGGAAAAGCCCAGGTGCCGCAGCCGCTCGGTACGCGCGCGCTCCATGAATTTCAGGTAATTGACGTAATACACCACGCCACCGGCATCGGTATCCTCGTAATAGACACGACAACGGTGTGCGAACGGTTCCAGGCCATTTTGCGCGCGCATACTCTAGTGCTTACTCCTCAGCTTGCCAATCCGCTGTGGCAACTGTTTTTTCTTCATTAATGTCTTATTGCCAGCGCACCCTTGGCATGCCAGCGGTAGGACCACGAAAAGCCGTTTTCGATCTGTCACTCATCGCCCGTTTCGGAAAAATCCCCTCCCTCCCCCAGGCGCCCGGGCACGTTCAGGCCAAAGTGCAGGTAGGCATGCCGGGTGACCACGCGGCCGCGCGGCGTACGCATGATGTAGCCCTGCTGGATCAGGTACGGCTCGAGCACGTCCTCGATGGTGTGGCGCTCTTCACTGATGGCTGCCGCCAGGTTGTCGACGCCGACCGGGCCACCGTCGAACTTCTCGATCATGGTCAGCAGCAGGCGGCGGTCGGAGTGATCGAAACCGCGCTCGTCGACGTCCAGCAGGTTGAGCGCCATGTCGGCCACGGCCTTGGTGATCTGGCCCTTGCCACGCACCTCGGCGTAGTCGCGCACGCGGCGCAGCAGGCGGTTGGCGATACGTGGCGTGCCGCGAGCCCGGCGGGCGATCTCGTAGGCACCCTGGTCTTCGATGGCCAGGCCGAGGATGCCGGCCGAACGGCTGACGATGGTGGCCAGGTCCTTGTCGCTGTAGAACTCCAGGCGCTGGACGATACCGAAGCGGTCCCGCAGCGGGTTGGTGAGCATGCCGGCACGGGTGGTGGCGCCGACCAGGGTGAACGGCGGCAGGTCGAGCTTGATCGAACGGGCCGCTGGCCCTTCGCCGATCATGATGTCGAGCTGGAAGTCCTCCATCGCCGGGTACAGCACCTCTTCGACGACCGGTGACAGCCGGTGGATCTCGTCGATGAACAGCACGTCGTGCGGTTCGAGGTTGGTCAGCATGGCCGCGAGGTCGCCCGGGCGCTCGAGAATCGGCCCCGAGGTGCTCTTGACCGACACGCCCATTTCCTGGGCGATGATGTTGGCCAGGGTGGTCTTGCCCAGGCCGGGCGGGCCGAAGATCAGCGTATGGTCGAGCGACTCGCTGCGGCCACGGGCGGCCTGGATGAACAGCGCCATCTGCTCGCGCACCACCGGCTGGCCGATGTACTCGTCCAGCCGCAGCGGGCGAATCGCACGGTCCTGGACTTCTTCACGGTCGCGGCCACTGGCGGCGATCAGGCGGTCGGCTTCGATCACTTGGTAATCATCCCTTTCAGGCTGCGGCGGATCAGTTCTTCACTGCTCAGGCCGGCCTTGTCCTTGATCGCCGCGATCGCCTTGCTGGCCTCCTGCGGCTTGTAGCCGAGCGAAACCAGGGCGCTGACTGCGTCGGCCTCGGCGGTGGATGCGCTGGCAACCGGCAGCGGCCCGTCGGAGACCAGGGTGAACATGGCCGGGGACGTTTCCCACGCCTTGAAGCGGTCCTTGAGCTCGACCAGCAGGCGTTCGGCGGTCTTCTTGCCGACACCGGGCACGCGTACCAGGGCCGAAGTATCCTGGGCCTGCACGCAGCGCACCAGCTCGTCCACCTCCAGCCCGGACATCAGCGCCAGGGCCAGCTTCGGCCCTACGCCGTTCAGGCGGATAAGCTCGCGGAACAGCTCGCGCTCGCGCTTTTCGGCAAAACCGTAGAGCAGGTGAGCGTCCTCGCGCACCACCAGGTGGGTGTGCACGGTTACCGGTTCGCCCACCTTGGGCAGACGGTACAGCGTGGTCATGGGAACTTCCAGTTCATAACCCACGCCGTTGACGTCGATAATCAGGTGCGGCGGCTGTTTTTCCGCCAGGGTGCCGCGCAAACGTCCAATCACGTTCCGATCCTTCCTCTCGGGGAGCCGGTCAAAGACCGCTCAACCCTATCAGCAAATGCAGCGGGTGAACGCATCACCCGAACAAAATGTGTATCAGCGCATGAAGCGCCTACAGACGCAAGCGCCCACCGCGCCGACGCGCCGTGGCCAGGCCATGCGGCACCAGGCTGGAGCGGGTGTGGGCGTGGCACAGGGCAATGGCCAGGGCGTCGGAGGCGTCGATCTGCGGCTTCTGCGTCAATTTCAGCAGGTGCATGACCATCATCATCACCTGCTCCTTGTTGGCCCCACCGGTACCCGCCACGGCCTGCTTGACCTGGGTGGCGCTGTATTCGGCGATTTCCAGGCCGGCTTCGGCCGCGGCAACGATGGCCGCGCCGCGGGCCTGGCCGAGCTTGAGTGCCGAGTCGGCGTTACGGGCCATGAACACCCGCTCGATGCCCATGGTCACCGGGCCGTGCTGGCTGATGATTTCACTGACACCACGAAAAACGATCTGCAACCGCTCGTGCAGCTCGCCGCTGCCGGTACGGATACAGCCCGACGCCACGTACTCGCAACCACGGGCGGTCTGGCGCACCACACCATAACCGGTAATGCGCGAGCCGGGGTCGATACCAAGAATCAGAGTCATAGTGCCTGTCGTACAAAGCTCATGTTTTAACACCATTGGGGCCGCTGCGCGGCCCATCGCCGGCAAGCCAGCTCCCACAGGTACAGTGCAGGACTTGAGGGTGGCACTGTACCTGTGGGAGCTGGCTTGCCGGCGATGGGCTGCACAGCAGCCCCAATAAAGCTACCTGCCTGGCCCGAATGCTCAGGACACCTTAGCCGAGGTTTTCCATGATCTCATCGGAAATCTGGGCATTGGAGTAGACGTTCTGCACGTCATCCAGGTCTTCGAGCATGTCGATCAGCTTGAGCACCTTCTCGGCGCCGTCCTGGTCGAGTTCGGCGCTGGTGGTGGGCTGCATGACGATTTCCGCGTCAGCGGCCTTGAAGCCCGCCTCTTCCAGCGCGTGGCGCACGGCATAGAAGCTGTTGAACGAGGTGAACACGTCGAACGAGCCGTCGTCGTTGGCAACCACGTCGTCGGCATCGGCTTCCATCGCCGCTTCCATCAGTGCGTCTTCTTCCACGCCCGGGGCAAAGCTGATCTGCCCCTTGCGCTCGAACAGGTAGGCCACCGAACCGTCGGTGCCCAGGTTGCCACCACACTTGGAGAAGGCATGACGCACGGCGGCGGCGGTACGGTTGCGGTTGTCGGTCATGGCCTCGACCATGATCGCCACGCCACCCGGGCCGTAACCTTCGTAGCTGAGCTCTTCGACGTTGTCGCTTTCGTTGGTGCCGGCACCACGGGCGACGGCACGATCGATGATGTCGCGACTCATGTTGGCGCCCAGGGCCTTGTCCAGCGCCAGGCGCAGGCGCGGGTTGGATGCCGGGTCAGCACCACCCTGCTTGGCAGCGACGGTCAGTTCGCGGATCCACTTGGTGAAGATCTTGCCTCTCTTGGCATCCTGGCGCTCTTTGCGGTGCTTGATGTTTGCCCACTTGGAATGACCAGCCATAACGACTCCGAATCCTTTGAATCACAAACAGCCCCGCCCCTGTTCGGGGCGGGACGGGAAATTGCCTGCGCCGAAACGCAAAGGCGCATCCATGTGGATGCGCCCGGGGACCGCTTACTCGACCTTGGTCTGTTCGCGCAGCCGGATGTGCAGCTCGCGCAGGGCCTTGGCGTCGACCATGCCTGGAGCCTGGGTCATGACGCACGCGGCGCTCTGGGTTTTCGGGAACGCGATCACTTCACGAATCGACTGGGCGCCGGTCATCAGCATGACCAGGCGGTCCAGGCCGAAGGCCAGGCCACCGTGAGGCGGCGCACCGAACTTCAGGGCGTCGAGCAGGAAGCCGAACTTCTCTTCCTGTTCTTCTGCCTCGATACCCAGCAGGCGGAACACCGCCTGTTGCATCTCCTTGCGGTGGATACGGATCGAACCGCCACCCAGCTCGGTACCGTTCAGGACCATGTCGTAGGCACGGGACAGCGCGGTGGCCGGGTTGGCCTCGAGCTCTTCCGGGGTGCACTTCGGCGCGGTGAACGGGTGGTGCAGCGCGGTGAAGCTGCCGTCTTCGTTCTCTTCGAACATCGGGAAGTCGACCACCCACATCGGTGCCCACTCGCAGGTCAGCAGCTCGAAGTCGTGGCCCAGGCGGATACGCAGCGCGCCCAGGGCTTCGCTGACCACCTTGAACTTGTCGGCACCGAAGAACACGATATCGCCGTCAACCGCGCCAACGCGGTCGAGGATGGTGTTGAGGTTGGCCTCGGGGATGTTCTTGACGATCGGCGACTGCAGGCCTTCGACGCCCTTGGCGCGCTCGTTGACCTTGATGTAGGCCAGGCCCTTGGCACCGTAGATGCCGACGAACTTGGTGTACTCGTCGATCTTGCTGCGCGGCATGCTGGCGCCGCCTGGCAGGCGCAGGGCGGTAACGCGGCACTTCGGATCGTTGGCCGGGCCGGCGAACACCTTGAAGTCGACGTCCTTGAGCTGGTCGGCAACGTCGACCAGTTCCAGCGGAATACGCAGGTCCGGCTTGTCGGAACCGTAGCGGCGCATGGCTTCTTCGAAGGTCATGTGCGGGAATTCGCCGAATTCCAGGTCCAGCACTTCCTTGAACAGCTTGCGGATCATGCTTTCGGTCAGGCCCATGATCTCGCTTTCATCGAGGAAGCTGGTCTCGATGTCGATCTGGGTGAACTCCGGCTGGCGGTCGGCACGCAGGTCTTCGTCACGGAAGCACTTGGCGATCTGGTAGTAGCGGTCGAAGCCGGCGACCATCAGCAGCTGCTTGAACAGCTGCGGCGACTGCGGCAGGGCGAAGAAGCTACCGGCGTGGGTACGGCTAGGCACCAGGTAGTCACGCGCGCCTTCCGGGGTGGCACGGGTCAGGATCGGCGTCTCGACGTCGAGGAAGCCGTTTTCGTCGAGGAAGCGACGGATGCTGCTGGTAATGCGCGAACGCAGGCGCAGCTTGTCGGCCATTTCCGGGCGACGCAGGTCGATGAAGCGGTAGCGCAGGCGGGTTTCCTCGCCGACGTCGGAGTATTCGTTCAGCGGGAACGGCGGGGTTTCCGCTTCGTTGAGCACATTCAGCTGGTAGCCGAGGATCTCGATGGCGCCGGAAGCCATGTTGGCATTCACCGCACCTTCAGGGCGCTTGCGGACCTTGCCGGTGATCTGCACGACGTATTCGCTGCGCACACGGTCGGCAGCGGCGAAGGTTTCGGCGCGATCCGGGTCGAACACGACCTGGGCCATGCCTTCGCGGTCACGGATGTCGAGGAAGATCACCCCGCCGTGGTCGCGGCGACGATGGACCCAGCCGCAAAGGGTGACTTCCTGGCCGTCCAGGCTCTCGTTCAGTTGGCCGCAATAATGGCTGCGCATCATGATGGTGGTTTCGCTTCTCGTGATTCGTGTATTCGGTGGAGGCCTTGGCCGCCCGGAGAGGGCTAATACTGCAAGACCCGGTCACAGCATTCAACTCAGTCGGCCTTGTCGCCGCCTGCCAGATTCTTCTTCGCCCCGGTCTTGAAGTCGGTTTCGTACCAACCATTACCGCTCAGGCGGAAGCCTGGCACCGACAGCAGCTTCTTCAGCGCCGGCGCCTGGCAGGCCGGGCAATCGGTCAGCGGCGCGGCGCTGATCTTCTGCAGCACTTCCATGCGGTGCTCGCAGGATGCACATTGATAGTCATAAAGGGGCATGGGTGTCTCTCGTCAACCACAACGCTGGCTGCCGGGGCAGCAAAAAGCGGGATTATATATGGTTAGCAAGCACTGCGCAGCCCGGCAGGCGATCAGCGCACACTTGGCGGGTCCTGAAGCCAGGCGACGCAGATCACCCGGATCAGCCCGCTGAAGTTGCGCACCCCACCCTGACGCAGGTGCACCTCGCGGTCCACATAAGACAGCACCGCACTGACCGAACAGCGGTTGGCCGCGGCGATGCGTTCCAGAATGCCCCAGTAGACGGCCTCCAGCCGCAGGCAGGTGGAAAAGCCGTTGAGCCGCACCGAACGTGACACGGGCCGGGTCTGCAACATGTCGAAATCCGCCTTGAACGGATCGATGCACTGTTTTCCCGGCCAGCGCCCCTGGCCAGCCACACGTTTGCTTGCTTGCATCATGCGCCACACTTCCTCGTCACAGGTACCAGGTGGCCTATGAAGCGCTGACGGGCGAGCTTAAAGCAGCGGCAAAATCTTCCTGCACAAATACTGATTGTTACGCACGACGCGGCCCATGTGGGAGCGGGCGAGCCCGCGAACACCGGCGGAGCCGGTGCCAACCACCGTGTTGGATTCTTCGCGGGCGCGCCCGCTCCCACAGGGTTACATGACAGCCTTTTACTCGCCGTCGAGCAGCACCCGCAGCATCCAGGCGGTCTTCTCGTGCACCTGCATGCGCTGGGTCAACAGGTCGGCGGTCGGCTCGTCACTGACCTTGTCCACCACCGGGAAGATACTGCGCGCGGTACGCACCACGGCTTCCTGGCCCTGCACCAGCTGGCGGATCATCTCGTCGGCAGGCGGCACCCCTTCCTCCTCCTTGATCGAGGAGTGTCGTGCATAAAATGCATAGGACCCCGGTGCCGGGAAGCCCAGGGCGCGGATGCGCTCGGCAATCGAGTCGACCGCCAGCGCCAGTTCGTTGTACTGCTCTTCGAACATCAGGTGCAGCGTGCGGAACGACGGACCGGTGACATTCCAGTGGAAGTTATGGGTTTTCAGATACAGCACGTAGGTATCCGACAACAGACGGGACAGCCCATCGACGATGGACTTGCGATCTTCTTCACTGATACCGATATCGATTGCCATGAAGTTCCCCTTTTTCCATAAGGCTTGAGACCCAAGCGGGTGCCGTCCACTGTAGCAACACTTGGTGGACGCCGCCTGTGACATGGCGCAACACATCGCGCCTCGTGGCCTGCGGTTTGAGTAGCCTGCAGCTTTACTGTTAAATAGGCAGGGTGCCACCCGTGCGGACAGTCATTGCCGGGTGCATAGGCTGGCCTGTCATGTGTTCGCGCCCTACACCTCATGCGCACCGTGCCGCCAGCTCTTCCTGTGATCGGCCTTATCAACTGTGAGCCAACCCCATGTTCAAGATCGTCCATCTGGTGACGGGCGTGGCAGCCTTGCTGCTATCGCTCATACCCAGCCTGAAAACTGATGCGATACCTTTCCTGCAACAACCCGACGCGGTCTATCTGGCCCTGCTCGGCCTGCTCAACCTGGTGCTGGCCCCGGTCGTGCCTCTGTACTACCGTGGCGCGCGGCAACAGTTGCAGCACCTGGCCTGCGCCCTGCTGGTAGTGGCCGTGGTGCTGCAGACCCTGACGCTGCTGGCTCGCCCGGAAATGGGCAACCTGGCTGCACTGGTCTGCGCGGCGCTGGCCGTGGCGGTGCACCTGGCCGTGGGCTTTGCCCGCAGCCCGCGCAAGGCGCGCGCCGGTCAGCACACGGCGCAGGATACCGGCAATCGTGATACCGGTACCGTGAAGTGGTTCAACACATCCAAAGGCTTTGGCTTCATCTCCCGCGACTCGGGCGATGACATCTTCGTGCACTTTCGCGCCATTCGCGGCGAGGGCCACCGCATCCTGGTCGAAGGCCAGCGCGTGGAGTTTTCCGTGATGCACCGCGACAAGGGCCTGCAGGCCGAAGATGTGGTTGCGGTAACCCGCCGCTGATTATTCCCCCTGTGGGCGGGCATGCCCGCGAACCAAGCGACGCGGTGCCTGGCGCCGGCTTTGCCGGTGTTCGCGGGCTTGCCCGCTCCCACAGGGTTCGTGTGCGCTCAGCGGAATCGGTGCAATAGTTTCAGGTATCAATAATGAGGCGGCGGCGCCTCATCCCCTTCGCTACCGTACTGGCCAACCATCTCTTCGTAACGCTTGATCAGCTCGGCCATCTGCAACTGCAGCCGTTCGATCACTCGCCCCTGCTCGACCACCACGTCATTCAGCGCCTGGATGGTGTCATCCTGGAACGCCTGGCGGGTTTCCAGTTCGACCACGCGCAATTCAAGCGACATGTCAGGCCTCCTGGTAACCGGCGAGCTGCAGCCCGCGCAGGCGCTGGCGAATGGCTTGCACCTGATCGTCGGTGTAGGCCAATGCCGGGCACTTGCCCCACACCGGTGCCGGCCAGGCGGCGTCGTCGCGCTGGCGCACGATCACGTGCATGTGCAACTGGCTGACCACATTGCCCAAGGTCGCCACGTTCATCTTGTCGGCGCCATAACTGGCTTTCAGCGCTTCGGCCAGGCGGGTGGTTTCCTGCCACAACTGCTGCTGCGCAGCAGCATCGAGTTCGAACAGTTCGCTGACGCCGGCGCGTTTGGGCACCAGGATGAACCATGGATAGTTGGCATCCTTGCTCAACAGCAACTGGCACAGCGCAAATTCCCCCAGCACCAGCGAATCCTGCTGCAAACGCGAATCGAGGACGAACACGGCAAATCTCCTTCAGGCAGAACCAACCCGCTTCACGCGGAAAACAGGCCTGCAAGGATACCTTGCACGCTCCCGGTAACACAGCGCTACTTTTCGCACCAAAATGAGGCCGCCGGCACCCCTCTCACCACACTTGCCACCCCACAGGTGACGCTGCATGAACAAGTTGCGGTAACACATTGACTTTCATGACAGCTTTTCAATTTTTAATGATTCTCGTCAGCAATACAGGGCCAGGTAGCTCCCGCCCCGTGTTTACGGCACTTTCCGACCCCCGGTAGCAGGTTTTGTGAAAATTTCATGAAGCGTTGCGAATTTGAGCACGCTTGTTGCATTCCTTTCACGCCAAGTCGGCACGACATCTGCAATGGCAGGTGTACGCGACAAATAACAACAGCGGCATTGGTTACCAGGGAGTTCCACCCACCGGAATCGGTAGTTACAGATTGATTACGGTGGCAGGAACAGCGCTGGCGTTGTACGGCCCTTAAACCGGGGCGTGATTTGCGACATGGAAATACCTGAAAGCGACAGGGTAAAAAAGTTCCGCAAAGGATGTTTATACCCATATCGCCAACAACAGTCAGCGTGCTATACATTTTCGCCGACATAACAAGAAAGAGCTGCCCCATATAACTAAAAGACTTGGACGCAGCGGTACTCTTCCTAAAAACCAAAGGAGCAAATCACGATGCGCGTGATGAAGTGGAGCATGATCGCCCTGGCCGTTGCGGCAGGGACCTCGCAGTTGGCAGTGGCCTCTTCCCAGGACGAGTCCAAAGGTTTCATCGAAGACAGCAAGCTGAACGTCAAGACCCGCATGCTGTACTTCAGCCGTGACTTCCGTAACAACGAAGGCGGCCAGAGCCGTCGCGAAGAAACCGGCCTGGGCTTCCTCGGCACCTTCGAGTCCGGCTTCACCCAGGGCACCGTGGGTGTGGGCGTCGATGCCATCGGCATGCTCGGCCTGAAACTGGACAGCGGCAAGGGCCGCGCCGGTACCGGCCTGTTCCCGACCGGCTCCGACGGCCGTTCGCAGGATGACTACTCCAAGGGCGGCGGCGCGGTCAAGTTCCGCATCTCCGACACCGTGCTGAAAGTGGGTGACCAGTTCACCGCACTGCCGGTCTTCGCCACCGACGACAGCCGCCTGCTGCCGGAAATCGCCCAGGGCACCCTGATCACCAGCAACGAGATCGAGGGCCTGACCCTGCACGCTGGTCACTTCACCAGCCTGACCGCCCAGGAGCAGACCGACCGTGACAGCTTCCACCTGAAGGAAGCCAACGTGGTCGGTGGTACCTACGCCTTCACCGACAACCTCAGCACCAGCCTGTACTACTCGAAGGTTGAAGACTACTGGCGCAAGTACTACGCCAACGTCAACTGGGCGCTGCCGATCTCCGACAAGCAAGGCCTGGTGTTCGACTTCAACATCTATGACACCAAGAGCGAAGGCTCGGCCGAGTACCGCGCGTTCGATGGCGACAAGCTGGACAACCGCGCGTTCAGCCTGTCGGGCGCCTACAACATCGGCGCTCACACCTTCACCCTGGCCTACCAGAAAGTCACCGGCGACGGCGACTATGGCTATGGTATCGACGGTGGCGGCACCATCTTCCTGGCCAACTCCGTGGCCCGTTCCGACTTCAACGCCGAAGACGAGAAATCCTGGCAGGCTCGCTACGACCTGAACTTTGCCGAATACGGCATCCCGGGCCTGACCTTCATGACCCGTTATGTCCGTGGTACCGACGCCAACGTCGCCAGCACCAGCAACGGCAAGGAATGGGAACGCGACGTGGATATCAAGTACGTGCTGCAGAGCGGCCCGGCGAAAGACCTGAGCTTCCGCGTACGTCAGGCTACCTACCGTTCTTCCGATGGCACCTACTACGATTCCCCATCGATCGACGAACTGCGCCTGATCGTGGAGTACCCGCTGAGCATCCTGTAAGCCTGGCTTGCAGTGCCCCGCACCTGAAAAAGCCCGGCAATCACGCCGGGCTTTTTCTTGGCTGACAAGCGTCACGCCCTGGGGCATCCTGTACGCCTTCGTTTCGCCCCCGTACAATGCGGGGTCATTTCAATGTCTTAGGCAATCGACACGGCTCACCATGCGCACCAGTCAATATTTGCTCGCCACCCAGAAAGAAACCCCTGCCGACGCAGTGGTCATCAGCCATCAGCTCATGCTGCGTGCCGGCATGATCCGCAAACTGGCCTCCGGCCTGTACACCTGGCTGCCGATGGGCTTGCGAGTGATGCGCAAGGTCGAGGCCGTGGTGCGTGAGGAAATGAACGCCGCCGGCGCCCTGGAAGTGCTGATGCCCAGCATCCAGCCCGCCGAACTGTGGCAGGAATCCGGCCGCTGGGAGCAGTACGGCCCCGAGCTGCTGCGCCTGAAGGACCGCCACCAGCGCGACTTCTGCGTCGGCCCGACCCACGAAGAAGTCATCACCGACCTGGCCCGCAACGAGCTGTCCAGCTATAAACAGCTGCCGCTCAACATGTACCAGATCCAGACCAAGTTCCGTGACGAGATCCGCCCGCGCTTCGGTCTGATGCGCGGCCGCGAGTTCATCATGAAGGACGCCTACTCGTTCCATGCCGACCAGGCTTCCCTGCAGGAAACCTACGACCGCATGCACCAGGCGTACAGCAATATCTTCACCCGCCTGGGCCTGGACTTCCGCCCGGTGCAAGCCGACACCGGCTCCATCGGTGGCAGCTACTCGCACGAGTTCCACGTACTGGCCGAGTCCGGCGAAGACGACGTGATCTTCAGCGACAGCTCCGACTACGCCGCCAACATCGAGAAGGCCGAGGCCATCCCGCGTGAAACCGTGCGCCCGGCCCCTACCGAGGAGCTGCGCCTGGTCGACACGCCGAACGCCAAGACCATCGCCCAGCTGGTGGAAAACTTCGGCCTGCCGATCGAGAAAACCGTCAAGACCCTGATCGTGCGCGGCGCCGAGGAAGGCAAGCTGGTTGCCCTGATCGTCCGTGGCGACCACGAGCTGAACGAAATCAAGGCCGCCAAGCTGGAACAGGTTGCCGACCCGCTGGTCATGGCCACCGACGCCGAACTGCGCGAGGCCATTGGTGCCGGCGCCGGTTCGCTCGGCCCGCTGAACCTGCCGCTGGAAATCGTGATCGACCGTTCGGTTGCCCTGATGAGCGACTTCGGCATTGGCGCCAACATCGACGACAAGCACTATTTCGGCGTGAACTGGGAGCGCGACCTGCCGGTTCCACAGGTCGCCGACCTGCGTAACGTGGTAGAGGGTGACCCAAGCCCGGACGGCCAGGGTACCCTGGTGATCAAGCGCGGCATCGAAGTGGGCCACATCTTCCAGCTCGGCACCAAGTACAGCGAGGCGCTGAAGTGCCAGGTACTGGGCGAGAACGGCAAGCCGGTAACCCTGGCCATGGGCTGCTACGGCATCGGTGTGTCCCGTGTGGTCGCCGCTGCCATCGAGCAGAGCTACGACGACAAGGGCATCATCTGGAACGACGCCCTGGCCCCGTTCCAGATTGCCCTGGTACCGCTGCGCTACGAGACCGACGTGGTTCGCGAAGCGACCGACAAGCTGTACGCCGAGCTGACGGCCGCCGGCTACGAAGTGCTGCTGGACGACCGCGACAAAAAAACCAGCCCAGGCATCAAGTTTGCCGACATGGAGCTGATCGGTATCCCGCACCGCATCGTCGTCAGCGATCGCGGCCTGGCCGAAGGCAACCTGGAGTACAAGCACCGCACCGAGCAGGACGCCCAGCCGTTGCCGCTCAATGAAGTGCTGACCTTCCTGCAGGCCCGCGTTCGCCGCTGATAACCAATGCACGAGTGATCATGTTCAAGCGAAGTACCTTTCCCCTGGGGGGCGCCGCACTGTGCGGCGCCCTGCTCGTCAGCGGCTGCGCCAACCAGATGTCCCAACGCAGCGACCACGAGGAGCGCATCGAGCGCAAACTGCTCGAGCACACCCTGCAGATTGATGTCGGCGAGCCGAAGGTGATGGAGCTTCCGCAGCGACGTGTGCGGGTGCATGAGCAGAAGCGCTTCGAAGTCACCGAGTTCGAAGTCACCCGCAGCTATGACCGCTACACGCCTTACCAGCCATGGCGGGAGATTTACGAGATCCCGCTGGGTGCAGTGGCGGTGGTAGCGGGCGTCGGTGCCAACGTGGTCAACGTCTTCGCCTTGGGCAACCTGCCGGAAAGCATCACCCACGACTGGCTCAGCTACGGTGTGGACGGGCTCAACCCGTTCATGAACGTGCCGTCCAACGGCCGTGCCCAGCAGAACCTGGCCGGGATCAGCGAAGTGCAGAAAGGCAAGCGCGAGGAATCCACCAGCGTGCCCTGGAGCGAGCGCCTGGTCGAGGTCAAGGCCGGCAGGATGACCCACGAGCTGACCACTGACAGGAACGGCGTTCTGCGCCTGAACCTGCTCGACAGCCCGTTCTCCGAGCAGAACCTCAACCACATCGGCACCCTGCACCTGCAGGTGCTGGACGAGGACAACGCGGTACGTGGCGATGCCAGCCTGCTGGTCAGCGCTACGTTGCGCAACAAGCTGCTCGAAGCCCATGAGCTGATCTTCGATGACCTCGAAGATGACGATGTCGGCCAATGGGTACACCGGGTCAAGCGCTTGTCCGAACTGGGCCTGGAAGAGGAAGCCAGTGAAATGGAACAGAGCCTGATCGAACTGACCCGCAACGACCCGGAGCTGCAGCAGGAGTTTCTGCAGTCGCTGACCAAGGCCACTGGCCGGTTGGTGGCTGATCCAGGCGCGCAATAACTGCTGCGCAACGCATCCTCCTGTGGGAGCGGCCTTGTGTCGCGAAAGGGCTGCAGAGCAGCCCCGACAATTGATGCATCGCTGCTGAAATCCAGGGCCGCTGCGCGGCCCTTTCGCGACACAAGGCCGCTCCCACAAGAGGCCGTGCAGCCAGGCCCAGGCCTTTCATTTAGGCGGGAACAGCTCCAGCTGCTCATGCGCCCCGCGCAAGTCGCGCAACCTCACGCCTACCCCCAGCAAGCGCACCGGCTTGCCACCGCGGGCAAACGCCTGCCCCAGCAACTGCCGATAACTCTCCAGGTCCCTGCCCGCCCCCGCCTGCTCCAGGGTGGTCTGGCTGAAATCATGGAACTTGACCTTGACGAAGGGTTTTTCTGGCCGGTAACTACTGTCCATGCGGGCGATACGCTCGTTCAGGCTTTCCAGCAGTTCGGGCAGCCGTGCCAGGCAACTGGCCAGGTCCGGCAAGTCGGTGTCGTAGGTGTTTTCCACGCTGACCGATTGCCGGCGGCTGTCATTGTGCACCGCACGCTCATCGATACCCCGCGCCAGCCCCCACAACCGCTCGCCAAAACTGCCGAACTCGCGCACCAGCGCCAGACGCGACCATTCGCGCAGGTCCAGGCAGGTTTCGATACCCAGCCGCGCCAGTTTGTCTGCCGTTACCTTGCCCACCCCGTGCAACCTGGCCACCGGCAGCGCGGCGACGAACGCCTCCACTTCGCCCGGGGTAATCACGAACAGACCATTGGGCTTGCGCCAGTCACTGGCGATCTTGGCCAGGAACTTGTTCGGCGCCACACCGGCCGACACGGTGATATGCAGGGTGCGCGCGACGCGCCGGCGGATATCCTCGGCAATGCGCGTGGCGCTGCCCGAGTACCACTGGCTGTCGCTCACATCCAGGTAAGCCTCGTCCAGCGACAGCGGCTCGATCAGCTCGGTGTAATCGCGAAAGATCGCGTGGATTTCCCGCGAGGCCTCACGGTAGGCCTCGAAGCGCGGCTTGACGATCAGCAGATCCGGACACAGCTTCAGCGCGTGCCGCGACGACATGGCCGAACGCACGCCGTAGGCACGCGCTTCATAGTTGCAAGTGGCGATCACCCCACGCTGGTCCGGCGAGCCGCCCACCGCCATGGGCCGCCCGGCCAGGCGCGGGTCGTCACGCATTTCGATCGCGGCATAGAAGCAATCGCAGTCGACGTGGATGATCTTGCGCAAGGACATGGATGACCGTCAGCACTGTAAATTCATACAGATAGTATCGCATGCCCCCTCGGGAGGATGCAGCCTGTACGCGGCATTGCTCGATAATCGGCCTGAAAGCCCCGTCGCGCCTGAGCTGCGGGCCATAGTCAAGCGCTAAGAGTTTGAACAGGAAAGGTTTTTTCAGAAAAAAGCTTGACACCCACCGGTAAATCCGTAGAATTCGATCTCACAGGCGCGGGATGGAGCAGCCTGGTAGCTCGTCGGGCTCATAACCCGAAGGTCGTCGGTTCAAATCCGGCTCCCGCAACCAGATTCGAGAAAAGGCCACTGTTCACACAGTGGCCTTTTTCTTTTGCGTCAAATAATGCGCTTGTAGAAATATTAAAAAAATCAACAACTAGCGCTTGACGCTCATTCTGAAAGCTGTAGAATGCGCCCCACTGACGCGGGATGGAGCAGCCTGGTAGCTCGTCGGGCTCATAACCCGAAGGTCGTCGGTTCAAATCCGGCTCCCGCAACCATATTCGTCAGAACAAACCCCGCCTGTGTAACAGCAGCGCGGGGTTTGTTGCTTTTCCCCTCCTGCTTTTCGTCGCCCCCCAATCCCCCTGCCCTCCAGCCAACCCGCAGGCTTGAGAGGGCTTGCCCAGGATGAACTATCTTTAACCCTGCCAGGCCGCTGAAAGTGCCCGAGGCCGGAGTAACATTGGATACGTTTTCCTAAGGGACTTTCACTTGGCCGCACCTTCCCCTCACCTCGCGCTACATGCCGGGGGCAATCCATGACTTCGCACAACCCCGAACCGCCGGTGCCGCTCGCCTCGGCGCTGCCCGGTGCCGTGCAACGCCTGCCCTTGCTCGAACGCTTGAGCCGCTATCGCCAGCCCATTGGCCTGGTAGTGACGCTGGTGTTGTTCACCATGGCCCTGATCGCCTGCCGCCACCTGTTGAGCGAGCTGGACATCTATGCCTTGCACGATGCCATGCTCAGCGTGCCGACCCAGTCGTTACTCGGCGCCTTGCTGGCAACCGTGCTCGGTTTCGTGATCCTGCTGGGCTACGAATGGTCGGCCAGTCGCTATGCCGGTGTGAAACTGCCGACGCGCAGCCTGGTGCTGGGCGGCTTCAGCGCCTTTGCCATCGGCAACGCCATCGGCCTGTCGATGCTTTCGGGCGGCTCTGTGCGCTACCGCCTGTATGCACGACAGGGGGTGGGCGCAGGTGAAGTGGCACGGATGACCGTTTTTGCCAGCCTGTCACTGGGCTGCGCGCTGCCGCCACTGGCGGCGTTGGCGACCTTGAGCGACCTGCCGGCAGCCTCGGCTGCACTGGGTTTGGCCCCTGGTTTGCTGGCCGGTATCGCCACAGCCGTACTGCTGGTGTGCAGCATGCTGGTGTTCGGCTTGTACCGCCGGCGCCTGGCTGAACAACCACTGGCCAATAACCTGCTGGTACAACTAGGCCGCCGCACACTGCGCCTGCCGGGCGCACGCCTGGCCGCCCTGCAATTGCTGATCACCGCACTGGATGTCACCGCTGCCGCCACGGTGCTGTACCTGCTGTTGCCCGAAGCACCGCCTTTCGGTGCCTTTGTCCTGGTGTACCTGCTGGCCTTGGCCGCAGGTGTGCTCAGCCATGTACCCGGCGGCGTCGGGGTGTTCGAAGCGATTCTGCTGGCAGCCTTTGCCGACCAGCTCGGCGCAGCGCCATTGGCGGCGGCACTGCTGCTGTATCGGCTGATCTACGTGGTGCTGCCGCTGCTGCTGGCCTGCGTGTTGCTGCTGGCCAACGAAGCCCGGCGCCTGCTGTTCGCGCAACAGGCTATCAAGGCCGCTTCCGGGCTGGCCGCGCCGATCCTGTCGATCCTGGTGTTTCTGTCCGGGGTGGTGCTGCTGTTCTCCGGTGCCACGCCCGAGATCGACACGCGCCTGGAGCACATGGGCTTTCTGGTGCCGCACCGTCTGATCGATGCCTCGCACTTCGGCGCCAGCCTGATCGGCGTGCTTTGCCTGCTGCTGGCCCAGGGCCTGCGTCGGCGCCTGTCCGCCGCCTGGCTGCTGACCACCGTGTTGTTGCTGGTCGGCGCCCTGCTGTCGCTGCTCAAGGGCTTCGATTGGGAAGAGGCCTGCCTGCTGACCCTCACTGCTGCCCTGCTCGCGCTGTTCCGCCGTTCCTTTTACCGCCCCAGCCGCTTGCTCGAATTGCCATTCTCACCAGTATTTCTGGTGGCCAGTGCCTGTGTGGTCGGTGCATCGGTCTGGCTGTTGTTGTTCGCCTACCAGGATGTGCCCTACAGCCATCAGCTGTGGTGGCAGTTCACTCTCGATGCCGACGCCCCGCGTGGCCTGCGCGCCGCCATGGGCAGCGCCTTGCTGCTGGCGGCCGTGGCCCTGACCTGGCTGCTGCGCACCGCACCGCCAGTGATCCACCTGCCTGACGAGGAAGAGCTGCAGCGTGCCAACCGCATCCTGCTGGCGTCCGACCAGCCCGATGGCGGCCTGGCCCTGACCGGCGACAAGGCATTGCTGTTCCATCCTCGCGACAACGCCTTCCTCATGTATGCCCGTCGCGGCCGCAGCCTGGTGGCCCTGTACGACCCGATCGGCCCGGCCCAGGAACGTGCCGAGATGATCTGGCAGTTCCGCGACCTGTGCGACCTGCACCATGCCCGCCCGGTGTTCTACCAGGTGCGCGCCGAGAACCTGCCGTTCTACATGGACATCGGCTTGACCGCACTGAAGCTGGGCGAAGAAGCCCGGGTCGACTTGCGCCGCTTCGACCTGGAAGCCAAGGGCAAGGAGATGAAGGACCTGCGCTACACCTGGAACCGTGGTGGGCGTGACGGGTTGAGCCTGGAAATCCACGAACCCGGCCATGCCCCGCTGACAGAACTGAAGGAAATTTCCGATGCCTGGCTCGGCGGCAAGAACGTGCGCGAGAAAGGCTTCTCGCTGGGGCGCTTCAGCCCTGAATACCTGCAGCACTTCCGTATTGCCCTGATCCGCTTCCAGGGCCGCCCGGTGGCGTTCGCCAACCTGCTGGAAACCCATGGCCACGAACTGGCCAGCCTCGACCTGATGCGTGCGCACCCCGAGGCCCCGAAGCTGACCATGGAATTCATGATGATCGGCCTGATCCTGCACTACAAAAACCATGACTACGCCCGCTTCAGCCTGGGCATGGTGCCGCTGTCCGGCCTGCAACCACGGCGTGGCGCGCCCTTGACCCAACGCCTGGGCTCGATGGTGTTCCGCCGTGGCGAGCAACTGTACAACTTCCAGGGGCTTCGACGCTTCAAGGACAAATTCCAACCGGACTGGGAACCCCGCTACATGGCCGTGCCGGCCGGGCTCGACCCGCTGGTGGCACTGGCCGACACCGCCGCCCTGATCGCAGGCGGCCTGACTGGATTGGTGAAACGTTGATGACCCGACGCTTTTGGCTGTACCTGCTGGTTCCCCTGCTGTTGGCCACCCTGGGAGGTGCGCTGGCATTCTGGCTGTGGGCGCGCCCGGCTCCCGAGGCACACCTGGAACAACTGAGCCTCAATGACACCCGCATCACCCGCGTGACCCCAGGCGTGCACCCCAAGGCCCGGGTGGCCATCGGTGTTCCCCAGGACCAGGCACTGACCGACAGGCAGCTGCTGGACCTGGCCCAGGCCGGTGAAGCGCAACTGGTGCAGGTGATCCTGCCGCCCAACGACTGCAGCAAGCAGCAACAGGCCCTGGACCAGGCCTTGGGCCAGTTGTCGGAGAAGCCGACGCTGGTCGCCGGTATCGGCCCTGGCGCCGCCCAGGCCTGGCGCTGGCTGGCCAACCAGAACAACGACAAGGCGCGGGCGATTTCCGTGGACTTCAGCCTGGAACAACCTGGTTGCCAGGCCCCGCTGCCAAAATCTGCCGCCCATGGCCACTGGAATGTCGCCTGGAACGACAACCCGGATGACGCCAGCGCTGCCTTCGTACGCGACCAGGCCAATGCCGAAACCAGCATCAGTGATTACGACATCCACCTGCCACAAGTGCTCAAGGCCCAACTGACCCAGGCCCTGGTCGGCCACGACGGCAACGCGCTGGCCATCCCGGTGGTCGAGGTGCCAGCCGGGCAAACCACCGACACGGTTACCCTGTTCCTTTCCGGCGATGGTGGCTGGCGTGACCTGGACCGCGACGTGGCCGGGGAAATGGCCAAGCTGGGCTACCCGGTGGTGGGCATCGACACGCTGCGCTACTACTGGCAACACAAAACCCCGGAACAAAGCGCCGCCGACCTGTCCGAGCTGATGCAGCATTACCGGCAGAAGTGGGGCACCAAGCGCTTCGTGTTGACCGGCTATTCGTTCGGTGCCGACGTGCTGCCGGCGATTTACAACCGCCTGCCGGCCGAGGACCAGCAGCGGATCGACGCGGTGATGCTGTTGGCCTTTGCCCGCAGCGGCAGCTTCGAGATCGAAGTCGAGGGCTGGCTGGGCAAGGAAGGCCAGGAAGCGCCAACCGGGCCGGAAATGGCCAGGCTGCCGGCGTCCAAGGTGGTGTGCGTGTATGGCGTGGAAGAGGCCGACGAAAGCGGCTGCACCGACAAGACTGCGGTGGGTGAACGCCTTAAGCTGCCGGGTGGGCACCACTTCGACGAAAACTACCCGGCACTGGCCAAGCGCCTGATCGGCGAGATCGAGACACGCCAGGGCAAGTCGAGCGTGGCTGAGCAGAACTGATAGCACTTGCACAATCTTTGTGGGAGCGGCCTTGTGTCGCGAAAGGGCCGCATCGCGGCCCCAGGATCTTGGCAGTGATGCCGAAATAGCTGGGGCCGCGTCGCGGCCCTTTCGCGACACAAGGCCGCTCCCACAAGGGGGACGAGTGCGGCCTGAAGACCTGCTTCGTCCCTCAGATCTCGACCTGGGTCCCCAGCTCGATCACCCGGTTCAGCGGCAGGTTGAAGAAGCGCAAGTTGCCGTTGGCATTTTTCAGCAGGAACGCGAACAGGTTGCCCCGCCAGCGCGACATCCCCTCCAGCCGTGAGGCGATCACGGTCTCGCGGCTGAGGAAGTAGGTGGTGCGCATCGGGCTGAAGTCCAGCTCTTCCAGGTGGCACAGCTTCAGCGCCGCCGGCACGTCCGGTTCGTCCATGAAGCCAAAGTGCAGCAACACGCGGAAGAACCCGTCGCCATAGGCCTCCACTTCAAAACGCTCCTGCTCCGGTACCCGTGGCCGGTCCTCACTGACAACCGTCAACAGCACGACCTGACTGTGCAGCACCTGGTTATGCAGCATGTTGTGCAACAACGCATGGGGCACCGCATCGGAGCGCGCCGTGAGGAACACCGCCGTGCCTTCGACCCGGTGCGGCGGCTGAATGCGTATGCTGCTGATGAACAGCTGCAGTGGCAGCGCGCCTTCGTCGATACGCTCCATCAGGATCTGCTTGCCGCGCTTCCAGGTGCTCATCAACAGGTACAGCACCCCCCCGGCCAATACCGGGAAGGCACCGCCCTGGGCGATCTTCGGCACGTTGGCGGCAAAGAACAGCCCGTCGACGAACAGGAAGCCCAGCAGGATCGGCACTGCCAGCACCGGTGGCCACTTCCACAGCAGCAGCATCACCGCCGAGACCAGGATGGTGGTCATCAGCATGGTTCCGGTCACCGCCACGCCGTAAGCTGCCGCAAGGGCGCCGGACGACTCGAACCCCACCACCAGCAGAACCACGCCGACCATCAGCGACCAGTTGATTGCGCCGATGTAGATCTGCCCCTGTTCGTCGCTGGAGGTATGCTGGATCTGCATCCGTGGAATGTAGCCCAGCTGAATGGCCTGGCGGGTCAGGGAGAACGCCCCCGAGATCACCGCCTGCGAAGCGATCACCGTGGCCATGGTCGCCAAGCCGACCATCGGCAGCAGCGCCCAGCCCGGCGCCAGCAGGTAGAACGGGTTACGTGCCGCCTCGGGGTCTTGCAGCAGTAACGCGCCCTGGCCAAAGTAGTTGAGCACCAGCGCCGGCAGTACCAGGGCAAACCAGGCCCGGGCGATCGGCTTGCGGCCAAAGTGGCCCATGTCGGCGTACAACGCCTCGGCACCGGTCAGCGCCAGCACCACCGCACCGAGAATGGCGACACCCATGCCGGGGTGAACCACGAAGAAGTTGACCGCCCAGACCGGGTTGAATGCCTTGAGCACTTCCGGGCTCTGCGAAATGCCATGCACCCCCAGCGCCCCCAGTGCCACGAACCAGATGACCATGATCGGGCCGAACAGCTTGCCGATCTTGTCGGTGCCATGCTTCTGCACCAGGAACAGCGCCACCAGTATCACCAGCGAAATCGGCACCACCCAGTGGTCGATGCCATCAAAGGCCAGGCCCATGCCCTCTACCGCCGACAGCACCGACACCGCCGGGGTGATCATGCTGTCGCCATAGAACAGCGACGCGCCGATCAACCCGCACACCACCATCAGCGTACGCAACCTCGGGTAGGCCGCCGTGGCCCGCCGCGCCAGCGCGGTCAGCGCCATGGTGCCGCCCTCGCCCTGGTTGTCGGCGCGCAGGATGAACATCACGTACTTGAACGACACCACCCACAGCAACGACCACAGGATCAGCGACAGGATCCCCAGCACGCCGTCATGGTTGACCGGCACTCCGTACCCGCCACTGAAGACTTCCTTGAGGGTATACAACGGGCTGGTACCGATATCGCCATAAACTACCCCGACCGCCGCCACGAGCAGGCTCAGCGACCGCGTCGCGCCCTGCTTCCCCTCGTGCCCGCCCTCGGCGTGACTGCTTGCCTGAACCATCGACCACTCCCGCAGACGGCCTTGCAAGGCCTGTAGAATTCAACCTGCGCCAGGTGATACCGATACCCCCGACGCAATGGCGCGAAGCATAGCGCAGCGTTCGTCGCATTTCTGCTGGTCAAGCGATCCTGCGCTCGCTAGAATTGCGCACTTTTTGATCAGAGGCGCCAAAAGCGCCCGTCAAGATCGCCCCCGATTCCGGTCGGGCGACCTGCATTCAATACCGAGGTTAGTCATGTCCACCACGCCCGCCACCCCCAAGGTTGGTTTCGTAAGCCTGGGTTGCCCAAAAGCCCTGGTCGATTCCGAGCGCATCCTGACCCAGCTGCGCATGGAAGGTTATGAAGTCGTGCCCACCTACGAGGACGCCGACGTGGTGGTGGTCAACACCTGCGGCTTCATCGACAGCGCCAAGGCAGAGTCGCTGGAAGTGATCGGCGAAGCGATCAAGGAAAACGGCAAGGTCATCGTTACCGGCTGCATGGGTGTCGAGGAAGGCAGCATCCGTGACGTGCACCCGAGCGTGCTGTCGGTCACCGGCCCACAGCAGTACGAGCAGGTGGTCAACGCGGTGCACGAAGTGGTGCCGCCACGCCAGGACCACAACCCGCTGATCGACCTGGTGCCGCCGCAGGGCGTCAAGCTCACCCCGCGCCACTATGCATACCTGAAGATTTCCGAAGGCTGCAACCACAGCTGCAGCTTCTGCATCATCCCGTCGATGCGCGGCAAGCTGGTCAGCCGCCCGGTCGGCGAAGTGCTGAGCGAGGCCGAGCGCCTGGTCAAGGCCGGGGTCAAGGAGATCCTGGTGATTTCCCAGGACACCAGCGCCTACGGCGTCGACGTCAAGTACAAGACCGATTTCTGGAACGGCCGCCCGGTCAAGACCCGCATGCTCGAGCTGTGCGAAGCGCTGAGCAGCCTGGGCGCGTGGGTCCGCCTGCACTATGTGTACCCGTACCCGAACGTCGACGACGTGATCCCGCTGATGGCCGCCGGCAAGATCCTGCCGTACCTGGACATCCCGTTCCAGCACGCCAGCCCGAAAGTACTCAAGGCCATGAAGCGCCCGGCTTTCGAAGACCGTACCCTGGCACGCATCAAGAACTGGCGCGAGCAGTGCCCGGAGCTGGTAATCCGCTCCACCTTCATCGTCGGCTTCCCGGGTGAGACCGAGGAAGACTTCCAGTACCTGCTGGACTGGCTGACCGAAGCCCAGCTGGACCGCGTAGGCTGCTTCCAGTACTCGCCGGTAGAAGGCGCCCCGGCCAACGACCTGGGCCTGGAAGAAGTGCCGGACGACGTCAAGCAGGACCGCTGGGACCGCTTCATGGCCCACCAGCAGGCCATCAGCGCCGCCCGCCTGCAGCTGCGCATCGGCAAGGAAATCGACGTGCTGATCGATGAAGTGGAAGAGCAAGGTTCGGTTGGCCGCAGCTTCTTCGATGCCCCGGAGATCGACGGCAGCGTGTTCATCGATGGCGACCACGGCTTCAAGCCGGGTGACAAGGTGCGTTGCCGTGTGGTGGATGCCGACGAATACGACATGTGGGCTGAACCCATCCAAGGCCGCTGATAAAGCCTGTCAGTCAAGTAGTTTGGGGCCGCTTTGCGGCCCATCGCCGGCAAGCCGGCTCCCACCTCGACCGTGCTGCCCTCAAGACCTGCGCAGTACCTGTGGGAGCGGGCAAGCCCGCGAAACAGGCGACGCGGTGGATGGCACGGGGACCGCGCATTGCCGGGGCAGGGCTTGTTCTTCAGAACGCATGAAAAAGCATCAGGCCGCCCTCCGCATCCGGGCTGGCGTCCGAGAAGCCTTTGACCGCATAGAGTTGCACTTTCCACTGCCGGTTGAGCTTGTGCGTCAGGAACAGGGTAAGTTCCCTGATCTGCGCGCCTGTCGAGACGACCTTCTGCCGCCAGTCGTAGGAGGCGCCCGCCGAAGTGCCTGCAGCCACAGGCATGGCGAAACCGAGGCTGGCAAATATCGGGTCGTCGAAATCGCTGTCGGGCGGGTCACCGAACTTCTTCCAGCCCAGGGTCGCGAAGCCGGTCATCGGGCCAAAGGCCTTGGCGATGTCGACCTGGCCGGTGTAGTCGTATTCACCGGTGCCCAGGCACTGGTCTTCATCGGCAGTGGGGAATTTGACCTTGCCGATCAGGTCTACCATCAGGCCGCCGTCACTGCCGTCGAGCAGCGCATAACCGGCGCTGGCAACCGTGTCTCCCAACCCGCTTTCCACATCCCGGCAGCCACCGGGCAAGGGATCACCATTCGGTCCCACCTCAGGGTTGGTGATACGCAGCCAGGGCACGGTGACCTTGTAGGTCATCGGGCCGGTTTCATACTTGCCGACCACGGGAACGTACCAGATTTCCGAGGTGGTACCGGTGCCATAGTCACCACTTGAATAGTCCATGCCTATGGCGGCGCTGAAGGTATCGCCCAGGGCCGACGCGCTGGCGCATGACAGCAGGCAGGCGAAAAGAGGGAGCGTGGGTCTCATCTGCACCTCGGTATCCCGGCGGGAAGCGTGATGGCACTTACCCAGCCTAGTTGCCTAATGCCCGGACCGCTCTGGATGCTCCACTTTTTCAGTTTTCTCTACCGTCTCGGGCCTTTCGACCTTTTCAACCTTTTCGACTTTTTCGACTTTTTCGACCTTTTCGACCTTTTCGACCTTTTCGACTTTTTCTACCTTCTCGACTTTCTCAGGCTTTTCGATCTTCTCGACCTTTTCGGGCTTTTCTACTTTCTCGATTTTTTCTGGTTTCTCTACTTTTTCAACCTTCTCTACTTTTTCCACCCGCTCAAGCTCGACCCTCTCTACCCGACCAGAGCGTCCACTGTTGCTGCTCTCGGGCTGCTCCACGCTGTCGACATGTTCTGACCTTCCGGACTTGTCCAGGCTTTCAGTACTGTCACGACCACTGGAGCCGTCAACGCCACCGTGCCCGCTGTGATCGTCATTGCTCTCAAGGCGAACGCTGGTCGTATCGCGCCCGCCATGCCCGCTATTGCTGGCGCCTTCAGCGTCACTGGTACCCTGCTCGCTGCCCCGCCCCGAGTGCGCTCTGTCCGGGTTGTCGGCACGGTCGCCATCGAACTCCACGCGGGTTGCCCGCAGCTCGTGCTTGCCACTGAACACCCCGCTCACCCGTACACGTTGATCGAGCGTAAATGCCGCGGACTGCTTGCCGACGATCACGGTGCCCTGCCCCAGCGTCACCTTGATCCCTGCCACCACCAGTTGTTGAGCGTGGCTGCGCTGTACCAGCCCCTCGATCACCGCCGCCTGTACACGGCCAGCAAAAGGCAGGCTCGGGTCTGGGCGGGTTTGCGCCACTTCCAGCTGACGCCCGGTCCACTGCCCACGCACCAGCACTTCCCGCGCGGGTGCCACGCGGGTTCCCAGCTTCAGCCCCTGGAGGCTGCCGGTGCGATCAACCGCACCGATGGCACTGGCTTCCCTGAGCCCAGGTGCCCGTTCGATACGGCTGGCTACCACTTCGCCTCTGGCATCGCGCAAGCCACTGACCCTGACCGGATCGCCCGGGCGCAGCCCTTCAGCCACCCGTGCCCCGGCAGCAAGGCGCACCGGTTGGCCCATGACCCGCAGGGGCGCCGCAGCATTGGGCAATGCCGTCAGTGGCCCTTCGTAAACGTTGAGGATGGAGATGCGCCCTGCCTGCAGGCCACGTTTGCCGGCAAATGCCTCCACCGC
>Ga0209676_1000498_pt1 | contig 62906 bp, 58 predicted proteins | sample AraplaCvi_mLB_r2_FD_184282 | JGI IMG/M metagenome (GOLD analysis project Ga0209676, IMG submission 184282) | Arabidopsis root microbial communities from North Carolina, USA - plate scrape MF_Cvi_mLB_r2 (SPAdes) (version 2) | ecosystem: Host-associated > Plants > Roots > Endosphere | place: USA... | reverse complement strand
TTATGCTCGCCGAACCAGACGAGGCGGGCGGTGGTGCGTTCGGCCATCACCGGCAGGCGGGCGGGATCGGCGATGATGCTGCCGCGTGCCGCTTCGATCTCGTCGGCTAGCACCAGGGTGACGGCCTCGTCCGGGCCGGCTTCGGGCAGATCGCCGTCGAAGGTGACGATGCGCTCGACCGTGGTGGTGCGGCCACCCGGCAGCACGGCAACCGTATCGCCAACCGCTAGCATGCCGCCGCGCACGGTGCCGGCGAAGCCGCGGAAATCACCGACGCGGCTGACCCGCTGGACGGGCAGGCGGAAAGAGGTCGGCGCATGACGCGCGACATCGACGGTTTCGAGGTAATCGAGCAGGGTCGGGCCCTGGTACCAGGCGAGTTCTGGCGCGCGGGTTGCGATGGTGGCGCCGGGCTTGGCAGCGAGCGGAATCGCCTGCACTTCGGCAAACCCGAGGCGCTGCGCATGGACGGCAAAATCATCGACGATGGCGGTGAAGACCTCGGCCGAATAATCCACGAGATCCATCTTATTGACGGCCAGCACGACGTGCCGGACACCCATGACGGCGGCGATGCCAGCATGGCGGCGGGTCTGATCGCGGAGCCCCTTGCGGGCGTCCACCAGCAGGATCGCGAGGTCCGCATCGGCGGCGGCGGTCGCCATATTGCGGGTGAACTGCTCGTGGCCGGGCGTATCCGCAATGATGAAGCGGCGGGCTGCGGTCTGCATCGCGCGATAGGCGACATCGATGGTGATGCCTTGTTCGCGTTCGGCCTCCAGCCCATCGACGAGGCGGGAATAATCCACCTCGCCATCCGTGCCGATCAGGCCGGCGCGCTGGTCTTCGGCGATATTGCCGGTGTCATGCAGTAGCCGGCCGATCAGGGTGGATTTGCCGTCATCGACGGATCCGCAGGTCAGGAGCCGCAGGGGCGGGCGCAGATGGGTGCTCATCAGAAGTATCCTTCCGCCTTCTTGCGTTCCATCGAATCGCCGCGCTCGCCATCGATCAGGCGGCCCTGGCGTTCCGACCAGCGGGTGGTTTCGAGTTCGGAGATCACGGCATCGAGGTTAGTGGCCTCGCTCTCGATGGCGCCGGTCAGGGGATAGCAGCCGAGCGTGCGGAAGCGCACGGTGCGGGTTTCGATCCGCTCGCCCTCTTTCAGCACCAGCCGGTGATCATCGGCCATGATCAGCGTGCCGGCGCGCTGCACCACCGGGCGGGGGGCTGCGAAATAGAGCGGCACCACCGGAATGCCTTCATGCCGGATATAGGCCCAGACGTCGCGCTCGGTCCAATTGGACAGCGGGAAGACCCGCATAGTTTCACCGGGCGAGAGGCGCGTATTGGCAAGGCCCCAGGGCTCTGGCCGCTGGGCCTTCGGGTCCCAGCGATGGCCGGCCGAGCGCACGGAAAACAGCCGCTCCTTGGCGCGCGAGCGTTCTTCGTCCCGGCGCGCCCCACCGATGGCGGCATCGGTCTTGAGATTATCGAGCGCCTGGCGCAGGGCCCGTGTCTTCATCATGTCGGTGTAATGGCCGACCGGATCACGCTGGGGATCGAGCCCGGCGGCGACGCCCTCGGCATTGGTGTGGACCACCAGATCCAGATCGAAGTCCGCCACCACCTTGTCGCGGAAGGCGATCATTTCCCGGAATTTCCAGGTGGTATCGATATGCAGCAGCTTGAAGGGCACCCGGCCGGGGAAGAAGGCTTTGCGGGCCAGATGCACCAGGGCCGAACTATCCTTGCCGACCGAGTACATCAGCACCGGATTACCGAAGACTGCGGCGGTTTCCCGCAGGATGCCGATCGCTTCGGCTTCCAATCGGGCGAGATGGGCGGGCAGGCGGGGACGGAGGGCAGTCTCGACGGCGGACACAGGGGCGGACGGCATTTTACGGACTCACCCGGCGTTTTAAAGATTTGACATGACTGATTGTTGGTATATTACGGATATACCAACTCAACAACGGCAAAAATGACGAGTCATGGCTGTTTTATCAGAAGTGCATGACATCGAAGATGAGGCTTTCCGGCAGGGATGCTCACTTATTGGCGCTGATTCTCTGTCGATAATCGCTCATTCAATCACAGAAAATGGACGTGATAATGTCGCGCTCGTGTCGTCTTTTGGGACGGAGGCGGCGGTCTTGCTCCATATGGTTGCATCGGTTGAGCGGCACCTGCCGGTGATTTTCCTCGATACCGGCCATCTGTTTCCCGAAACGCTGGCCTACCGCGATGCCCTGATCGATCGCCTCGGTTTGAGGGATGTCCGCACCATCCATCCCGATGCCGACGACCTCGCCCGGCGCGATGGCGATGCCGCGCTGTGGTATTCCGATCCCGATGCCTGCTGCGCCTTGCGCAAGGTCGAACCGCTGGAACGCGCATTGTCCGGCTTCAAGGCCTGGATCAATGGCCGCAAACGCTTTCAGGCCGCGACCCGCACCGAAATTCCGGCGGTGGAGGCGGACGGCACCCGCCTCAAATATAACCCGCTGCGGGATTGGGACCGCGCGCGACTGCAGGAGTATTTCGCGGTCCACGATCTGCCGCGCCACCCGATGGAAGCGCTCGGCTTTCCCTCGATCGGCTGCATGCCCTGCACCAGCCGCGTCGCCCCCGGCGAAGATCCGCGCTCCGGCCGTTGGCGCGGGCGCGCCAAGACCGAATGCGGGATTCACGTGAAGTAAGGGGGTTACTCTCTCGAAGTAACCCGACGTGACGGGGGGAGTTGGGCCGCCAAGTCCCGCACGACCTGCTCATAGGCCTGCCGCTCGAAGACAAAAGGACCGAATCCGTCATAGTTGCGTTCGGGTCGATAGGTCTGGGCGAAGTCGGTCCATCGGATCTCTTCGCCCTGTCGCTTGACGTGCAGGGCCAAGGGCCAGCATCCGACTTCACCGCAATCACAGCCGAGCACGACAACATGGGTCGGGTCGCTCGTGATGTTGATTTCACCGCCTTTCCCCATGAAATATTCAAAGAAAGGGGGATAGCGATAGCGCTCGGGGCGTAGCCCGCCGTATCCGCCAATCACATCAAAATCCTGCGACTGTTCGTAGCTTTTGATCAGGTCGATCAGGGAGGTGCCGTCGATCCAGGGCGTGACGATAAGTTCGTCATCGGACGTGCGGATCACTTCGAAAGTCAGGGTGTTCATCGTTGAACCGGGCCAACGCCCGGTAGAAAGGGACGATGGGCCGACCCTATCAGGAAGTGTCTTGCAGGAGCAAGATGGGCGCTTCCCAAATAAGTCCCGTCATCCCAGGGCTCGACCCTGGGATCTCGTGCGGCCACGCCGCGTCGAGAAACGCCGGAATGAGATCCCCGGATCAAGTCCGGGGATGACGTAACCTATTTAACGACATGCGCCTCAAGTAGCGCGAAGCGCGATAGGCGCCTGCGCCTAACGCCCCAGCGGGCCACGGGGCGGCGCGCCCCGTGCCTTCCCTTTCATGTCAGCCGGCCGACCCTCAATCGAACTTCAGTGTCTGGCCGATGCCCTGTTTGGCGGCTTTCACCAGCAGGGCGTGGCCGAGGGCGATGTCGGAGAGGCTGAGGCCGCGGTGCCAGAAGAGGTTTGTCTCTTCGTCACTCTCGCGGCCCGGCTTCTTGCCGGCAACGATCTGGCCGAGTTCGGCGTGGAGATTCTCTTCGGTCAGCTTGTCTTCATCGACATGGCGGCGCAGGGCGCCGAACGGCAGGCCCTTGCGGCACTGGCCCCAATCATCGACGACCATCTTGGTCATGATATCGGTCAGCGACATTTCGACCGCGCTCATGGTGCCATAGGGGACGATGAAGGCGCCCTTTTTGATCCATTCGGTTTTGAGCATCGGGGTCGGTTCGGGCAGGCGGGAGGCTTCGACGATGATGTCCATCTCGCGCACGCACGATTCCCAATCTTCGGTAACGATGATCTTCTTGCCGAGATCCTTTTCGAGGGTGGCGGCGAAGCCTTCGCGGCTTTCTTTGCGGCGCGAATGCACCCGGATCTCATCCAGATTGAAGAGGTGATCCAGCAGGCGGACATTCCAATAGGAGGTGCCGCGCGCGCCGATATGGCCGAGGCGCTTGGAGTTCTTGCGGGCCAGATGCTTGGCGCCCAGCGCCGTCATGGCGCCGGTGCGCATTTCGGTGATGGCGGTCGCGTCGATGATCGCCTTGGGCATCCCGGTTTCTGGGTCGAAGAGATTGAGGATCGCCATCTCCGACGGCAGGCCCTGTTTGTAGTTATCGACGAAATCGCCGACCACCTTGACGCCAGCCAGACCCAGTGGCTTCACCACGCCGCGCAGGACGTTGAAATGGCCCTTGGTCGAGCTTTCGGGGATGAGATGCACACGCGGCTCGATCACCGTCTGTTGATTGCCCTGGGCATTCAGCCCGGCTTCGACGGCTGCCAGGATCTCGTCGTTGGTCAGGCTCAGCGCCTCGACGTCCGATCCATTGAGATAGGTGATATTGATGCCGGCCATGATCTCTCCTCCCCTAATGAGGTCCCCATCGTGCGCCTCGGTCTTACACTTGTCTATACAAGTATAAGGCGTAAATAACTTTTCTATGTATAGACAATTGACAGGGTTGCTGACCCATGCTGCGATGATGCTGTACCGCAACATCGAAAATAGGGGATGGCATAATGAAAGCGGTTCGTTTGGGAATGGGTTGCGCCATGGGGATGGCGCTGATGGCATCGACCTCGGCTTTCGCGGCCGATAGCGTTGCCATCGGGATCAGCGGCTGGACGGGCTTTGCCCCGCTCACGCTGGCTAAGGAAGCCGGGATTTTTGCGAAGAACGGCCTCGATGTGACGATTAAGAAGATCCCGCAGAAGGACCGCCATCTGGCGATCGCCTCGGGCGATATCCAATGCGCGGCGACCACGGTCGAAACCTGGATCGCCTGGAATGCGGCCGGGATCGAAACCAAGCAGATCTTCCAGCTCGATAAGTCCTATGGCGCCGATGGCATGGTCGTGCGCGGCAATATCGCCTCGATCAAGGACCTGAAGGGCAAGACGGTTGCGGCTTCCGCGCCGGGCACCTCGCCCTATTTCGCGCTCGCCTGGATGCTGGCTAAAAACGGCCTGACCGTGAAAGACGTCACGGTCGTGAATATGGAACCGGGTCCGGCGGCTCAGGCTTTCATCGCCGGCCAGAACGATGCTGCCATGACCTACGAGCCCTATCTCTCGTCGGTGCGTGACGCCCCGCAGTCGGGCAAGATCATCGCCACCACGCTCGATTATCCGATCGTGATGGACACCTTCGGCTGCACGCCGAAGTTCCTGGCCGAAAAGCCGGCGGCCGCCAAGGCGTTTGCCAAGAGCTATTTCGAAGCGGTCGAGATGATCGCCAAGGATCCGGCCAAGTCCAACGAGATCATGGGCGCGGACGTGAAGCAGACCGGCGAGCAGTTCGCCGGCTCCTCGAAGTATCTGCGTTGGCAGGATAAGGCGGCCAACAAGGCCTTCTTCGCGGGTGACTTCAAGACCTTCAACAAGGAAGCGGCCGATCTGCTGCTCGCGGCTGGGGTGATCAAGGCGATCCCCAACCTCGACACGCTGGCCGATACCTCGTACCTCGACTAAGAGTCGGCTGGGCGGCTCCTTCTAAAAGGGGCCGCCCTTTTTATTCGGAAGTATCACCATGCTCCGTCCCTTGGAGCCGGTCGGCCGGGGCACACGCCTCGTCCTCGGCATCTCCTTTTTTATCGTCTTTGTCGCGGCCTGGTCCTTTGCAACCTTCGGCGGCTTTGTCTCGAAGACCTTCCTCGCCAATCCGCTCACCATGGTGCAGGATGGCTATCTGCTGCTGACCAAATACGGGTTTCTCGGCGATATCGGCATGACCGTCTGGCGCGTGCTCGGCGGCTTCGTGCTGGCCGCCCTGGTCGCTGTGCCGCTCGGCATTCTGATGGGGGCCTATAAGGCGGTCGAAGCCTTCTTCGAACCCTTCGTCTCCTTCGCCCGCTATCTGCCGGCCTCGGCCTTCGTGCCGCTGCTGATCCTCTGGGCCGGTATCGGCGAGACCCAAAAGCTGCTGGTGATCTTCATCGGCTCGGTCTTTCAGATCATCCTGATGGTCGCCGTCGCCGTCGCCCAGACCCGCCGCGATCTGGTGGAAGCGGCCTATACGCTAGGCGCCAAGGACCGGGGCGTGCTGGCGCGGGTGCTGATCCCGGCCAATGCGCCCGAGATCGCGGAAATCCTCCGCCTCGTCCTGGGGTGGGCTTGGACCTATGTCATCGTCGCCGAACTCATCGGCTCCTCGAGCGGTATCGGCCATATGATCGTCGACAGCCAGGCGCTGCTGGCCACCGGCCAGATCATCTTCGGCATCATCATCATCGGCCTGATCGGGCTCGTCTCCGACTTCCTGTTCAAGGCATTGAACCGTAAGCTTTTCGCCTGGAGGCTCGCATGAGCCAGCTTCAAATCACCGGCGTCGGCCGCATCTTCCCAGGCGTGCGCGGCGGCAATGCGGTCACGGCTTTGCAGCCGACCGACCTATCGATTGCCAAGAACGACTTCATCACCATCCTCGGGCCGTCGGGCTGCGGGAAATCGACCCTGCTGCGTATCGTGGCCGGTCTGGATAAGCCGACTTCGGGCGAGGTACTGCTCGATGGCCGCAAGATCGATGGACCGGGCCCGGATCGCGGCGTGGTCTTCCAGTCCTATACCCTGTTCCCCTGGCTGACCGTGGCGGACAATATCGCCTTCGGTCTCAAGGAAAAGGGCATGCCGGAAGGCCAGCGGAAAGACATTGTCGCCAGCTACATCGAGAAGGTGGGGCTCAAAGGCTTTGAGAACCATTTCCCCAAACAGCTCTCGGGTGGCATGCAGCAGCGCACGGCGATTGCCCGCGCACTGGCGAATGACCCGGAAATCCTGCTGCTCGATGAACCTTTCGGGGCGCTCGATAATCAAACCCGCGCTCTGATGCAGGAACTGCTGCTCGGCATCTGGGAGCGTGAACGCAAGACCGTGTTGTTCGTGACTCATGATATCGAGGAGGCGATTTTCCTGGCCTCCCGCGTCATCGTCATGTCGGCGCGGCCGGGCCGGATCAAGGCCGATCTGCCCGTCGATCTGCCCCATCCCCGGCACTATACCATGAAGACCTCGGTCGCTTTTTCGGACCTTAAAGCACGCCTGACCGAGGAAATCCGCGCCGAAGCCGTCCTGGCGGCGATGGATCACTGACAAACAAAAAAGCCGCCCCGGGGTACTGGGGCGGCTTTTCTCTTAAAAGGCGATGGCCTAGTTCTGCGTGCCGCCGGTGCCTGCCCCGCCGGTCGCACCGCCAGTGCCGCTGCTATTCGCATTGGACGAATTGCCATTGCGGTTCTGACAGTCCTGCGAGGTCCCGGCACCCTTTTCCTGATTGGTACAGGTGACGGAGGGCTTGGGGCTCATATCCGGTCGGACCCCCTTGCTTGCGGGCTGGGTCTGGGCCAGTGCGGCACCTGCGCCAAAGGCGACAAAAGCAGCGGCAAGGATGGTCGATTTGATCGTATTCTGCATGGGAACGTCTCCTCCTTGGGATGTTAGGGCGTTCTTGCGCCGTGCCAATATAATCCCTGGGGCGGAGAATGGTTCCGAAATAACCCATTGAAAAATAAAGGGAATGGCAAGGCTATAGCTCGCCATCCCCTGTCTTTTTGCGACTTAGAGATCAGCCAAGGCTGGGCAGATTAAGGCCCTGTTTTTTCGCCCATTCGATCGCTTCTTCATAGCCCGCATCGGCATGGCGCATAACGCCGGTGGCCGGATCGTTCCAGAGCACGCGCTCCAGGCGCTTGGATGCTTCCGGGGTGCCGTCGGCGACGATCACCATGCCGGAATGCTGGCTGAAGCCCATGCCGACGCCGCCGCCATGATGCAGGCTGACCCAGGTCGCGCCCGAGGCGGTATTCAGCAGGGCGTTGAGCAGGGGCCAATCGGACACGGCATCCGATCCGTCCTTCATGGCTTCGGTTTCGCGGTTGGGGCTGGCGACCGAGCCGCTGTCGAGGTGATCGCGGCCGATGACGATCGGGGCCTTAAGCTCGCCCTTGGCAACCATCTCGTTGAAGGCCAGGGCCAGGCGGTGACGATCGCCAAGGCCGACCCAGCAGATGCGGGCGGGCAGGCCCTGGAAGTGGATGCGTTCCTTGGCCATGTCGAGCCAATTGTGCAGGTGCTTATTGTCCGGCAGCAGCTCCTTCACCTTGGCATCGGTCTTGTAGATATCTTCCGGATCGCCCGACAGGGCTGCCCAGCGGAAGGGGCCGATGCCGCGGCAGAACAGCGGGCGGATATAGGCCGGGACGAAGCCGGGGAAGTCGAAGGCGTTCGTCACGCCTTCTTCCAGCGCCATCTGGCGGATGTTGTTGCCATAGTCGACGGTCGGGACGCCGGCCTTATGGAAGTCCAGCATCGCCTTGACGTGTTCGGCCATCGAAGCCTTGGCAGCCTTGGTGACGCTGGCCGGATCGCTGGTCTTGGCCTTTTCCCACTGGTCGAGCGTCCAGCCCTTGGGCAGGTAGCCATTGACCGGATCATGGGCCGAGGTCTGGTCGGTCACGACGTCCGGGCGTACGCCGCGACGCACCAGTTCCGGCAGGATTTCGGCGGCATTGCCGAGCAGCGCGACGGAGACGGGCTTCTTATCGGCGCAGGACTTAGTGATGATCGCGAGCGCGTCGTCGAGATCCTTGGCCTGCACGTCGACATAGCCGGTGCGCAGACGCATCTCGATGCTGGACGGCTTGCATTCGATGGCAAGGCACGAGGCGCCGGCCATGGTGGCCGCGAGGGTCTGGGCGCCGCCCATGCCGCCGAGGCCGGCGGTCAGGATCCATTTACCGGCCAGGCTGCCGCCATAATGCCGGCGGCCCATTTCGACGAAGGTCTCATAGGTGCCCTGAACGATGCCCTGGCTGCCGATATAGATCCAGGAACCGGCGGTCATCTGGCCGTACATGGCCAGGCCCTTGCGGTCCAACTCGTTGAAATGATCCCAGGTGGCCCAATGGGGCACTAGGTTCGAGTTGGCGATCAGCACGCGCGGCGCATCGGCATGGGTCTTGAAGACACCGACCGGCTTGCCCGACTGCACCAGCAGGGTTTCGTCGTCGTTCAGCGTCTTCAGGGTCGCGACGATGCGGTCGAAAGCCGCCCAATCGCGCGCCGCCCGGCCGATGCCGCCATAGACCACCAGCTCGCCCGGCTTTTCCGCCACATCGGGATCGAGGTTGTTCATCAGCATGCGCAGCGCGGCTTCGGTCAGCCAGCTCTTGGCATTCAGCTCGGTACCACGGGGGGCACGGATGACGCGGGCGTTATCGATACGGCTCATCTGATTCAGATCCACGCTAAGATGTCGGAGAAAATACGGGTGAGGGCGGCCTGCATCTCGGCGGCCCGGGCGGGGTCGAACGGCTTCGGGGTCGAGGCTTCGATCTCGTCCATATAGCCGCGATAGGAAAGTTCCATCTGCACGGCATGCACGCCGGTGGCGGGCTGGCCGTAATGGCGGGTGATCCAGCCGCCCTTGAAGCGGCCATTGGTGGTCTGGTTGAAGCGGGACGCCGCGCAGGCCTTTTCGACCACGGCGGTCAGGCTCGGATCGCAGCTGGCGCCGCTGTTGGTGCCGATATTGAAGACCGGCAGCTCGCCCTCGAACAGGCGCGGCACGACCGATCGGATCGAATGGCAATCATAGATCACGACGCGGCCATAACGGGCGCGAAGGCGGGCAATCTCGGCCGTCAACGTGTCGTGATAGGGCTGGTAATAGGTTTCGAGGCGCCGCGCGATTTCGGCGTCATCCGGTTCCTGCCCTGGCTTATAGAGCGGGATGCCGTCGAAGGTTTCAGTCGGGCAGAGGCCGGTCGTCGCCTGCCCCGGATAGAGCGAGGCGCCTGAGGGATCGCGGTTGAGATCGATCACCGTGCGCGAGATGCGCGAGCGCACCATCGTTGCGCCCATCTTGGCGCCAAAGGCATAGAGCTGATCGACCCACCAGTCCGTATCGCGGCGGGCGAGTTCGACATCGGAAATGCCGCCGATCACCTCGTCCGGGATTTCGGTGCCGGTATGGGGCAGGCTCAGGACCAGCGGCGCGTCGCCGCGTGTGATCTCCAGCCAGGCAGGCGTGCTCAAGTCAGGTCTCCTTGCAGGCCCGGCAGCGCGCCGGTGACACGGGCCAATTCACCCGCGACCACCAGGGCATGGGCCTTGGCCATGTCGGGGGCGAAATAGCGGTCGTCTTCCAGATGCGGCACCTTGGATCGCAGCAGCGTGCGGGCCAGTTCCAGCGGCTTGCTGGAGGCGAGCGGCGCATGGAAGTCGATGCCTTGCGCTGCTGCCAGATATTCGATGCCGATTACCTGGGCGGCGTTATCGGCCATCTCACTGAGGCGGCGCGCGCCATGGGCGGCCATCGACACGTGATCTTCCTGATTGGCGCTGGTGGGTATGGAATCCACACTGGCCGGGAAGGCGCGTTGTTTGTTCTCCGATACCAGCGCCGCCGCCGTCACCTGCGGGATCATGAAGCCGGAATTGAGGCCCGGTTTGGGCGTCAGGAAGGCCGGCAGGCGCGAGAGGGCAGGATCGACCAGCATCGCGATCCGGCGTTCCGACAGCGATCCGATTTCGCAGATCGCCATCGCCAGCATATCGGCGGCAAAGGCAACGGGTTCGGCATGGAAATTACCACCCGACAGCGCTTCACCCGTCTCCGGGAAGATCAGCGGATTGTCCGACACGCCATTGGCTTCGATGGCGAGCGTGACCGATGCCTGACGCATGACATCCAGCGCCGCGCCCATCACCTGGGGTTGGCAGCGCAGGCAATAGGGATCCTGCACCCGGTCGTCACCCACCGCGTGCGAGGCGCGGATCGCGGACCCGGCCATCAGATGGCGCAGGGCATCGGCAACCTCGGCCTGACCCTTATGGCCGCGCAGGGCATGGATACGCGGATCGAACGGGGTGTCGGATCCCTTGGCGGCTTCGGTCGCCAGCGCCCCAGTCACCAGCGCCGCCTGGAACACCCGCTCGATCGCAAACAGCCCGGCCAGCGCCTGGGCGGTCGAGAACTGCGTGCCATTCAGAAGCGCGAGGCCTTCCTTCGGGCCGAGCGTTAGCGGCTTGAGGCCAGCTTTCGCCAGCGCATCGGCCGCCGGCATGCGGATGCCTTCGAACCAAGCCTCGCCGACGCCGATCAGTACCGTGGTCATGTGGGACAGGGGTGCAAGATCACCCGAAGCGCCGACGGACCCCTGCGCTGGTACCACCGGCACCACATCGCGGGCCAGCATAGCTTCCAGCAGGGCAATCGTTTCGAGTTTCACGCCCGAGGCGCCGCGCGCCAGGCTCGCGAGCTTCAAGGCGATCATCAGCTTGGCGATCGCGGGGGGCATCGGTGCGCCGACACCGGCGGCGTGGGACAGCACGATATTGCGCTGAAGCGTCGCCAGATCATCATCGGCGATCCGAACGCTGGCGAGTTTGCCGAAGCCGGTATTGATGCCATAGACCGCTTCGCCCTTGGCGAGGATCGCGCCGACCGCATCGGCACTGGCCTTGATGGTGGGCAAGGCGGCGGGATCGAGGGTGGCGGTTGCGCCGGTGGCAATCGCCCGCCAGGCCGACAGCGGCACGGACCCGGGGGTAAGGCGGATGGTCATTGCGGCACTCCCTGCCAGACACGGCTATAAAGCGGATTGAACCCGATGCGGTAGACAAGCTCCGCCGGGCGATCGATATCCCAGATGGCGAGATCGGCCTGTTTGCCGACCTCCAGCGTGCCGACCTGATCCAGTAGACCCAGGGCGCGGGCACCTTCACGGGTCACGCCGGCGATGCACTCATCGACCGTCATACGGAACAGGGTCGCGGCCATATTCATGGTCAGCAAGATCGAGGTCAGGGGCGAGGTGCCGGGATTGCTATCGGTCGAAATCGCCATCGGCACCTGGTGTTTGCGCAGCAGTTCGATGGGCGGAAGTTTGGTTTCGCGCAGCATATAGAAGGCGCCGGGCAGCAGGACCGCGACGGTGCCCGCCTTGGCCATCGCCTCGACCCCGGCCTCGTCGGTCCATTCAATATGATCGGCTGATAGCGCCTTGTGTTTGGCGGCCAACGCCGCGCCGCCGAGGTTCGAGAGCTGATCGGCATGCAGCTTCACCGGCAGTCCCGCGGCAGTGGCGGCCTGGAACACGCGGTCGGTCTGCTCGATCGAAAAGGCGATACCCTCGCAGAAGGCATCGACCGTATCGGCCAGACCTTCCTTGGCGAGTTCCGGGATCATCGCGATCACGGTCTCGATATAGCGGTCCTTGTCGCCATTCATTTCGGGCGGCAGCGCGTGGGCGCCCAGGAACGTCGTGCGGATGGTGATGCTATGCTGATCGGCCAGACGGCGCGCAGCGCGCAGCATCTTGGCTTCGGTTTGAAGATCGAGCCCATAGCCCGACTTCACCTCAACCGTGGTCGCGCCCTCGGCCAGCAGATGCTCCAGGCGCGGCAGGCTCGCCATCAGCAGGTCGATCTCGCTGGCCTTGCGGGTCGCGCTGACGGTCGACACGATACCGCCGCCGGCCTTCGCGATCTCCTCGTAGGTCGCGCCAGCGAGCCGCATTTCGAATTCTGCGGCGCGGTCGCCTGCATAGACGAGGTGCGTGTGGCAATCGACAAGGCCGGGGGTGATCCAGCGGCCGTGCAGCTCTTCAACCTCATCTGCCGTCGCGCCGGCGGGCAGGTCGGCTTCGGGCCCGACATAGGCGATCTTGCCGTCGATCACGCCGATGGCCGCCGCCTCGATAACGCCCAGGCCAGGGCGGTCCGGCGCCAATGTCGCCAGCCGCGCGCCCCGCCAAAGTCGGTCGAATCGCATGAGCCCCTCCCTCGTTTAATTGTCTATACATAACCAGGGTCATTGCTTACTGTCGAGAGGGAAGCGATAAAATCCGGCGGAACAAACCGATGACCAAGCGCTATTATTTCCTCGACCACGCCCTTCTGCCCGATGGCTGGCAGCAGAACGTCCGCCTGACGACAGACGGCGGGCGCATTGCCGCCATTGATGTCGGCACCACAGGAGAAGGCGCGACCCATCTGCCGGGTTTCGCCCTGCCGGGCATCCCCAATCTCCATAGCCATGCGTTCCAACGTGGCATGGCGGGCCTGGCTGAACGGCGCGGGCCGGCCAACGACAGTTTTTGGACCTGGCGCGAGGTCATGTATCGCTTCAACGGCAATCTGACGCCGGATGATCTGCAGGCGATCGCTGCCTATGCCTATGTCGATATGCTGGAAGGCGGCTTCACCTCGGTCGCCGAATTCCACTATCTGCACCACAATATCGATGGCACGCCCTTCGACGATCTCGGCGAAATGTCGGGCCGGATCGTGGAAGCGGCCAAAAGCGTCGGCATCGGCGTCACCCTGCTACCCGTCTTCTATAATTACTCGGGCTTCGGCGGTCAGGCGCCGGTCGATGGCCAGCGCCGATTCATCAACGCTCCGGATCGCTATCTGGAACTGGTGACGCGCGGCCGCGCCTTGGTGAAGGGCGTCGAAGGCGCCCATATTGGTATGGCGCCCCATTCGTTGCGCGCCGTGACGCCGGAGACTTTGAGCGAGGTCATCCGCGGTGGCCCCTCGGGCCCGGTGCATATCCATATCGCCGAGCAGATGAAGGAAGTGAACGACTGCATCGCCTGGTCCAGCAAGCGGCCGGTGCGCTGGCTGCTCGATAACATGAAGGTCACCAAGCGCTGGGCGCTGATCCATGCAACCCATCTGACCGAAGACGAAGTGCGCGATCTGGCTGCCAGTGGTGCCGTCGCCGGTCTCTGCCCTTTGACCGAAGCCAACCTCGGCGACGGCGTCTTTCCAGGTGTCGATTATCTTGCGCTTGGCGGCATCTATGGCGTTGGCAGCGACAGCAATGTCGAAGTGGATGCGGCGGGCGAGTTGAAGATGCTGGAATATTCCCAGCGCCTCGCCCTGCGCGGTCGCAACCTCATGACGGCGGTCGAGGGTGAATCGACCGGTCGCCGGCTGGTGAATGACGCCCTGAAGGGCGGCGCCCAGGCGATGGGCCAGAACGTCGGCAAGCTCGAAATTGGCGCCCGCGCCGATCTCATCGTGCTGGATGCCGAACATCCCGATCTGGTGGCCGCCGATGGCGACCGCGCGCTCGATGCCTGGATCTTCTGTGTCGGCCGTAGCCTGGTGAAATCGGTGGTTGCCGGCGGCGCTCTGGTGGTCGAAGACGGCCGCCATCATCGCCGCACCAAGATCCTGGCGCGTTACAAAGCGACGCTGGCCCGGTTGCTGACCGCATGAGCGACCTGCCCGACATCCTGCCGCGCTATATCGAGATCCGTCAGGATCTGGAGCGCGCCATCCTGTCGGGCGAATGGCCACCGGGGCACCGGATCGATTCCGAACATGATCTGATGCGGCACTATGGCTGCTCGCGCATGACGGTGAATAAGGCGCTCTCGGCCTTGGCCGCTTCGGGCATGATCATCCGCCGGCGCCGCTCGGGCAGTTTTGTCGCCTCGCCGACCTCCGAGGAAACCGTCCTCGAAATCCATGATATCGAGGCTGAAGCCCGGCGCGATGGCCGCTCTTATCGGTTCGAGATGCTGAGCCGGACCGAGGTGTTTGCCGACGAGATCCAGGCCGGCGTCATTGGGGTCGAGGAATCAACCCCGCTGCTGGTGCTGACCTGCCTGCATTATGCCGACGGGCGGCCGTTGGTCTTGGAAGAACGCCTGATCAATCTGGCCGTGGTCGCCGCCGCGCGCGATGCCGATTTCAGCGTGACCCCGCCGGGATCCTGGCTGCTGGCCCAGATCCCCTGGACCGACGCCGAACATCAGATCCATGCGATCAACGCGACGCCCAGCCTCGCCGATACTCTGCATATGAAACGCACGGCCGCCTGCTTGAAGGTCGTCCGGCGCACCTGGCAGGCAGGATCGCCGGTGACCCATGTGGTGCTGACCTATCCCGGCGATCGTCACCATCTGGTCGCCCGCTTCAACCCGGCTGAGGGTCGGTAAGAGAAACCTCGTCATCCCATGGCTCGACCATGGGATCTCCGGTGGCCACACCGCGTACCATGCTGCCACCGTTCCGACGCGGTTCGTCTACACAAGATCCCAGGGTCAAGCCCTGGGATGACGAGACTTTTCGGGAGGCGCAGGCGCGCCTCAAGTAGGCCGAAGGCCGTAGGCGCCCGTACAAGAATCAAACCGGCTTGTACGCGATCGCCTCGATCTCCACCTTGCAGTCGACCATCATGTCGGCGCGCACGCAGGAGCGGGCGGGCGGCTCGCCGGGGAAATAGCTGATATAGACTCGGTTGAAGCTCCAGAAATCGCGGGTGTCATCCAGCCAGACAGTGACCTTCACCACATCGGCCAGCGTGCAGCCGGCCAGCGCCAGAACCTTTTCGAGGTTTTTCATCGTCTGATGGGTCTGGGCTTCGATGCCGCCATAGACGATCTCACCGCGTTCATCCATCGCCACCTGCCCCGAGGCATAGACGAAGTCGCCGGCCCGTACGGCGGGGGAGAAGGGCAGCTTGTTGCCGCCGGCGCCGGACGGCTGCGAGCCATAGTGGATCTTGCTCATGTTATTTCACTGCTCCTAAAGCGAGGCCGCGCACCAGGAAGCGCTGCAACCAGGCAAACAGAATGGAGACGGGCAGGGTCGCGACCAGCGTTGCGGCCATCACCTGATCCCATTCCACCGTATAGCGCCCACCGACCAGGCCGAACACCTGGATCGGCAAGGTGAAGAGTTCTTTGGTGCGCAGCAGGGTCAGGGCGACGACGAACTCGTTCCAGGCATTGATGAAGGTGAAGATCGCGGTCACCGCCATGGCCGGGGTCGCGAGCGGCAGGAAGACCGTGATGGCGGCGCGCCAGCGGCCGGCACCTTCCAGCCAGGCGGCTTCTTCGAGATCGCGCGGAATGGTCGCGAAATAGCTCTGTAGCATCCAGACCGCGAAGGCGATGTTGAAAGCGGCATAGGCCAGGATCAGCGCGCCATGAGTGTCGATCAGCTTGAAGCCGGCGGCAAGCCGGAAGAGGCCCAGCACCAGCACGATGGGCGAGAGCATCTGGGTGATCAGCAGGAACTGGCGGAAGATGCCCTTGCCGGCAAAGCGGAAACGGGCCATCGCATAGGCCGCGGGGATCGAGACCACCAGGGCGACAATGGTCGCGCTCACCGAAACAAAGACGCTGTTCCAAAGGGCAGTGCCGAAATCGGTCGCGACCCACATATCGACGAAATTCTGCCAGCGCGGCGCCGACGGCAGCCAGGCGGGCGGATAGGTCAGAACCTCCGTCGCCGGTTTCAGCGCGGTCGAGATCATCACCGCGAAGGGGAAGACCACCGCCAGCAGCAGGGGCGAGAGCAATAACCAGCAGATCAGGCTCTTCTTGATCATGGCGGGGGCGGGCTTTTGCATCAGGCCTCCTCCTCGTCCCGGCTAACGAGACGGACATAGAGCATCGTGAAGGCCAGCAGAATCGCCAGCATGACCAGCGAGACGGCAGCGGCCTCGCCCAATTTCCCGAGGCGGAAGGCTAGGTGATAGAGGTAGGTCACCAGAATATGGGTGCCATCGGCCGGCCCGCCCTGGGTCAGGACCCAGATGATCGGGAAGGAATTGAAGACGTAAATCACGTTCAGCACGGTCGCCATGGTGATGAAGGGCTTCATCAGCGGCAGGGTCAGGGTGCGGAACTGCTGGAACGAGGTCGCGCCATCAAGCTTGGCCGCCTCATAGATATCGCCCGGCACGGACGACAGGCCGCCGAGGAAAATTGTGGTGGTGAAGGGCACCGACACCAGAATGCCGATGATCACCTGCATCGGGAAGGCGGTATCGGCCGAGGCCAGCCACACGATGGGCGTATCGATCAGTCCCAGCGATTGCAGCGTCGCGTTGAACATGCCGAATTCACCATTCAGCGCCCAGCGCCAGACCACGGCGGTCATGGTCAGCGAGACCGACCAGGGCAGCATCACGATGGTGCGGGCAACGCCGCGCCCGATGAAATTTTCATTGAGGATCAGGGCGGTGGGCAGGGACACCAGCATGGTCCCGCCGACAACCAGCACGGTCCACCACATCGTCCGCACCAGCGCCTGCCAGAACAGCGGGTCGGCGAAGACGCGGCTGAAATTGCCCGTCGCGTTGAAATCGCGCAGCTGGCCGAAGCGGCTGACGTCATGCAGCGACACCTTCACGATGTCGATGAACGGATAGGTGATGATGAGGGCAGCGAGCAGAAAGCCGGGGGCGATCAGCAGCCAGGGAACCAGCGAAGGATAACGACGCAGCATGCGGGGCGGTACCGTCTAGCCTTGGAATAAAATGACCGGGAGCAGCAGGACTGCCCCCGGTCGAACCGGACAAGAGCTTAGGCTACTTCCCAAGACCCTTGTTGGCTTCGGCTTCCGCCGTCTTCAACGCATCTTCCGGCTTGGCTTGGCCCAGATAAACGGACTGCACGGCGCGGGTGACGGCGGTCGAAACATCATCCCAGCCGGCGACCAGCGGCGCGAACTTGGCGTTCGGCAGCATGTCGACGAAGGTCTGAAGTTCCTTGTTGCCGGTGAAATACGGGTCCGCGGCTTCGGCCTTGGTCGTCGGCAGGAAGCCTTCGCCCTTGGTGAATTCGATGCGCGGGTCCTTGGTGAAGATATAATCGAGGAACGCCCAGGCTTCCTTCTTCACCTTGCTGTCCTTGAACATCACGATCGAGTCGGTGACGCCATAGGTCGTGGTGGTGCCGCCCGAGGGGATCGAGGTGATGCCATACTGCAGGTTCGGTGCTTCCTTCTTGATCTGATTGATCAGGAAGGGGGCGGTGATAACCATGCCGACGCGGCCCTGCTTGAAGATGTTCTGGACGTCTTCACGCGAGTGCGAGGTCGGGCCGGCCTGGGTCAGGCCGCCGTCGACCAGGGTCTTGTAGGTGGTAAGGGCTTTGACGCCGGCCGGCGAATTGAAGGCGGCCTTGCCGTCCTTGCCGATCACATCGCCGCCGTTGGACCAGAGGCCGTAATAGAAATAGACCTCGGTCTCGATTTCCTTGCCTTGCAGGCCGAAACCGGCCTGGCCGGCTTCCTTCATCTTCTTGGAGGCGGCGATCACATCGTCCCAGGTCTTCGGACCATCGGGGAAGCCGGCCTTGGTCAGCTGTTCCTTGTTGTAATAGAGCGCGCGGGCCGAGGCGGCGATCGGCAGGCCATAGGTCTTGCCCTGGATCTGGCCGGGCGACAGGAAGGTGCCGATGAAGCGATCCTTGAAGGCCGCATCCATATGTTCGTCGAGATTTTCGACCTGATTGTCGGCAACGAAGTCGACCAGCCAGCGGGTACCGATGATCGAGATGTCGGGCGGCGAACCACCGGTCAGATCGGTCGTCAGCTTCTGACGCATATCGTCCCAATTCACCATTTCGATGGTGATGGTGGTGCCGGGGTTCTTCTTGTTGAACTCTTCCGCCATCTTCTTGAAATAGGGTTCGGTCGCGGCGCTATAGAACGTCACCTTGACGCGAACATTGCCTGCTTCGGCGGCGGTGGCGAGACCGAGTACGGAGGCACCAAGGACAAGCGCGGAGGTTGTGCCGATCCGCAGGCGCTTGAACATCCCTTGCATCTCAAATTCCCTTCAACGTGAAAGCCGTGGGGCCTAGTTGGCGGTTCTGTAGCCGCGCATTCTGAGCGCATCCGGTTCCCCTTGACCGGCGCGGTGCAATCTAATACCAATTTCATCAGCCATGTCAAATTGGTTTCACTGCTCTGCGGAAACCACATAGAAAGCTCACCATTGGTGACATTTATGGGGCCTTCTTTCATAAATTTGACAAGAGCTTAGCGGTAAACCGCTGAATTGGTTTCTTATTGGTGTTATCGGGTGGCAGGCAGGAACATGCGTCGGACGTTATACGCCTATCCTTGGGACATCGCGGAAATCGGGGCCGATGTTTTTGCCGATGAAGCCCGCCGTCTCGGCATGACCGGAGCCGCCGTCGCCGTCAGCTACCATGCCGGGAAGTTCCTGCGGCCCCATGGCACAGGTGGCAAGGTCTATTACCCCGAAGACGGCACGGTCTATTTCGACCCCGACCTGTCGCTCTATGGCCACTTGAAGCCGCTGCCGGTCAGCGATCTGGGCGCCCGCAAGGCGACATCAGACCTCGCGGCGACCGGCCTGCCGGTCGAAGGCTGGACCGTGCTGCTGCACAACAGTCGCCTCGGCATCGAAAATCCTGACCTCATCGCCCGCAACGCCTTTGGCGATGGGCTGCGCTTTAGCCTGTGCCCTGCCAATGAAGCCGTTGCCGAGTATGCCATCGCCCTGTCGGTCGATGCGGCCCGTCAGCCGGTCAAGGGCCTAGTGCTGGAAACCCCGGGCTGGTTGCCGCAGGTCCATGGCGATCACCATGAGTTTCAGATGGTCCGCCACCAGCCCTGGCTGGATGGTCTGCTGTCGCTCTGTTTCTGCGAAACCTGCGTTACCCGCGCGACCGGCGCCGGCATCAATGCCAAGGGCTTGAAGCGTTGGGTCGCCGAAAGCATCGATGGTTTCCTGAATGGTCCCGCCGATCCGGCCGAAGATATGGCGGGCGCCTGGTGGCTGGCCGAGATGGCGACCAATGTCGACCTGGGCGCCTTCATCCGCTGGCGCTGCTCGGTCGTGACGGATCTTGTGAGCCGCATTCATGCAGCGCTGCCCTCAAACAAGAGCCTCTCGATCATCCCCAGCGTCAGCCGGCCGACGGCGGGTGCCTGGGGCGAGGGCAGCGATCTGGCCGCCCTCTCGCAAGCTGCCGACAGCCTGTCGATCTGCGCCTATGAGCCCACTGCTGGCCGGGTGATTGCCGATGCGGTCGATACCATCCGTCGGATCGGGGGCATCGATCGGCTGCGCGTCATCCTGCGGCCCGGCCATCCGGATCTGCCGATCGGCGAGACGGCGGCTGCCCTGCGCGGTCTGCTGGACCTCGGCCTGGACGATATCGGTTTTTACAATCACGGACATCTGCGCCGCGCGGATCTCGACGCGCTGGGCGCGGTTTTGACAGGGGATAGAGCATGAGCGGGCGTACCGTCCTTATCACCGGCGCTGCCGGCGGCATCGGTCAGGCACTCTGCCGGCAGTTCCTGGCCGCCGGCGACCGGGTGATCGGCTTTGACCGCGATGCCGGGGCGCTGGCCAAGGTGCTGGGCATCGTGCCGGCGGTGGCGGATCTCACCGACGCAGCAGCAACCGCGAAGGCCGTGGCCGAGGCCGTTGCTAAGACCGGTCCGGTCGAGGTGCTGATCGCCAATGCCGCGATCGCCGAGGTGCCGAGCCTTACCGCCGCCAGCCCCGCCGATTGGGCGCGCGAGACCGAAATCAACCTCTATGGCACCGTCAACAGCGTCGAAGCCGTGCGGGCCGGCATGTTGGCCGCCGGCAAGGGCACCATTGTGCTGATCGGCTCGGTCAATGGCTTGACGGCACTCGGCCACCCGATCTATAGCGCGTCGAAGGCCGCGCTCGTCTCCTATACCCGCTCGCTGGCCGTTGAATTCGGGCCCCAGGGTCTGCGCGCCAATATCATCTGCCCCGGCACGGTGCGCACGCCGGCCTGGCAGTCGCGCATCGACAAGAACCCGGAAGTCTTCGAGCGCCTCAAGAAATGGTACCCGCTGCGCCGGGTGTCCGATCCCGACGATATCGCCGGCGTCGCGCTGTTCCTGGCGTCCGATGCCGCGCGCATGATCACCGGCGCCACCATCCCGGTCGATGGCGGGTTGATGGCCGGCAATGCGGTCATGACCGCCGAACTCACGCTAGAAAACGAATAAGAAGGGGAGGGCCGTCATGGCACGCGTCGAACTGCAAGCGATCCGTAAGTCCTATGCCTCCGTCCCCGTGGTGCATGGGGTCGATCTCGATATCGAGGACGGCGAATTCTGCGTGCTGGTCGGCCCGTCCGGCTGCGGCAAGACCACGCTGATGCGCATGGTCGCGGGGTTGGAGACCATCAGCGGTGGCACCCTCAAGATCGGCGACGTTATCGCCAATGATCTGCCGCCCCAGGCGCGCAATATCTCGATGGTCTTTCAGTCCTATGCGCTCTATCCGCATCTCAATGCCTACGACAATATGGCCTTTGGGCCGAAGCTGCGCGGCGAGGATAAGGCCGATACCGAAACCCGCATCCAGAAGGCCGCCCGCATTCTCAATCTCGGTGACTATCTGAAACGCCTGCCGCGCGCTCTGTCAGGTGGGCAGCGCCAGCGTGTCGCCATGGGCAGGGCCATCGTGCGCGAACCCTCGCTGTTCTTGTTTGACGAGCCGCTCTCGAACCTCGATGCCAAGCTGCGCGTGCAGATGCGGGCCGAAATCAAGGCGCTGCACCAGCGTCTGAAAAACACCGTCATCTATGTCACCCACGATCAGATCGAGGCCATGACGCTCGCCGATCGCATCGTCGTGATGAACGGCGGCCGGATCGAACAGATGGGCAAGCCGCTGGAGCTGTACGACAAGCCGGTCAATCTGTTTGTCGCGGGTTTCCTCGGGTCGCCCTCCATGTCGACCCTGAAGGGCACGCTGGCCGGCGATGCGAGCGGGCCCTATGTCGAACTCGACGGTGGCGGGCGCTTCCAGGCCCCGATCACCTCGGCCAAGGTCGGCCATAAAGTGATCGTCGGCGTGCGCCCGGAACATGTGAAGATCGTCGGCACCGGCGAGGGCATCGCCGCCACGGTGGATGTGGTTGAGCCGACCGGGTCCGAGACCCATTTCTACGCCATCGTCGGCAACAACAAATTGACGGCCGTCTCCCACGAACGTGTACCTTTGTCGCCCGGCGAAACGATCAATCTTTCGATCGACCCGCGCCATCTTCATCTCTTCGACGCCGATAGCGGCCAACGTCTGGACTAGTCATGACCCAAGCAGCCCCCTTCGATATCCTGATCCGCAATGCCCTTCTGATGGATGGCGACGGCGGCGCGCCGGTGCGCGGCAATCTCGCCGTCAAGGGTGGCAAGATTGTCGGGGTGGGAGCTGTCGAGGGGGAGGCTGCCCAGGTGATCGATGCCGAGGGGCTGGCGCTCTCGCCGGGTTTCATCGATGTCCATACCCATGATGACCGGCTGGTGCGCGATTATCCGGAAATGACCCCGAAGGTCAGCCAGGGCGTCACCACCGTCATCACCGGCAATTGCGGGATCAGCCTCTCGCCGCTGGTGCCCGCTGCCGAACCGCCGGCGCCCCTGACCCTGCTGGGCGGCCAAGCCGACTATCGCCATCAGACGGTTGCCGACTATCGCAAGGCCGTGACCGCATCGAAGCCCGCCATCAATGTCGGCATGCTGATCGGCCATACCACCTTGCGCGTCGCGACCATGGATCATCCCTTCCGCGCCACCACGGCGGATGAACGCGCCCGGATGGAAGAGCTTTTGGAAGAAGGCATGCAGGCCGGCGCCCTCGGCCTTTCGTCCGGCGTTTTTTACAAGGCCGGCGCCAATGCCGATATCAACGAGCTGATCCAAATGGCGAAGGTCGCGGCCAAACATGGCGGCGTCTATACGACCCATATCCGCGATGAATATGAAAAGGTCATCGATGCTTTGGCCGAGGCGGCCGATACCGCCAAGGAAGCCGGCCTGCCGCTCGTCATCTCGCACCATAAGTGTGCTGGCCCGGACAATTGGGGCAAGACCCTCAAGACGCTGCCCTACCTCGCCGAGCGCCGCAAACATCAGCCGCTTGCTCAGGATGCTTATCCCTATATCGCCGGCTCGACAGTGCTGGAGCCGGATATGGTCGATACCCGCATCCGCATCATGATCGCCTGGTCGAAAAGCTTCCCGGAGATGGCCGGCCGTGACCTCTCGGATATCGCCAAGGAATGGGGTATCGAGCAGGTCGAGGCCGCGAAAAAACTCCATCCCGCTGGCGCGGTCTTTTTCCAGATGGATGAGGCCGACGTACGCCGGGTCCTTTCGGATCCGCACACTATGATCGGGTCCGACGGCTTGCCCCATGATGCCCATCCGCATCCGCGCCTCTGGGGTACCTTCCCGCGAGTCCTCGGCCTTTATGCCCGCCAGGAAGGGCTCTTCACCCAGGCCGAAGCGGTGCGCCGCATGACCGGCCTGGCCGCCGACAGCTTTGGGATTAAGGATCGCGGCCGCCTGAAAGTCGGCCTCGCCGCCGATCTGGTGCTGTTCGATCCAGACAGCATCATCGACCGCGCGACCTTCGACAGCCCCTTGCAGCAGGCCCAAGGCATCCGGGCGGTCTTCGTCAATGGCGTCGAAACCTTCCGCGATGGCAGGGAAACCGGCCTGCGCGGCGGCATCGTGCTCGATCGGCGGGCGGCGGCATGAGTCGCTTCTTCATTGGGGTTGATGGCGGCGGCACCGGCTGCCGCGCGCGGGTCGAGGCCGAAGACGGTACCTTGATCGGCGAAGGCACTGGCGGTCCGGCGCAGCTCTCCCAGGGCCCGGCGGTCGCCTGGCATTCGATCCAGAGTGCGATCGAAGCCGCTCTCGGGAACAGCGGTTTCCAGCCCAGCGACGCGCTGCTCGGCTTTGGTCTTGCCGGCGCCCATGTGGGTGCCTGGCGGGCTGCCTTCGAAAATGCCGCGCCCGACGGATGGCACTGCCGGGTCGAAACCGATGCCTATACCAGCCTGGTTGGCGCCCATGGCGGCAAAGCCGGCGTGGTGGTCGGGATCGGCACGGGGACCTTTGCCTGCGCCTTTGACGACAAGGGCCATTATCACGAGGCCGGCGGCTGGGGCTTCCCCTCCGGCGATGAAGGCGGTGGCGCCTGGATCGGCGTTAAGCTCGCGCGCCTGGCCGAACAGGCGATCGATGGCCGTCACGCCCTGACGCCGCTGGCCCAAAAGATTCTCGATAAGATCGGGCCGGACCGCAAAAGCCTCTTCGATTGGGTCGGCACCTCCAACCAGGCGACCTTTGCCGCCCTGACACCGATTGCTGCCGCTGCCCTGGCTGAAGGCGATTTCGACGCCGCCAAACTGTTCGACGAGGCGGCGGTGGAAATCACCCGTCTGGTCGAGGCGGTCGATCCTGCCGATGCCCAGCCGCTCTCATTGCTGGGGGGCCTAGCCGCGATCATCGCGCCGCGCCTGCCGTACCGTCTGGGCAAACGTCTGCGGGCGCCGCTCGGCGATTCGGCGGCCGGTGCCCTGATCCTGGCCCGCCAAGGGGATGGGAACCACGCATGAGCCGGAAGCTGCCGACCGAAATCGACGCTCTGATCGCCGAACTGAAGCCCGACGAGGCCAGCAGCACGCCGCTTTATATCCAACTCGCCGAAAACATCACCGATGCCATCCGCGCCGGTCGCTGGGTGCCGGGTGAGGCTTTGCCGCCGGAACGCGCACTCTCGCAAAGCCTTGCCGTCTCGCGCGTCACCACCCGCAAGGCGGTGGAACTGCTGATCGAACGTGGCATCCTGACGACGCGCCAGGGATCGGGCACCTTCGTCGCTCGCCCGATGGAACATCCGGCAACGACGCTGGCGAGCTTTTCCGAAGAAATCCGCGCCCGCGGCCTGACGCCAGGCTCGAAATGGCTGTCGCGCGAAGTCTCCATCGCCACGCCCGAGGAAGCCTTGTCGCTCGGCCTTGCGCCCGGTACCGCCATCTCCCGCCTCTCGCGTCTGCGCACGGCGGATGACGAGGTAATGGCGATCGAAGTTTCGGCGCTGCCCAGCCGTTATCTGCCGGATCCGACGGTGCTGGAAGATTCGCTTTATGGCTTCATGCGCACCCAGGGCACGGCGCCGGTGCGTGCGCTCCAGCATATCCGCGCCGTCAATGCGACCGAACGCCAAGCAGCCCTGATGGGCGTCAAGCCAGGGCTCGCGCTGCTCTATATCTCGCGTATCGCCTTCCTGCCCAATGGGTCGGCGGTGGAATTCACTCGTTCCTACTATCGCGGCGACCGCTACGACCTGGTGTCGGAGCTCAGCCGTGGGACCGAGGTGCGAGGCGCACCTGTGGTCGATTTTGCCAGTTAGAAAGGGTTAGGGTTCGTTATGTCACATATGCTGAGCGAGGCTTTGGAGGCGCCAGATCGGGTCGCCGCGCTGCTGGCCAATGACGCAAAGCTCTATGAAACGCTTGCTGCCCGTCTGAAGGATGTCGCACCGAGTGTCGTGCTGTCGGTTGCGCGCGGCTCGTCCGACCATGCCGCCGCTTACGGCCTTTATCTCATCATGCGGCGCCTCGGCACCATTGCCGCGTCGCTGCCGCCCTCCTTGCTGTCGGTCTATGATGCGCCACTCAAAGCCAGCCGCGCTGCCGCCTTTGCGGTCTCGCAGTCGGGTCGCAGCCCGGATGTGGTTGAGCCGCTGCGCACCTTGCGCGAAAAGGGTGCTGTCACCGCCGCCTTTGTGAACAAGGTCAATTCGCCGCTGGCCGATGTCGCCGAATTTGTCGTGCCGCTGCATGCCGATACCGAGCTCAGCGTCGCCGCGACCAAGAGCGTGCTCTGCAGCCTTGTGGCGCAAGCCCGTCTGATTGCCAATGTCGCCGATGATCAGGCCCTGCTGACCGAACTCAATACCCTGCCGATGCTGATGCGCAAGGCGGCCGGCACCGATTGGCGCGAGGCTCTGCCGATCCTCGCCCCGGCCGACAAACTGATGGTGGTGGGGCGCGGCCCGGGCTTCCCGATTGCGCTCGAAATGGCGCTGAAATTCAAGGAAGTGACGGGCATTCAGGCCGAAGCCTTCTCCGGCGCCGAAATCAAACACGGCCCGATGGCGCTGGTCGGCGAAGGTTATCCGCTGCTGATCCTGGCCCTACCGGGCCCGGCCGAAGAAAGTCTGCTGTCGCTCGCGACCGAAATGAAGGGCCGTGGCGCTGCCGTGGTCGTGATCGGCAATCCCGATCGCTGGCCTGATGCCTTGCCGCTCACCACCAGCGGCGACACCGACCTCGACCCGATTCTGGCACTCCAGGGCTTCTATCCGCTGGTCGAAGCCATCGCCCGCCAGCGCGGCCGCGACCCCGACAGCCCCCCGCACCTCAATAAGGTGACGCTGACCGTCTGAGTCGCCTATCGGCCTTTGGCCTGCTTGAGGCGTACACCTAAATATCACCCGGGTAAAAATATCTTCCATTATTTTACCCGGGTGATATTCTCTGGCTCCTAACCAGGAGCCGTCCGATGTCTATTCCCGCCACCTGGACCGGTGCGGTCCGTGATGCCCTCGATACCGCCTTTGGCGTCCCCACAGCAGACTCTGTGCAGCCTCTGACGGGCGGCCTGTCCGGTGCACCAGTCTTCCGGATCGAGGTTGCCGGACGCCCCTATCTGCTGCGGCTCGATCCGCCTGTCGAGGGGATTGCTGATCCGCGCCGCTGGCACCGCTGCCTGCAGATCGCAGCCGACCTTGAGGTCGCACCCAAGGTTCATTTCACCGGGCCGAGCGGCGTCTCCATCATCGACTTCGTGACACCGGATCCGGTTGGAGCTTGCTGGCGGGGTGATCGCCAACGCCTCCTGGCCGATATCGGCGCGCTGCTGCGCCGACTGCATGAAGGGTCAGCTTTTCCGCCGCTGGTTGACTATCTCGATGGGCTCGAGCAATTGGCACGGCCCCTGAAGGGGTGGCCTGAGTTCACTCCGGCACTGGCGGCTTTCAGAACTCTGGCAAAGGCCTATCGCCGTCTCGAATCGCAGTTGGTTGCCAGCCACAATGACGTCAATCCGACTAACCTCATTCACGATGGGCAGCGCCTGTGGCTGATTGATTGGGCCGCGGCCTTCCAGGCCGATCGCTATATCGACCTCGCCGCCGTTGCGGGCTTCTTCGCGCGCGATGAGGCCAGTGGCGACCAACTGCTGACTGCCTATTTCGGTCGGCCGCCGACTCCGGCGGAGCAGGGGCGCTTCCGTTTGGCGCGTCTTATCAATCATTTCTTCTATGGTGTGGTGATGACGGGGGCTGAACCACCCACCGAGCGCCGCGATCTTGAGGCGCTGCATCTCGCGTTGCGCCAGGGCGAAGCTGTATTCGCAAGCCCCGGCGGCCGGGCGGAATATGCCCGCGCCCGCCTGGATGCCTTGATCGCGGCGGTCGAAGCGCCGGCGTTTGAAGAGGACTGCCGCCTAGCCGCGTGAGACCCAGAGCTCTCGCGCCAAGGCCTCGGCTTCGGCTGGGGCATCAGCTTTTCCGGCGAGATACAGGGCGAGGGCAGCGGTGCCGATCACGATGGCTTCGGCCACTGGATCGCTCACTGTGCCCTGCCACAGGCCGACGGCATCCTGGGTTGCCGGCTTGGCGCCGGCGGTCGGGATCAGGGCGGGCCAGTCGGTTTCGCCGCTGGCGGTGACAAGCCGGCAGGCTTTGGCCGGTGCCCGCTCGGCCTCGCCACCGCCGCCCTTCAAAACGCCGACGCCACGACGGCCGAGCCGTTCGGCGGCATCGCGGTGCAGGGCGATATAGGGCGGGTGGAAGACGCCATCCATCCCGGCCTTGGCCCCGGCGGGATCGAGCAGACGAGCAATCGTATTGGCGGGTGAGCGCAGGCCAAGGAAGCCGCGCAAAGACAATAGATGAGACAGGCCTGGCGACAGAATTTTGGTCTCGACCCAGGTCAGGGCGCCCACCTCATCCGGTTTGCTCGCGACCGGGATACCTATGCCGTCGAGCGTCGGCCGGATCGCTGTGCGCCCAGGCCCATCGAGCGATCCATGCAAGAGGACTGAAACCCCAGCCCGATGAACTAGCTTGGCCGAGAGCGCAAACCAGGGCGCCCCGCGCGAGGGGCCGTCGGCATAGCTCGGCCAATCGAAATCGACCTCCACCGGCCAGGGCAGGCTGCTTTCCCGCCGCACCGCCCGCACAAAACCGGCCAGTTCATCCGCCGTCTCGCCGCGATAGCGCAGCAACATCAGGAAGGCGCCCACTTGTTCCGGCGTCGCTTCGCCCTTGAGGATGCCGGTCATGGCCTGATCGGCCTCAGCTTCGGTCAGGGACCGCCCCCGGCCGGGGCCACGGCCGATCGCCCGCACCACCGGCGCAAAGCCGTGGCGGTCATGGGCAAGCTGGGTCAGGCCTGGGGAATTCTCGTCGTCGCTCACACTGTCTCGCATACTTGGGGAAGCGCCGCGGTAAGGGCGGCGCCGACAAGCAGCAAGGTTGGACCGTCGAAGCCGCTTTCCGCAAGCGCGAAAGGCAATTCGGCGAGCGTGCTATGGCAAGCGCGCTCACCCGGCAGGCTTGCGTTTTCCACCGCAATCGCGGGCGTGGCAGGGGACAGGCCGCCGGCGATCAACTGAGCCGCGATCCGCCCGGCCGCGCCGCGCCCCATATAGATCGCGACGGTGCCCTGGAGCTTGGCGAGATCCGACCAATCCGGCCCGTCCCCTTCCATCAGGTGGCCCGTCACAAGATGCAGGGAGCGTGACACGCCGCGGTGGGTCAGCGGCGCCTGCAAGCGCGAACCGGCGGCCAGGGCCGCCGTGATTCCGGGCACCACCTCGACTGCGACACCTTGAGCTTGCAGATAAGCCAGTTCCTCGCCGCCGCGCCCGAAGATGAAGGGATCGCCGGTCTTGAGGCGCACCACCTTGATACCCTTGCGAGCCTCTTCCAGCAGCAGTTCGTTGATCTCCTCCTGCCCGATCGAGCGACGACCGCAACGTTTGCCGACATCGATCAAACGCGCGTCGCGGCGAGCGAGATCCAGCACGGCGGTGCCGCAAAGCTGGTCATGCAGAATGACGTCGGCTTCGCTGATCAAGCGGGCGGCTTTCAGGGTCAGAAGATCGGGATCGCCAGGGCCGGCACCGATCAGATGCACCATCGGCTGGGGCGCTTCGCCGGCTAGCAGACGGTCGATCTCGCCGCGGGCCGCCGCTTCCTGCCCCGCCAGCATCAGCGCGGCCGGGCTGCCGCCGATGACGCGATCCCAGAAATGTTTGCGGGCTTCCAATGAGGGCAGGCGGCGCTTTACCTCGGCCCGCAAAGACCCGCAGAGGGCGGCGAGGCGGCCGACGCCAGCCGGTACCGCCCGCTCGATCCGCGCCCGGATATTGCGTGCCAGGGCCGGGGCGGCCCCGCCGGTGCCGATCGCGATAGTGACCGTCCCGCGATCGACGATGGCGGGGAAGATTACGTCACACAGCTCGGTGCGATCGACCGCATTGACCAGGATGCCAGCCGCCCGGCCTTGGGCGGCAAGGCTCTGCGCAACCGCCTCATCCTCGACCGCGATGACCATCAAGGCGGCGCCGGCAAAGTCATCGTTCGTGGGCAACTGATCTATCAGATAGATCAGTTCGGCGCCAGCGCGCTCCAGCAATTTAGCTTTCGCGTTTGCCGCCGGACCGCTGCCGACCAGCAGGACCTTCTTGCCTTTCAAATCATGAAACAGCGGGAAGTAAGCCATAGTTGCCTCAGGCTGGGACGATTGCAGCATGGCGCACCATCTCCTTGAGTTCGGGCAGGCAAGAGCCGCAGTTGGTGCCGCAGCGGAGTTTCTCACCCAGTGCCTCGGTGGTATCGCACCCTTCCGCGATGGCGCCCTTGATCTGCGCCTCGGTGATGCCGAAGCAGATGCAGATCTGGGGTGAACGCGGCGCGCCATCCGTGATCCGGCCGGCCAGCAAGGCGGCGCGGGTGTCGGGGGCGGCGGGATCGAGATCGAACAGAGGGATCAGGTCTTCGGCTTCGGGCAGCGGCAGCCCGGCAGGGGCGGCGAAGAAGAGGGCTTCGACCTTATTGTCGACAACGGCGGCCCAGCGCACCCGGCCGCGCTTGCGATCGACGGCGGAAACGAAGTCGCTGCCCGAGGGCGCCGGCAGGGTCTCGGGATCGGCGGCAAATTCGCTGGCCGTCATGCGATAGACCCAGAGGCCGCCCATCCGTTGTCGCACAATTAGGGTTTCGGCGACCTTGGGCGGGGTGGCGGGGGCCGTGCGGAGGATCAGGATGCCCTGCCAGCGGGTGGCGAGCGGCGTCACGGACACCGGCGTGTGTTTCAGTTCGGGCTGGCCCGAGACCGGATCGACGGCGGGATTGACCACCGGGCCGATCTCGCCCGCGCTGCCGGTGGCCGCCGTCCAATGCATCATGGCGGCGACCGATCCCGGCGCAACATCGCGGCTGATATCGGCCAGCAGCAAAGCGCGGCCCCAGTCGCTCGTGACGGCGACCAATTGGCCCGGCTGGATCTCGCCGGCATCATCGGGATGAATGCTGAGCTGCGGGGCCGGGCGATGCTGGCCCAGGCGCTCCACCACCCCGGTGCGGGTCATGGTGTGCCATTGGTCGCGCAGACGGGCGGTATTGAGGATCAGCGGGCGTTTCTTGTGTGGGGCATGCACAGGCGGCCGCGAACTGACGGGCAGGATGCGCGCCTTGCCGTCCGGGGTCGGGAAACCGCCGTCAGCAAAAAGTCGGGTGGCCGGTGTCTCGCCTTTGCGCCAGGGCCAGCAGAAGGGTTTAAGCGCGTCATAGTCGGCTGCGGTGATCTCGTCGAAGGCAGAGATATCGAAGACCCGCCGGCCGTCATTCTCGAAGCCCGACAGCGCGGCATGTTCGCGGAAGATATCGGCCGGCTGCTCGAAGGCGAATTGCTCTGTAAAGCCCATGCGTTTGCCGACTTCCGCGATTGCCCACCAATCGGGTTTCACGCCCTCGGGCATCGGCTTGAAAGCCCGCTGGCGGGAAATGCGGCGTTCGGAATTGGTGACAGTGCCATCCTTCTCGCCCCAGCCGGCGGCCGGCAGCAATAGATGCGCGCGGCGGGCGGTGTCGCTATCGGCGACGATGTCGGACACCACAACAAACGGGCAGCGCTCCAGCGCGCGGCGCACCACATCGGCATCGGGCAGGCTGACCATCGGGTTGGTTGCCATGATCCAGAGCGCCTGGATCTTGCCGTCTGCCGCTGCTTGGAACAGATCGACGGCTTTGAGGCCCGGTTTGTCCGCGACGTGCGGCAGGTTCCAGAAACGCGCCAACAGATCGCGATCACTGGCGCTATCGATATCGAGATGGGCGGCGAGTTGATTGGCAAGCCCGCCAACCTCGCGTCCGCCCATGGCATTGGGCTGGCCGGTCGCGGAAAAGGGGCCCATGCCGGGTCGGCCGATGCGGCCGGTTGCCAGATGCACATTCAGGATCGCATTGACTTTATCGGTCCCGGCGCTCGATTGATTGACGCCCTGGCTGAAGATCGTCACCACGCGTTCGGTACGGGCGAACCAATCATAGAAGAGATAGAGCTGCGCGCTATCGAGGCCGGTGTCGCGCTCCAGGGTTGCCATCTGCTTGCGGGCGGCATCTTCGGCGGCTTGCAAACCGGTTGTATGTTTTTCGGTCCAGGATTTATTCGTCTTCAAATGATCTATCAGATAGATCAGTAACCCATTGAACAGCGCGACATCGCCACCGGGTTTGATCGGCAGATGCAGGGTCGCTTCTTCGGTCGTCGCGGTGCGGCGCGGATCGATCACCACGATGCGGGTGCCGCGCTTTTGCTTGGCTGCGATCAGGCGCTGATTGAGCACCGGATGGCACCAGGCGGTGTTGGATCCGACCAGCACTACGAGATCGGCTTCCTCGATATCCTCGTACTGTCCCGGCACGATATCGCCGCCGAACGCCCGCCGGTGCCCTGCTACGGTCGAGGCCATGCAGAGCCGCGAATTGGTGTCCATATTGCCGGTGCCGATGCAGCCCTTCATCAGCTTGTTGGCGACGTAATAATCCTCGGTCAGCAACTGGCCGGAACCATAGATGGCGACGCTGTCCGGCCCGTGCTGGGCGATGGCCTCAGAGAACCGGCTGGCGATTTCGTCCAGTGCTGTATCCCAAGTGACCCGCTGCCCTCGGAGGGCCGGGTGCAGCAGACGATTGGGCAGGGTCAGCGTCTCACCCAGAGCCGAGCCCTTGGAGCAGAGCCGGCCGAAGTTGGCCGGATGATCCTTATCGCCAGAAATCGCCCCGGCCGGGCCGGCGATGACCCCGCAGCCGACACCGCAATAGGGGCAGGTAGTGCGGGTTTCACCCATCTCAGGCCGCCTTGACGGTCAGGCTGGCGAGGTCGAGCAGCACGCGCCCACCCTCCAGCTTCACCGGGAAACGCGGGGCGCAGCCGACATCGGGGGCCTGGGCCTCGCCGGTCGCGCCATCGATCACCCAGCTGTGCAGCGGGCAGGTGACCGAATGGCCGTGGACGATGCCTTGCGACAGCGGACCGCCCTTGTGCGGGCAGCGGTCCATCAGCGCGAAGACATGATCGTCGGCGGCCCGGAAGACCGCGACGTCACCCTGGCTGGTACGCACGATGCGGCTACCGAGGCGGGGGATGTCGGCAAGTGCGCCGACTTCGATCCAATCGGACATCTTTAGATCTCCACTTCGGCAAGGGGACGATAGCTGTCGGCGATCTGCTTTTCGGCGACATGCTCGGCCCAGGGATCGAATTGGGCGAACTTCTGGCTTTCGAGGAAGCGGGCATAGAGCGTGGCGCGGTTGTCCGCGTCCTCAATCATCTGCGCTTTCACGTAGGCGATGCCGACGCGCTCGACCCAGGGGGCGGTGCGTTCGAGATAGCGGGCTTCCTCGCGATAGAGCTGTAGGAAGGCGCCGCAATATTCCAGCACCTCGGCCTCACTCTCGACCTTGGCGAGATGATCGGTGCCGCGCAGATGGATGCCGCCGTTGCCGCCGACATAGAGCTCCCAGCCACTATCGACCGCGATGACGCCGAAGTCCTTGATGGTGCTTTCGGCGCAGTTGCGCGGGCAGCCGGAGACGGCAAGCTTCACCTTGTGCGGGTGGTAGGAGCCCCAGGTCAGGCGCTCCAGCTTCACACCCATGCCGGTCGAATCTTGTGTGCCGAAACGGCACCATTCGGACCCGACGCAGGTCTTCACCGTGCGTAACGCCTTGCCGTAGGCATGGCCGGACACCATGCCGGCGGCATTGAGATCGGCCCAGACCGCCGGTAGATCCTCTTTCTTCACGCCCAGCAGATCGATGCGCTGGCCGCCCGTCACCTTCACAGACGGGATGGCGAATTTATCGACCACGTCGGCAATCGCCCGCAGTTCGTTCGCGGTGGTGACCCCGCCCCACATGCGCGGGACGACGGAATAGGTCCCGTCTTTCTGGATGTTGGCGTGGTTGCGTTCATTGACGAAGCGCGACTGGGCATCGTCCTTGTAGCTGTCGGGCCAGGCGCACATCAGATAGAAATTGAGCGCCGGTCGGCAGGAGGCGCAGCCGTCGGGGGTCTTCCAATCCAGCGCCTGCATCACGGCTGGAATGGACTTCAGCCCCTCCGCAACCAGACGTCGCCGCACGGTGTCATGGTCATGGTCGGTGCATTTGCACATCGGCTTGACCGCCGCGACTTTGAAGTCATCGCCCAGCGCCAGGGCCAGCAACTGTTCGACCTGTCCGGTGCAGGACCCGCAAGAGGCCGAGGCTTTGGTATGGGCCTTCACGCCGTCGAGGGTGGTCAGGCCCTTTTCGGCAATGGCGCCCATGATGGTGCCCTTGCAGACGCCGTTGCAGCCGCAGATCTCTGCGTCATCGGGAAGAGCCGCAACGGCTGCGCTAGGGTTTGCGGGGGATGCCCCTGCCAAGCCTTGGCCGAAGATGATGGTGTCGCGCAGATCGCCGAGCGGCGCTGCGTCCTTCATCATCTGGAAATACCAGCCACCGTCGCGGGTATCGCCATAGAGCACGGCGCCGGCAAGGCAGCCGTCCTTCACGACGAGACGCTTGTAGATGCCGCGCGCGCCGTCGCGATAGACGATATCCTCGCAGCCCTCGCCACCCGAGAAAGCCCCGGCGGAGAACATATCGATGCCCGTCACCTTCAGCTTGGTGGCGGTCGCGCTCGGGCGATAGGCGCTGGTGGTGGTGCCGGTCAGATGATCGGCGCAGACCTTGGCCATGTCCCAGATCGGCGCGACAAGACCGAAAATCTGGCCGTCATGTTCGACACATTCGCCAATCGCGAAGATTGCGGGGTCGGAAGTGGTGAGGCCATCGTCGACCTTGATGCCGCGATTGCACTCAATGCCGGCGGCCTTGGCGAGGCCGGTGTTCGGGCGGATGCCGACGGCCATGACGACGAGGTCGGCGGGCAAGCTGCGGCCATCGGTGAGGTTGAGGGCCGTGACGCGACCACCTTCGCCGCCACCGACTAGTTCGGCGGTATTGGCGCCGGTGACGACTTGGAGACCGCGCCGGATCAGATCCTGCTCCAGAAGGTGTGCGGCAGAGGGGTCGAGCTGGCGTTCCATCAGCGTGTCCGGCAGATGGATGACCGTCACCTCCATGCCGTTGAGCTTCAAGCCATTGGCAGCTTCAAGCCCCAGCAGACCACCGCCGATGACGACGGCGTTCTTATAGGTCTTGGAGGCCGCGACCATGGTTTCGACATCGGCCAGATCGCGGAAGGCGATGACGCCCGGCAGATCCTTGCCCGGCACCGGCAGCATGAACGGCAGCGACCCGGTGGCGAGCAGCAGCCGGTCATAGGAGCGCACGGTGCCGTGTTCGCCGGTGACCGTCTTTGCCTCGCGGTCGATGGATGTGACGGTTTCCGAGGTGATCAGTTCAACGCCATTCGCCTCGTACCAGGCGCGGTCGTTGATGATGATTTCCTCGAAGGTCTTTTCGCCGGCCAGAACGGGCGAGAGCATGATGCGGTTGTAGTTCACATGGGGCTCGGACCCGAAGACGGTGACCGCATAGCGATGCGGATCGCGCTTGATGATCTCTTCCAAAGTGCGGATACCAGCCATGCCGTTGCCGACGACGACCAGACGTTCGCGGGGGTGAGTTCCGTCACGCATGTCGCTGTCCTCCCAGGGCTCAGGCAGCGGCGGCCGGGTGGCGGTGACGTTCGTAGAGGAACGTCAGCACCCCGGCGCGGGCTTTGTGATAGGCGGCATCATCGGCCAGCGCCAACCGGTCGCGGCGGCGCGGCAGATTGACCGGCAGGATCTCGCCGATCGTGGCCGACGGACCATTGGTCATCATCACGATGCGGTCGGACAGCAGCACGGCTTCATCGACATCATGGGTGATCATCATCACCGTATTGCCGAGGCGCTGATGGATATCCATGACCGTATCCTGCAATTGGGCACGGGTCAGGGCGTCGAGCGCACCAAACGGCTCGTCCATCAGCAGGACCTTGGGCTCCATGGCGAGAGCCCGGGCGATGCCGACGCGCTGCTTCATGCCGCCGGAGATCTCGTGCGGGCGCTTGTCCAGCGCATGGGTCATATTGACCAGCGCGAGGTTGTGCCGAGTCCATTCGTCGCGTTCGGTCTTGTTCTTGGCACTGCCGAAAACCTTGTCGACCGCGAGGCGGACGTTTTCATAGACGGTCAGCCAGGGCAGCAGGGAATGGTTCTGGAAGACCACCGCACGGTCGGGACCGGGCGAATTCACTTCCTTGTTTTCGAGCAGCACGCCGCCCGCCGTGCAGGTCAGAAGACCCGCGACGATGTTCAGCAGCGTGGACTTGCCGCAGCCGGAATGGCCGATGATCGAAATGAACTCGCCCTTTTCGATCGCAAGATCGATGTCGGTCAGAACGGTGGAGGTGCCGCCGCCACGGCTCTGGAACTGCATGGCGACCTGGCTGATATCGAGATAGGGCTGGGCCATTGTCATTGTGCTCCCATGCCGCGCCCGGCGAGACGCCCGACGAGGGTGATGCAACGATCGAGGAAGAAGCCGACGAGACCGACGTAGATCAGCGCGACGATGATGTCGCTGATGAGCGAGCTGTTCCACGCGTCCCAGATGAAGAAGCCGATACCGACGCCGCCGATCAGCATTTCGGCCGCGATGATGGCGAGCCAGGAGAGGCCGACGCCGATCTTCAGGCCGGTGAAGATGTAGGGGACCGTCGCCGGCAGCATAATCTTGTAGAAATACTCGATCGGGTTGAGGCGCAGCACGCGGGCGACATTACGATAATCATCCGGGATGTTGCGCACGCCGACGCTGGTATTGATCAGGATCGGCCAGACCGAGGTGATGAAGATCACGAAGATCGCGCTCGGGTGGCTATCGCGGAAGGCAGCCAGCGAGAGCGGCAGCCAGGCAAGCGGCGGGATGGTGCGCAGCACCTGGAAGATCGGGTCGAGGCCACGCATGGCGAGCGTGCTTTGTCCGATGATGACGCCCACCAGCACGCCAACAACGGCGGCGATGGAGAAGCCGACGGCAACACGCTGGAGACTCGCCAAGAGATGCCAGAAGAGACCCTTGTCGAGGCCGCCGCGATCATAGAAGGGGTGGAAGATCAGCTCGGCGCTTTGCTCCAGCACCTTGGTCGGCGGGGGCAGGCTCGAGCCCGGCTGGCTGCAGGTGATCTGCCAGATGGCGATGATGATCGCCAGGGTGACGATGGGCGGCAGGATATGGCCTGCCGCCCGGCGTAGGGAGGCCGGACGGAAGTAGGTCTTGATCCTGGTCGGCAAACCGACGGTATGGGCGAGATTGATCGGTGTGTCGGTCATGGAAAATCTCCCGTCCGGCGATGCGGTCAGATGCGCTTGATGGCGAGGCTGGCGAGATAGGCCGTGGGGTCGGCCGGATCGAAGATCTTGCCGTCGAAGAAGGTCTCCTTGCCCCGGCTACCCGATGCCGGAAGCGCGGTAACTCCAAGCTCCTTGGCGGCATCGAGCCAATATTTCGACCCGTTCACCTGGGCGACCGTCTTCTTGATGTCGGTTTCGGCGCCCAGGATCCCCCAGCGGATATTCTCGGTCAGGAACCAGGTCTCATGGCTCTCGAACGGGAAGGAGGCATGGTCCTTCCAATATTTCATCAGCTGCGGGAAATTCTCGATTTTGCGGCCGTCGCCGTAATCGACCGTGCCGCTGGTGCGGCCGATGATGTCGGCCGGCGGGACATTGAACCAGGCGCGCTTGCCGATGATATCGGCCAGTTCCTGACGGTTTTCCGGCTTATCGGCCCATTGCTGGGCCTCCATCACCGCCATCAGCAGGGCTTTGGTGGCATTGGGGTTCTTTTCGACCCAGTCGGTGCGCATCGCGAAGCTTTTTTCCGGATGATCGGTCCAGAGCTCACCAGTGGTCAGCGCCGTGAAGCCGATGCCCTGATTGACAAGCTGGGCGTTCCAGGGCTCGCCGACGCAGAAGGCCTCCATCGAGCCGACCTTCATGTTCGCAACCATCTGGGGCGGCGGCACGACGATCGTCTGCACGTCCTTATCGGGATCGATCCCGCCGGCGGCCAGCCAATAGCGCAGCCACAGATCGTGGGTGCCGCCGCGGAAGGTCATGGCGCATTTGATTTCCTTGCCGCCGGCGGCTGCCTTGGCAAAAGCTTCCTTTAGGAGCGAGGCATCCTTGCCGACCTTGAGGTCCTTATAGGCATTGGAGACCGAGATCGCCTGGCCGTTGGTATTGAGGCGCGCCAGGATGGTCATCGGCAGCGGGACATTGTTCTTGGTGACCTTGCCCAGCGTCATCAGATAGGGCATCGGCGTCAGGATATGGGCGCCGTCAATACCGCCGCTGGCAGCACCAAGTTCGAGGTTGTCACGCGTGGTACCCCAGCTGGCCTGCTTGGCAACCTCGACATCGGGCATGCCGTATTTGGCAAACAGGCCCTTTTCCTTGGCGACGATCAGCGGCGCGCTGTCGGTCAGCGCGATATAGCCGAGGGTGGCCTTGGTGGTTTCGGGCGCGGCGGGTGCTGCCCAGGCGCCGCCGGGCAGCAGGGTGCGCGCGGCGGCTAAGGTGGCGGCCCCGCCGAGGAACTGGCGGCGGGTGGGGGCGAACAGTCGGCTCTTGGTCATGGCTGTCACTCCGAGAGGATGGCTAGAAGGGAGTTGCGGCATCGTCAAAGACGGCGCCGTCAAAGAAGCGATTGGCGATCATGGGGATCGGCCGGGTGGCGGTCTTGAGGCTCCAAGGCGTGGCGTAACCGCCCTCGGCCTTGCTATCGTTGGGCGGCACCGGCATGCCCAGCGGGGCAACAGCGGCGCGATAAAGGTCGGGGCGCCAGACAGTGCGGGCGATGGTTTCCAGATCGACATCGGCAGGGATCTGGCCCCAGCGGCGCATCTGCCCGAGGATCCAGCGGGCGTGGCTCAGCCAGGGGAAATTGGCGGCAGAGGCATGGAACAGGTGGAAGCCGGGGACGAGACGCACGCCTTCGCCCAGACCAATGGGGTAGCGCCCGACCAGACCTGGCAGGATGGCGCGCGGATGAACGGCCAGCACCCGGTCGTCGGCGAGCAGTTCGGCCAGTTTCGGGGTGTTTTCCGGCGCATCGGCCCAGGCGCTGGCCTCGACGATGGCGCGGATGAGGGCGAGGTGGGTGCCTGGATTGGCTTCGGCCCAGGCGGCGGTGACACCCAGCACCTTTTCGGGCGCGGCCGACCAGAGCTCACACCCTGCCAGCGCGATGCGCCCGACGCCGAGTGCCACGGCTTGTTGGTTCCAGGGATCGCCGACGCAGAAACCGTCGATATCGCCATTGGCCAGACTCTCGACCATGCGGGGCGGCGGCACTGGGATCAGATCGACTTCCTTGTCGGGATCGATCCCGGCATCGGCCAGCCAATAGCGCAATTGGTAGGAATGCATGGAGGTCGGGAAAACGACGCCGAATTTGGGTCGTGCGCCGGTCTCATCGATCAGGCGGCGGATCGGGGCGGCCGACATGGCGCCAGGCGCCGGGTTATAGGGCTGCAACCGATCCCAGAGCGAAGCGCCCAGCGTTACGGCATTGCCGTTAAGACCTAACGAGCAGCCGACCACCATCGGGCGGTGGCCGATCAGACCCAGGGTGGCGGCCAGCGGCATCGGCGCCAGCACATGGCCGCCGTCCAACACGCCCATCAGGATCTTGTCGCGGATAGTCGCCCAGGACCCTTCGCGGGACAGCGTGACGTCGAGGCCGTGCTTTTCGAAAAACCCCATCTGACGGGCCACCACCAGGGGGGCGCAATCGGTCAGCGGCATGAAGCCCAGCGACACGGCCAGCTTCTCGGGCTTCAGGGTGCCCGAGAGAGAGTTGGTCAGTGCGTTTATGCCGCTCGTCATGCCATCGCTCCAAAATGAAAAGGCGCCCGAGTGCAGAAGAGGCTCTTCGGATAAACCGAAGGTCTTCAGCTCTCGGACGCCATTGTCCTGATCGGGTGGGACGCCATTGCCCCGCCGTATGTTCTGGCGCTCCTTCAGCAAGGGGCGTGCCAAATCATTTTTGGCAGGAAATCAGCGGGTTTGCGCACGACCTGAAATGGAATGGTCATAATTTATGCTGCGCTGCACAGGGAATGCCCATGGCGCGTGCAGGGCTATTGACCAAAAAAAGGGCCGGCATCCGAAGACGCCGGCCCCAGGGAGGGACTCTGGGAGGGATCCTCAGGCGAGCAGGGCTTTCAGGGCCTCATCGGTCCAGGCAGCGGGCTGATCGCAGGAGGTGGAGACCTCGATGGGGCGCTTCTGCGCTCCGGAATCGAGGATCGAGAGCAGCACGTCCAGCACATGGACACCGACGGTGGCCGAGGCGCGGTGCGGGCTGCCATTGCGCACGGCATCGGCCAGATCGGCGATACCGAGCACGCGGTAGTTGGCATTCTTGGGTTCATCAACCGGCCAGTTGATCGCGCCGGCTGGGCTGGTGGAGGTGTCGATGCTGGTCCATTCGCCGCTGGCGTCGGCGATCTCGACCGCGCCGCCGAAGAAATTCGGATCGGGGATCTTCATCGTCGCGAGCGTGCCATAGAGTTCGAGCGGCGGATGGGAATGTTTCATCACGTCCCAGCTGGCGCCGAACAGCACCGAGGCGCCATTCGCAAATTCCAGGATCGACATGATGGTGGTCGGGGTTTCGACCTTGATCGACTGGCCCAGCTTCGGCGAATCGGGGGTCGAGATCACGCGTTCGGGCTTGCCGATCGTGGTGGTTGCGATCACCTGCTTCACCGGCCCCAGCACATTGACCAGTGCCGTCAGATAATAGGGACCCATGTCGAGCACTGGCCCGCCGCCGGGCTGGAAGAAGAAGGTCGGGTCGGGGTGCCAATGTTCCATGCCCCGGCCCATGATGAAAGCGGTGCCGCCGGTGACCTTGCCGATTTTGCCAGCGTCGATCAGCTCGCGTGCCTTGCGGCCGGCAGCGCCCAGGAAAGTATCCGGGGCGACGCCGATTAGCACCTTATTGGCCTTGGCGGTCGCCAGCAGTTGTTTGCCCTGCTCCAGCGTCAGGCACAGGGGCTTTTCCGAATAGACGTGTTTGCCGGCCGAGAGCGCCGCCATCGAGACCTCGAAATGCGCATTCGGCACCGTGAGGTTTACAACGATATCGATGGTCGGATCGGCCAGCATATCGGCAAGGCTGACCGCCCGGACCTTGAATTTATCGGCCTGCTTTTGCGCGGCCGCCGTATTGAGGTCGGCGCAGGCGCGAACCTCCAGCCCCTTGAAGAGGGGGGTATTGTGGAAATAGACCGTCGAGATATTACCGCAGCCGACGATGCCAATACCGTAAGTCTTCATGATGCCTACCAGCCTGCGACCGTCGCGCGGGCGCGGCGGGCGAAGCGTTCGATGTCGTTGGGATTGTCGTGTTCGACGACGAAGACTTTGGCGGCGGTGGTCTTGACCGTGCCCATCAGCTTTTGCCAATCGAGCGTGCCATGGCCGACATCGGCCCAGCCGCCTTCGTCGGTGGCTTCCCCGGCCGTGGCCACGTCCTTCAGATGCACCGCCAGGATGCGGTCCTTCCAGCGCGTCAGCCAATGGATCGGGTCCTGCTGGGCGCGGGTCACCCAACCGAGATCGATCTCCCAGCCCAGGGACGGCGCGCCGTTCAGCAGGCGGTCCATCGGATAGGTGCCATCGGCCAGCGGCTGCAGTTCGAACTCGTGATTATGCCAGGCAAAGCCGAGACCCTGGCGCTTGAAGACGGCACCGGCAACTTCGAGCTTCTTCGCCAACGCATCCCAGCCGGCGCCATCGGTCGGGCGTTCGTCCGGCTTAATGAAAGGCACGACGACCAATTGGATGCCCAGACGCTTGGCGGTCAGCGCGGTCGCTTCGGTTTCCCCTAGCACCTTGTCGAGGGCAATATGGGCGCTGGGCGCGCTCATATTGTAGCGCTTCAAGAGAACTTCGAGCTTGTCGGCTTCGGCGAACAGCGCGCCATAAGGCTCGACGCTGCGATAGCCGAGTTTCGAGAGCAGCGCGAACTGATCTTCCAGCACCGGAATGGCGCGGGCTGAATAGAGCTGTAGGGAGAGATTATCGACGAGTGCCATGACTCTTCCTTTCAAACACGCCGGCCGGTGCCGGCGTCGAACAGGGAAACGTGGGAAATGGGAATGGCGACCGGGAGGATATCGCCGGGCGCAACCTGCTGTTCGCCATCAAGACGCATGGCGAAGGTCACGCCCTCGCGGGTGGCCCAGACTAGGGTGTCGGCGCCCATCGGCTCGACGATCTCGATGGTGAGATCCATGCTGCCGCCGACGAGATGTTCCGGGCGGATGCCCAACTCCACCTCGGCGCCATCTTGAGGCGGACTCGCAAAGGGATACCCCGCCAGATCGATGGAATAGCCCGGACGGATGAAGGTCACCTTTCCGCCGGCAACGGTCAGGCGCCCAGACAGCAGGTTCATCTTGGCCGCCCCGATGAAGGTGGCGACGAACCGATTGACCGGTTGGCGATAGACCTCATGCGGGGTGCCGATCTGCTGGATGATGCCGTCCTTCATGATCGCAATGCGATCGGCCAGCGTCATGGCTTCCACCTGGTCATGGGTGACATAGACCATGGTGGATTTCAGACGCTGATGCAGGCGTTTCAGTTCGACACGCAGATCGGTGCGGAGCTGGGCGTCGAGGTTCGACAAAGGTTCATCGAAGAGGAAGACGCCGACCTGCCGCACCAGGGCGCGGCCGATGGCGACGCGCTGCCGCTGACCACCCGAGAGGGCGGCGGGCAGGCGTTCCATCAGTTCGGTCAGTTGCAGCAGTTCAGCGGCAGTATCGACGCGGCGGTTGATCTCGTCCTTGGGCAGGCCCGCGACCTTGAGGCCGAAGGAGAGGTTCTGCCGCACGCTCATGCGAGGATAGAGCGCATAGGACTGGAACACCATGGCAAGGCCACGTTCGCTGGGTTCTTCCCAGGTGACGTTCTTCTCGCCGATCCAGATCTCGCCTTCACTGACATCCATCAGGCCGGCAATGGTATGTAGCAGGGTTGACTTGCCGCAGCCCGACGGGCCCAGCAGCACCAGGAATTCACCGGCTTTGACGTCGATCGACAGGGTGTCCAGCACCCGGCGCGACCCGAAGGCGATGGTCATCTCGCGGACGGAAATATTCGTCATGTCTTATCCTTTGACCGCACCGGACGCGATGCCCCGCACGAACCAGCGTCCCGAAACGAAATAGACGATGGTCGGTACCAGGGCCGTCAGCAGCGTCGCGGCCATGTTGACGTTGTATTCGCGCTCGCCCGTCGTGGTGTTCACGATGTTATTGAGCTGCACGGTCATGGGCAGGTTCTCGCGTCCCGCAAAGACGAGGCCCAGCAGGAAGTCATTCCAGATGCCGGTCACCTGCAGGATGGCGGCGACCACGAAGATCGGGGCCGACATCGGCAGGATCACATCGAAGAAGATCCGCCAGAAGCCGGCGCCATCGACGCGGGCGGCGTTGAACAGTTCCACCGGCAGGTTAGTGTAGTAATTGCGGAACAGCATGGTCATCACCGGCATGCCGAAGATGACATGCACCAGGATGATGCCGGGCAGCGAGCTATAGAGACCCGCGAAAGAAAAGAAGCGGATCATCGGATTGAGGAAAACCTGATAGGGGATGAAAGCTCCAACCATCAGCACGGCGAACAAGAGGTTCGAGCCCGGCCGGCGCCAGAAGGTGAGGGCATAGCCATTCACCGCCCCGACGACGATCGAGATGATCACGCTGGGAATGAGGATCTTCACCGAATTCCAAAAACCAACCTGGATGCCGTTGCACTCTAGGCCCGTGCAGGCCTGGGTCCAGGCTTTGACCCAGGCGTCGAAATTGAGGGTCAGCGGCAGGGCCAGGATCGATCCCTGACGGATCTCCTCCAGCGTTTTCATCGAGGTCACGACCATGATGAAGAGCGGCAGCAGGAAAAACGCGGCAGCCGAGAAGAGGAAGAGATAGATCCCGATGCGGGCGGGGGTGAGGCGCTGAGGCTTCGGGCCGCGGGCGACGCTGGGGGTGGCGGCGACGGTCATGGTCATGCGTGCCCAGCCCGGGCCGGACGCCCATATTTGAGGTAAAGATAGGGCGCCAGAACCACCAGGACGGTGATCAGCATGATGGTCGAGGCGGCGGTGGCGAGGCCGATGTTGCCGCGCTCGAAGAGGTAATCCATCACGAATTTGGCCGGCGCTTCGGACTCATTACCCGGCCCGCCATTGGTCATGGCGACGACGAGGTCATAGAGCTTTACGACCGTGATCGACATCAGGACGACGGCGGTGACGACTGTCGGCCCCAGCATCGGCATGACGATCGAGACATAGACCCGCCAGGCCGGAATCCCGTCGATCTTGGCGGCCTTCCAGATCTCAGAATCCACGCCGCGCAGGCCCGCCAGCATGATGGCCATGACGAGGCCCGAGGCATGCCAGACGGCGGCGATCACCAGGGTGAAGACGACATAATCGGGATTGACCAGCCAGTCGAAGGTGAAGCTTTCCCACCCGAGGCCCCGCATCATTTTCTGCAGGCCAAGCTCGGGGTTGAGGAACCATTGCCACACGAGGCCGGTCACCACGAACGACATGGCGTAGGGATAGAGAAAGACCGCGCGCAGCATGTTTTCGAACCGCACACGCTGATCGATCATGATCGCCATCAAAAGGCCGAGCGCGAGGCTGATTGCCAGGAAACAGCCGCCGAAAATGAACAGATTATTGAAAGAGATCTGCCAGCGTTCGTTGGCGAACAGCCGCTCATATTGCGCAAAGCCGACAAATTGCGAGCTGGGCAGCAGGCGGGAATTGGTAAAGGAAACCCAGATCGTCCAGCCAGTGCAGACAATATAGATCAGCAGTGCCGTCGCGAAGGCGGGCAGCATGGCGACCGAAGCCGTCACCTGGTGCTTGCGTTTGGATTTTGCCATGGGATGCCTAAGGATGAGCGTGAACGTCATCTTTCTGGATCGTCATCCCGGTGCTTGACACCGGGATCCCCTCCGAGAGCGCTTCCACCTTGTCTGAGACCCCGATGGACAGGCTCCCGGAGGAGATCCCGGGATCAAGTCCCGGGACGACGACTGAATTTAGATCCGCTTCCTAGTTGGATGCCTTCAAGGCGGCGGCGAACTTCTTGGTGAAGTCGGCAGCCGACTGGGCCGGCGTGTTCCAATAGGCGGTAATGACGTCGTCCAGCGTCCCCATGGTGTCGGACGAGACCAGCATATCGACGTTCGGCTGCTGATTGGCCGGGTCCTTCATGTAAGCGACACCCTTCTGGGCGCAGGCATCCATCTTGGAAACATCGATGTCGGTGCGGATCGGCAGGGAGCCCTTCTTGGCGTTGAAGGCGACCTGAGCTTCCGGATCCATCAAGGTCTTGGCCAGCAGCTTCTGGGCTGCGATCTGACTGGCGTCCTTGGTCTTGGCCAGCACGATCATGTCGCCACCCATCACAAAGAGCGGCTTTTCACCCAGAATGAAGCAACCAACTTCCTTGCCGGGGGTCTGATTGGCGGCCAGGATTTCACCCTTGGCCCAATCGCCCATGACCTGGAAACCAGCCTTGCCGGTGATGACCATCGCCATCGCGTCGTTCCAATTGCGGCCCGGGCTGCCCGGATCGACATATTGGCGCAGCTTGCCATAGACCTCGGTCGCCTTGGCGAAGGCTTCGGTCGAAACGTCACGCTTCACATAGGTCGTCTGATAAGCCTGTGCGCCGCCGACACCGGCCAGCACGGCATTGAACAGCAGGCGCTCCTGCCACTTCTGACCACCCAGCGCCAGCGGCACGACGCCGGCGGCTTTCAGCTTTTCGGCGGCGGTCAGGAATTCGTCCCAGGTCTTGGGTTCCTTAACGCCGGCCTTTTCCAGGACGGCGTTGTTGGCCCAGATCCAGTTCTGGCCATGGATATTGACCGGCACCGCATAGATGTGGCCGTTGCGAGTGACGCCATTTTGGAAGGCGGTCGGGATCACCTTCGCCCAATTATCTTCCTTGGCGACATCATCGACGGTGTTCAGCATGTCGTTGGAAACCAGTTCGTCGAACTGCTTGCCGGTATTGAATTGCATGGCGGTGGGCGGCTTGCCGCCAACGATGCGGTTGATGCCGGCGGCACGGGCGTTGGAGCCGCCTGCGATAGCGCTATCAACCCATTTACCACCAGCGGCATTGAACTTATCGGCGAACACTTTCACGGCAGCGGCTTCGCCGGCCGAGGTCCACCAATGAATGACTTCCGCTTGTTTTTCCTGAGCCATTGCCGAGGTGCTGGCAACAAGGCCGAGCATCGCGCATGCCAGAAGCTGCGAGTAATTTACGCTCATCGTTTCCTCCATTTTCGACCGTTTATTATAATTTGTGGCCGTTGATCGATTTTGTAATCGATTTCTTCAAAATGTAATCGATTTCGAAGGGCTCCACAAGATAGGTTGTTAGCGCTGTCGCGTGACAAAAAGGGGCGGCGGGGAAAACGGTGGGTTTGGATGAATAAAGCGCAGAAAATCGGCAACGGGTCGAAGGACGGTCGCACCATGAAGATGGCGGATGTCGCCAAGCTTCTGGGTGTGTCGGTCGCGACCGTCAGCCGCGCGCTGACCAAACCCGAACAAGTGCGGCCGGACTTACGCGAGCGGGTGCTGAAGGGGGTGGCCGAGATCGGCTATATGCCCAATACCGCTGCCCGCAATCTGCGTAACCGTAAAAGCATGATGGTTCTGGTGGTGGTGCCGAACATCGCCAATCCGTTTTTCCCCGAAGTTGTGCGCGGGATCGACGATGAGCTGAGCCGCAATGGCTATGGCCTGATCATCGGGAATCTCGACAATCAGCCCGAAAAATACGCCCGTTTCCTCGATATCGTGCAGTCAGGCCAGGTCGATGGCGTGATGCTGCTGAACGGCCATATCCCGGTCGATAGCGGGCGCAGCCTCCTCGATTTCAAACTGCCGGTCGTCGCCATGTGCGCCGAAATCGATGCGCCGATCCCCCATGTGATGGTCGAAAATGCCCTGGCCTCCAAGGTCGCGGTCCGGCATCTCGCCGACCTCGGGCACCGCAAGATCGCCTATCTCTCCGGCCCCGAGGGCAATGCGGTCGAAACCGAACGCTATGATGGTTTCCGCGTTGGCGTGGTGGCGGCTGGGCTTGATCTGGGCGAACAGGTTTTCTGGCCGGGCGATTATTCCCTGGCTTCGGGCGTTGCCGCGGGCAAACGCTATCTTGCGGGCGAACGTAAGGTCACGGCGGTCTATGCCACCAGCGACGAGATGGCGATCGGCTTTGTTAAAACCGTGCGCACGGGCGGGGTGCGGGTGCCGCAGGACCTGTCGGTCGTCGGGTTCGATGGGGTCGAATATGCTGATTTCTGCGAACCGACCCTAACGACCCTGGTGCAGCCGCGTCACGAGATTGGCCGACTTGCCGCCGACTATATGCTGCAAGCTTTAAGCGGCGGTATCGGTCCGCAGAAACACACGGTTGAACGTCTGCCGGTGCGCCTGCTGGCCCGCGACAGCACGGCCGCCGTGCGCGCTGTTTCCATGGATGTCGGCGGGCGGATTTGATCTAGCCCCGTCCGTCATCCCGCACGTGATGCGGGATCCCTCTCCGTCCACGCTGTCTCGGTTAGACCCCGCATCACGTGCGGGGGTGACGATTTAAGGGGTGTGCTTAAAAAGCGCTCAAACGTATCGCTCTTTATTTAAGCAAATCTTCCATCGAGATGATGTCCGCTGCCAGCGTCGTGAGCTTCACACCGCGGTCCATAGCGGTTTTGCGTAGCAGGCCATAGGCGGTTTCCTCGTCGCACTCCTTGCGTTTCATCAGGATACCTTTGGCGCGGTCGATCAGCTTGCGATCGGCGAGGGTCTGGCGGGCGGCGTCCCGTTCTTCGCGCAGATGTTGAAACTGGGTGAATTGCGCGATGGCGAGATCCAGGAGCGGTTTCAGCCGCTCCACTTGCACCGAATCCATCGCATAGGCGGTGACGCCGGCCCGCATCGCTTCCATGACCAGGCTATCGTCACCCTCGGCACAGAACATCACCATCGGGCGCGGTGTCTCGTTACCAGCCAATCGCAAGGCTTCCAGCGCGTCACGATCGGGCGAGGCGAGGTCGAGCACCACGACATCGGGCTTCAAGGCTTCGATCTTGGCGGCAAGCGAGGTTGGGGCGGTCACGGTTTCGACGACCAGGAATCCCTCGCGTCCCAGCAGATCCGCCATGGCGGCTGCCCGTTCACTGTGATGATCGACCAAGAGGACGCGCAAGGACATGGGAGATGGTGCGTCGCAATAACCTTGCCATTGATAAGGACAATCAATTGGCCGATCGGGACAAAATATGGATTGACCGCGTGCATCGCCGGCATTCTTATTAATTTAATCGTCAAATCTTCCATTGAACGAAGATTAAATGTAAATATAGGGGATCGGAATGGGCCACTTGGATATCTCGCGGCGTTATCTTCTAGGCGGAACCGCCGGTCTGGCCGTGACGGCGGCCCTGCCGGGGCAGGCTTTTGCGCAAGCTGTCCCCAAGCGCGGTGGCACCCTGACCGTCGCGGCCGATACCGAACCCCGCAATCTCAACCCCGCCATCGTCGCCTCCAACGGCATCTTCTATGTCGCGAGCAAGGTGATCGAGCCTCTGGCCGAAATGTCCTATGAGGACGACGGGCTAAAGCCGCTGCTGGCAACCTCCTGGACTGGGTCGGCCGATGGCAAGTCGATCGCCTTCAAGCTGCGCGAAGGCGTGAAATGGCATGACGGCAAGCCCTTCACCTCGGCTGATGTCGCCTTCTCGGCGCTGGAAGTCTGGAAGAAGCTGCAGAATCTCGGCCGGCAGATCTTCAAGGACCTTGAGACTGTCGAAACCCCCGACGCCCATACCGCGATCTTCCGCTTCTCCAAGCCCACGCCGATCCAGCTGATCCGCAATGCCCTGCCGTCGGTGACGGCGGTGCTGCCCAAGCATCTCTATGAGGGCACGGACATCAACGCCAATCCGGCCAATGTGAACCTCGTTGGCACCGGCCCGTTCAAATTCGCGGAATATAAGGCCGGGCAATATTATCGCCTGGATCGCAATCCCGATTATTGGGACAGCGGCAAGCCCTACCTTGATAAGATCATCTATCGTGTGCTGCCCGATGCAGCGACCCGCGCCGCTGCCCTGGAAGCCGGCGAGATCCAGGTCACCGCTTTCTCGGCCGTGCCCTTGAACGATCTGAAGCGTATCGGCGCCGTCAAAGGCGTGGTGGTGGAGCCCAAGGGCTACGAAGGCATCACCTATCAACTGACGCTCGAGATCAACAACCGCCGCAAGGAACTGGCGGATGTGAAGGTGCGCCAGGCGATCGCCCATGCCATTGATCAAAAGTTCGTCGTCGAGACGATCTTCCTCGGTTTCGCGACCGCCTCGACCGGGCCGGTGCCGAAATCGGCCAAGGAATTCTACACGGGCGACGTGCCGCTTTATGCTTTCGATCCGAAAAAGGCCGAGGCCCTGCTGGATGAGGCCGGCTATAAGCGCGGGGCCGATGGCGTGCGTTTCAAGCTGCGGCTGCTGCCCGCGCCCTGGTTCGAACAGACCAAGCAGTTCGGCGATTATGCCCGCCAGGCCCTGAAGGCCGTCGGTATAGATGCCGAAATCGTCTCGCGCGATCCGGCCGCCCATCAGAAGGCGGTCTATACCGATCACGACTTCGATCTCGCGGTCGGCTCGCCCGTCTATCGCAATGATCCGGCGATCTCGACCACCATCCTCTATCAAGGCGGCCTGCCGGCCGGCGTGCCTTTCAGCAACCAGTACGGCTATCAGGATGCCGGCATGGATGCACTGATCGCCAAGGCGGCGGAGACGGTGGATACGGCCGCCCGCACCGCGCTCTACAAGGATTTCCAGAAGCTGGCCCAGGAACAGGTGCCGCTGCTGGTGGTGGCGGAATTCACCTTCATCACAGTGGCGCGGGATAACGTCAAAAACCTCGCCAACAACCCGCGCTGGGCGACCGCCAATTGGTCGGACGTCTGGCTGGGGTAGGGCCGCGTTTCCTCATAAGTCTCGTCATCCCGGACTTGATCCGGAATCTTGTGTGGCCACACCGCGTGGACCGGCTTTTCAGTGCTTTCGAAGCGGCTCTTCTACCCGAGATCCCGGATCAAGTCCGGGATGACGAGTTCTTGTTTGAGGCTTTGTCCGCGACGTGATGCAGTAAGCCTATGACGCCTTCCTTCAAAAACGATCTTCTCGGCATCCTGCTGCGGCGCTTGGCGCAGGCGGTACCGGTGCTGCTGATCGTGGCGGTTGGGACCTTTCTTCTCATGGAAGCCGCGCCGGGCGATGCGGTCGATGCCTATCTCGCCAAAAGCGGCGGGGACGCCGGGCTGGTCGCGCAGCTGCGGGCCGATTGGGGCCTCAATCAGCATTGGACGACTCGGCTGCTCGCTTATCTCGCCGGTGTCCTGACGGGGGATTTTGGCTTCTCGGTCGCCTTCAACCGGCCGGTGGCCGATGTGATTCTAGAGCGAGCGGGCAATACCTTGCTGCTGACCCTGGGGGCCAATGCACTGGCGCTCGCCATCGGCATTCCGCTCGGCATCTTCGGCGGCAAGCGGCCGGGGAGTTTCAAGGATCGCGCGGTCCTGTCCGTCACCTTGCTGTTCTATGCGCTGCCGGGTTTCTGGGTCGGGTTGATGCTGATCTTGGCGTTTGCCGTGAAGCTCGCCTGGCTGCCGCTGGGCGGGGTCGAGACCATCGCCTCGGACCTCACCGGCTTGGCCCGTATCCTCGATATCGCCCGCCACCTCGTGCTGCCGACTCTCTCGCTCTGTCTGCTCTATCTCGCGCTTTATGCCCGCATGATGCGGACCGGGATGGTTGAGGTTTGGCGCGCGCCCTTCATCCGCACCGCCCGCGCCAAGGGGATTGCCGAGCGGCGGATCATCTATCGCCATGTGGTGCGCGCCGCGCTGCTGCCGGTCGTGACCCTGATCGGCTTGCAGGCCGGCGCACTGCTGGGCGGCAGCGTCGTCATCGAAAGCGTCTTTGCGATCCCCGGCCTTGGGCGCCTCGCCTTCGAAGCGGTGACCCAGCGCGACATGCCGCTGCTGATGGGGATCGTGCTCGCAAATACCTTGCTGGTGATCCTTGCCACCCTGGTGGTCGATCTCGCCTATCGCCGGCTTGATCCCCGGATCGGGCAAGCGGCATGAAGGTCGGGTTTCTCACGGGACTGGCCGCTGCGATCCTCGGCATCCTTTCGGCTGCTGCGCTGCTCGCCCCCTGGATCTTGCCGGGCGACCCGCTGGCGATGGTCGGGCGGCCGCTGCTGCTGCCGTTCGAGGATTGGGTCCGGCCGCTCGGCACTGACCGTTTGGGACGCGATGTGCTGGCGGCGCTGGTCCATGGCGCGCGGGTCTCGCTGTCGGTGGCGCTGGCAGCCGCTTTGGCGGCGACCGTCGTCGGCTCCATCATCGGGACGCTCGCGGGTTATGCCGGCGGCTGGGTGGATATCGTGCTGATGCGGCTGGCCGATGCTTTCCGCACGGTGCCGAACTTCGTGCTGGCCCTGGCGCTGGTTTCCGTCATCGGCCCCTCGCTCAGCAGTTTCGTGCTCGCCATCGGCCTTACCGCCTGGACCGGGCCGGCGCGGTTGGTGCGGGCGGAAGTCTTGAGCCTTAAGGCGCGCGATTTTGTCGATGCCTGCCGGGTGCTGGGCATGCCGGGTTGGCAGATTGCCTTGCGCGAAGTGCTGCCCAATGCCGTCGGGCCGGCCATTGCGCTCGGCGCTGTCACGGTTGCGAGTGCGATCCTGGTCGAAACCGCGCTCTCCTTTCTGGGACTCGGCGATCCCAATCGGGCGAGCTGGGGGCAGATGATCGCCGAAGGCCGCTCGGTCCTGCGCTCCAACTGGTACCTCTCCGCGATCCCAGGTTTGGCGGTCGTAGCCGCCGCCCTCTCGGTCAATATCCTTGCCGATGCTTTAAGTGACTGGCTCGCCCCGCGCCGGGCCGAAGGGGCAGCGGAATGAGCGCGCTGGTCGAGATCCGCGACCTCACGATCCGCTTCGACGCGACCCAGGTCGTGCGCAGCATAGACCTCACCCTTGGTAAGGGAGGGGTCACTGCGCTGATCGGTGAAAGCGGATCGGGCAAGAGCCTCACCGCCCTGGCGCTTGCCGGTTTGCTGCCGAATGACGCCGTGGTGACGGGCGATATCAGCTGGCCGGGACGGGAGACGGCGCCCAAGCCCGGCCGCGACATCGGCCTCATTTTCCAGGACCCGATGTCGAGCCTGCATCCGATTTTGACGGTAGGGGAGCAGATCGCCGAGGTGCTGGCCGCCCATCGCGGCGGGCGCTGGCAGAACTATTGCGCCGAAGCCGCAGCCCTCTTAGAGCAGGTCGGCATCACGCCGGGGACGGAGGCGCTCACCGCCTATCCCCATCGTTTCTCGGGTGGCATGCGTCAGCGTGTGGCGATTGCCATGGCCTTGGCGGGTGATCCGGGCCTGCTGATCGCGGACGAGCCGACGACGGCGCTGGATGTTCGCACGCAAGCGCGGATCGTCGAACTGCTGAAAAGCATCGGACAGGCACGTTCGCTGACCCTGCTGCTGATCACCCATGATCTGGCGATGGCCGCGCAATTGGCCGAACAGGTCGTGGTGCTCTATGCAGGGCAGGTGATGGAAGCCGGGCCTTTGCAGCGCCTGCTGCATCGCCCGCGCCATCCCTATACCGCCGGCCTGATCGCGACCTCCCTCGATCTTGGCCGCCCGCGTACCCTGACGTTGCCGGAAATCCCCGGCGGCCTGCCCGATCCGGCTAATCTGCCGCCCGGCTGCCCGTTTGCGCCACGCTGCCCCAAGGTCTCGACCCTCTGCCGGCAGGTGATGCCGGCCTGGCGTGGCAGCATCGGCGATGGCGTCGCCTGCCATCATGCGGAGGCGGCATGAGCAACGGGCTGCTGACGGTCGAAGGCCTCAAAAAGCTCTATCCACGCGGGGAGGGTTTCGTCGGGCTCGACGGCGTGGATTTCAGCATCGCACGCGGCGAGACGGTGGCGTTGGTCGGGGAAAGCGGATCCGGCAAGACCACCTGTGCCCGCCTGCTGTTGCGCTTGGTCGAGGCCGAAGCAGGCCGGGTTACTTTCGACGGCACCGACTGGCTCTCTGTCACCGGGGCTGATCTACGCCGGGCGCGTGGCAAGCTGCAGATGGTGTTTCAGGATCCGCTCTCGGCCTTCAATCCGCGCGCGACCATCGGACGGTTGCTGGCCGATCCCTTCCGCCTGCAAGGCCTTGGGCGCCGCGAAACCCAGGATCGGGTGCGCGAAGCCCTGACTGAAGTGGGCCTCACTGAGGCTTTGCTGACCCGGCTGCCGCACGAGATTTCCGGCGGCCAGCGGCAGCGGGTGGCGATTGCCCGCGCGCTGGCGTCAAAGCCCGACCTGCTGGTTTTGGACGAGCCGGTTTCGGCCCTCGATGTCTCGGTCCGCGCGCAGATCCTCAATCTGCTGCGCCGCCTGCAACAGGCCCGCGGCTGCAGCTATTTCTTCATCAGCCACGACCTTGCGGTGGTGCGCGCGGTGGCCGACCGCATGCTGGTGCTGCACCAGGGCAAGATCGTCGAGGCGGGGCCGACCGAGGAGATCCTGGCCCGCCCCCAGCATCCCTATACCCAAAGCCTGATCGCGGCTGTACCGCGGCTTTTCTGATCGGAAGGATCATCATGAGTGTAAGCAACGAGCGGCTGGCCCGCGAACTCGAAGACGCCTTCAAGAACCGCGCTTTGCTCTATCAAGATCTGCTGGCCGAACTTTCGGCGGATCTGGGGCGGGACAAGGCGCTGGACCTGCTGGCCAAGGCGATCGAGCGCCGGGGCAAGGGCGTCGCCGAAGCCGCTTTCAAGAATTATGGCCCGAAGGACGCCCTGAAAGTCGGTGAAGCTTTCCTGGCCGTCAGCCCCAACGGCGGCGCGATGTATCCAACCGAAGTGACGCGGCTCGAGAACGGCATCGACATCTGCGTGCAGCGCTGTCCGCTTCTGGATGCCTGGCAAGCCAGCGGCGCGGATGCCGAGGAAGTCGCAACCCTCTGCAAACTCGCCGGCGCCTTCGACAAGGGGCTCTTCGAAGGCGTGGGGCTGCAATTCAGCGCCGAAACCTGGACCGAAGGCCACAAGGGCTGCTGCCACATCCACCTGCGGGATGGGGTCTGACCCGGTCAGTCCTGTTGGATCAGAGCCTGAATCTTGGCGCGATCGGCGATTTGCAGGTCGCGGTCGCGGCGATGCAGCAGGCCGCTTTTCATCAGCTGTTCCAGGGTACCGGTCGCGATCGCCTCGGTGGTGCCGGCCCAGCTGGCGACATCCTGCATCTGCGGTGCTGGGCTGATGGTCCAGCCGTTGCCTTCGGCATCGGGCAAGGCCAGATCAAGCAGGGCGAAGGAGACCCGTTGATCGGGCGAGAGGGCCGAGAGCGCGCTGATGCGGATATCGGCGCGGCGGATCATCGACGAAAAACGCGCCAGCAGCCGCAGGCCGAGGAAGGGGTTTTCCACCAGCAGCATCAGGAAGCCTTCGCGCGGGCATTCGAACACTTCGACATGATTGGTCGCAACCGCATCGCCGGTGCGCTGCAAGCCGTCGATGGCGGCAAGTTCACCAAAGAAGTCGCCGGGCAGCAGATCGACCAACGGCACCGGGCGCCCCTGATCGCGGCTGAGGATTCGGACGTTGCCTTTCAGCAGAAAATAGACGGCATCGGATGAGTCGCCATGACAGAAGACCCGCTCGCCCAGCGCAATCGTCCGCACGCGGCCGGTCAGGGTCAGGCGGTCTATGGCTGCTTGGTCAACCTCGGCCAGGAAGGGACAGTCGGCAAGGGACAGCGATGCTTTAGTCATGGGGGTGCCTCGGGAACAGGAACGTCGCGCCGCCGATTATCGGGCAAATGAGTAAACAAAAAGGACGCGACCCTGACAGTCGCGCCCTTTTTTTTAGAGTGCCGCGAAAGCCCGTGGTTTAGAGGGCGAAGCTATAAGCGGTTTTGACGGTGGAATAGAATTCCTGGGCATAACGGCCCTGTTCGCGGGCGCCGTAGCTGGAGCCCTTGGTGCCGCCGAACGGGACGTGATAATCGACGCCGGCGGTCGACAGATTGACCATCACCATGCCGGCCTGGCTGTGGCGGCGGAAGTGGGTGGCATATTTCAGCGACGAGGTGCAGATGCCCGCCGACAGGCCGAATTCGGTGTCGTTGGCAACGGCGAGGGCTTCCTCGTAATCCTTGACGCGGATGATCGAGGCGACCGGGCCGAAGACTTCTTCGCGGTTGATGCGCATCTGGTTGGTAGTGTCGGTGAAGAGCGCCGGGGCCAGGAAGAAGCCCTTGGTGGCGCGTTCGACCAGCTGACCGCCGACGACCGAACCGGCTTCACCCTTGCCGATCTCGATATACTTCAGATCCTGATCGAGCTGCTTCTGATCGACGACTGGGCCGATGTCGATGCCGGCTTCGAGGGCATGACCGACCTTGAGGGCGGCCATCTTCTCGGTGATGCGGGCGACGAACTTGTCGTAGATGCCGGCGGTGACGATCAGGCGCGAGCAGGCGGTGCAGCGCTGGCCGGTCGAGAAGAAGGCGCCGTTGAGCGCGGCATTGACCGCGTTTTCGAGGTCGGCGTCATCCAGCACGATCAGCGGGTTCTTGCCGCCCATTTCGGTCTGGACCTTCTTGCCCGAGGCGACGGCCTTCTGGGCGATCGAATTGCCGGTGGCAACCGAACCCGTGAAGCTGATGGCCTTCACCTTGGGCGAATTCACCAGCGCGTCGCCAACGACGCGGCCAGGGCCCATGGTGAGGTTCAAGACGCCGGCGGGCAGGCCGGCTTCGACTAAGATTTCGGCAATCGCATGGGTGGAGCCGGGGACCAGATCGGCCGGCTTGATCACCACGGTATTGCCGTGGGCCAGTGCCGGGGCGATCTTCCAGGCCGGAATCGCGATCGGGAAGTTCCAAGGCGTGATCAGGCCGACGACGCCGACCGGTTCGCGCGTCACATAGGTTTCGATACCGGGGCGGGCAGAGGCGCGCGCCTCGCCTTCGATGCGCAGGGCTTCACCGGCAAAGAACTTGAAGATATGGCCGGCGCGGGTCGCTTCGCCGATACCTTCGGCCAAAACCTTGCCTTCTTCGCGCGACAGCAGGGTGCCGAGTTCCTGGCGGCGGGCCAGGATCAGTTCACCGGCCTTGTCCAGCAGATCAAACCGCTGCTGCGGGGTCGAATGACCCCAGGTTTTGGCGGCTTCGGCGGCGGCATCGATGGCCTGGCCGACCTGGCTGGCATCGGCGGCGGTGAATTCGCCGACCACATCCGAGACATCGGACGGGTTGATGTTCTTCGAAGCCGAGGGGCCTTCGACCCAGGCGCCACCGATAAGATTCTTCTTCATCATTTCTCTCCCAATAATTTGATCGACAGGCCTAAAGCGGCTTGCCGAACCGGGCCACAGGGGCACCTGCAACCGAAACCCGCATGGCAAAGAGGCCGCCGGTCTGCGGCGCCTTCGCCAATACCTCGTCGGACTGACCGCCACGGGCCGAGGTGATATAGAGCGTCTTCATATCCGGCCCGCCAAAACACGGCATCGTCGGGGTCGGGAAGGGCAGCGGGATCTTCTCCAAAAGCTTGCCGTCGCGCGAGAATTTATTGATGACACCGGCCGAAATGCCGCCGCTCCAATAATTGCCCTCGATATCGCAGGCGCCGCCATCGGGGCGGCCTTCGGCCTCGGTCAGCTCCAGGATGCGGGTGCGATTGGTCATGCCGCCGGTTGCGGCATCAAAATCATACCGATCGACCCAGGGGCCGCGCGAATCCGAATGGAACATCGTGCACTTGTCGGCCGACCAAGCGAGACCGTTGGAGACCTTGAGGTCACTGACCTTCTTCTCGACCTTGCCGTCGGCGGTGACGCGATAAAGCGCGGCGAGCGGCAGCTTGGGCATATTCAGATCGTCCATGGTGCCGACCCAGAAGGCGCCGTCGGGGCCGACTTTGCCGTCGTTCACCCGGTTGTCCGGCTTGTCGGTTTCGATCCCGGCGATCAGCGTGAGGGCTTCGGTATCGAGGTCGAAGCGATAGATCCCGTCTTTCAGGCCAACGGCGAGGGTGTTTTCCTCGAACAGCGCGAGGCAGCCGATCACCTTGGGCATTGTCCAGGTGCGGGTCGCGCCGCTGTCGACGGCCAGCATATGGACCTTCTGGCCGGGGATATCGACCCAGAAAAGGCGGTTATGGGCTGCGTCCCAGACCGGGCTTTCGCCGGTGCCGTCGCGCGAATCGACCAGGCAGTCGATCTGATAGCTCATGGGGGTTCCTCCGGTTCTTTTGACGTTTTCCAACCGGCCTTTCGCCTTTGCGGCGCGGCATTGTTAGGGGTTACCTGGGGTCTCGGGCCCCAACTTGTCAAACAAATTATCAGCTTTTTTAAGGCCCATTCCGCGTGCAGCCGGGCCGATGTCTTTTTCGATATGGGGCAGTCCGCAGCATGCTTGATGCCTTGTCGTACAGGTGAGGCCTGCGATAGACTGGATCTGCGACAGAAATGATAACAGACCACCAGGTCTGGAAGGGGCGGGAATGGTCGAACTCAAGCGGCGGGAAACTCTGGCGAGTCAGCTGGTCAAGGTGCTGGCCGACCGGGTCGGCAGCGGCAGCTACAAGCTGGGCGACAAACTCCCGAGCGAGCAGGAGCTGATCACGGAGTTCGGTGTCAGCCGCACGGTGGTGCGCGAGGCGATCGCCACCCTGAAGGCCGGCGGCATGATCACGACCCAGCAGGGCATCGGCGCCTTTGTGACCCAGGCCGCCGGCAGCCAGCCGTTCCGCGTGGAAGAAGCCAGCCTCGACCTCGTCAATGAAGTGCGCGCCGTGCTCGAGCTGCGCATCGGGCTCGAAGCCGAAGCCGCGTCCTTGGCCGCCATGCGCCGCGATGACCGACATCTGGAACGGATGGCTAAGGCGCTGGAGCGGATGGAGGCGGCGATTGCCGCTGGCACCGATGCGGTGGAGCCCGATTTGGACTTTCATCGCGCGATCGCCGAGGCGACTTTCAACGTCAATTTCCTCAATCTCTTCAATTATCTGGGCGCCATGCTCATCCCCCGCACCCGCATTCAGACCTTCCGTCTGCATGAAGGATCGCGCGAGGAATATCTGCAACGGGTCAATCGCGAACATCACGACGTCTATACCGCGATCCGTCGCCGCGATCCTGAGGCCGCCCGCGCCGCCATGCGGGTGCATCTGACCGGTAGCCGCGAACGCCTGACGCCGACCGAGGAATAGGCTGGTTTTGCGTTGGCCTATCGGGCTTCGCCCTACTTGAGGCCAGGCTTTCTTTTCTCCGGAAAAAGCTCGTCATCCCGCACTTGATGCGGGATCCCTCTCAAGCGGATCCGCTTCGGATAGACCCCGCATCAAGTGCGGGGTGACGCGGTCTTTTTGGAAAAGACCTGCTGCCTCAAATCACATCAAAAAGCGCCCAACCGCACTTGTATGATGACTGACGCCATGATAAGAAGACGGACAACCTGCTAGATAGATTAGCCGAACAAGAAACCAGGGGGGACCCATGACGCCGGCAGAACTCAAGACGATCATCAGCGATGGCCTATTGTCTTTTCCGCTGACCGATTTCACCGCCGATGGTGAGTTCGACCCCAAGGGGTATCAGAAGCGTCTGGAATGGCTGGCCCCTTATGGCGCCTCGGCCTTGTTTGCCGCCGGCGGCACGGGCGAGCTCTTTTCGCTGACCCAGGCCGAGCATAAGGACGTCGTGAAGCTGGCGGTCGAGACCTGCAAAGGGACCGTGCCGATCATCGCCGGCGTCGGCTATTCGACCCGCATCGCGATCGAGATGGCACAGAATGCCGAAAAGGCCGGCGCTGCCGGTATCCTGATCCTGCCGCATTATCTGACCGAAACCGACCAGGAAGGCGTCGCGCGCCATGTCGCGGCCATCTGCAAGTCGGTCAGCATCGGCGTCATTGTCTATAACCGTAACGTCTGCCGCCTGGGCGTCGATCACCTGCTGCGTCTGGCCGATGAATGCCCGAACCTGATCGGTTTCAAGGATGGCGTCGGCGAGATCGAGTCGATGGTGACGGTCCGTCGCCGTCTGGGCGACCGTTTCTCCTATCTCGGCGGCCTGCCGACGGCGGAACTCTATGCCGAGGCTTACAAGGCCATGGGCGTGCCGGTCTATTCCTCGGCCGTGTTCAACTTCATCCCCAAGACGGCGATGGATTTCTTCAAGGCCCTGCGCGCCGGCGACAATAAGACCACGACCAAGCTCTTGGAAGATTTCTTCCTGCCCTATGTCGCGATCCGCAACCGCCGTGCCGGTTATGCCGTCTCGATCGTGAAGGCCGGAGCCCGCATGGTTGGCCGCTCGGCCGGCCCGGTGCGCCCGCCGCTGGTCGATTGCACGCCCGAGGAAGACAAGCTGCTGAAGGCTCTGATCGACAAGCTCGGCCCGCAGTAAGGATAAATGCCCGGCGCGCTTCCGTCGGTGCGCCGGACCTCCCAGACCCCGTTCGCCCGAACGGGGTCTTTTTTGTCCGGCTAAATAAAGCAAATGCGTCATCCCGGGACTTGATCCCGGGATCTCCTCCGAGAGCCTGTCCAAGCTGATTGAGATCGGGTGGAAACGTCCCCGGAGGGGATCCCGGTGTCGAGCACCGGGATGACGACGGTATGTTGGATTCACCCCATAAACTCCCGTCACCGCCGATCCTTGCGGGTCGGCGGTCTCTTCCGAGCGGGGGCTTGCTTGCGGAAGGAGATGCCCGGCCTTATCGACCGGACATGACGAGATCTCTGTGTGCGCCTACCGGCCCTTGGCCTGCTTGAGGCGGGGTTACGTTGGCCTACCGGCCTTCGGCCTGCATGAGGCCGTGACGCACGAACCAAAAACAGCGCCTCAAATAGGCCGAAGGCCGGTAGGCGCTGTTTTTCACTTACAGAACGGCCCGCCCTGGAACTTGACGGCGGGGTCGGTCTGGTCGCGGGTGTCCTTGCCGGTAGGCATCAGCTTGGCCGCGAATTTTTCCGAATTATCCTTCGGCTCGAACTTCACGGCCTGGGTCTTGGAATTATCCCACCAGCCGCGATCATTGTTGGAGGCGCCATAGATCACCTCGAACCCAAGGCCCGGGGCGGTCAGGCTCTGGTCGATCAGGGTCAGGAGATCGGGCAGGCTGAGCCAGGTCGAGAGATGGCGGATATCCAGCGGTTCTTCTAGCGCCGAGCCGATACGCAGGCAGGCGATCTCGAGCCCATGTTTGTCGTGATAGAGCGAGGCGAGATTCTCGCCAAACGCCTTGCTGACGCCATAGAAACCGTCGGGGCGCATGACGCTCTCGGCATCGAGCTTCGTCGAGGTTTCGTGGAAGCCGATGACGTGGTTCGAGGAGGCAAAAACGATGCGCTTCACGCCATGGTTCTTGGCTGCTTCGAACACATGGAAAGTGCCCATGTAGTTGGCGGTCAGGATGGTCATGAAGGATTTTTCGATCGAGACGGCGCCCAGATGGATGATCTTGCTGGAGCGCGCGACCAGCCGGTCGATGGCGGTACCGTCGGCGAGGTCGGCGACGACATATTCCTCGCCCTTATTGACCGGGCCGCCGTCCACGATATCTGTCGACAGCAGGCTGCCGTATTTCTCGATCAGGCGCGGCCGCAGCCAGCGACCCAAGTTGCCCGCGGCCCCAGTCAGCAGCACCGGCTTATTTGCGCTCATTCTTGTTTCCCCCTGAAAGGCAATTTGTCAGGCAAGTTATAGCGATCCTGCTGCCTGTCGCCTAGCGATTTTGGGGTTATCCCGCTGATATAGTACGGGAATGCGCGCGAAAACTTGTCAGGTGAGGCGCCCGCCAAACGTCAGGCGCAATCCGAAGAGGATGAAGATGGTTCCAAAGATCCGGTCGAGCCAGCGCTTCATCCGCTGATAACGCCGGCGCACGGCATCGGTCGAAAAAAGCGTCGAGACCAGCAGGTACCAGCTGATGTTGATGGTGAAGCCGGCCGCGATGGTGGCAAGGCGTGGGGCCGTGCCGATTTCGGGCGTGAAGAGCGCGCCGAACAGCCCGAGGAAAAAGGCGATGGCCTTGGGGTTGGTGAGGGCGGTTGCGAGGCCGAGGCGGAAGCCGCCGAAGAGGGTGGTTTCGGCGAGCGCCTGGGCCGCAGCCGTCGATCCGGCACGCCGCCAGGATTGAATGCCGAGCCACAAGAGATAACAGCCGCCGGCGATCCGCACGCCTTCGACCACCAGGGCCGATCCGGTGATAAGGAAAGAGAGGCCAAAGAGCGTCAGGGTCGCGTAGCAGCTGGAGCCTAGGCTGATCCCGACACAGGCCGCGAAAGCCGCGTGGCGCGACCGGGATGCCGCCAATTGCGAGACCAGCATGAAGCTGGGGCCGGGCGAGATCACGGCGGCCACCCAGAGCGACAGGGCCGTCAGAATGGCGGGCAGAGCCAGGCTCCAGGTCGTCATGAAAACCTCAATAGGCGCGAGCGGAAAGCCTCATGCTGAAGCGATCTTTGGCATGAGGAAGTGGGGACGGCGCGGGACTGATCTGCGAAAATACGGCCATGCTGTCTGACATGATGCCGGGACGGTCGTTGTGGTATTTAAGGAAGCATAGATTTTACAATGAATTAGGGGTGCCGCCGTTCGTTCTGCGCACAAAATGGTCAGGTAAGTTGTTTGACAAAAATACCCCATGCGCTAGGATTCTTCCCAAGGCAGCCTTTCGAGCTGCCAGCAAAATTGAGGCTGGGGGAGAGGCTGCTTTGAGCGTTCTGACGCCCGAAATCCGGGCCAAGCTGGCCAATGTCAGCACCGCGACCTTGACGTCGCTGCTGTTCAAGCGCGGTCTCCGCAACACCTTCATGCAGGGCGTGCGCTCGATGACGCCCAAGACCAATCGTTTGCTGGGCACCGCCTATACGCTGCGCCATATTCCGGCGCGCGAGGATCTCGATCGGCTGGAGGTCTTCAAGGATCCCAATTATCCGCAGCGCAAGGCGGTCGAATCGATCCCCGAGGGCCATGTCCTCGTCATGGATTGCCGCGGCGACAAAACCTCGGCCTCGGCCGGCGGGATCCTGATGACGCGCCTCAAGATGCGCGGCGCGGCCGGGATGGTCAGCGACGGCGGCATTCGCGATTCAGGTGATATCGCGCAAATCGAAGGGTTCCCGGTCTATTGCGGCGGGCCCTCGGCACCGACCAACATGACTCGGCACCATGCCGTCGATATCGGCCTGCCGATCGCCTGTGGTGGGGTTGCGGTTTTCCCGGGCGACGTGCTGCTGGGGGATGATGACGGCATCGTGGTGATCCCCGCGCATCTGGTAGCCGAAATCGCCGAGGATGCTGCCGAACAGGAAATCTTCGAGAAGTTCGTGATGGAAGAGGTGTCGGCAGGCGCGACCATCGTCGGGCTTTATCCGCCGACCACCCAGGAAACCGAAGATAAGTATCAGGCTTGGCGGGTCAAGAACGGCCTTTAATGCCGTCCATACTTGACAGCGGCAGGTCCCCTGGTGTCAGTCGCAGGCAAGCTTTAGCAGGGGTTTAAGCGGGCATCGGCATGCTGCCATTAGAACGAGGCGTCAGATCACAGCGGTTAGGGGATCAGCTCTACGAGCGGATCCTCGCCAAGATCGTCAGCGGGGAATATCCCGAAGGGCAGCGTCTGCCCTCGGAGATCAAGCTGTGCGAGGAGTTCGCCGTTTCGCGCCCGGTGGTGCGGGAAGCCTTATCGCGTCTGCAATCCGATGGGCTGATCGTTTCGCGCCAGGGCTCCGGCTCCTATGTCCAGCGCCGGCCCTCCAGCGACCTCATCAATATCGCGCCTGCCGGCGGGATCGCCGAACTGATGCGCTGCTTTGAATATCGCATCGCGCTGGAAGGCGAATCGGCCGCTCTGGCTGCCGTGCGCCGCACGCCCGACGATCTGCGCAAGATCGAGCAGGCGATGGCCGAGCTCGACAAGGTGATCGAAAGCGGCGAGATCGGTGCTTCTGCCGATATGCGTCTGCATATGGCGATTGCGGCGGCTGCCCGGAACCGGATGTTCGAAAGCTCGCTGACCGCCGTCTTTGCGCAGCTCTCCGAAGGCATGCGGCTGGCGCGTTCGCTGTCGCTCAAACGCTCGAAAGCCCGGCTCTATCGGGTGCAGTCCGAACATGCCCTGATCGTCGACGCCATCCGCGCCGAAGATGGCGACCGGGCGCGCGAGGCGATGCGCAATCACATCGAAAATGCCCGGGCGCGGGTCCTCACCGACAGCCTCGAACCTTAGGCGTCGCTCGGCCGGAGGGGGCATCTGCGTCGTTGCCAGAAATGCTCGGTGCTCACGTGCCTTAAGCACGCTCCGCGCCTGCGCTTTCCAGCGCCTAGCGTCTGCCCCCTCCGGCCTTCGCTTTTAAAGCGGCTAAAAGAAGACCCCGTCATCCCGCACTTGATGCGGGGGGGGGGGGGGGATAT
>Ga0209676_1000497_pt1 | contig 63087 bp, 56 predicted proteins | sample AraplaCvi_mLB_r2_FD_184282 | JGI IMG/M metagenome (GOLD analysis project Ga0209676, IMG submission 184282) | Arabidopsis root microbial communities from North Carolina, USA - plate scrape MF_Cvi_mLB_r2 (SPAdes) (version 2) | ecosystem: Host-associated > Plants > Roots > Endosphere | place: USA... | reverse complement strand
ATGCCGGAGCCGTTGTCGCCGACGATGGGCTTGGGCATGAAGGTGGCGGTCTTGCCGTAGGCGTGGGCCACGTTGTGGATCACGTACTTCTGCAGCTGGACCCAGTCGGCGCGCTGCACCAGCGTGCTGAAGCGGGTGCCGATTTCGAGCTGGCCGGCGTTGGCCACTTCATGGTGATGCACTTCGACCGGGATGCCCAGCGATTCGAGCACCAGGCTCATTTCCGAGCGCATGTCCTGGAAGCTGTCGACCGGGGGCACCGGGAAGTAGCCGCCCTTGACTGCGGGACGGTGGCCGCTGTTGCCGTGCTCGAACTCCTTGTCGGTGTTCCACGAGGCTTCTTCGGACTCGATCTTCACGAAGCAGCCCGACATGTCGTTCTTCCAGCGCACGCCGTCGAACACGAAGAATTCGGGTTCCGGTCCGAAGTAGGCGGTGTCGCCCAGGCCGGAAGCCTTCATGTACGCCTCGGCGCGCTTGGCGAGCGAACGCGGGTCGCGCTCGTAGGCCTTGCCGTCGGCCGGGTCGATCACGTCGCAGGTCAGGATCAGCGTCGTTTCTTCGAAGAACGGGTCGATGTTGGCGGTGTTCGGGTCGGGCATGAGCTGCATGTCCGAGGCTTCGATGCCCTTCCAACCGGCGATGGACGAACCGTCGAACGCGTGGCCCGAGGTGAATTTGTCTTCATCGAAGTGCGACACGGGCACGGTCACGTGCTGCTCTTTGCCGCGGGTGTCGGTGAAGCGCAAGTCGACGAACTTGACCTCGTTTTCCTTGACGAGCTTGAGTACATCGGCGACGGTCTTTGCCATCAGTTTCTCCTGAGTTGGATGGTGGTTAGGAATACAGGGACGGGAGGATGCAGTTTCTGTGCCATTGTCACCCCGCCGGATGAGGCCCGGGTGACGGCCCAGGGGCTGCCGGAAAAGGAAATAATCACCAAATTGGTGCAATGCAGATTAACGCACCAATTCGGGGCCAAGCTTCGCATCGAAAGTGTGCAGGCCTTTGATCAGCTGGCCATAGGCGGCATCGAGCTTCGCAGGGTCGCCCTTGACGCCCAGCTCGATGTGGCGCCCGTACTGCGGGTGATCCACGCTGGGGAGGCTGAACACCTTGATGCCGGCGTGGGCCTGCTCGATGGCCTGCATCAGCGGCGTGAGGGTGGCTTCCATCGCACCGAAAACGATCACGGACTTCTCGGCGATGGCGTTGCGGGTGAACAGATCGGCGTAGCGACTGTCGAGCACCGACTCGATCATCGGCCAGGCCATGACCGGAAAGCCCGGCACGAAATGCACGTGCTCGACGCTGAAGCCCGGGATCTTGTTGTACGGGTTGCGGATGATCGACGCGCCCTGCGGAAACACGCCCATGTTCAGGCGGTGGATGTTGTCGGGCCGGTCGGGTTCGTAGGGCACGCCCTGCTCCAGGGCCGTGTCCTGCATGCGCTCGCGGATCAGCGCCTCGGCCTCGGGGTGCAGCGCCAGCGGCACGCGCAGGGCCTGGGCGGCGCACTGGCGGGTGTGGTCGTCGGGCGTGGCGCCGATGCCGCCGGTCGAGAACACGATGTCGCCCGAGGCGAAGGCGCGCATCAGGGCCGCGGTGATCCGCGTAGGCTCGTCGCCCACATACTCGGCCCAGCCCAGCTGCAGGCCGCGCGCGGCCAGCAGCTCGATGACCTTGGCCATGTGCTTGTCGGCCCGCTTGCCGGAAAGGATCTCGTCGCCGACGACGATGAGACCGAATGCGCGTGTCATGGAGAACTCCATTGAGAAAGAGCGGCCTTGTTGGCCTCGGTAGCTTCGGCCGCCTCGATCGCCTGCTGCTGCGCGTCGCCGCTGCCGGCCGCGGGCTGCTGCGCCGCGCGCTGGGCGCGCAGCTGGGTCAGGGCGTCGAGGCAGTAGTGGGCGAACCAGAGCGCAGAAAAGGCGAAGACCAGCGTGTAGATCCAGATGGCGATCGGCACGAGCACGAAGAAGGCGGCGGCGAACAGCAGGCCCGAGGCCCACACGATGCTCGGCGCGGCGCCCAGGTAGCCGCACAGCACGCCGATGCACAGCAGCGGCAACCGGTGGGCGCGCAGCAGCGCGGCGCGTTCCTCGGGGCTGGCGTGCTCGGCCAGCGCATCGAAGCTCATCACCCGGTAGGTGAGCCAGCCCCAGATCAGCGGCGGCAGGATCAGCACCAGCGGCGGAATGAGCCACAGCGGCATCGACACCACCAGCGCGATCAGCGCCAGCACGGTGGCACCGAGCGAGCGCAGCACGCTGCCGAAGAAGGAGGCGCCCTTCTTCTGCTCGAGCGTCGGAAAGCGCCGTTCGGCCACGAGCTTGGTGAGCGCCGGCGCCATGAAGCCGGCCACAATGAGCAGCGACAACACGACGATGAGCGGCGTGACGCCGAACACCACCACCAGCGGCGCCAGCGCGGCCGTGACGTCGCTGGAGAACAGGCGCCCGATCCAGGCCCAGAAGCTGGACAGCAGCGGCCAGGCGTCGAGGGCCTCGCGCGTCCAGGCGACGGCCGCGTCCCAGTAGAAGTAGCCGAGTCCCGCGGCCAGCAGCACCATGAGCGCCAGCGGCAGGAGCGACAGCACGATCACGCGCGGGAGCATGCAATACGCCACCGCGCGCCAGAAGGAGTCGAGGAGCAGGCGCATGAGGTTCGAGGATAGCGCAAGGCCCCGGCCCGCCAGCCGCCGGGCCTGCGGGTGGATCAGGCGCGGCCGAACAGCCGCTTCAGCCCCAGCCACTGCTGCGACCAGAAGCCCTGGCCGTAGTCGCGCGGCCGGCCGTCGGCGCCGGGCTCGACCTGGTCGCGGATACCGGTCGGGTCGTAGCGGTTCTCGAAGTTGGCGGTGCGAAAGAGCATGTCCCACCAGGGCAGCAGCACGCCGAAGTTGTGGCCGCCGAGCGTGCTCCGGCCGTGCGACTCGTGGCCCAGCCCGATGCTGTGGTGCAGCCGATGGAAACGCGGGCTGACCCACAGCCGCTCGCCGATGGCCCCGAAGCTCAGCCGCAGGTTGGCGTGCTGCAGGCTCTCGCTAAGCTGGGTGAAGGCCACGACGGCGATGAACTGGCCCGGCGCCACGCCGATCAGCTGCGCCACGATGACGATGAGCGTGTCGTGGATGACGTCGTCCAGCAGGTGGTTGCGGTCGTCGCTCCACATCGTCATCTGGCGCTGCGAGTGGTGCAGCGAATGCAGGCTCCACCACCAGTTGAACTGGTGCTGGCCGCGGTGGATCCAGTAGCCGACGAAGTCGAGCACCACGAGGTAAATGGCAAAAGCCACCCACGGCACGTCGGTCACGCCGGGCCAGGCCTCGTCCAGGTGGAAGGTGCCCCACCCTGCCATGCGCAGGCTGCCGAGCAGGTCGTCGAACAGCGGCTGCAGCGTGAAGAACAGCGCCAGCCGGAACAGGCCCAGCCGGTGGATCAGCGTGTAGAGCACGTCGGTGCGGATCGCGCGGCGGTCGGTCACGGGCTCGACCGCGCGCCAGCGCTGCAGCGGACCGATCACGGCCAGCAGCACGAGGATCTGGATCACGCCGACCAGCAGCCAGCCGGTGGCGTCGAAGGCGTCCTCGGCCCAGCCGCCCAGGCCGATGGCGTACACCAGCGGCTGCACGGCGGTCTCGAAGAGCCAGCCCTGCATGGCGGAAAAAACGTCGGTCAACCAGTCGATCACGGCGAAAGCTCAGGAATCAAGGATGGGAGGCGATCCAGGCGCGGTAGTCCGGATGCTGGCGCAGCGTGCGAAAGCAGAAGCCCTTGGCCTTCAGGCCGACGATGAGCGGCTCGAGGTTGGCGGGCGCCCACGGGTCCTTGCGCGACCAGATGCCCAGGTGCGCCAGCAGGATGTCGCCGGGGCGGATGCCCGCGAGCGCCTGGGCCAGCAGCTTCTGGTTGCTGAAGGCCTCACTGGGCAGTTCGTCGCCCAGGAAGCCGGCGGGCGACCAACCCACGTGCGCGTAGCCGCAGTCCTTCGCGGCCGCCAGCAGCGCGGGCGAGGTCTTGCCGCCCGGCGCGCGGTACAGCGGCAGCGGCTTCTTGCCGGTGATGGCAGCCAGCCGGTCGGACGACTTGCGGATGTCGGCGCAGTACTGGGCCGCGCTCCAGACCGACTCCTTGCCGGTCTGCGGGCCGGCCGACGGCTTGATGCGAAAGCTCGGCGGCGTGCCCTTGACGTCGCCGCGCCAGTAGGCGTGGTCGTAGGTGTGCGAGCCGAACTCGTGGCCTTCGGCCGCCCTCGCCTTCCACCACGGCGCCCAGTGGTCGTCCAGGCTGTCGCCGTCGGTCTGGGTGCGCTCGGCGGCGGCGAAGAAGGTGACGCGCACGTCCTGGCGCTTGAGCACGTCGGCCACCAGCGGGGCGATGCCCATGTGGCCGGTGTCCAGCGTCAGGTAGACCGGCTTGTCGCAGGCGGCGGCGTCCTGTGCACCGGCCGCCGGCACGGTGGCGCAGGCCAGCGCCGCGACGGCGAAGGCCACCCCGGCGGTGCGCACACCGCGCACGCGCTCAGATGCGCTTGGCATGGTCGAGGGTCCAGACGCCGTGCGGCGAGCGGCCGACGTTGATCTGCCGCACGACCTTCTGGCTCGCGAGATCGACCACCGTGAGCTTCTTGGCCCAGCGCGAGGTCACGTACAGCGTCTTGCCGTCGGCCGACACGTCCATGCAGTCGGGGCCGCCGGGCACGTTGTAGGTGGCGACGACCTTCAGCGTGGTCAGGTCGATGCGGCTGATGGTGTTGGCGACCCGGTTGCTCACGAACACGGTCTTGCCGTCGCCCGCCGAGCGGAAGGCGTGGGCGCCCTTGCCGGTGGGGATCTTGCCGACCAGCTTGGGCTGGGCGCCGGCCACGTCGAACACCTGCACGCCGTCGCTGCCGGTGAGGCCCACGAGCAGCGTCTTGTCGTTGTGGGCGCCGAAGATGTCGGCCGGCATGGCGCCGGTGGCCATGCGCCAGCGCACGGTCTGCGTCGGCAGGTCGACCGCGATCAGCTCGTCGCTGTCCTGCATGGTGACGTAGGCCACCGTGCTGGTGTTGTCGATCCAGATGTGGCTGGGCGTCTTGCCGGTGGCGATGCGCTTGACCAGCTTCAGGTCCTTGCCATCCCAGCGGTACACGTCGACGTGGTTCAGGCGGTTGGCCGCCGTGACGAACCACTTCATGTCGCGCGAGAACTGCAGCTGGTAGGGATCGATGATGCCGTACACCACGCGCTGCACCTCGGCCGTGCGCGGGTCCAGGAAGGTGAGCGAATCGCCCGCCGAATTGGCCACGATGACCGACTTCTCGTCGGGCGTCATGTAGATGTGGTGCGGCTCCTTGCCGGTGGGAATGCGCTGCTTCTCGGTCCAGTCGACCGGGTTGATCACACTCACGCTGGCGTCCAGCGAATTGAGCACAAAAACCGGTGGAGGGGCCGGCGGCGCCGCCGCGGCGGGGAGGGTCACCAGGGCTGTCAGGCACAGGCAGGACAGCAGGAAGGCCGCGATGCGGCCGTTCGGGCGGGCAGGGAGTCGCAAGGGAAGGTTCCGGGAGAGGGTTAACAATCTTAACGATCGAACCCGACGAAAAGCTGACCGCGGGCGCCCCCTCACCCGCTGTTTAGCCCGGCGCCTTGACCTATGTCACGCGGCGCGAGGCACGGGCGCCCGCAGCTGGGCCACCTGCTCGGCCGTGAGCCAGCGCCATTGCCCCGGCGCGAGGTCGTCCGGCAGCGCCAGGCCGCCGATGCGCGAGCGGTGCAGCCCTTCGACCCGGTTGCCGACCGCGGCCAGCATGCGCTTGACCTGGTGGTACTTGCCTTCGGTGAGCGTGAGCCGCAGGTGCAGCGGGCTGTCGGACTCGCAGGCGGCCGCGCGCACGGGCTTGGGATCGTCGTCGAGCACCACGCCGGCCAGCAATTTGGCGATCTGCGCCTCGTCGATCGGGTGCTTGGCCGTCACCTCGTAGACCTTGGGCACGTGGTGCTTGGGCGAACCCATCTTGTGGATGAACTGGCCGTCGTCGGTCAGCAGCAGCAGGCCGGTCGTGTCCTGGTCGAGCCGGCCGATGGCCTGCACGCCCTGCACGGCGCCCTTGTTGGGCCGCAGCCGCAGCGGCGACGGCAGCAGCGTGTAGATGCTCGGGTAGGTCGAGGGCTTCTGCGAGCACTCGGTGCCGGCCGGCTTGTGCAGCATCAGGTAGGCCTTCTCGTGGCAGGCCCACTCGGTGCCCTGCACGGTGAACAGCAGGCCTTCGGGGTCGAGGTCGGCGAAGGGGTCGGTCACGGCCGCGCCGGCAATGCTCACGTGGCCTTGCTGGACCAGGCCCGCGCACACGCGGCGGGTGCCGAAGCCCTGGGTATAGAGGATGTCTTGCAGGTGCATGAAAAATGAAAAAAGCGGCCGTGCCGACAGGGGCACGACCGCCTTCAAGTGTGCCGCAGGTTCAGTAGCCTGCTGCCAGGCCCGTGTTGCGGCGGGGGTCGTTGGCGCCGTAGAAGCGATTCGCGCCCACCGGCTTGCCGCCCAGCGAGGGCGCGCCGACGATGATCGCCGCCAGGTGGTTGGCCGGCTGCGGCACGCCCAGGTTGTGGCCCATGTCGGTCAGGATCTTGCGGGTGTCGGGGCTGATCGCGAAGGTCTCGACGTTGGTCACGTCGGGCAGCCATTGCTGGTGGAAGCGCGGCGCATCCACGGCTTCCTGCACGTTCATGCCGTAGTCGACCACGTTCAGGATGGTGTGCAGCACGGCCGTGATGATGCGGCTGCCGCCGGGCGTGCCGACCACGAACACGGGCTTGCCGTCCTTGGACACGATGGTCGGGCTCATCGAGCTCAGCGGACGCTTGCCGGGGGCGATGGCGTTGGCCTCGCCCTGCACCAGGCCGTACATGTTGGGCACGCCGATCTTGGAGGTGAAGTCATCCATCTCGTTGTTCAGCAGCACGCCGGTCTTGTCGGCCGTGACCTTGGCGCCGAACCAGTCGTTCAGCGTATAGGTGACCGAGACCGCGTTGCCCCACTTGTCGGTGATCGAATAGTGGGTGGTGTTGCTGCCTTCATGCGGCGCGACGCCGGGCTTGATGTCCTTGGAGACGCCGGCCTTCTTGGGGTCGATGGCGGCGCGGATCTTGGCGGCGTAGCCCTTGTCGAGCAGGCGGTCGAGCGGGTTCTTCACGAAGTCGGGGTCGCCCAGGTAGCTGTTGCGGTCCACGTAGGCGTGGCGCATGGCTTCGATCTGGTAGTGCACCGACTCCGCCGAGCGAAAGCCCAGGTCCTTGAGCGGATAGCCCTCCAGGATGTTGAGCATCTCGCAGATGATCACGCCGCCCGAGCTCGGCGGCGGCGCCGACACCACGCGGTAGCCGCGGTAGTCGCACTCGACCGGCGCGAGTTCGCGCGTCTTGTACTGGTCCAGGTCGGCCTGCGTGATGATGCCCTTGCCGGCCTGGCTCGACGCCACGATCGCCTTGCCGACCCAGCCCTTGTAGAAGCCGTCTGTGCCCTTGGCGCTGATTTCCCGCAGCGTCTTGGCCAGGTCTTTCTGCACCAGCTTCTGGCCGACCGCGAAGGGCTCGCCCTTGTTCAGGAAGATCGCGCCGGAGACCGGGTCTTTCTTGAAGTCGTTGGTGGCGGTGAGCAGCATGTCGATGTCGCCCTGCTCCAGCGCGAAGCCCTTGTCGGCCAGCTGGACCGAGGGGGCGATCAGGTCGGCGCGCTTCATCGTGCCGTACTTCTCGCGCGCGTATTCCATGCCCGACACCGAGCCCGGCACGCCCACGGCGAGGTGGCCGTGGGTGCTCAGGCCCTTGACGACGTTGCCGTCCTTGTCGAGGTACATGTTGGCCGTGGCGGCCAGCGGTGCCTTCTCGCGGAAGTCGAGGAAGGTCTTGCGGCCGTCGGCCAGCTGCACGGTCATGAAGCCGCCGCCGCCCAGGTTGCCCGCCGCCGGGTACACCACCGCCAGCGCATAGCCCACGGCCACGGCCGCATCGACCGCGTTGCCGCCGCGCTTGAGCACGTCGACGCCGACCTTGCTGGCCAGGTGCTGCGCGCTCACGACCATGCCGTGTTCGGCCGCCACCGGCGCCTGCGACGCGGCCTGCGCGCCGCCGGCCGCCGCCAGGGCGAGCGCGGCCGCGACGGCGGCGCGCAGGGTGGGGGTCCACTTGAAATGCTGCATGGAAAAGTCTCCTCTGTGCGTTGGATGAAGAATGAGGGAGGGGTGAATGGAGTGGGCCTTCAGGCCGTGAGCAGCGCCTTGCGCCGCAGACTCTGCAGCGCCTGCGCCACCTGCTCCTGCGCGAAGGCGTGCAGCGCCGACGGGTCGGTCAGCGGCTGCTCGTCCTTGAGGAAGCGCAGGCGTTCGGCGCGCACCTCGTCGAGCAGGAAGGCGGCCAGCGCCTCGTGCGTGTGCGCCCCGTCGAGCAGCGGCAGCAGGCTGCGTTCGAGCACCGTGAGAGACACCGGCTCGTGCCACTGGTTGCAGAGCACGGCCGTCGCTTGCGACGCGGGCATGCCGGCCAGCGCGCGGCGCACCGGCGCCAGCACCTGCGGCAGCGCCGACACCGAAGCAGCCGCCGACACCGGCGTGCGGCGGATGCGCAGCGCGCCGAGGATCAAGAGCTCCTCGAGCATGGCCAGCACGATGGGTTCGACAGCCGCGCGCGGCTCGCCGGTGAGCGTCACCACGGCGGCCAGCAAGGCTTCGGTCGACATCGAACACGGATAGCTCGCGTCGAGCGCCTGCGCCACCGCCTTGTGCGCCGGCAGCCGCAACGTGACCTTCAGGTCGCGCAGCGCGGTGCAGGGCTGCTCGCGGGCGTCGATGATGAGCGCATCACCACCATCGACGCGGAAGACGCCGGCGAACTCCAGCGCGCGCAGGCGGGGAACTTCGAGGCGGTAGCGGATGTTGGCCGCATTGCCCTGCTTCACCAGCAGCGTCTGGCGGAAGGTGCGGTTGACGAGGAAGTCGAGGTACTGCTCCATCATCACCTGGCTGCCGCCGCACTCGCGCAGCAGCGGGTCGCGCACCTTCTCGCCGTAGTTCTGCACGAACATGGTCGAGGGCTCGGCGTCGCACAGGTAGGCCAGCCCGCGTGCCTCGGCGCGCGCGACGAACTCCTTGAAGTAGCAGGGCTCGTTGCAGGGCTCGAGGAACTCGTGCAGTAGGTAGTAGTTGCCGGAGTTGCGCACGATCGGCATCGTCTCTTCGAGCGTCTTGCGCAGCACGCTGTCGGGCCGGGCCGACTGTTCGAGGAACTCGAGCATGCCGCGCGCGTACGACAGCTTTTCTTCGGGCGTGTCGCGCGGGCCGCCGCGCAGGATCATCGCGTCGCGCACGATCTCGCGCGCCTTCCAGCCCGGGTACACGTTGTAGCTCACGTACACCACGCCGCCCGGCGCCAGGTTCTCGGCGCACACGCGCAGGATGGCGTCCTGCACCGGCCCCGGCACCCAGCTGTACACGCCGTGGCAGACGATGTAGTCGAACAGGCCGAACGAGGCGTCGATGTCGGCGATGTTGAAGGCCTTGAGCTCGATGTTCGACAGCCCCGCCTGGTCGAGCGCCGCAGCGCCCTGGGCCACCTGCACGCGCGACAGGTCCACGCCCACCGCGCGCGCCTGCGGATGGCGCACCGCGAACGGAATCAGGTTGCCGCCAGCGGCGCAGCCCAGCTCGAGCACGCGCGCCTTGTGCGGCGGCGGCGCCTCGAGCCCGAACAGGAAGGCCAGGGCTTCCAGGTGCTCCACGGCGGACTGGGGAAACGGGTGCGAGTCGTAGGGCACCGCATCGTAATAACTGGTGAGCGTGGAAGTCAGAGAGTCCGGCACGAACGTCCTTTGGGGATCGGAAGGGGCTGCAGCAGTGCTCGCAGACTATAGCCCCGTGCCCTCGCAAAAAGAAGCCGGCGCGGGCCGACCCGCCCTGCCCTGGCCGCAGGCTCATGCGCTTGCACGACCTCTTTAGAATGGCCCGATGAACTGGCGCATCACACTGTTTCCCCTGGCTTTGGTCATTGCCGGCTGCTCGACGCCGCCCAACCAGATCGTTCCCTTCCGCGACGGTGTGCTGCGTGCCATGACCTACACCCAGGCTTCGGACTACTGCAGCGCCAAGAGCCAGGAGCCGAAGTGGCTCGGCAAGGCGCCGGCCGAATCCGGCGTGCTGTTCCAGTGCCAGTGAGCCACTGCACCACCCGCCGCATCACGCAGGGCTGACGCCCGGCCGCACCGCTCAGGCGTCGATGTCGATGAGCGCCAACCCGCTCTCGCGGTCGCAGGTCTTGCGCAGGTAGCCCGGCAACTCGACCATTTCATGGCGAGGCGTGTTCTTCCGTTCAAGGCGTCATCGCGGGGAGTTCTGCCTGCAGTCCTCGGCGGTGCCCCGGCAGTCGTCCTGGCGCGAGGGCGCGCCGGGGTCGTCCACGCGGGGCTTGTCCTCGCCGGCCGGCTTGGCGTCCACTGGCGGCTTTTTCACCATGCCGGGGTCGCGGTCGGGCGGCGCGGGCTTCACCAGCCGCGGATGGCCATGGGGCGGCGGCTTCACGAGGAGCTCGGGGTCGGGGCCAGGTTGCGCTTGCGGCTTGACCGGCGGTGGCGGCGGCTTGTCGGCCGACTGCGCGGCAGCCGGCCCGGCAACGAGCGCCGCGACGCCCAGGACCCCGACAGCGAGGCTTCCGGCAAACATCGATTTCGTTGGATTGCGCATGGCGTTCACCCATGGCCCGAAGGTTTCACCGGGGCGCTCCCGGCGGTGTAGGCCTCTTTCGCCAATGGCCGCAAGTCGGCGTCGCGGTGCCTGCGACGTTGGCGCAGCCGCCGGGCGATGGCCGCAGGGATGGAGCGCGCTCAGCCCGCCAGGCTGACACGCACCACGCACGCCGGCGGCACCAGAATCTCGTCGCAGTTCGGCCCGGCCCCGCCGCGGTCGATCACCACGAAGCTGGCCGGCTGCTGCGTGACCACCAGCGGGTGGTGCCAGACGCCGCGCGCATAGTTCACGCCCTGCCGCCCGTCGGTGACGAAGGCGCGGATGTCTTCCACGCGCACCGTGTCGCCCGCCGGTGCCACCACCACGAGAAAGCGGCTGCCGTCCATCGGCACGAAGGCCTGGCTGCCCAGCGGGTGGCGCTCCAGCATGCCCACCTGCAGCGGCATCGCGTAGGGCTGCGTCTCGAAGATGTTCACCAGCACGCGGCTGTCGCCGGGGCCCGGGTCCACGCGCGCCAGGTCGTGGAAGCGCGTGGTCATGCCCGCGTTGATCGGCATCGCCGGGGCGTGCGCGCTCTCGATGACGTCGCCGAACGCGGCGAACGCCTCGCGCGTCAGCGGCTGCGCAACGAGCGCAAGCGTCGCGGGCGTGCCCGGCGCCGGGGGCAGGAAAGTGGGGCTGGCAATCGTCAACAGAAACTCCTCGGCTTTTGGTCCAACTGGTATTACCAGTATCCTTGCGATACATCCACTCAGTCAATCTCCCGGCGTCAGGGAAATCGCTAGTGTCCAATGGCGCATGAGGCCTTAAGGTCTCGGTCGCGTTAAATCATACCGGTAATACCAGTTAATCCACCCCATCGACGCCTTCGAGGACCGCCATGTCAACCACCACCCTTCATGCGCCGCTGCAGCCGGCCACCACCTCTGCTGCAGCGGAGAACGCGCTCTACAAGAAAGTGGCATGGCGACTCATGCCGTTCCTGATGCTCTGCTACGTGGCCGCCTACCTGGACCGCGTCAACGTCGGCTTCGCCAAGCTGAACATGCTCAGCGACCTGCAGTTCAGCGAAGCGATGTACGGGCTGGGCGCGGGGCTGTTCTTCATCGGCTACTTCTTCTTCGAGGTGCCGAGCAACCTGCTGATGCACCGCATCGGCGCCAAGGCCACCATCTCGCGCATCATGATCACGTGGAGCCTGATCTCGGCCGCGATGATGTTCGTGACCACGCCCACGCAGTTCTACGTGCTGCGCTTCCTGCTCGGGGCGGCCGAGGCCGGCTTCTACCCGGGAATGATCCTGTACCTCACCTACTGGTTTCCCTCGCATCGGCGCGCCAAGATGGTGGCGGTGTTCATGTGCGCGATTCCGGTGTCGGGCGTGCTGGGCGGGCCGCTGTCGGGGCTGATCATGGACGCCATGCACGGCATGGGCGGGCTGCGCGGCTGGCAGTGGCTGTTCCTCATCGAGGCGCTGCCTTCGCTGGTGATCGGCCTGCTGGTCATCGTGTACCTCGACAACAGCATCCAGGCCGCACGCTGGCTCACCGCCGAAGAAAAGGCCGTGCTCGCACGCAACATCGCCGCCGAGAACGCCACCAAGGGCGGCACCAGCCACATGACGCTGCGCGCGCTGTTTGCCGACCGCCGCATCGTGAAGATGGCGCTGATCTGCTTTTGCACGGTGATGGGCCAGTACGGCCTGACCTTCTGGCTGCCCACGCTGGTGCGCCAGTCGGGCGTGTCGGGCGCGTTCAACATCGGGCTGCTCACGGCGATTCCGTTTGCCGTGGCCATCGTCTCGATGCTGCTGGTGAGCCGCAGCTCCGACCGCATGCGCGAGCGCCGCTGGCACCTGATCGTGCCCTTCTGCTGCGGCGCGCTGGGCCTCACGCTGAGCGCGATCTTCAGCAACAACGTGTACCTCTCGCTGGCCGCATTGGCCCTGGCCGCGGGCGGCAGCCTGGCGACGTCGCCGCTGTTCTGGAGCCTGCCGACGGCCATCCTGTCGAGCGCGGGCGCGGCGGCGGGCATTGCGCTCATCAACTCCTTCGCCAACCTGGCCGGCTTCGTGAGCCCCTACATGATCGGCCTGATCAAGGACGCCACGAAGAGCACCGACATCGCGTTGTTCGTGCTGGCCGGCGTGCTGCTGTTCGGCGCCTTCCTCACCTGGACGGTGCCGGCCAAGCTGGTCAACAAGTAGGGAAGGCCCGGGGTGCGGCCACAGTAAGATTTCCAGCTCCCGCCACTGCCGCACTTCGCACCGAAAACCGCCCATGCTCGCCTCCCCCGCCGTCGCCGCCACCGCCGCCCGCCTGATCCAGCAGCGGATCGCGGACGGCACCTACGCGGCTGGCGGACTGCTGCCTTCGCAGCGCGATCTGGCCGAGCAGCTCGGCATCAGCCGCACCTCGCTGCGCGAGGCGCTGTCGACGCTGCAGGGCACGGGCCTGGTCATTCCGCGCCCCGGCAAGGGCATGTACGTGGCCGAAGACGGCGGACAACAGGCGCCGGCGGCCTCCCCGGCCTGGAAGTTCGCCACCTCGCATTCGCTGCAGGACGTCTATCAACTGCGCTTCGCGGTCGAGAACTTCACAGCGCGGCTGGCCTGCCTGGTCATCGAAGCGGACGACCTGGCGGCGCTGCGCGCCAATGCGCAAGCCATGCGCGCATGCATCGACGCCGGCGACTTCACGCAGGCCACGCAGCTCGACTTCGACTTCCACATGCAGATCATCGGCATCGCGGGCAACCAGGCCATCGCCGAGATCCTGCGCAACAGCGCCGAGGTGATGCAGGAGAGCCAGCGCCTGCCCTTCTACAAGCGCGGCGCGCGCCATGCCACCTACGACGAGCACATGGCGATCATCGAAGCGCTCGCGCAAGGCAACCCTGCGCTGGCGCAGCAGGCGATGACGCAGCACATCGTGCAGGCCGCGCAGCGCGCGGGCGTGCACTTTCCGACGGGGCTCGAGGCAGGTTCGGCGGCCTGACGCTTCAGGTCCACGTGTCGACGACGATGCGCAGCACCTCGACGCGCTCGGGCAGCTCGATCAGGAACTCCGCATCGCGCGGCAGGTGGTGCACCCCATTCGGGTCGCCGCCGGTGAACGCGCTCATCGCGGCCACGTCGGGCCAGTAGGAGGTCGTGACGAACTCGGTGTCGGTCGCGCGGTCTTCGCGGAACAGTTGCACCGCGAGCGCCGTCTTGCGCAGCGGCGGAATGCCTTCCGCCAGCAGGTAGCGTTCGTAGGCATCGGCGCGATCGGGCGTGACGCGGCCGCGCCAGATGCGCGCGATGGTGGCGACGCTCATACCGGCACGCCTTCGATCGTCCGGGTGGATGCAGACGCCGGCACCGGCAAGTGCCGCCCCAGGAAATCGCGCAGCGGCGGCAGCACCTCCGCCAGGTGCGTCTCGAGCAGCCAGTGGCCCCCGTCGTCGAACGCGTGGAACTGGGCGTCGGGCAGGTCGCGCAGGTAGGCACGGCCGGCCTCGATCGGCATGTAGCCGTCCTGCGGCCCCCACAGGATCAGCGTGGGCGGGCGGTACGTGCGCAGGTAGTCCTGGTAGCGCGGGAACCACCGCAGGTTGTCCTTCAGCCCCTTCATGAGACCGAGCGCAATGCCGCGCCGCGCGGGCGTGTCCATCAACGGCCAGTGAAGGCGCCAGAGATCGGGCGCGAGCCGCGGGGCCACGCGCGACGACACCTCGCCGATGAACTCGTCGCGAAAGCCTTCTTCGCTCACGGCGCGCTCCAGCACCGCGAGATGGGCCTCGCTCGGGTCGTTCCAGTACGCCCGGATCGCCGCGTACTTCGGCCCCAGCGTGTCTTCGTAGATGTCGCCGTTCTGGACGATCAGCGCCGTCACCCGCCCGGCCCGCCGCATCGCATGGCGCAGGCCGATCTGCGAACCGTAGTCGTGCAGGTACAGCGCGTAGCGGCGCAGCGCGAGCGCGGCGGTGAAGCGGTCGAGGAAGTGCGCGTAGCCATCGAAATCGAACACGAAGTTCTCCTCGGGCGTGCCGCTGTAGCCGAAGCCCGGGAAATCGGGCGCCACCACGCGCCAGCGGTCCGCCAGCGCCGGCATCAGCGCGCGGTACTGGAACGAAGAACACGGATAGCCGTGCAGCAACAACAGCACCGGGGCACCCACCGGACCGGCCGCGCGATAGAAGACCTCGACGCCATCGATCTGCACCGTGCGGTGCGTGACGGCGGTCGTGCCGGCCGCGTCGTTCTTGCGGGGGTTCGCATTGGCCATCTCGGCTCCTTGAGACATGCAAAGAAACAGAGGTGTCTTTGTCGCCTCCGGCGCGGGGCCCGCATGTGGGAAAGGGCCGACCCTGGGTGTCGTCCAGGCCGCGCGCGTCCTGCGGCGGGCACGCTGCAGGGCGACATAGGCAACCTGGCCATCCCGTCGGCCGATCGGCCTTGGCAGCACCGGCCGGACGGTCGCCCCGCGCCTGAACATGAAACTTTGGCTCACTGGCCGTCAAACCGCAGTCCAAAGCTTTCACTGCAGCGCGGTGCGCAGGACAATGGGGCGTTGATGGTGGTCGGGGCGCCGCCTCCGATCCTGTCGGCATCGCACTTTCAGGACTACACACGTCGCGTCATGGAACAACGGCTGGAATGGGCCCTCGCGGCCTGCTCACGCATCCTTCGACCCGTGGTGAAGCTCGCCCTCGCGATGGGGGTCAAGCACCCCCACCTGGAGGAGTTGCTGCGCGACCTGCTGATCGAGGAGGCGCAGCACTCCTGGCGCAGCCAGGGCGTTCCCAAACCCAACCTGAGCCAGTTGTCCGTCACCACCGGCCTGAACCGCAAGGCCGTGACCGCCAAGGTCCGCTCCACCGTCGACCCCCTGCCCCACACCGAACTGTCGGCCGCGGCCAAGACGTTCACGCTGTGGCTGCAGATGCTGACCGAAGACGCTTCGTTCCGGCGCCTGCCCGTCACCTCGGGCCACACGGCGCCCTCGTTCGAAGCGGTCGCCCGCCTGAGCAGCCGCGGCAACGTGCACCACCGCACCATCCTCGACGAGCTGATCCGGCTGAACATGGTGACTGAAAACGAGGGCATGGCCGAACTCACCGCCGACGGTTTCGTGCCCGTGCAGGACCTGCAATCGATGCTGGCCTTCCTGGGCGACAACGGCCGGGACCACCTGCTGGCGGCCGTCGCCAACACGCTGGGCGAACAGCCCCGCATGCTCGAACGCGCGGTGTACGCGCGCGGGCTGTCGCTGAACGATTGCGAACAGATCCACCGCCTGGTGCGCGACCGCTGGTCCGCCCTGCACCACGAGCTCGCGCAGGAAATGGCACAGGCGGCCAGCCGCGCGCCGGCCCGCGCCGAAGGACGAATCCGTGTCGGCATCTACACGTACTACGAGGACGAGGGCACGCCGCCCCCGCCCGCGTCCTCTGAAAGCGAGCGCCCCTCATGAGCACGATCCAAACACCCCGCCGCCTCCTGCTGGGCCTGTTCTGCGCCGGCCTCATGGCCCTGTTGATGTCCTGCGGAGGCGGCGGTGGTGCCTCGACCGGGAACCTGGGCCTGGGCACCGGCACCGCGATCGGCGGTGACAGCCCCGGCGGCGCGGGCACGGGCTCCGGCGGGGATGGGACCGGGTCCGGCTCTGGCGGCTCTGGGGGCTCCGGCGACACCGCCAGCAACGGCAACACCGACGGCTCCGGTGTCGGCTCGGGCGGCACCGGCGTGACCGCAGACGCCGCCGGCATCGGTGCCGCGGACGGCCTGGGCAGCATCATCCTGAACGGCCTGCGCTACACCACGGACACGGCCACCATCACCGTCGAGGACGCCACCGAACTCCAGATCGGCATGAGTGCGCGGGTCGCCGGCAAGGTCGACCCCGACTTCACCCGCGGCATCGCGACGCACGTCGTGTCGGCGGCCGAACTGCGCGGTGCCGTCTCGCGCATCGACGTGGGCGCCGGCAGCTTCGTCGTCATGGGCATCAACGTGACCATCGATGCGGCCACGGTCTGGGCCGACGCGAACGGGCTTGCCAATGTGGCCGACGGCAGCCTCGTCCAGGTGTGGGGCCTGCCCGGCGCGCCGGGCACGCTGCGCGCCACCCGCGTGCTGACCGCACCCACGCTGACCGCCCCGCTGGTCACGGGCGCCATCCAGGGCCTCAACACGACGAGCCAGACCTTCATGCTCGGCCAGCTGACGGTCAGCTATGGCGGCGCCAGCTTCGCGGGCATCGACGCCTCGTCGCTGGCCAACGGTGTCATCGTGCGCGCCCGCGGCACGGTCGCGCCGACCGGCAACGCGTTCACGGCGACCCAGGTGCAGGGCTGGTACGCGATACCGACGAGCAACGGCATCGCACTGCAACTGGCGGGGGACATCACCGACTTCGTCTCGCGCGGCGCCTTCAAGGTGCTGGGCACGCCAGTGGACGCCACCAATGCGCAGATCACGGGCGGCCCCGTCGGTTCGCTCGGCAACGGCGTGAAGGTCGAGGTCGACGGCTTCATGTCCGGCGGGGTGCTGGTCGTCAAGAAGCTGCGCATCCGCCATGTGCCCGGCACGGGCGGGCCGGCCTCGTTCACGCTCATCGGCGCCATCGGCGGCTACCAGTCCCCTGCGAGTTTCAGGGTGCAGGGCCAGCCGGTGGACGCCAGCGGACCGGGTACCACTTTCGAGAACGGTACCGCCGCGAACCTGGCCAACGGCCAGCGCGTGACCGTCGTGGGAGACCGGGTGGTCGACGGCGTTCTCATCGCTCAGCGGGTGACATTCAACCCCTGACCTGAAGCGGCGGCGCAGCGCCCCGCCGCCCGGTCGCATCGCCCGCCCCTTCTGGCGGCAGGCGACGCCGGGCTTTCTCACGCATCCAACTCGATATCGCCGCATCGCGGCGGGCCTGCGCGCACGCGGGCCAGATAGCACCTTCGGCCATCTATCTCCAAACCCATGGCGAAAGTACTAAAAAGGGACTAAAGTGAAAAAATCACATTTATTACATTGGTGGCTTCCGTGTCTGTTCCCGCGAGTTCAGTGCGACCGTTGCTCCCCGTTGGCATCGCAGGCCCACGCCTGACGGATGCCTCCCTGTGCGGGGCTGCGCATCGGGTGCCTGTTCGCCGTCGGGCCAGCCGGCACCGCTGACATTGCGAGGAGCACCGCATGCCGCTCGTCCTTCTTCTTCGACTCATGAACAAGCGTTTTCCGGTCATGCTCACGGCGGACGCGGACATCCGGCATGCATCGGTGCTGGTCGCCACCGGACTCATCGAAGCCGAGTTCCATGTCGACAACTTCGGCTACCAGCGGTACGAAAGCGCCCAGGTCTTTGCCATCACGGACGAGGGGCACGCGGAGATCGCCACGCTCTGCGGCAACGGCGCCGCGGTGCATGAAGAACGCCCCCAATGGAGCGTCATGCCGCTCGATTACCTGCGCAGGATCGGCAACTCGACCTTTCCCCTGCACACCGAGGACCCGTCGGAGATCAACTCCGTGGCGGTTCTTGAAGCCGCCGGCATGGTGGAGGCCACCCTCCCCCCGATCTGCCGCGCCCGGCAGAAGCTGCGCCAGGCCACCGTCTTGCGGGTAACACCCCTGGGACGGACGGCGCTGGTGCCACGGCGGGGCTGAATCCGGGTTCGGGTCGAACGCCCGGCGTGCTAGTCCTGGCGCGCCGGGATCGGTGCGTCCGGCGCGCACGAACACCGCCCCTCGCGTCCCCCTTGCCCCACACCTCCATGAATCGGGTACCCGTTTGCCCTGCGGCGGCCCCCGGCCGAGGGAAAACGCCTCGTACAGCGATGAAAAAAGCCTGCCCACGACACAATTGAAACCAAGCGCAACAGACGTCACAGATCGCCCACAAGGTCCCTTTCGAGTACCAAAGAAGTAATGTGAAACCTTCACATACACCACGTCATTTGCAAGAAGAAATGAACGCCAGGCTGTTACCACCGAACGTCGGCCCCTGCCGTGCATGAAACAGTTCATGCGAAGGATGTCTTGCCATGCGCGCTCCCGTCTCCGCCCCGAGCCTCGACAGCAGCCTGTCGACGGACGCGCTCATGGCCGCCCGCATGCGGCTGGTGCTGTCGATCTCGGCGGTGCTGGCCATGGCGGTCGATGCGGGGCCCGCGCGACAACCGGTGGCCAGCGCGGTCTGGCTGGCCTTTTGCGGATACCTCCTGCACAGCGTGCTGGTGCATGCCTGCACGCAGGGCGGCTGGCGCCATGTCCAGGGCAAGGCGGTCCACTGGTCTGACGTGATGTGGTTCACGCTGATCGTCTTCGTGACGGGCGGCGTGCACAGCCTCTTCTTCCTGTTCTATTTCTTCGCCATCCTGACCTCCTCGTTCCGCTGGGGCTTCGAGGAAGGCGCCCGCGTGACGGTCGTCTCGGTCGCGTCGTTCGCCGCCTGCGGACTCGGCACGAGCACGGGCGACGACGCGCCGCAGCTGCTGATGCGCACCACCTTCCTGCTGGCGCTGGGGCACATGATCGTGCACTGGGGCGGCTCCAAGCTCACCCTGCAGCGGCGCCTGGCCCTCTTGGGCGACATCAGCCAGCTGTCGAACCCGCGCTTCGGCGCGGGCCGCACCATCGCCCGCACGATGGAAAAGACGCTGGCCTTCTTCAAGGCCAGCCACTGCATCCTCATGACGCGGGACACCGCCACCGGCAACTGGACCCTGCGCACGCTGCGCAAGGACGACACCTGCGAGCACGTCGGTGTCGAGACGCTCGGGGGCATCGCCGAGTCGCCGCTGATGGCGCTGGAGCATCCGCACACCGTGCTGAGCAACCGCCTGCCCTGGCCCCTGAACCTCTTCTTTGCGCGCAGCCACATGCACGGCCCCGGTGCGATCGGCTGGCGCCCCGAGGGCCGCGACGGCGCCAAGCGCAGTGCCGCGGTGGCCGCCATGCTCGAGGCCCGCGCGTTCATCAGCGCCGCGCTGCCGCTGCGCCTGGGCGAGGGGCGCGTGTTCATCTCCTCGCGCAACGGCCACTTCAGCAAGTCCGATGCGCTGTTCCTCGCGCACCTCATGGAACAGATCTTCCCGGTCATCGAGACCATCGAGGTGCTCGACCGCATGGCCTCCGAAGCGGCCGCGACCGAGCGCCTGAAGATCTCGCTGGACCTGCACGACACCGCCGTGCAGCCCTACATCGGGCTGCGCATGGGCCTGTGCGCCCTGCGCAAGAAGGCCGCCGCGGACAACCCGCTGCTCGAGGACCTGGACAAGCTCGCCGAGGTGGCGAGCGGCGTGATCGCCGACCTGCGGCGCTTCGCGGGCGCGGTCAAGGACGGCCCGGAAAGCTCGTGCGCCCTCGTGCTGCACCAGCTGTACAGCCAGGCCGCCCGCATCCAGGGCCTCTACGGCATCGAGATCTCGGTGAACGTCGACGGCCACGTGCGCCTGGACGACCGGATGACCGCGGAGGTCCTGCAGATGGTGGGCGAAGGCCTGAACAACATCTGCAAGCACACGCAGGCCCGCCGCGGCAGCGTGCGCATCGGCTGCCGCAATGGCTGCCTGCACCTGCGCATCGAGAACGAAGGCGGCGAAGAGAACTTCGCGCCCTTCCGGCCACGCTCCCTCAGCGACCGCGCGGCGGCGCTCGGAGGCCGCGCGCAGGTCAGCCGGTGCCGCGGCGGCGGCACCGAGGTGCTGATCGAAATCCCCATCTGAGCCCCAAAAGCACGACGACAGTCCGAGGAGCCCCTCATGCAAACCGAAGCCCATCCCATCGGCGTCCTGCTGGTGGACGATCACCAGACCATGCTGTGGGGCCTGTCCCGGCTGATCGACGGCGAACAGCCGCGCATGAAGGTCGTCGCCACCGCCAGCTGCTGCGAAGAGGCCGTGGCGCGCACGCAGAGCCTGGCCCCCGACGTCATCGTGCTCGACCTCGACCTGGACGGCCATTGCGCCCTGGACATCCTGCCGCAGCTGCTGTCCAACGAGGTCTCGCGCGTGGTCGTGCTGACCGGCGAACGCGAGCAGCGCACGCTGGACCTGGCGGTGCTGCGCGGCGCGCGCGGCGTGATGCGCAAGGACGCCTCGGCCGAGCAGGTGCTCGATGCGATCGAACGCGTGCACCACGGCGAGCTCTGCCTCGACGCCCCGACCATGGGCCGCGTGCTCTCGGAACTCACCTCGGTGAAAAAGCCGCCGAAAGCCGACCCCGAGTCGGTCAAGCAGGCCAGCCTGACCCAGAAAGAGCGCGACATCGTCCGCACCGTGGTGCGCGGCAGCGGCGCCTCCAACAAGACCCTGGCCGAGCAGACCTTCGTCACCGAGCACACGCTGCGCAACCACCTCACCTCGATCTACCAGAAGCTCGGCGTGGCGAACCGGCTCGAGCTGTACATCTACGCCGTCAAGCACCACCTCGACGCCATGGCGCACTGACACGCGCCCAGGCCGCGCCAGCCCCGTGCTCCGGGGCGCTCGCGGCGGCCCGCGCGATGGCGGCCATTTCCCTGTTTTTCCGATCTCCATTTGCAGCGATCACTTGGCGTGCGGGGCGCATCGGGCGGGCAGAAGATAAAAATCGGCACCCGATCTTTTCGTCATTTCGCAAAAATTGAATATCTCCAAAATTGAAATATCACGATCAATCAAACTAGAAAACACCACGAATTCAGACAGACCAAAAATCGATTTGCTCAGCCAAAAACGGGATGCGCCATGGGTAACTCCACCCAGGCGGCACCCCGCCTTCAAAGACAGAAAGACTGGGTATATCGAACGTCACGATTCAGGTAGTTCCAGTTTGAAACATCGATGTCTTTCCAAAAACAGAGGCCAAAGACCCGCGCGGCCGCCTCGTCAATTTCCTACGATTGCACCAGCCCCGATTCGAATTGAATTTCAATTCAGATTCACAAGGAAAACCGCTCCCATGGCATGGGTCGCCAGCTTCTTTTGATCGATGTATGAAACCCCCGATCGCTTCGCCGCCGATGGGGCTGGCTGCCCCGGAGCCCTCACTGGACGACCGTTTCCTCGCCCGGCGCGCGCTCGCGCCCGCTGCGACCACCATCCGCCGCGCACACCCACCGGGGCACGCCCATGCTTGACCCCCGCCTCATCAGTTCCGGCGAAAAGGCCTCGGTCGGTGTCTGCGCGCCCGCCGCAAGGCTGTGGCCCGACTTCCTCATCGGCCAGGAAAAATCGCCGGTGCGCGTGCTGCTCGTCGACGACGACGAGTACATGCGCCGGGTGATCGCGCAGGAGCTGCTGTCGGACCTGCGCATCCAGCTCGAAGGCCAGGCCGACAGCGTCCGCGAGGGACGCCGGCTGCTGGCCACGCACACCTTCGACGTGCTGATGGTCGAGCTGCAGTTGGGCGACGAGATGGGCTTCGAGCTGATCGCCGAGGCACGCCGCCTGCACCGCAACAGCGAGGTCATCGTGATCTCTTCGCTCGAGGACGACGCCCACGTGCTGCGCGCCTTCGAGCTCGGCGCCATGGGGTACCTGCTGAAGAACGCCTGGCTGCAGAGCTTCGCCGATGCGGTGCTGCACGTGGTGAACGGCGGCGCCGCGATCACGCCACGGCTCACGCGGCGCCTGCTGCACCGCTTGAACTACCACCCGCGCGAGTCGTTCGGCGACGACGCGTCGCCGTCACCGCCGCCCCGGCCGCCGTCGCGCGACACGACGCTGACACCGCGCGAGAGCGAGGTGCTTCGCTTCGTGGCGTCGGGCTACGTCTCGGCGGAGATCGGCGCCAAGCTCGGCATCACCGGCCAGACGGTCAACGTGCACATCAAGAGCATCTACAAGAAGCTGCACGTGCACTCGCGCGCCCAGGCGGTGAACTACGCCGTTCACACGGGCCTCATCTGAGCGACGGCGACCACTACGTGATCGACGGCGCCAAGACCTTCATCACCAACGGCTTCACGGGCAAGCTGCTGGTGGTGGCCGTGCGCACCGGCGAGGCGGGCAGCCGCGGCGTGTCGCTGATCGTCCTGGAAACCGAAGACCTGCCGGGCTTTCGCGTGGGACGCCGGCTCGAGAAGCTGGGCCAGCATGCGTCGGACACGGCCGAGCTCTTCTTCGACGGCGTGCGCGTGCCGGCCGACCACCTGCTGGGGGGCAAGGAAGGCGACGGCTTCGTGCAGCTCATGAGCCAGCTTTCCTACGAGCGCCTGTTCCTGCGCGTGCCGGCCGCCGCAGTGATCGAACGCGCGGTGGAGCTCACGGTGGAATACACGCAGCAGCGCAAGGCCTTCGGGCAGGCGGTGTTCGATTTCCAGAACACGCGCTTCAAGCTCGCGGAGTGCGCGACCCTCGCGCACGTCGTGCGCACTTTCGTCAACGACTGCATCCAGCGCATGGTCGACGGCACGCTCGACCAGGAGGCCGCCTACATGGCCAAGCTGTGGTGCACCGAGCGACAGGGCAAGGTCCTGGACGAATGCCTGCAGCTGTTCGGCGGCTACGGCTACATGGTCGAGTACCCGATCGCACGCATGTATGCCGACGCGCGCGTGCAGCGCATCTACGGCGGCACCAGCGAGATCATGAAGGACCTGATCGCGCGCAAGCTCGGCGCATGACAGCGCCGCGTCGAGGGCGCGCGCGACCACGGAACGACAACGCACTGTCTCTGATCGACATGCAGCCCGCATCCGGCTGAGCCAGAGGGTATTCCCCGAGCCGGTGTCGGCGAATCTGTCGGCTGGTTGACGGAATCGATGGCCGCTGTTTCCTAGCATGGAGACGCAGTCCCACCCCCTGTAGCAACGGGGGACGCGCCCGGAGGCGCGGGGCCTGCGCGACCCATTCCCAAGGAGACATTCCCGTGAACAGGACATTGCTGCGGCCGGCACTCACCGCATTGGCCCTTCTCGCCCTCGCCGGCACGGCCACGGCGCAAGACGGCGCCGGCTACCCGGGCAAGACGGTGACCATCGTCGTGCCCACGCCGCCCGCCGGCGGCACCGACCTCATCGCGCGGCTGTTCGCCGACGTGCTGGGCAAGGCCGTCAAGCAGAGCGTGATCGTCGACAACCGCGCCGGCGCCAACGGCATCCTGGGCGTCGACTTCGTCGCCAAGGGGCCGGCCGACGGCACGCGCGTGCTGTTCACCTACGCCGCCACGATGGTGATCAATCCGGCGCTCTACAAGAAGCTGCCCTACGAGCCGCTCAAGGACTTCGCGCCCGTTGCGCAGGTGGGCCGCGGCGGCAACCTGCTGCTGGTGCGCAAGGACCTGCCGCCGAACACGCTCAAGGACTTCGTCACCTATGCCAAGGCCAATCCCGACAAGCTCAACTATTGCTCGTGGGGCAACGGCACGGGCGGCCACCTCACGATGGAAAGCCTGAAGAAGCAGGCCGGCATCTCGCTGCTGCACGTGCCCTACAAGGGCAGCAGCCCCTGCGTGCAGGACCTCATGGGCGGCCAGGTGGACGCCGGCTTCGCCGACATCTCCTCCACCATCGAGGTGGTGAAGGCAGGCCGGGTCAAGGCCCTGGCCTACAGCGGCCCCGACCGTCTGCCGATGCTGCCCGACGTGCCCACGATGACGCAGGCCGGGTTCCCGTTCAAGAACTACACCTGGTACGGCTTCTTCGTGCCGGCCAAGACGCCGCCCGCCGTCGTCAAGCGCCTGAACGAAGAGATCTACCGCGCCCTGCAGGACCCGGCCGTGACCCAGCGCCTGCGCGAACTCAACTTCACCGACCTGCCGCGCCCCACGCCGGAGCAGTTCAAGGAGGTCCTGCGCCAGGACCTGCAGGACTGGAGCGCCCTGGTCAAGTCCATCGGCGTCACGCTGGACTGACGCCCCATCCACCACGACGCCGGGGCCCTGCCTCCGCGCGTCCAACAGAGCCCCCATGACACAAGAAAAATCCAACCCCTCCGCGCCCCTCGGCGGCTTCAACACCCTGCCCGGCCAGGGCAGCCACCTGCCCTTCGATGCACCGCCCAGTGCCAGCATCGCGGGGCGCAAGCTGTCGGAGTCCACGCATGAGCGGCGCAAGGCCGTTCCGCACCTGCGCGACGACGCACCGAACGTGCTGATCGTGATGCTCGACGACGCCGGCTTCGCGCACCCCGACACCTTCGGCGGCGAGATCCACACGCCCACGCTGACGCGGCTGGCCGGCAGCGGCATCACCTACAACGCCTTCCACAACTGCGGCGTGTGCTCGCCCACGCGCGCATCGCTGCTGACGGGGCGCAACGCGCACCGCGTGGGCTACGGCCACATCTCCGAATACGCCACCGACTGGGACGGCTACGTGGGCGTCATTCCCAAGAGCGCCGGCACGATGGCTGAGGTGCTGGGGGCCTGGGGCTACAACACGGCCGCCTTCGGCAAGTGGCACAACACGCCCGCCAACCTGACCACGCAGATGGGCCCCTTCGACCGCTGGCCCACCGGCCACGGCTTCAACCACTTCTACGGCTTCCTGGGCGGCGAGAGCTCGCAGTACGAGCCGCGCCTGGTCGAGAACACCACGCTCATCGAACCGCCGCGCGACGAGGGCTACCACCTGAGCGAGGACATGGCCGACAAGGCCTGCGGCTGGCTGCGCCGCCACCGCGCCATCACGCCCGACAAGCCCTTCCTGATGTACTGGGCGCCCGGCGCGGTGCACGGCCCGCACCACGTCTTCAAGGAATGGACCGACAAGTACAAGGGCAAGTTCGACGACGGCTGGGACGCCTACCGCGAACGCGCCTTCGCGCGCCAGAAGGCGATGGGCTGGATTCCCGAGAGCGCCGAGCTCACGCCCCGGCCCGAGACGCTCGCCAGCTGGGACAGCATTCCCGAGGCCGAGCGCCCGTTCCAGCGCCGGCTGATGGAGGTCTACGCCGGCTTCCTGGAGCACACCGATGCGCAGATCGGCAAGGTCGTCGACGAGCTGGAGCAGCTCGGGCTGCGCGACAACACGCTGGTGTTCTTCGTGTTCAGCGACAACGGCGGCAGCGCTGAAGGACAGAACGGCACCGTGGTCGAGCTGCTGGCGCAGAACCGCATCTCCACCAAGATCTCGCAGCACCTCGAACTGCTGGAAGGCCTGGGCGGCCTCGACGCATTGGGTGGGCGCAAGACCGACAACATGTACCACGCCGGCTGGGCCTGGGCCGGCTCCACGCCGTTCCAGAGCACCAAGCTGATCGCCGCGCACTTCGGCGGCACGCGCACGCCGCTGGTCGTGTCCTGGCCGCGCGGCATCCAGCCCGACACCACGCCGCGCTCGCAGTTCCACCACGTCAACGACATCGCGCCCACGCTCTACGAGATCCTGGGCATCACGCCGCCGGTCGAGCTCAACGGCGTGCGGCAGGATTCGCTGGACGGCATATCGATGGCCTACACCTTCGCCCATCCGCAGGCCGAGGGCCGCAAGGGCGTGCAGTACTTCGAGGTGGCGGGCAGCCGCATGGTGCACCACGACGGCTGGACCGCGGGCGTGTTCGGCCCGCGCATTCCCTGGGTCGCGGGCGCCGCGCCCGGGCTGGCCACCTGGGACCCGGACAACGATGTCTGGGAGCTGTACCACGTCGCGAAGGACTACGCGCAAGCGCGCGACCTGGCGCAGGCGCAGCCGGCCAGGCTGGCGCAGATGAAGGAGATGTTTGCCGTGCAGGCGGGCATCAACCACGTCTATCCACTGGGCGCGATCTACCACCTGACGCTGAAGCCGCAGCACCGCATCGCGCCCCGGCATACCTCGTGGCACTTCAGCGGCGACATCACGCGCATTCCGGAGAACTGCGCGCCCAACATCAAGACGCGCAGCCACACGGCCACCGTCGATGCCACGCTGGGCGAGCGCGCGAGCGGCGTGCTGTTCGCGCTGGGCGGCTTCAACGGCGGCATCTGCCTGTACCTGGACGACGGCCACCTGGCCTACGAATACAACATGCTCGGCATGTACCGCTTCAAGGCGCGCTCGCCCGCGCGCATCGCCGCCGGACGCCGTGCGATCGACGTCGAGTTCACGATGAGCGACGGCACGGCGCCCCAGCGGCCCGCGCGCGCCGTGCTGCGCGTCGATGGCGTGCAGGTGGCGGCGTGCGACATCGGCGTCACGGTGACGGCCATCTTCTCGGCCTGCGAGACCTTCGACGTCGGCTGCGACCTGGGCTCGCCGGTGGCGGCCGAGTACTTCGAGCGTGCGCCGTTCGGCTTCGACGGGCAGATCCACGACGTCTGGCTGCGCTATGCGGAGGTCCAGTCGTGAGCACGTTCATCACTGAAGCAGACGCCTACGCCATCGGCATCGAGGCCTACACCTATGCCTATCCGATGGTGGTGATGGAGCTGACGCGCCGCGTGGCCACCAACGTCGCGCAGCCCGACGGCGCGCGCGTGCGCGGGCCGATGAACCGCTTCGTGCACGTGCCCACCTACCCCGACGCCGGCTTCAAGGACGTGGTGCGTCCCAACGCCGACACGCTGTACTCCAACATCTGGTACGACGTCGGCAACGAGCCGCTGATGCTGACGCTGCCGGACATGGGCGAGCGCTACCACGTCATTCCGTTCTACGACCTGTGGACCGACGTGTTCGCCACGCTGGGCACGCGCACCAACGGCAACGGCGGCGGCCACTTCGCGCTCGTCGGTCCGCGCTGGAAAGGCACGCTGCCCGAGGGCGTGCGCGCCATCGTGAGCCCCACGGACGTGGGCTGGATCGTCGGGCGCATCCAGACCAACGGCGCGGCCGACTACGCCCACGTGCACACGCTGCAGGCCGGCTTCGAGGCCGTGCCGCTGTCGGCGTGGGGCCAGCCCCATGACCCGCCCGCCGGCCACGTCGATGCAGCGCTGGACATGCGCCCGCCCGTCGAGCAGGTGGCCGCGCTCGGTGCCGGCGACTTCTTCGCGCTTTTTGCCGATCTGCTCCAGCGCAACCCGCCGCATGCCACCGACGGTGCGCTGCTACTGCGCATGGAGCGCATCGGCCTGCCCCCCGGCCGCGGCTTCGCACTGGCCGAAGCCCCCGAGGCGGTGCAACGCGCCCTCAAGCGCGCCGCACCCGATGCCTACCGGCGCATGCTCGAGCGCGCGCCGGCAATGCGCATGGTGCGCAACGGCTGGAGCCTCGGCAGCAACGTGGGCGTCTACGGCAACGACTACCTGGCGCGCGCCTTCGTCGCCTACGCCGGCCTGGGCGCCCTGCCGCGCGAAGAGGCGATGTACCCGCGCTCGGTCTGCGACAGCGAGGGCCAGCCGCTGTCGGGCACTGCGCGCTACGTGCTGCATTTCGATGCGCACGAGCTGCCGCCGGCCGATGCGTTCTGGTCGCTGACGCTGTACGGCCCCGACCAGTTCTTCGTCGACAACGCGCTCAACCGCTACGCCATCGGCGACCGCGACGCGCTCGCCTTCAACGCCGACGGTTCGCTGGACCTGCACATCCAGCACGCGTCCCCGGGCCCGGCCAAGGCCCCGAACTGGCTGCCCGCGCCCGCCGGCCCTTTCAGCATGAACCTGCGCCTGTACGTGCCGCAGGCGCCAGTGCTCGACGGGCGCTGGGCACCGCCTGCGCTGAAACGCCTGCCCTGACCGCACCGACCGCATCGTCTCTCACCCGAAAGGCACTCACTTCATGACCCGTTCCCGCTTCCGCGCGCTGCGCGCGCCCGGCCTGTGCATCGTCGGGCTCCACCTGGCGGCCGGCGCCGCCCTGGCGCAGGCCGACTACCCGAGCAAGCCGATCCGCATCATCGTCCAGTACCAGGCCGGCGGCTCGGCCGACGCGCTCGCGCGGCTGGTGGGCGACGGGCTCGCCAAGCGGCTGAAGCAGCCCGTGCTGGTGGAGAACCGCAGCGGCGCCGGCGGCATCATCGGCACCGACTACGTGGCCAAGAGCGCGCCCGACGGCTACACCGTGCTGCTGTCGGTGCCGGGCCCGATCGCCGCGAACCTCGCGCTCTACAAGAAGCTGCCCTACGACCCGCGCACCGACCTGCGCCATGTGTCGGACATCGCGAGCACGCGCACGATCATGGTCGTGCACCCTTCCGTGCCGGCACAGGACTTCAAGGGCCTCGTCGAGGCCGTGCGCAAGGCACCCGGCAAGTACGCAATGGGCTCCTGGGGCCCCGGCGTGCAGCCGCACCAGATGCAGGTCTTCATGGACAAGACCTACGGCACGCAGACACTGCACGCGGCCTACAAGGGTGAGAGCCCGATGGCGGTCGACCTGCTCAGCGGCGTGATCCAGATGACCGTGGGCTCCATCAGCACCTTCCAGCCCTACGTCGCGGCCGGCAAGCTGCGCGCCATCGCCGTGCCGGGCGCGCAGCGCGCCAAGGCCGCACCGACGGTGCCGACCTTCGCCGAGCAGGGCTACACGGACGACATGTTCATGCTCATGGCGCCGACCTCGCTGCTGGTGCCGGCCAAGACGCCCGACGCCATCGTAGAGAAGCTCAGCCGCGAAGTCGCCGCGGTGGTGAAGCAGCCCGAGGTGCAGCGCCGCATCGAGGACATGGGCGCCGAGCCCATCGGCAACACGCCGGCCGAAGCCTCGGCGGCGTACAAGGCGTTCCTGCCCGTGTCGCTGAAGCTCACGCGGGCCACGGGCGTCACGCTGGACTGATTGCGCCGCTTCCCGAGACCCGTGCATCACCCGCCTCCCGATTTCGAACCCCGGGTGTACACCCCGCAGCGCATCGCCGCGGTCGTCGCCACGCTGGCCTCGGACGGCATCCCCGCCGCACAGGCCCTGGCCGGCAGCGACCTCGACGAGGCCGCGCTGCGCGCGCCCGGCACGCGCGTGTCGTATGCGCAGACGGTCACCGTGGTGCGCAATGCGCTCGCGCTGGCACGCAACCCGACGGTGGCGCTGCGTGCCGGCGCGCGCATGCACCTCACGGCCTACGGCATGTGGGGCTATGCATTGCAGAGCAGCCCCACCTTCAGCGCGCTGATCGAGTTCGCCATCACGTCCCGCCGCGCCATCGGGCCGCTGGCCGACATGCACCACGACCCGGCGCGCGCGCCCGGCACCTGCAGCTTCGAGGTGCTGGTGTCGCCCGACCCGCGCGACCCGCTCTACCGCTTTGCGCTGGCCTTCACCTTCGCGGCCCACCTGACGCTGGCGCGCGACCTGTACGGCGATGGCTTCGGCTTCACGGGCCTGCGCCTGGCCTGCCCCGCGCCCGAGCACGGCGCGGGCGTCTGGGAGGCGTGGTTCCAGTGCCCCGCGCAGTTCGACCAGCCTGACAACGCGCTGCAGTTCGACGAGGCCTGGTGCACGCGCGCGCCGCGCCTGCACGATCCGCTCACGCACGCCATGGCCAGCGAGAGCTGCCAGCAGTTCGTGGCCGGACTCGCGCATGCCGGCGGCATCGCCGCGGCGGTGCGCCGCAAGTTGGTGGAGCAGATGCCGTGGCGCTTTCCGAACATCGAGTCGATGGCCCGCACGCTCGCGCTGGAGCCGCGCACGCTGCGGCGACGGCTCGCCACGCATGGCACCACGTACCGGTCGATCCTCAACGAGGTGCGCCTGCGGCTGGCCATCGAGTACCTGCGCAAGACCCGCATGACCACTGAGGAGATCGCGGAGCGTCTGGGCTACAGCGAGGCCGCGAACTTCCGGCACGCCTTCGTGCGCTGGACCGGCACCAGCCCGCACGCCTACCGCCTGGCCTGCGCGCCGTGCTGAGGCCTCGGCTCAATCTTCCGCAGCGATGCGGTGCAGTCGGGGCAGGTCGACCACGGTGACCAGGCGGTAGCCCTCGTTGCAGCCGAGCACGCCCTCGTCCTTGAACTGCGCCAGTTCCTTGCCGACGGTCTGGCGCGACACGCCCAGCATGTTCGCCAGGTCGGTCTGCGACACGCGCAGCTCGGTGTCGCACGGCGCACCGCTCGCGTCGCCGTAGCGATACACCATGTTGAGCAGCGTGATCGCCGTGCGCCGGCGCACCGAGCCCAGCACCTGGTCCTGCAGGATCTCGGCGCTCATGCGATAGCGCCGCAGCATGGTCTGGGCGATGCTGCGCCACAGCACCGGCTCCGCATCGAGGATGCGCCGCATGGCGGCACCGGGGATGTGGATGATGTGCGAATCGGCGCGCGCATCGAAGGCGAAGATGGGCTGCATGTCGTCGATGAGATGCACCATGCGCGTGATCTGGCCGGCCCCGAGCACCGAGAGGATGTACTTGTCGCCGGCCGCGTTGGTGGCCGCGATCTCGATCGAGCCCGACACGATCACAAACACCTCCCGCTGGTGGTTGCCGCGACTCACGAGCGGCGTGCGGCGCCGGTAGTGCCTGGCGCGCGCGGCGTTCGCCAACTCGCGCAGCCGGTCTTTCGGCCAATCGAGAAACACCGCGCACGTGCTCAGCCCGTGCTCGATCTCTTCCCTTGTGCTCTGCGATACGGGTTGCGGGTATTCCATGGGATGACTCAGCAAAAACTGTTGCCTGGTTGACGGATTCGAAGAGCAGCGATTCCTATCATAGGACTGGCCAATCAAAGAACAACGAGGAACTCCCTAAGTGAGACATGCACGTTCCCTGCCTGCACGCCTGCCGCTGTTTTGCAGCACCACGGCGCGTTCGTTGATCCGGCTTCTTGCGTCGCGCATGCGACGCGATGCGCGAACGACGAGACCCCTGCGCAGCATGCGCGGCTCGCGCGACGCGATGCGAATGCCGTGATACGCGGCCACACGCCCTGCGCGCGCGGCTAGAGGCCGCACCCCTTTTTCCCGAAGTCCCCGAAGGGCATCCGCCCTTCGGAACACCCGAGCCCTGGAACGCAGCGATGCGCACCAGCGGGCTCGTTCATCCCTGAAGAAGCAAGCAAAGCAAGACCTGCCATGAAACATCACTCCCTGGCCGCATTGGCTCTCCTCACCGCCGCCGGTACCGCGTCGGCGCAATCGTCCGTCACGGTGTTCGGCATCGTCGACGTCGGCATCAGCCGCTACACGTCCAAGAGCACGTACCACAGCCCCAACCCCTTCGCGCTGCCGCCGGCGAACGCCGCGGGCGGCAGTGCGAAGACGAGCCAGACGGCGCTGTCGAACTCCGGCTATGCGGGCAGCCGCATCGGCTTTCGCGGCACGGAGGACCTGGGGGGCGGCCTGGCGGCGAGCTTCTGGCTGGAGTCGGGCATCACCAACGACGACGGCGCCAAGGGCATCACCAACTTCAACCGCCGCTCGACGATGAGCCTGTCGGGTCCGTTCGGCGAACTGCGCCTGGGCCGCGACTACGCCGCGACCTTCTGGAACGACACCGTCTTCGATCCCTTCGGCACCAACGGCGTGGGCACCAACCTCATCGCCAACATCAACAGCCGCATCGCCGCCATCGCCGGCCCCGGCTCCGTGGTGGCCGCGACCGACAACTACATCCGCACCGGCAACTCGATCGGCTACTTCCTGCCGCCGAACCTGGGCGGCGTCTACGGCCAGCTGCAGTACACGCTGCACGAGAACACCAAGCGCAGTGATCAGCCCGGCACGCCATCGGCCAAGGGCCGCTACGTGGGCGGCCGCCTGGGCTATGCCAGCGGACCGCTCGACCTGGCCCTGGCCTACGGCCAGAGCACGGCCGCCGACAGCACCACGCTCAACGCGCTGGGCATCGCGACCGCCACGCAGGAGCGCAAGATCAACGCGCTGAACCTGGGCGCGTCGTACAACTTCGGCCCCGCCAAGCTGTTCGCCGAGGTCTCGCGCGTGCAGGACAAGAACGAGACCGGCACGCTGCAGAACCTGCCGGGCCTGGCGATTCCGTTCATGAACACCACGACGCGCAAGGACAAGTACAACGGCTACATGCTCGGCGTGACCGTGCCCGTGGGCCCGGGCCTCATCCGCGCGTCGTACGCCTCGGTGAAGTACAAGAACGGCGCGCCGGCCGCGACCGACCTGAACAGCCTGCTGTGGGGCCTGAACGGCAACCGCGACACCACGGCCAACCAGATCTCGCTGGGCTACGTGCACAACCTGTCCAAGCGCACCGCGCTGTACGCCTCGGTGTCGCGCATCCGCATCAAGGACGGCTGGAACAACCCCGGCGTGATGGGCGCCATCACCGGCGGTTCGGCCGCCTACCTCACGGGCGGCACCGCGCAGGCCGCGGGCTGGGCGCCGCGCTCGTCGATGGGCTACGACTTCGGCATCCGCCACGCGTTCTGAGCCGATGCGAAAAGAGGTACCCATGGCTTTGAAACACCTGTCGCCGCTGCTCATCGCGGCGCTGCTCGCGGGCGGCTGCGCCACATCGCCCTCGCCGACCACCTCGGCCGCCGACGTCGGCGAAACACGCCCGGGGTCGGGCTATCTCAAGGGCTACCTGGCCTCGGCCGAGATGCCCGACAGCCTGGCGCTGCTGCCGCCGCCGCCCGAGGCGAACTCGGCCGCGCTGGCGGCCGACGTCGCCGCGTTCCGCAGCCTCACCGCGCTGCAGGGTTCGCCGCGCGGCGCGCTCGCGGTGCGCGATGCCAACCTGCGCTTTCCGGAGGCGGCCTCCACCTTCTCCTGCGCGCTGGGCGTGCGCATCTCCGAGCAGCAGACGCCGCACCTGAACATGCTGCTGCGGCGCACGCTGGCCGATGCCGGCGGCGCCACCTACAAGGCCAAGGAGCAGTACCAGCGCACGCGGCCCTTCGTGGCACTGAAGGTCGCCAGCTGCACGCCGAAGGAAGAAGCGCACCTGGCCAAGGACGGCTCCTACCCCTCCGGGCACTCGGCGCTGGGCTGGGCCTGGGCGCTGGTGCTGACGGAGCTCGCGCCAGAGCGCGCGGACGCGCTGCTGCAGCGCGGCCGCGCCTTCGCGCAAAGCCGCGGCATCTGCGGCGTGCACTGGCGCAGCGACATCGAAGCGGGACGCCTGATCGGCGCGGCGACCGTGGGCCGGCTGCATGCCAACCCGGTGTTCACGGCGCAGATGAGCGCGGCGAAGAACGAGATCGCGCAGGCGCGCAGCCGCCCGGACAGCGCCCCGCCCGCGGCCGACTGTGCGGCCGAGGCGAATGCGATCGCGGGCTCCGCAGCGCTGACGCCCTGAGCACGCGCCCCCTCGACCACCTCGCCCACGGCCAGCGTGTCTGCGGGTTGTCGAGGGGAACGCTGCGTGTGCGAAGCGGGTAGCCTCGCCAACTCCAACCACTCCAAGGAGACCTCGCATGCGCCATCGTTCCGTTCTGTCATGGGGTGCCGCGGCCTCGGCGGTCGCGCTCCTCGCTGCATGCGGCGCCATGTCTTCGGGCAAGGACGCCAACCCGATGAGCTTCTTCATCACGAGTGCCAATCCCGGCAAGGGTGGCGACCTCGGCGGCCTGGCCGGCGCCGACCGCCAGTGCCAGGCGCTGGCCGCCAGCGCCGGTGCGGGCGGCAAGACCTGGCGTGCCTACCTGAGCGCCGCCGAAGCGGGCGGCCAGCCGGCCGTCAACGCACGCGACCGCATCGGCGCCGGGCCGTGGCGCAACGCCAAGGGCGTGGTCGTGGCCACCAGCGTGGCCGACCTGCACAGCGCGAACGCCAAGCTCGGCAAGGACACCTCGCTGACCGAAAAGGGCGAGGTGGTCTCGGGCTTCGGTGACCCGGTCAACCGGCACGACATCCTCACCGGCTCGCGCCCCGACGGCACGCTCGCGCCGGCCGCCGCCGGCAAGGACACCACCTGCGGCAACTGGACGCGCAGCGTCGACGGCTCGGCCATCGTCGGCCACCACGACAAGAAGGGCACCAACCCCGACCCGGTCGCCAACGCCTCGTGGAACGCGTCGCACGGCACGCGAGGCTGCAGCGTCGACCAGCTCAAGCAAAGCGGCAGTGCCGGCCTGATGTACTGCTTCGCCGTGAACTGAGCCCGCAGGGCAGCGCCCCGGCCCGTGCGTCGATACACGGGCGGGCGCGCTGCGATGTGCCACAGACGACCCATCGGAGGACTTCATGATCCAAGCCACCCAGCCCCTTCGTGCAGCGCCACGGCGCCTGCTTCTTTGCCTGGGTGCCGCGGCACTCGGCCTGGGCGCCTTCGGGGCAAGCCCCGCGTGGGCACAGACGGCCTGGCCCAGCAAATCGATCACGCTGCTGATCGGCTTCCCGCCCGGCGGGCAGACCGACTTCGCCGGCCGCGTGCTGACGAACGGCATGCAGGGCGCGCTCGGCCAGCCCGTGGTCATCGACAACAAGGCCGGCGTGAACGGCAACATCGCGTCCGTCGAACTGATGAAGGCGCCACCGGACAGCCACAAGCTGCTGGTGGGCAACGGCTCGATGACGATCATGCCGCACGTGTACACCAAGCTCGGCATCGTCGATCCGCAAAAGATGACCCCCATCGGCATCATGCTGCAGTCGCCGCTGGTGCTGGTGGTGCCCGCCACCTCGCCGATCAAGACCTACGCGCAGTTCGCCGAAGAGGTGAAGTCGCGTGCCAAGAGCGGCAAGGGCATCGACTACGGAACGGGGGGCGCAGGCTCGCTGATCCACGTCACCATGGAACTGCTGCGCGAGCGCCTGGGCAACCCGGCGATGAACCATGTGCCCTACAAGGGCAGCAGCCCGGCGATGGTCGACCTGATGGCCGGCCGCCTCGACGCCATGTTCGACGCCACCTCCGTCGTCGCCCCGTTCGTGAAGTCGGGTCAGCTGCGGCCCCTGCTGGTGACCAGCGACAAGCGTTCGCCGATGCTGCCCAACGTGCCCACCGCCGCGGAAAGCGGCATCAAGGACTTCAGCATCATCTCCTTCATCGGCCTGTACGGACCGCCCGGGTTGAGTCCCGAGATCGTGAAGAAGGCCAACAGCGCCATGAACGCGGCGCTGAAGGAGCCGACCGTCGTCAAGAGCATCGTCGATCGCGGGGACGAGCCCGGTGGCGGCTCGCCCGAGCAGCTCGGCGCGATGACCCGCGACCAGTACAAGATGTGGGGCGCCGTCGTGAAGGCGAACAACATCACGGCCGACTGAGCTTCGGCCCCGCGCATCAAGCGCTGAGCACCTCGCGCAGGTGCTCGACGAACGCGCGCGCCGCATCGGGCAGGCGCCGCCCCGCCATGCTCTGCACCTCGAAATGCCGCTCGTTCATCTCGCGGTCGCGCAAGGCGCGCGCCACGATCGTGCCGTTCTCGAGCTGCTGGCGCAGCGCGAGCTCGCCGCAGAAGGTCACGGCCTGGCCGTGCGCCGCGTAGTGCACCAGCGGGTAGAGGTGATCGCTGGTCAGTGCCGCCTCGAGCGGCAGGCGCTGGCGGGCGCAGCTGATGTTGAGCAGCTGGCGCAGCGTCGACGTGGGCGCCGGCAACGCGAGCGGGTAGTGGACCACCTGCGCCAGCGACACCTGCCGACGCTCGGCCAGCGGATGCGAAGGCGCCATGACCGCGCACACGGGCGAGGGATGCCGGATCTCGACATCCAGGCCGTGCTCCGAGCCCAGGCTCACCGTCACGCCGAGGTCGACCAGGCCTTCGCGCACGCGGCGCGCCACTTCGCGCTGCACGCACATGTCGAGCGAGAAACGGATGCCGGGACAGCGCGCCTGGAACGCCGCCACCAGGGCCGGCAGGAACTCGTAGGCAAAGCCCTCGGTCGCGGCCACGCGCACCTCGCCCTTGCGCAGGCCGCGCAGCGCGAGGATGTCGTCGGTCACGCGCTCGATGTCGAGCCAGGCCCGGCGCGCGTGCGCCGCCAGCAGCTCGCCGGCTGAGTTGAGCGCCATGCCGCGGGCGCGGCGCTCGAACAGGAGGGTGTCGAGTTCGCGCTCGATCCGGCCGATCTGGCGGCTCACGGCCGACGGCGCCACGTTCAGCCGCACGGCCGCCTCGGTGACCGAGCCGACGCGCGCCACCTCCAGGAAGTAGCGCATCGACTCCTCCTGGAGCACGCGCTGGTTGATCGGGCGTTCGGTGCGCGCCCCGGTGCGAGCCGGGGCGGGAGACTTGGAAGTGGGAGGTTTCATCGGCGTGGTCTGCGTTGCGCCTGCAGCAACGCAACCTTCCAATCATTGTGCTTGCTACACCGCAGGGCGTGCCCCAGCATTTCCCCTCCCCCTCTTCTCTTCGCTCTACGGAAGGACCCTGTCAATGAACGCTCCCCGTTCGCAAGCGCCGCAGCGGCGCTGGTGCTGTGCCGTCCTCGCGGGCATGGCCGCCTGCCTCGGCATGGCCCTGCCCGCGCAGGCACAGGCGCAGGCTCAACCGGCCTACCCGACGCGCCCCGTCACGCTGGTGGTGCCGTACCCGCCCGGCGGCAGCGCGGACACGGTGGGGCGCCTGGTCGGCCAGCGCCTGTCGGAGGAACTGGGGCAGCCGGTGCTCATCGACAACCGCCCCGGTGCCGGCACCGCGGTCGGCGCTGCGTTCGTGGCCAAGGCATCGCCCGACGGCTACACCCTGCTGCTCGGCTCGGGCTCGACCCTCACCATGAACCCGGCCATCCGCCCGAACCTGCCTTACGACGCCCTGGGCAGCTTCGAGCCGGTCGCGATCGTCGCGCGCATTCCGCTGATCCTGCTGGCCAACAAGAACGTGCCCATCGGCAATGTCAAGGAGTTCGCCAGCGCGGTGCGCGCGGCGCCCGACAAGTACTCGTACGCGTCCTTCGGCACGGGCACGTCCTCGCACTTCACCGGCGAGATCATCCTGCAGGCGGTGGGCGCGAAGATCATGCACGTGCCCTACCGGGGCAGCGCGCCGGCCATGACGGACCTGATCGGCGGCCAGGTGCCGTTCTCGGTGGACACCGTCACCGCCGCCATTCCGCAGCTCAAGGGCGGCAAGGTCAAGGCGATCGCCGTGACCACCCGGCAGCGCTCTTCGCAGCTGCCGCAGGTCCCGACCTTCGCCGAAGCGGGCTACCCCGAGGTCGATGCCGACACCTGGATCATGGTCGTGGCGCCCAAGGGCACTCCCGCGCCGGTGCGCGAGCGGCTGGAGAAGACACTCGCCAAGATCGTCGCCACGCCCCAGGCCCAGGCGGCCCTGCAGGCCCAGGGCGCGGAGCCTGCCTTCGCCGGCGCCGCCGCCTCGCTCGCGCAGATCGAACGCGAACTGCCGCTCATGCGCGCCGTCGCCCGGCGCGCCAACATCCAGGCCGACTGAGTGCGGCACATTCCGAAAGCCATGACTCCACTTTCCTCTTCTTCCTCCTCCGAACTCGTCGAACTCTCCGCAGTGGAACTGCGACGGCTGATCGGCACGCGCGCCCTCTCGCCGGTCGAACTGCTCGAGGCCTGCATCGCGCGCATCGAACAGCTCAACCCCTTCGTCAACGCCGTGACCGCCACCTGCTACGAGCGCGCCCGCGCCGAAGCCCGCGCGGCAGAGCGGGCCGTGAAGAACGGCGAGCCGCTGGGCCTGCTGCACGGCCTGCCGCTGGGCGTGAAGGACCTCGAGCCGACCGCGGGCCTGCTGTCCACCATGGGAACGCCCGCCCTGCGCAACCATGTGCCGTCGAACGACATCGAGCTGGTGCGCCGCCTTCGCGCCGCCGGCGCGATCGTGGTGGGCAAGACCAACGTGCCCGAGATGGGCGCCGGCGCCAACAGCCGCAATCCGGTCTGGGGGGCCACGGGCAATCCCTTCGACCCCAACCTCAACGCCGGCGGCTCGTCGGGCGGTTCGGCCGCGGCGCTGGCGCTGGACATGCTGCCGGTGTGCACCGGCTCCGACACCGGCGGCTCGCTGCGCATCCCGGCCGCCAAGTGCGGCGTGGTGGGCCTGCGGCCTTCGCCGGGCATCGTGCCCAGCGTGCGCAAGAGCCTGGGCTGGTCGCCGATCTCGGTGGTCGGCCCGATGGGACGCGATGTGGCCGACGCCTGCCTCCAGCTCGCGGCCACGGCGGGCCCGCATCCGGGCGATCCCTTGAGCTATCCGCTGGATGCGACGGCCTTTGCGCGGCCCGCACCGCTGGACCTGTCGCGCCTGCGCGTGGCCTGGACCACGGACTTCGGCCTGTGCGATGTCGACCCGTCGATCCGCCGGACGATGCACGACCGCATGGCCGCCATGCGCGGGCTCTTTGCGGCCTGCGACGAGGTGCGCTTCGACCTGGGCGAGGTGCACCGTTGCTTCGACGTGCTGCGTGCGGAGGCCTTCGTCGCCGGCATGCGCGAAGCCTACGAACGCGCCCCCGAGAGCCTGGGCCCGAACCCGCGCAGCAACTACGAGATGGGCGCGCGCATGAGCCTGCCGGACGCGGCCTGGGCGCAGACGGAACAGACGCGCATCCTCCAGCGCTTTCAAAAAGTGTTCGAGAACTACGACCTGGTGCTCTCGCCCACGACGCCGGTCTCGCCCTTTCCATGGACGCAGTCGCACGCGCTGCAGATCGACGGCCGCCCGCAGGAGAACTACTACCGCTGGCTCGCACTGACCTACGTGGTGACGCTGACCACCCACCCTGCGATCAGCCTGCCGTGTGGCACCGACGAGCGCGGCATGCCCTTCGGCCTGCAGGTGGTGGGGCGCTTTCGCGGCGACCTCGCGCTGCTGTCGGCCGCGCAGGCGATGGAGCAGGCCTTCGCGCCCGACCCGCGGCTGCGCCGGCCACGGCCCGATCTCGCACGCCTTCGCAAGGCCGAGCCCGCCCTCGACTCGATCGTGACCGCGCCGCCCGACGACCGGCACGCCAGCGTGCCCACCGACGGCGCCCCGGCACCGGTGGTCTGAGGTCCGCGCCGCGTCAGGCGCTTCGCTTCAGCAAGGTGGCCAGCAGGGCCAGGGCCCCGGTCAGCTCGTCGAAGCTGGGGCCGCCCAGGCAGATCCGCAGGCCGCTTGCCTTGTCCTTCGGGTTCGCCATCAGGGTCTGCGGCGGGGTCAGCTTCACGCCGGCTTGCGCCGCCGCGGCCACGACGCCCTCGGCCGCATCGCGTCGCATCGGCAGCCAGACGTTGTAGGCATCGGGATGCCAGACCAGCTCGCCGGCAGCGAGCAGCGAGACGGCCAGCCTGGAACGCCGCCGGGCCTCGTGGCGCAGATCGCGCTGGACCGAGGCGACCACGCCGGTGGCCAGCCATTCGTCGACCACCGCGCAGGAGAACGCCGACGGCGCCATGGGCACGTCCTGCAGAAGCGCCTGCGCCGGGCCGCACAGTTCGGACGGCAGCGCCAGCACGCCGACCTGCAATCCCGGGCCGAGCGACTTGGAGAGCCCGTTCACATGCAACGCGATGTCGGGCGCCAAGGTGGCCAACTGGGGCAAGCCATCAGAGGCCGCCGCATACACGCCGTCCTCGATGATCCAGGCGCCCGCGCGGCGGCACACCGCCACGATGGCGCGCCGTCGCTTCGCGCTCATCGTGGCCGTCGTCGGGTTGTGCAGCGTCGGGGTGAGGTAGACCGCCGTGCCACCGGCGGGCGCCGCGCCGTCGAGCGCCTGTGCGAGCGCCTGCGGCACCATCCCTTCCGCGTCCATCTCGACGCCCTGGATGCGACACCCCTTGCGCCGGGCCAGCGCGAGGGCACCGGGATAGGTGATCCGTTCGGTGAGCAGCAACCCCTGCCGCCCGCACACCAGATCGAAGGCCAGCGACAGCGCCTGGCGTGCGCTGCTGGTCAGGACCAGCTGCGACGGATCGACGGCCAGGCCGATCGTTTCGAGCCAGCGGGCGAGAACGCGGCGATGTTCCAGGTGCCCGCCGGGTGGCGCGTACAGGTTGAAGTGATCCGCGTCGATCTTGCGCGCGATGCCCGTCAATGTGCGCGCCAGCACGCGCGCACCGAGCGCGGCCGGCGGCGCATTCGACGACAGATCGATCTGCCGGTCGCCGTGCGCCTGGTGGATCGCCACGAAGGTTCCCCGGCCCTTGACGCTGCGCGTGAGGCCCCTGCGCTCCAGGATGGCATAGGCCTTCGTCACGGTGCCCAGGCCGATCTGCAGCGTCTTCGCCAGGTCCCGATGGGCAGGCAGGCGATCGCCGCCTGCGAGCCGCCCCTCGACGATGTCGTCGGCCAGGGCCAGCACCACCCGCTCGGTGGCATTCGTGCCGTTGCTTGCCAGACGGGGCGTCCAGGAGGATCGAAGGAGCACGTGCGCGGCCTCGCAAATAAAAGTGTCACGTGACACTTTTTGAATATCTCAATAGTGTAACTTTCACCGCACGGCCTCCATCGCGCTGAAGGCCGCCGAAGACACCCTTGGTTTTGGAGCACCCGCATGGCCGTCAGCCAGATCGCACTCGTATACGGGACGTACCTCATCGCCACCGCCAGTCCGGGGCCGAGCAACATGGCCATCATGGGCACTGCCATGCGTGACGGCCGCCGCCCTGCGCTCGCGCTTGCGGCCGGTGTTGTCACGGGCTCGCTCTTCTGGGCGATCCTGGCGGCGACCGGTGTTTCCGCGGTCCTGACCGCGTATGCGCAGGCACTCATCGTGCTCAAGATCGCCGGCGGCCTCTACCTGCTGTACCTGGCTTTTCGCGCGGGCCGGTCCGCCATGCGACCTGGCGCCGACGCGGTGAAGAACAGCGCGGAACGCGGCGCATTGCGCTACCGCACCCTCTACCGCCAGGGCGTGCTCATGCACATCGGCAACCCGAAGGCGATCATGTCGTGGATCGCGATCATCTCGCTCGGCGTGCGCCAGGACACACCCGCCGGCGGGTTGCCGGCCATCGTGGGCGGTTGCGTGTGTCTCGGCATCATGGTGTTCGGCGGCTACGCGATCGTCTTTTCGACCGCGTCGATGATTGCGCTGTATGCGAGGCTGCGACGCTGGATCGAAGGCGTGCTCTCGGCGGTGTTCGCGGCCGCGGGGCTCAAGCTGCTGGTCTCGCAGAACTGACTCCAATGAATCCCGGCGAAAGACCGAACGCATGAGCATCACCGTCCACATGGTCGACGTCTTCGGCGCCGGCCCGCTCTCGGGCAATCCGCTGGCGGTCGTCACCGGCGCCGACGCCCTCGCCACGCACGACATGCAGCAGCTGACGCGCTGGTTCAACCTCTCGGAAACCGCGTTTGTCTTCGCACCCACGCACCCGGAGGCGGACTACCGCGTGAGGATCTTCACTCTGGACCGGGAGATGCCCTTTGCAGGCCACCCCACGCTCGGCAGTTGCCACGCCTGGCTCTCGGGCCAGGGCGCGCCCAGGCAGCAAGCCACGGTGATCACGCAGGAGTGCGGCGCGGGGCTGGTCCAGATTCGGCGCGACCAGGGACGGCTCGCGTTCGCCGCGCCGCCGCTGATCCGCTCGGGCGCACCGACCCCGGCCGAACTCGACGACGCACGGCGGCTGCTGGGCATCGAAGCCGACGACATCCAGGACGCGGCCTGGATCGACAACGGCCCCGGCTGGCTGGGAATCCGGCTGGCGTCGGCAGACAAGGTGCTGTCTCTGGAGCCGGCCCGCCGCTGGCCCACGCGCATCGACGTCGGCGTGGTCGGCCCTCATGCCGAGGGCGGTGACGCGGCCTTCGAAGTGCGCGCCTTCTTCACCGACCATCTGGGCGCCATCGTCGAAGACCCCGTCACGGGAAGCCTCAATGCCTCGCTCGCGCAGTGGCTCTTCGCCACGGGCGTGGCACGGGACGACTATGTCGCCGCGCAGGGCACACGCCTGGGTCGGCAGGGCCGCATCCACCTGATCCGCGACGACGCCGGCCAGGTCTGGGTCGGTGGCGACACGCGCACGCACGTCAAGGGCGAACTGGACGGCCTCTGATCCGTTCACGCAACGCCTGCACAGACTTCACTCTGACTTCACCTGCGTTGCGCACACTACGTTTCGACAGCGGTTCGGCGCTGGTAGAGGCAAGGGGAAGAAAAAAGTAGCTCAGGGAAACGCCTCGATGCCGACCGCTGTCACCTTTCATCGCCCATCGAGAAAGGCGCAGGCGCACTCATTGCAAGAAAGGGCCGCGGGCCAAGGATTACCATCGGCCGGGCGCACGCCGCGCCTCCCACGCCCATGACCGTCGCCACCGCCCCTGTGTCTCCCGCCATCGCCCAAGAAATGCCCGCACCCGACGGCCCGCTGTCGCGCGCGAGGCCGGGGCGCGAACGCATCATGGCGGCCATCCGCACGGCGGCGGTGACGGAGTTCAGCCTGCACGGCCTGAAGGGCACCTCCACCCAGGCCATCGCCGCGCGCGCCGGCCTCACCAAGCCCCAGCTGCACTACTACATCGCCGGCAAGGAAGAGCTCTACGAAGAGCTGCTGATGCAGGTGCTGCATGCCTGGAAGGTGGTGTTCTCGTTCGAGGACGCCAGCGACCCGGCCACGGTGCTGGGCGACTACATCCGCAAGAAGCTCGACCACGCGTTCGACAACCCGGAGATCTCGCGCATCTTCACGCGCGAGGTGCTCGACGGCGGACGCAACCTCGACCGCTACTGGCCCAACGCGCAGGCGTGGACGCAGAAGAAGGTCGACATCATCAACGGCTGGATCGCGCGCGGGCAGATGCGCCCGCTCGATGCGCGCCTGCTGCTGATGCACATCTGGGCCATGACCCAGAGCTACGCCGACTACGCGATCCAGACGCGCGTGATGCTCGGCCTGCCACCCGAAGCACCGATCGACCGCGAACCGATCGCACGCGAACTGGTGGCGTTCGTCCTGGACGGCTGCGGCATCAAGGCCTGAGCCCCGCGCCGTCCGCGCGCCGCCCTCGCTCAGCCCACGCGCGCCTCCCAGACCTGGCCCGTCGGGTCGGCCAATGCAAGCCGCATCATCTCGATGAAGCGGCGCAGGCGCGCCGGCTGGAAGCGCGCGTGCGGGTAGGTCAGGTAGACGGGCAGCGGCGCCACATGCCATTGCGGCACGAGCTGCACCAGCCGTCCGGCGGCGATGTCTTCGTTCAGCAGCCAGGCCGAACCCAGGCAGGCGCCCAGTCCCATGCGCGCCGCGCTTTGCAGCGCATAGAGGCTGTCGGTGCTCATGCGCGGACGGATCGGCACCCGCGCGATCTCGCCGGTCGGCCGGTGCGTGAGCAGCACCTCGTTGCGATAGAAGGTGCGCAGCGCGAGCCACGGCAGCTCGGCCAGTTCCGCCGCGTGCGCGGGCGGTGAGCGGCCCTCCAGCAGCGAGGGCGCGGCGACCACCACGCGCGGGACTTCCGAGACCTTGACCGCCACGGCCATCGCGTCGGTCATCTCGCCGACCTGGATCGCGCAGTCGACGCCTTCGGCGATGAAGTCGGGCCGGCGGTCGTTCAGCAGCCATTCGACGGACACGCGCGGATAGGCGCGCAGGTACTCGGCCAGCGGACCGACCAGCAGCAGTTGGCCCAGCGCATGCGGCGCCACCACGCGCAGCGTGCCCTCGGGCTCGTCGCCGACACCGCGCAGGTCGGCCTCGAAGGCGTGCCAGTCGGCGATCAGCTCCCTGGCCCGCTCGTAGCAGCGCTCGCCGTCTTCCGTGAGCTTCATGGCGTGCGTGGAGCGGCGCAGCAGCCGCACGCCCAGCGAGCGCTCCAGCGCCTGCAGGCGACGGCTCACGGTGGGCTGGGTCGCGCCCATCTGGAGCGCGGCGGCCGACAGGCTGCCGGCCTCGACGATGTGAAGAAAGGTCTGCATCAGCTCGATGCGGTCGACGGCAGGTGAAGTTGACATGGACTTGTTCATGCGTTTGGCGTATGGGCATTGTGCGATCCGCGGGACTACCAAGCCAAGCCCCCAGCGGGCACATTCCAACCCTTGCTTCGATAATCGAGGGTTAACACCATGTCTTCCATTCAAACCACGCATGCACCGGCCTCCGCGCCGGGGCACGGCCTGCCGGCCTCGCTGATCCTGCTGCTGGCCGCCGGCGCGGGCCTGTCGGTGGCCTCGCTCTACTACGCCCAGCCGATGCTCGGGGTGCTGGGCGCCGACATCGGCGCCTCCACCCGTGCGGTGGGCTTCATTCCCACGCTCACGCAACTGGGCTATGCGCTGGGCATCCTGCTGCTGGCGCCGCTGGGCGACCGCTTCGACCGGCGCCGCATCGTGCTGGTCAAGGCAGGGGCGCTGTGCGCCGCACTGCTGGTGGCCGGCGCGGCACCGTCGATCGGCGTGCTGCTGGCGGCCAGCCTCGCGATCGGGCTGGCAGCCACGATGGCGCAGGACCTTGTGCCCGCCGCCGCCACGCTGGCGCCCGACGCCACGCGCGGCAAGACGGTCGGCACGGTGATGACGGGGCTGCTGCTGGGCATCCTGCTGTCGCGCGTGGTGAGCGGCTTCGTGGCCGAGCACTTCGGCTGGCGCGCGATGTTCATCACGGCCGCGGCCAGCATCGCGCTCATCGGCGCCGCGGCCTGGCGCGGGCTGCCGCGCTTTCGGCCGACGACGCACCTGGCCTACGGCGCCCTGCTCGGCTCGCTGGGCACGCTGTGGTCGCGCCACGGCACGCTGCGCCGCGCGGCGCTGGCCCAGGCGCTGCTGGCCGTGGGATTCAGCGCCTTCTGGTCGACGCTGGCCGTGATGCTGCACGGCGCGCCCTTCCACCTGGGCAGTGCGGAGGCAGGCGCCTTCGGCCTGGCCGGCGCGGCGGGCGCGCTGGCGGCACCGCTGGCCGGGCGGCTGGCCGACCGGCGCGGACCGGAGCTCGTGACGCGCCTGGGCGCGGGGCTGGCGCTGGTGTCGTTCGCGGCCATGGGGCTGGCACCGCTGATGGCGCCGCATGCGCAGCTATGGCTGCTGGCGCTGGCCGCGATCGGCTTCGACCTGGGCATGCAGGCGGCGCTGATCGCCCACCAGACGATCGTCTACGGCATCGAGCCCGGTGCGCGCAGCCGGCTCAACGCCGTGCTGTTCACCAGCATGTTCATCGGCATGGCGACCGGCTCGGCGCTGGGCGCACTGGTGCTCGCTTCTTGGGGCTGGGCCGGCGTGACAGTGCTGGCGACCGCCACGGCCGCCGCCGCGCTGGCGGTGCGGCTCTGGCCGCGCCAGGAAACGCAGTCGCATCAGTCGCGGGCTGACGCCCGCCTCCCTAGTCCGGTGCACCCGGACTGGCACGTCACTTGCATAACCTGACCAGTTGCTCTGATTGATTGGTCAAATTCATGCACGTCCGCGTTGCCTGCCGTCTGTCGATGGAAACCAGCGCCCCCGTACGCCCGGCGGAGGTGCGTTTCGCATGACCGCGCCCGCGCTGCTAGACAACGCACGGCTGCCGCGCTGGCTGCTGCCCGCCGACTGGCCGCAGCACCACGGGGTGCCCGAACTCGCACGCATCGCCATCGAGGCCGGCCGCGTCCGGTCGGTGCAGCCCGCGAGGGACATCACGCCGGGCGCCGGCTGGGACCTCGCCGGCACGCTCGCCCTCCCCGCCTTCGTCGACGCGCACACGCACCTGGACAAGGCGTTCACGCTGGCGCGCATGCAAAAGGTGCAGCCCGGCCTGCTCGGCGCGATCGACGCGATGCTGGCCGACCGCGTGCACTGGACGCCCGCCGACGTGCGCGCGCGTGCGTCGCGCGGCCTGCAGTGGGCCTGGACATGCGGCACCGCCCATGTGCGCACGCACGTCGACTGGTGGGAGCCCGATGCGCTGCCCACGGCCTGGCCCGTCATGGCCGAGCTGGCGCAGGAATGGGCCGGCCGGGTGCGGCTGGAGCAGGTCGCCCTCATCAAGCTGCCCCTGTTCGAAGACGCGTCGCAGGCGCTGCGCCTGGCGCGGCAGGTGAAGGCCACCGGATCGCACGCGCTGCTCGGCGGCTTCGTGCACTCCACCAACTGGAGCGAGAACGCGCTGCGCAACCTGCTGCTGGCGGCCCAAGCCTGCGAGCTCGACATCGACCTGCACGTGGACGAGGAACTCGACGCCTCGGCCGTGGGCCTGCAGACCACCGCGCGCCTGCTGCGCGAGATCGGCTACGAAGGCCGTGTGGTCTGCGGCCACCTCTGCGCGCTGGCGGCCCAGCCCGAGGCGCAGGCCTTCGCCACGCTGGACGCCGTGGCGCGCGCGCCCATCACCGTGGTGTCGTTGCCCGCCACCAACCTGCTGCTGCAGGACGCCGTCACCGGGCGCACGCCGCGCCAGCGCGGCATCACGCTGGTCAAGGAAGCGCATGCGCGCGGCATTCCGCTGCTGTTCGCGAGCGACAACGTGCAAGACCCGTTCTGCCGGCTTGGCAGCTTCGATCCCGTCGAGGCACTGGGCACGGCCGCGCTGGTCGCGCAGCTCGACGAACCCTTCGACACCTGGTCGCAGGCGCTGTGCCGCAGCGACTGGCTGGAACGCACGCCCGCCACGACGACGCCCACGCTGGTCGACGCGAAAGCCGACCTGGTGCTGTTCACGCAGGCCGACCGCCACGGCTGGCCCTCGCGCAGCGCCACCCGCGTGGTGCTGCGCGAGGGCCGCGTGACGCACGGCGACGCATCGCCTTTCTTCCCTGATTAAAGAACACGCAAGGACCCCCATGCTCCACGGCTACATCCCGCCCCACCGCTTCCTGCCCTACCTGAGCTGGACCGAAATCGCCGCGCTGCCCGACCGCGAGAACACCGTCATCGTGCTGCCGTGCGGCGCGATCGAGCAACACGGACCGCACCTGCCGTGCTCGGTCGACAGCGTGATCGCCTCGGGCGTGATGGGCAAGGCGCTGGAGAAGCTGCCGGCCGAGGTGCGCGCCTTTGCCCTGCCGCCGATCACCTACGGCAAGTCGGAAGAGCACCTGCACTTTCCCGGCACGGTGACGCTCACGGGCACCACGCTGCTGTCGACCGTGATCGAGATCGGCGAATCGGTGTACCGCTCCGGCTTTCGCAAGCTGCTGTTCGCCAACGGGCACGGCGGCCAGCCGCAGGTGCTGGAGATGGCGGCGCGCGAACTGCGCCTGCGCCATGGCGACTTCGTGATCGTGCCGCACGGCGTGTCGCGCCTGCCCAGCGCGGCGAGCCGGCAGGTGAGCGAGCAGGAGAAGAAGCTCGCGATGCACGCGGGCCATTCCGAAACCGCGCTGATGCTCGCGCTGGCGCCCGACACCGTGCACATGGAACGTGCGGTGGCCAACTTTCCGCCGCCCTTCCCGATCAAGCTGCTGTCGGCCGACGGCCGCCCGGCCTGCGCCTGGACCGCTCGCGACTTCGGCCCCAGCGGCGTGATCGGCGACCCGACCAGCGCCACGCGCGAACAGGGCCTCGAAATCCTGGACACGCTCTCGGACAGCTGGGCGCAGGCGCTGACCGAGCTTCATGCGCTGCGCTGGGTCGTGCGCGAGGAAGCCACCTGGGAGCGCGGCCACCAGCAGGGCTTCATCCAGCAGTCGTTCGTGCCGGCCTGAGGCGCGCTCCTTGCAACGGCTTCGTTCTTCTTTTTCATCCCGCCTTCGAGAGGTCCCCACCATGCGTTCCTTCGCTCTTTCCCTGGCCGGCGCCGCCGCGCTCTCGCTCCTCACGGCCGTTGCACCCGCACAGGCCCAGGACAAGTTCACCTACATGACCAACTGGTATGCGCAGGCCGAGCACGGCGGCTTCTACCAGGCGGTGGCGCAGGGCATCTACAAGAAGCACGGCCTGGACGTGACGATCCGCATGGGCGGCCCGCAGGTCAACATCACGCAGATGATGGCCGCGGGCCAGGCCGACTGCATCATGGGATCGAGCGACATCCAGATGATGCAGGTGCGCGAAGGCGGCGTGCCGGTGGTCAACGTCGCGGCCTTCTTCCAGAAGGACCCGCAGGTGCTGATCGCGCACGACGACGTCAAGAAGTTCGAGGACCTCAAGGGCAAGACGCTGCTGATCGGCGCGCAGGCCAACCGCGGCTACTGGCCATGGCTCAAGGCCCGCTTCGGCCTGAAGGACGAACAGACGCGCCCCTACACCTTCAACATCCAGCCCTTCGTGGCCGACCCGAACACCGCGCAGCAGGGCTACCTGACCTCCGAGCCCTACGCCATCCAGAAGGCCGGCGTGAAGAGCACGGTGCTGATGTTCAGCGACCACGGCTACCCCTCCTACGCGGTCACCGTGTCGTGCATGGACAAGACGGTGAAGGAGCGCAGCAAGCAGGTCGCGTCCTTCGTGAAGGCCTCGGCCGAAGGCTGGAAGAGCTACCTGGCCGACCCGGCACCGGCCAACGCGCTGATCAAGAAGGACAACCCCAACATGACCGACGACCAGCTCGCCTACAGCGTGGCCAAGCTGAAAGAGATGGGCATGGTCACGGGCGGCGACGCGGCCAAGCTCGGCATCGGCGTGATGACCGACGCGCGCGCCAAGGCGAGCTACGACTTCCTGGTGAACGCGAAGCTGCTCGACCCCGCCAAGGTCGACCTCGCCAAGACCTACACGACCGAGTTCGTGAAGGACGCCAAGGTCTTGCCCTGAATCTCGCCGCGCCATGAACCGCATCGAACCCCACACCCTCGCGCCGCCGGTGGCGCCCGCCGTGCCCGCCGTCGAAATCCTCTCGGCCGAGAAGACCTACCCCAACGGCACGCAGGCGCTGCTGCCGGTGGACCTGTCGATCGCCGAAGGCGAATTCGTCACGTTGCTCGGCCCCTCGGGCTGCGGCAAGAGCACGCTGCTGAAGATGGTGGCGGGCATGCTGGAGCCCAGCGATGGGCGCCTGCTGGTGTGGCGCAAGCCGGTGGCGCAGTTGCACGACTGCCCGCACAAGATGTCGTTCGTGTTCCAGTCGCCCACGCTGATGCCGTGGGCCAGCGTGCAGACCAATGTGCGGCTGCCGCTGGACCTGGCCGGCGTGCCCCGCAAGGAGGCCGATGCGCGGGTGACGGAATCGCTCGCGCTCGTGGGGCTGGAGAAGTTCACCGGTGCGCTGCCGCGCGCGCTGTCGGGCGGCATGCAGATGCGCGTGTCGATCGCGCGCGGACTGGTCACGCAACCCGACCTGCTGCTGATGGACGAACCCTTCGGCGCGCTCGACGAGATCACGCGCCACAAGCTCGACGCCGACCTGCTTGAACTGTGGCGCAAGAAGAAGCTCACGGTGATCTTCGTGACGCACTCGATCCACGAGGCGGTGTTCCTGTCCAGCCGCGTGGTGATGATGGCCGCGCGGCCGGGTCGCGTGGTCGAACAATTCCAGATCGACGAGCCCTATCCGCGCCAGGCCGACTTCATGGTCACGCCCGGGTTCGCGCGCTACGCGAAGCAATTGCAGGACAGCCTGCTGCGCGCCAGCACCACAGAAGAAGAGGAGGCCGCGCCATGAAGACGGCGACGAAACCCGCGGCGCCCCTGCTGAGCCAGCCACGCGTGCAGCGCGTGCTCTATCCGGTGCTCATCGGCGTGGTGCTGGTCGCGCTGTGGCAGTGGATGGTGGTGGCCATGGAACTGCCGCCCTACCTCGTGCCCTCGCCGTACCTGATGATGCAGACGCTGGTGACCGACTGGGCGCCGCTGGGCAGCGCGCTCCTGGTCACGCTGAAGATCACGGTGCTGTCCTTCGCGCTGGCCACGGTGGCGGGTGTGCTGATCTCGTTCCTGTTCGTGCAGAGCAAGCGCATCGAGACCGCGCTCTTTCCGTACGCGGTGCTGCTGCAGGTGACGCCCATCGTGGCCGTGGCGCCGCTGATCATCATCTGGGTGAAGAACCCGGTCGCGGCCATGACGGTGTGCGCGGCGCTGGTGGCGCTGTTTCCCATCATCAGCAACACCACGCTGGGCCTGCGCAGCATCGACCCCGACCTGCAGAGCTACTTCAAGCTGAACCGCGCCACGCGCTGGCAGCAGCTGGTGCGCCTGCGCATTCCGAGCGCGCTGCCGTACTTCTTCGGCGGGCTGCGCATCTCCAGCGGCCTGGCGCTGATCGGCGCGGTGGTGGCGGAGTTCGTGGCCGGCACGGGCGGCTCGGGCGCGGGACTGGCGTACCAGATCCTGCAGGCGGGCTTCCAGCTGAACATTCCGCGCATGTTCGCGGCCCTGCTGCTCATCTCCCTCACCGGTGTCGCGCTCTTCGTGCTGATGGCCTGGCTCACCAAGGTGGCGCTGGGCTCGTGGCACGCGAGCGAACTTTCCCAGGATTGAAATCGACCATGAACGCTCCCGCTTCCGCCATCGAACAACTGCTGCTCGAACTCCCCGACCTCGACTGGATCACCGACGAAGGCCGCGTCACGCGCCTCTCGCAGGACTTCTCCTGGTTCAGCCCGGTGCTCACCCGCCAGCTGAAGGACAAGCGCGCCGACGTGGTGGTGCGCCCGCGCACCGAAGAAGACATCCGCGCGGTGGTCGGCGCCTGCGCGCGCCGCGGCGTGCCCATCACCATTCGCGGCAGCGGCACCGGCAACTACGGCCAGACCACGCCGCTCGCCGGTGGCGTGGTGCTCGACATGACGGGCTACAACGCCTGCCTGTGGGTGCAGCCCGGCGTGGCGCGCGCGCAGGCCGGCATCCGCCTGGGCGAACTCGAGAAGCAGACGAAGCCCACCGGTCAGGAGATGCGCTGCGTGCCCTCGACCTACCGCAGCGCGACGCTGGGCGGCCTGTTCGGTGGCGGCTTCGGCGGCGTGGGCTCGATCAACTACGGGCCGCTGGGCGCCCCCGGCAATGTGCTGGGCATTCGCGCGATGACCATCGAGGCCGAGCCGCAGGTGATCGAACTGCGCGGCGCCGAAGCGATGCGCATGCACCACCTGTGGGGCACCAACGGCCTCGTGCTGGAGCTGGAGATCGCACTGGCGCCGGCGCATCCGTGGCTCGAGACGCTGGTGACCTTCGACGACTTCGAGAACGCGCTGAACTTCGCGGACAAGCTCGCGCATGCGCCGGGCATCGTGAAGCGCGGCGTCACCTTCTTCGCGGCGCCCATCGCCGACCACCTCGCGCAGCTGGCGGCGCACTTGCCGAAGGGCTGCCACACCGTGCTGTCGCTGGTGGCCGAGTCGAGCGAGCCGGCCATGATGCTTTTGGTGCAGGCGCACGGCGGCACCGTGAGCTACCGCAAGACGGCCGCCGAAGTACAGAAGAGCAACCGCACGCTGATGGAGTTCACCTGGAACCACACGACGCTGCACGCGCTGAAGATCGACCCGACGCTGACCTACCTGCAAAGCGGGTTCATCCCCGGCCGGCATGTCGAGCAGGTCATCGAGATGGAAAAACTGCTGGGCGGCGAGGTCATGATGCACGTCGAGTTCCTGCGCAACGCGGCGGGGCTGCTGACCTGCAGCGGGCTGCAGCTGGTGCGCTTCAGCACCGAGCAGCGGCTGAACGAGATCATCGACATCCACCGCGCGCGCCAGGTGCACATCAACAACCCGCACGTGAACATCGTGGAAGACGGCAAGGCCGGCGGGCCGCTGCCGCCGGAAGTCATCGAGGTGAAGCAGCGCTTCGATCCGATGGGCTTGCTGAATCCGGGCAAGCTGCGCGACTGGCCGGTGAAGGCGGTGACCGCGAACTGAGGGCGACCTCCTGGCCACGCGAACCGAACGTCAGTGAACGCCCTGGGTCGTTGTGCGCCTTACCAGCGGTGCGAGTAGCTCACCTTCAGCACCGCGCCCGCGGCCGGCAGCCGGCTCGTGTTGTTGCTGTTGCGCAGCAGCTGGCTGTACAGCGGGAAGTAGCGGCGGTTGAACAGGTTCTCCACGCCGATGACGACGTTGTTCTTCTCGTCGATCTTGAAGCGGCTGACGAGGTCCACGGTGGTGTACCCGCTGGTCTCGCGGCGCCCGAAGCTGTTCACGCCGTCGAGCCGGTAATCCTTCGAGCCGTATGACACGGCCTGCAGCCGGTGGCTCCAGCGCGCGCTGGGCTTGTACTCCACATAGGCGGTCAGCTTGAGCGGCGGAATGCGGTAGCCCCACATGTCCTGGTAGCGCGCGCCGCCCTGCGGCAGCTCGCGGCCCTTGATCCAGGTGAAGGAACCGCCCGCGGCCCAGCGGTCGCCGCTGCCGGCGTAGTCGATGGCGCCTTCGATGCCGTGGATGCGTTCCCTGGTGCGCGTCATGACCAGGCCGTTGAACGAACTCTGGACTGCGCCCAGCGCCGATTGCGACTGGAACACGCTCAGGCTGGCCGCCGCGTTGTCGAAGCGGCCGCGCCAGCCCAGCTCCACCGTCTCGGTCTTCACCGGCTGCAGGTTGGAGCTGCGGATGTTAAAGCTCGGGGTCGCGTTGCGCACCTGCAGGCCGATGTCGGGCAGCTCGAAGCCCTGGCTGTACGAGGCGTAGATGTCGTGGCGCTTGCTAGGGTTGAACACCACGCCGGCGTTGTAGGTCCAGGCACCGTAGTCCACGGTGCCGCCCGTCACCTGGGCGGGGTTGCGCGCGCGCAGTTGCGACAGCGGCGTGAAGCTGTCGAAGCGCGCGCTGGCCTTGTCGTAGCGCGCCCCGCCCTCCACCGACCACTGGTCGTTGAAGCGGTGCTGCAGCTGGCCGAAGGCACCCAGGCTGCGCGTGGTGATCGGCGGCATGAAGATCAGCGTGCCGGTGCGGTTGAAGCTCAAGCCGCGGCTGGCGTCGTAGAGCTTCGGGTCGAACACGTCCAGCGGCATGTCGGTGCGCTCCTGGTTGAAGTCGGCGCCCCAGGTGAGCTGCGTCTTCTTGTCGGTGCCGAAGGGCGTCTTGACTGTCAGCCGCCCGCCGTGCACGCGCGAGTTCTGCATCACCTGGTCGACGCTCGAACCGCGCGCCACGACGCCGCGCGCGTCGAAGGGCGCGAAGCGGGTGAAGAAGTCGCGGTAGTACAGCTGCGCGGCCAGCGTGCTGCCAGCGATGTCGCGGTTCGTGTAGTCCAGGCCGAGCAGGCTGTTGGTCACACGGTTCTGCTTGTCCAGCTGCAGGCCCTTGAGCGGGCGCGCCGCGACGCTGCCCGCGGGCAGCCTGGCCACGGACGCGTCGGAGGCGTAGTCGGTGTCCTGCTTCGCGTCGTAGTGGCTTGCCGACAGCTGCAGCCGCTGGTTGGCGTCGATGCGGTAGCCGATCTTGGCGGAGGCGTTGTAGATGTTCGAGTCGAACAGGTCGCCCTGGCTGGGCTCCGGTGCAATGCGGTCGCCGCGCGCGTCGTACGAGCCGCCCACGCGCCGTGCACCCAGGCTCACCGAATAGTCGAAGACCTCGCCGCCGCCCGAGAGGTAGTGCTGCACCTCGGCGCCCAGCCCGGCGCCGCCCGGGCGCGACAGCGGCAGCACGCCGGTGACGGTGGTTTCGGCGCGCGCTTCGCCGCTGGGCTGGCGCGTGCGGATCGACACGATGCCGCCGGCCGCGCCGCTGCCGTAGATGGCGCTGCTGCCGCGCAGCACTTCGATCTGCTCGACGTCGGCGGGGTTGATGTTGGCCAGGTTGCGCGACGAATCGCGATTGGTGTTGAGCGGAATGCCGTCGACCAGCACGAGCATGTTGCGCCCGCGCAGGGTCTGGCCGAAGTCGGTGATGGTGTGGCTCGAATCGGCCATGCCGGGCACGACCTTGCTGAGCAAGGTGGCGACGCTGTCGGAGCCCTGGCGCAGGGTGTCGAGCTCTTCGCGTTCGAGCACGGTGACCTGCCGGGTCGGCGCCATGAGGTTGCTCTGCGTGCGCGCGGTCACGGTGACGGCGGGCAGCGCGTCGTCCGCCGGTGCGGATTCAACGGCCGGCGCGGCGGCGACCGGGGCCGGCGTTGCATCCAGCGTGAAGTCGCCGCTGGCCAGCCGCCGTGCGCGTAAGCCGCTGCCTTGCAGCAGCCGGCCGAGCCCTTCTTCGGCGGAGAACTCGCCGGCCAGGCCCGGCGTGCTCAGCCCGCGCGTGCGGGCCAGGTCGAAGCTGAGGTTGAAGCCGCCCTGCCCCGCGAAGCTCAGCAGCGCCGGCCCCAGAGGACCGGCCGGCACGCGGTAGGCCTTGCGCGCAGCAGATGCGACGCCATCGGCCGCATGGGCCGGCAACGCGGCGAGCCCAGCGGTGGCCAGGCCGAGGACGCACAGCGCGCCCTGCACGGCGCGCACGGCCAGGCGCGGGCGGTGCTGCGCCGCGTCACGGGAGTTCGGGAAGACGGAAGGCCTGGCGGTCATGAAGGGTGTCCTTGTCGCATGTCGGGAAGTGGATGGCTTGTTTGCTCTTCATCGACATGACAGGCGAGACGCGAAAACCGGACACGCACCGGCAAGTTTTTTTCCAGGCGCTGCGCAAGGCAGCCAGGCCTCACCGGGCGGTCACCGTCACCCAGTAGCGCGTGCGCGCATCGAGGCGCACGGGCAGGGTCTGCGCGAGGACGGCGAGCACACGGTCGGTGTCCTCGAGCTGGAACGCGCCCGACACACGCAGGTCGGCCACGGCGGGGTCGCAGCGCAGCACGCCGCTGCGGTAACGGCCGATTTCCGAGAGCACATCGGCCAGGCGCATCTCCTCGGCGTAGAGCACGCCTTGCGTCCAGGCTTCGGCGCCGCTCGCGGCCGGTGTCACCGGGCCCGTCCCGTCGGCGGTGAAGCTCAGCTGCCGACCGGCCGGCACGACCACCGGGGTGCCGGTGGCGCGTGCAGCGCTCACTTCGACCGCGCCGGCCAGCACCGTGAGGCGGGTGTGCCCCCCTTCGTCGATGCGCACGATGAAGCGCGTGCCCAGCGCGCGCAGCCGGCCTTGCGGCGTCTCGACCAGGAACGGTCGCGAAATTCCGGGGTTCGTGTCGGGTGCGGTCTCGACAAGGATTTCACCGCTGCGCTGTCGCACCAACCGCTGCGTGGCATCGAACGCCACGTCGATGGCCGTCGCGGTGTTCAGCGTGGTGCGGCTGCGGTCGGCCAGCTCGATGGTGCGACGCTCGCCCGTCGCCGTGCGGTACTCGGCGCCCAGCGACGGCCAGGGCACCGCGCGGTAGCCGAGCCAGGCCGCAGACGGTGCGGCCACCAGCACGGCCACGGTGCGCAGCAGTGCGCGCCGGTTCGCCAGTCCCCGGCGCCGGTCGAGCACCGGCATGCCCACGTCCGGCGGCACCGCGCCGAACTTGCGGCTCAGTTGCTCGGCGCTGTGCCACACGCGCCGGTGCTCGGGGCTCTGGTCGCGCCACTGCGCCCAGCGCTGCGCGTCGGCGTCGGACAGGCGGCCCGCGTGCATGCGCGCGAGCCACTGCGCGGCCTCGTCGACCAATCGCGGATCGATGGCGCCTGGTGCCTGCGCCGCGCTCACGGCGGCGTCGCCAGCATGAGCCGCAGGCACTGCGCGAATCCCTGCGCCATGTAGCGCGTCACGGTGCGCACGCTGACACCGAGCCGCACGGCGATGTCGTCATAGCCGAGGCCTTCGAGTTGCGACAACAGGAACGCGGTGCGCACGCGGGCGGGCAGTTCGTCGAGCAGCGCATCGAGTTCGTGCAGCGTCTCGAGCAGAATCGCGCGCTCCTCGACCGAAGGCACCAGCGCTTCGGGCACCAGCGCTTCGGGCAGCAGCGCGAGCGACGCCTGGTAGGCGCGCTCCAGCGATTGGCGTTCGTGGTGGTTGATGACGAGGCGCTTGGCCACCGTGGTCAGGTAGGCGCGCGGCTCGTGCAGCGTCGGGAGGGCACCGGCGCGCAGGCCGGACCAGATGCGCAGGAAGGTGTCGTGGGCGATGTCCGCCGCGTCGAAGCTGTTGCCCAGCCGACCCCGCAGCCAGCTGAAGAGCCAGCCGTGGTGCTCGCGGTAGAGAGCGTGCGCCTGCTGTTGCGGGGTCGACTCGCCGACAACCATCGATGCCTCTTTTCGGGTGGGAAACTTCCGCACTCATTATAAATGCGAATGCTTCTCAACAATGTGGGCATCGAGAGACGGCACTGTCGCAGGCGGCAAAAAGAGCGCGTTGCGCTCGCGCAGTCCACAGAATCCGGCCTGTGTCACCCCGCCATCATGGACAGGCAAAACCCACGCTGTGCACGACTCGCCCCGACGTGTCCGGTTCGACTTCCACAAAGCAGGAGGAGCCGCCGATGTCGTCATAGCTGATCTTGCCGCGGCCCTGGGCATCCTCGTCGGTCGTGCCCTCGCCCCAGCGCTTGCGTACTTCTGCGAGCGGCTTGCCCGGGCACACGCCCGAAGACGTGCAGTAGCGCGACGACGTGGATTTCAGCATCAAGACCCGACCGGACCTCGTCATCTCGATGCGCAACCCGGGATACAGCAGGATGGCGTGGCCCGAGCCGGGTGCGCCGATCACGCGTTGCGGCTGACCGAGGTTCTTGTGCACCAGGGCCAGAGGATCGTCGATCTTCAAGCCTGCCAACCTCAGCTCACTGCGGGTCGGTGTGCTGGCCGATGCAGCGAACGCGAAACCGGCTGCCAGCAGTGGCACAAGGATGGAAAGACCGCGTCCAGTACGCATGAAGGCTCCTGGTCAGAAATGGGGTTCGGTCAGCCTGGGGTTCTCGCCTCGTAGTGCGCGGCATGCGTTGCTGATCGTAGCCCGTCGAAGGCGACAACGCGCCCAACCTTTCGAAGCACGAGGCCTGATCGTCCACCGCCATTTCGCTGCACGGGTTGCGAAGGGCTGTTGAAGCCCGTCGAACCACTGACCGTTGAAGAGCGCTTTCTGCGCTCAGACATCGGCTGACTTCGGAGCCGGATTTTCCAGTGCGGAACGGCTCGCGGCATGTCCCGAACCGCGCCCCTGTGGTCGACCTATCCCCTTTTCATGCGATGCCCCTGGGCCGCACTCCCCGAGAAACTCGGCGCCGGGTTAGTAGCCCTTTTTGACACATTCCAGCAAAGAGACACCCAAATGCACATTCCGAAAAAGACTCGCCTGGCCAGTGCGGCGGCCCTGATGCTCACCCTGGCTGCCTGTGGTGGTGGCGGCGGCGGCGGCGGCCTCGGCTTCCCGCTCCCGACAGCGGCCCCCGCGCCGGCACCCGCACCAGCCCCGGCGCCCCCCGCGCCGGCTCCGGCACCGGCCGCCCAGGACGATTCGGGCGTGGCGGCCACCTGCGCCAGCCTGACCAGCGGTACCTATCGCTACCTCACCTCCAGCGACAAGACCGACGCGACCGGTCTGCTCCAGGTCAAGGCCGGCCTGCTGGGCGCGGACGGCACGACGCGCTCGGCGCAGATCACCGACGCCAGCGGCGCCACCACCACGCTGGCGCCGGTGAACGGCAGCGCCTGCGAGTTCACGCTCAACGGCAGCAAGCTGGTGATCGGCCCCAACGGCCTGGGGCTGGCCACCGACCCGGTCACGTACGCCGGCACGCCAGGCTTCGCCGTCACGCTGTTCTTCCCCGAGCAGGCGGGCGACGGTGCGGTGAAGGCGTCCGATCTGAACGGCGTGTTCAACCGCCTGGGCTGGGAGCGCGAGACCGACGCGGACTACTTCTCGCTGGCCTACGGCGCCGTCAGCTTCAACGGCGGCGTGGTCACGGATGGCTTGGCCTGTCCCATCACCTCCAGCATCGCCGGCGGCTGCACGTCCCTGGTGGTGCCCAACGACATTCCCGCCAACACCGGCTTCGTGGCCGACAGCGCGGCCGGCGGCTTCTCGGGCACGGGCGGGCTGGCCAACGACCACGCCTACGCCTTCAAGTTCGGCGACGTGGTGACGCTGGTCGCGTACAACAAGGACAGCGGCAGCGTCCAGTTCTTCACCAACCAGCGCAGCTCCAGCTTGCCGACGGTGGGCCAGGTCAGCCATTACTGGCAGTTCTCGGCCGACACCCTGGGCGAATCCGAGACCGACATCACGGCGGACTACAACACCGTCGTCTCGGTCGACAGTGGCACCAGCACCGTGACGCGCTACGCGGGCACGAACAGCAGCCTCGTGCAAACGGTGCACTACAACGCACCGCTGCCGGGCTACCGCAAGCGCGACGGCGCCACCGACATCTCGCCGGTGATCCAGTTGCCCCTGGGCGGCGGCCTGACCGTGGTGTCGCGTCTGGGCGCGACCAACGCCAACGGCTTCCTCAACCTGAGCCTGAACAAGCCGGCGCCGGTCACCAACTGACGCAGCCTGCCTGCAGACGGAACGCCCCGCCCCGCGCGGGGCGTTCTGCTTTCCGCACCTGACAGGCAGTGCCCGGCATGGCCAACCACTCACGCTACGCCACGATGCGCCCGCATGTCATCGCGGCGGGCGACGAGACTTCGGCGGACCTCGTCGTGGCGCGAAGCCTGTTGCGTTGAGCGATCTGGCGGGCGGGGCCTACAGCGCAAGCACGCCCTCCACGCAGGTGATGCACGATCCGCCGACGCGGACCCGGCCGTCCGCGTCGACCTGCACCTTCACGCGCCCGTCCCGTCCGACACAGCGCCCCTGGGCGGCCACGTACGCCGTGCCGCCCGCGGGCAGCAGGCCGCGCTCCCACTGAAAGGCCGCCACGCTGGCGTTGCCGCTTCCGCAGACCGGGTCTTCCTCGACCCCGCACGACGGCGCGAAGGTGCGCACTTCGATGGCCACATCGCCTTGCGGGTAGCGGCCGAAGACGGTGACGCCCGTGATGGCCAGGCGGCGTTCGAACGCGGCCAGCCTGGCGACGTCGGGCTGCAGTTCGCGCACGGTGGCAGCGTCGTTCAGCGGCAGGATGACCCAGCGCGGCCCCACGTTCACGATGGCCGGCGCGGCCTCGCGGTTCAGCGCGCATCCCAGGATGCGTTCGAGCTCTGCCACGTCGGCAGCCGGCAGCGGCTCGATCTGCGCGGACGGCGAAGCGAACGCGAGCTGGCGACCCTCGGCGCCCTCCTCGACCGCCACATCGACCAGGCCGATGTGGCATTGCTGAACCAACCGGCCGCCTTCGCGTGGCGTGGCCCGCCCTGCTTCGAGCACGGCATGCGCGCTGCCGAGCGTCGGATGTCCGGCAAAGGGCAGCTCGCTGCGCGGCGTGAAGATCCGCAGGCGGTAGTCGGCCGCAGGCGTCGTGGGTGGCAGGACGAAGGTCGTCTCGGAGAGGTTGGTCCAGCGTGCGATGGACTGCATGGCCTCGGTGTCCAGGCCGTCGGCGTCGAACACGACGGCCACGGGGTTACCTGCCAGCGGTCGCGAAGTGAACACGTCGACCACGGTGTAGCGATGGGATCGTGTCATGCGGGGTTCCTGTGGGGACATGGGCGGCGGCGCATCGGCTACACCGCGGCGATAACGCCGATCTCGACGGTGTACTGCGGAAACGCCAGTTTCGACTCGACGCACGCACGCGCAGGGGCCTCGCCTTCGGGAACCCAGGCATCCCAGACTTCGTTCACCTCGTCGTACGACGCATGGCTCGCCAGCCAGATGCTGGCCGACAGGATCCGGGTCTTGTCGCTGCCGAGCCTGGCCAGCAGCGCGTCGATCTTGGCGAGGATCTGTGCCGTCTGGCCCTTCACGTCCTGATTCGTGTCGTCGGCGACCTGCCCGGCCAGGAACGCGAACCCGCCGCAGACCACGGCCTGGCTCATGCGTGGGTTGGTGTCATAGCGCTGGATCTGCATGGTTTCTCCTTGAATGAAAGTTGAATCGAACGCTCCTTGTCGCGCGCTCACGGGGCCATGACGGCATCGAGCACCGTCGACAGCGCGGACAGCGCGGGGCCCAGGCGTCCGGGCGGCAGGTACCCGAAGCCCAGTCGGAACACGCGCTCGCTCTCGCCGAACCAGGCGCCCGACGCCAGTTGCAGGTCGTGCCGGGGCAGCAGCTCCCAGAACCGCGAGACGGCGGCGGTGTCGAACGTGTCGGCGCGAAGGCGCAGGCAGCACAAGGCGCCGCCCTCCGGTCGGACCCATTCGATGCGCTGGTGCTCGGCCTCGCACCAGGCGGCCAGCTCCGCGAGCCCTTCGGCGAGCAGCCGGCGGCGCGGTGCCAGCACGCGTTCGCGATGGCGCAACAGCGCGGTGGCGAGTGCTTCGTCCAACACCGGGCCGGAGATCACGGTGTTCAGCCTGGCGACGACCAGGCGCGACCGCAGGTCCGCGTCCGGCACGGTGAGCCAGCCCGTGCGCAAGCCCGGCGCACCCAGCGCCTTCGACACCGAGCCGCCCGTGACGATGCGCGGGTGCAGCCCGGCGAAGCTGTCGGGCGCAGCCTTGTCGCCATAGGTGGCCTCGCGATAGGTCTCGTCGATGAAGAGGATGGCCTGCGGCGCCCGCTGCTCCAGCAGCGCGAGGAGCTTTTCGACGACGGCGCGAGACGCGCGGACGCCGCTGGGGTTCTGCGGCGAAGCCAGGCTGACCAGCTTGGTCTTCGGTGACAGGCGGGCTGCGAGTTCGTCCAGATCCAGCTGGTAGCCGGTCTCGAACGTCAGCCTGATCTCGCGAACATCGACGCCCGCGCCGAGCAGGCAGTCGCGGCTCGGCGGAAAGCACGGTGTCACGAGCACCGCTTCGTCGCCGGGACGGCAGACCTCGAAGGCCAGCAGGAACAGGCCCAGGGCCGTCCCCTGCGTCGTGACGACCTGTTCGGCGGGCACGCTGCAGGCCTTGCCGATCTCCTCGCGAAGCTCGGCCGCGCCGGCAGACCGGCCGTAGCCCAGCTTCAGGCTGCGCAGCGTCTCGAGCCCGGCCATGTCCAGCACGTCCCCGACCGTCAGGTCTTGCGAGGTGCTCTCCGCCAGGTTGAATGGTCGGTTCACGTCGAGCAGGGAAATGATCTCGTTATATGGGAACCGGCCTCGCCAGGTCGTCGCCACTTTCTCTTCTTGCACTGTCATTCGTTCCACCTTGCAGGGGTCCGCGGGACGCTCCGTACGGTCAGTGACCTGCGTCGGGGCGTGTCGGATGTCAAAGAAGACACGAATCCTAGGGATCGCCGTGCCATCGGAACAGTCACAATTTCCAGCTGATTCGACCAGTACAGTTGGAGTGCCTTCCAGGGCCGGTTCGCGGACAATCGGACGATGGACGCAGCCACCACCCATCGCTACGAGCAGCTCGCGGACCTGATCCTCGGCACGATCGACAACGGCACGCTGGCACCCGGCATGCGCCTGCCGTCCGTGCGCACCATCAGCGAGCAGCACGGCATCAGCATCTCGACGGTGCTGCAGGCCTACCGCTTGCTGGAAGACCGCGGCGTCCTGGTGGCGCGGCCGCAGTCGGGCTTCTATGTGGCGGCCACGCAGGGCGGAACGCTGGCACTGCCGTCCACGTCACGCCTGCGCTCGAAGGCATCGACGGTGTCCATCAGCGGCGCCGTGGCCGTGCTGCTGGAGCACGCCTCCAACTCGGCACTCGTGCCGCTGGGCTGCGCCGTGCCGGACGCGGCCGTGCTGCGATCGAACCGGCTCGACCTGGCGATGGCGCGTGCCGCACGCCAGCACGGCGCACGCCACAACGTCTACGGGCCACCGCGCGGCGATCCGCAACTGCGCCGCGAAATCTCCCGGCGGGCGATGCGCGTCGGGCATGTGCTGTCGCCGGACGACGTGATCGTCACGAACGGCTGCACGGAAGCGGTGACCCTCGCACTGACCGCCGTCGCCAGGCCGGGCGACACCGTCGCGGTCGAGTCACCCACCTACTTCGGGCTGCTGCACACGCTCGAGGTGCTGGGCCTGAAGGCGCTGGAACTTCCCACCGATCCGACCTGCGGCGTCAATGTCGACGCGCTCGCCCGGCTGCTCGACACCGAGCGGGTGGCGGCCTGCATGCTGTCGTCGAGCTTCAGCAACCCGCTGGGTTCGCTGATGCCCGAAGCACGCAAGCGCGAACTGCTGGCGCTGCTGGCGCGGCATGACGTCCCGCTGATCGAGGACGACGTCTACGGCGACATCCACTTCACGCGCGAGCGGCCGAAGCCGTTCATCGCGCTCGACGGCGGCGCCCGCACGATCTACTGCGGCTCGTTCTCGAAGAGCCTGGCGCCCGGGTACCGCGTGGGCTGGATCGCGCCGGGCCGGTTTGCGCAACAGGTGCTGGACCGCAAACTGGCCTTCAGTCTGTGCAACCCTGTCCTCCCGCAGGTCGCGCTCGCAGACTTCCTGGCCAGCGGCGCCTACGACGCACACTTGCGCCGGCTGCGTCGCGTGCTCGAAGAGAACCTGCTGCGCATGACCCGCACCATCGAGGCAAGCTTTCCGCTGCAGACGCGCGTCAGCCGGCCGATGGGCGGATTCGCGCTCTGGGTCGAACTGCCCAGAGGGTTCGACTCCCGGGCACTGTTCGATGAAGCGCTGGCGCACGGCATCTGCTTCGCGCCGGGGGATGTGTTCTCCGCCAGCCGCCGCTTCCGGAACTGCCTGCGCTTGAGTGCCGGCAGCACCTGGAGCGAGCGGATCGACAAGGGGGTTCGGCGTCTTGGCGAACTTGCTCGTGTTCAGCTCTCGGCCTAGACGTGCGGCAACGGCCCGTGCAAGAACCGCGAGTCGCGCTGCAAGCAAATCTTGTCGAACGTCTTCGCGCGACCGATGGCCGCTTCGCCAAAGAAAAAGGGCGTTCACTGAATTTCAGTGAACGCCCTCGGTCGTCGTGTGGTGGAGCTGGGGGGATTTGAACCCCCGTCCGCAAGCCTTCATCGCGCAGTTCTACATGTGTAGTGATCTGATTTGAGTCTCGCTTCCGGAGTCGCGCAGTCACACGCTAAACCGGACGCCAGCACCCTATTTTCTCGCCCCGACCCAAGGTACCCGGATCGGAGCCAGCCCATGTAATTATCCTTGC
>Ga0209676_1000495_pt1 | contig 63184 bp, 67 predicted proteins | sample AraplaCvi_mLB_r2_FD_184282 | JGI IMG/M metagenome (GOLD analysis project Ga0209676, IMG submission 184282) | Arabidopsis root microbial communities from North Carolina, USA - plate scrape MF_Cvi_mLB_r2 (SPAdes) (version 2) | ecosystem: Host-associated > Plants > Roots > Endosphere | place: USA... | reverse complement strand
GTGCAAAGTTTAGCATATTATCATTTTCCGCCATTCCATGTATATAGTTCTGATTGTATTTGTTGTACATTGGTATTTGTCACTGTTCTGTCAAACCTTTTTCCTGCACCGCTATTCTGCTCATAAAATGTTCATAATGAGCAAGCCGTGGGAGCGGTTCTTCTATTTGCTTACCTATCTTTCACAAGGTTCTTCCTACCTGAGCCCACGCGCCTATGCGATCCTGCACCGCATGCACCACGCGTTCAGCGATACCGATAAAGACCCGCATTCACCGCATCATACCAAAAACGTGTTCACGATGATGTGGGAGACCAAAAACATTTATAATGCCGTATTGAACCGCAAACGCGCGGTCGAAACACGTTTCGAACGTAATTACCCTGAATGGAATTTTGTAGAAAAGCTGGGTGACTCGTGGATCTCAAGAGCGGGCTGGGGTGTATTGTACATCGTATTCTATGTGCTGGCTTACATCTACCTGGATATGCACTGGGCGTTCTTCTTCCTGCTGCCGATCCACTTCCTAATGGGCCCGATCCACGGTGCGATCGTTAACTGGAGCGGACACAAATACGGTTACCAGAACTTCGATAACGACGATAAGTCTAAAAACTCGCTGATCTTCGACTTCCTGATGATGGGCGAACTTTTCCAGAACAACCACCACAAACGCCCGAACTCGATCAACTTCGGTTCCAAGTGGTTCGAGGTTGATCCGACGTACCCGGTGATCAAGCTACTGAACAAGTTGAAGATCATCGAGATTCGAAAGAAGCACTAGTGCATGATGTTCTGACCGTTTTGTGGTCAGGTGTTGTCAAGGGTTGTCATTTGTAGTCAGGGATTGTCATTGATAGTCATTGATAGAATGGGAGGAGAAATTGGTCAGTCGGCCGGTTTCTCCTCTCTCTTTATATCAATACCACACCTGACTATAAATGACAACATTTGACTCCCAATGACCATACCTGACTACACTTGACCACAAATGACAAAAAAAATTGGCAGACGTGAGAGACGCCTGCCAATCTGCTTATTAACACCACAAAAAATGAAATCCTTTGAGTTTGTCGTCCGGCTGTTGTTTCGCCCTGTCGACATTACAAATAAGATCAACAATACTTAGAAAGGCGTTAATAATAAGTTAGAATTTCCTTAGAGGCGTAAAAAAGTCAAGCGAAATGTCGTGCCTTTCGGAACATTCGATTGAATGCTGATGCTGCCATTGTGCAGCTTCACAATGCGCTCGACGAGCGACAGGCCGATGCCGTAACCTTTGATATTCGCGGTATTGTCGCTGCGGTAGAATGGCTGGAAAACGAGACTCTTGTCCTTGTCGGGAATTCCCTTTCCATTGTCCGAAAATGTAAGCCCGAGCTGCCCGCGCGAGGGAAGCAGGCATACATTCACGGCATTGTCGTCCGAGAATTTGCAGGCGTTGTCCATCAGGTTCAGGAATGCGGTTTTGAGTAGCGTCGAATTGCCGGTGATTTCGAGCCAGGTATCATCTTCCGGAAGTTCGTCGAAATTGAGCTGAATATTGTAGGCGGGGTTCGCCTGGGCGAGGTTCATGCGGCAGTCGAGCAGAAGATCGTCCACACGGATCAGCTCGGTAAGCAGGTCGCGCTGGTCTTCGCTGACTTTCGCGAGCTCCAGTAAAGTATTGGAAAGCTGGCCCAGCTCCTGAATATCTTCCAATACCGAGCGGATCGTCATCTGGTACTCAGCGGGGTTCCGCTCTTTAAGCATACTCACTTCGAGTTGCGATTTGATCTTCGTCAGCGGGTTTTTCAGCTCGTGGGAGACGTTTGCAACGAAGATTTTCTGCATTTGAAAAGCCGTTTCAATGCGGTCGAGCAGTTTGTTAAAGGTGATCGTTAACCGCCCGATCTCGTCTTTCTGGTTGGGTACATTGAGGCGTGTGTCGAGTTTTTGGGGCAAAATGCCTTCCACTGCATTCATAACCTTCGAAATAGGCCTCAATGCACGTTTGGAGAATATCCAGCCCACGATTGCTACCACGAATGTTACGATGAGGTAGAGCACCGTAAGCAGCGTTTTGAGGTTGGAAAGGTTCGCCTGCCCGTACAAATCCTTTGCGCCGAGCATTACCACGGCTTTGTTGAAGGGGTATTTGTAATAAAGTCCAACCACTTTATAATCGCCGTCGTCGTAGCGGATCTGGCCGGCTTTGCGGATTTCGTCGAGCCAGTAGTTGGAAACGTGGAGCGCTTTGAGCTGCGGGGTCGTGGAGTTGCTGTAAATGAGCCGGTTCTTTTCGTCGAAAATGAAGATATTCTCGTCGTAAATGAGGTCGCGGTTGGTTTCGTCGAGGGCTTTGAGTACTTCGGCATTGATGAGCGGTACCTGCACTTTCAGCAAAAGCTCCGCCTGGGATTTTGCTTTCGAACGCAACCGGTCGTAAAAGTCCTCGGTAACATTATAATAGGTAAAAAAGTAGACAGCCAGAAAGGTGACCAGCAAAATACCGCTTACCAGCAAGGAAAACTGAACCGTAAGTCGGGTGCGTATTTGCATAGCTTATTCTACTTTGAGCACATAACCCATTCCAAATTGTGTGTGGATGAGTTTCACGGGATAATCTTTGTCGATCTTCTTGCGCAGGTAATTTACATATACTTCAATGACATTGGTGCCGGTGTCAAAACCGATGTCCCAGACCTGCTCCGCAATCTCGACCTTTGAGATAACCCTTCCCTGATTACGGATGAGGTACACCAGTAGATTGAACTCCCGGGCCGTCAGATTGATCTTATTTCCCGAACGATAAACGGTTTTGGCATCCAGTGAAACTTCCAGGTCTGCAAAACGCAACACCTGCGCTGTGTGTGAAACGGTCGAGCCGCGCTTCGTGAGGGCGCGTACGCGTGCGAGGAGTTCTTTAAATTCAAATGGCTTGACGAGGTAATCGTCTGCGCCGGCATCGAGGCCCGTTACTTTATCATCCGTTGTTCCTAATGCAGTGAGCATGAGGATCGGTGTCTCGTCGCCCCAACTGCGGATTTCGCGGCAAAGTTCTATTCCATTAATACCGGGAATGATAATGTCGCTGATAATCAGTTGGTAAACATTGCTGCGGGCAAGCTGTTTGCCGATCAGCCCGTCGTAGGCAATATCGACCTCATACCCATTCTCTTCCAGGCCTTGCCGTATCGACTGCAATGTTTTTGGCTCGTCCTCTATCAGTAACAGTTTCATACGCTATGCAAAAATAGTTCCGACACTTCCTTCCAGCTCGAAACGCGCTTGTAGGCCGTTTCACGGAGATTATGCGGAGATGAAAAAAGAATGCCTTTCCCTTTGAATGCCGCCAGGTTACGCACGTGATCGTCGATCAGGTAATCGGACTGGATAATGCTTTTATACCCGCAGAAAACCACATTCGTCCACGGGATAAATGGAAAGTGTTTTTTGAGCCAATCGAACTTATCGCGGAACGAATTCGGGAACTCCATGCAGGCCGTCGCGACGAACAGCTCGTAGTATTTCGAAAGTTGGTGAACCGTTTCGATCGCTCCTTCTTTTACCTGGATATCCGCGAAAAAGCCTGGTGTGTCCATGATTTTGTGCAACTTCGACAGCTGCTTCGGATGCAGCAATTCCCTCAAACCTTTGGTCTGGAAATCCTCGCGGTGCAATGTGGTCGAAAAATCGGCGAGGACAATGTCGACGAGCTTTTCGTGGGTATTCGCCAGTACATCGTCCATGTCGAGGGTCAATCTCAGCATCAGAGTATGGATCGGCTAATGTCGAAGTTTTCGAGGTAATCGTTCACACGTTTCAGGAACAAGCCGCCCAGCGAGCCGTCCACCACGCGGTGATCGTACGAATGCGAGACGAACATCATGCTCCGGATACCGATCAGGTCGCCCTGTGGGGTTTCGATCACGGCCGGCTTCTTCTTAATAGCGCCGAATGCCATAATCGCTACCTGTGGCTGCACGATAATCGGTGTGCCCATCAGGTTCGCGAATGCGCCGATGTTGGAAACGGTGTAAGTCCCTCCGGCCAGGTCGTCGGCTTTCAGGCGATTCTCCCGCGCGCGCTTGGCGAGATCGTTCACCTTGCGGGCGAGGCCAGGCAGGTCATAACGGTCCGCATTATGAATCACCGGTACGATCAGGTTACCGTCCGGCAAGGCCACGGCCATTCCTATATTAATATCTTTCTTCTTGATGATCTTGTCGCCCTCCACGGAAATATTGATCAGCGGATAATCTTTGATCGCTTTCACCACTGCTTCGATCAGGATAGGGGTGAAGGTAATGCTGTCCCCGGTTTTCTTGCGGTATTCGGCCTTCACATGTTCGCGCCAGGCTACCACCGGTGTCATATCGGTTTCGATGAATGAGGTAACGTGTGCCGAAATCCGTTTCGATTCCACCATTCGCTGGGAAATCATCTTCCGCATGCGGTCCATCTCGATGATCTCATTGCTGCCGTTCAGCGAAGTGGCCGGTGCTGGGGCAATTGCAGGCCCTTTTTGGCGACGGTGCTCAACATAGGAGAGGATATCGTCCTTGGTAACCCTGTTTTCGAGGCCGGTTCCTTTAATTACCTTCAATTCATCCACCGGAATGTGTTCCTCCCTCGCAATGCTCAGCACGAGCGGCGAGTAGAATGGGTTAACCGCGGAATTCGCAGGGGCGTATTCATAAACCGGCTCGGGCGTTCTGCCCGCAACCGTTTGGAAATCCTTTTCAAGTGCGGCTACCGATGCAGCTATCTCTGCCTCTTCTTCCACCCCCACCAGCACAGGTGCACCCGCATCCTGGGCAACCACATCATCGGCCACCTCAATTTGGGCCACAGCGCTGCCGATAGGCACCACGTCGTCGACTTTGACGAGCCATTTAGTGAGTGTTCCCTCGTAAGGGCAGGGTACTTCGGTATCGACTTTATCGGTAGCCACTTCCAGGATGGAGTCATCGATGCGCACCTTTGCACCTTCTTCTGCAAGCAGGTGTAGAACCGTGCATTCCATGATGCTTTCCCCCATCGGAGGCATTACCATTTCAACTATTTTCATAAATGGTGTTTTTTCGAAGGTAAGGAAAACATGCTTTCGTTACCTCTATGGTCCTGATCTTCGTTTACCCTTTTACGGCGAGAGAAGTTTTTAAAATCGTTTTTCTCAGCAGGTTGAGCGCGTAAGAGCAGGTTAGTTCTATATTGATTTTTCTGTTGTTCCGTAATGTCAGGAGTTGGGTAAATGTCTCCTCGGGCGTCGCGCAGGCGATCCATACCGTACCCACCGGCTTTTCCGGCGTGCCGCCATCGGGGCCGGCAATACCGGTTGTGGAAATAGCGAATGTCGTGTTCAATACACGCCTTGCGCCTTCGGCCATTTCGCGGGCAGTTTGCTCACTTACCGCGCCATAGGCTTCAAGCGTTTCGCGTGATACGCCGAGCACACTCATTTTTATATCATTGCTGTAACTTACCACCGAGCCTTCGTAGTAACGCGATGAGCCCGGAATGCTCGTGATCTGATTGGCCACATAGCCGCCCGTGCAGCTTTCCGCGGTCCCAACGGTGGCGTTATGGTTCATGAGCAATGTTCCGATCACCGTTTCCAGTTCATCCGAATCATAACCGAACACATACTCTTCGATCAGCGGGAGTACCAATGCAACCTGCTCGTCCAGCTGTGTGTCCAAAACAGCCTGATCCGTTCCCGTCCCGGTAAGCCTGAGCTTCACCTGACCAAAATGCGGCAGGTAAGCGAGCTTGATATGCTCCGGCAATGCATCTTCCCAGGCGGAAATCTTTTCGGCCAAAAACGACTCGCCGATGCCGATCGTACGGATTTGTTTATGCTGGATAATATGGGTCGAAAACCGCGCTTTCAATCTCGGCAGGATTTCGAACTCCATTAAACTCTTCATTTCATAAGGCACGCCGGGCAGCGAAACGTAAATGACCCCATCCTTTTCGAACCACATCCCGGGCGCAGTTCCCCATAGGTTCGGGATGTAGGTACAGTTTTTGGGAAGTGCTGCCTGCTGAATGTTCAGCTCGGTCATGACACGGCCGCGTTTCGCGAAAAACTCGGTCACCAGTGCAAGAGCGTCCTGGTTAATTTCCAGTTCGGTGCCGAAGTATTCGCAGAAGGTGTGCTTGGTAATATCGTCGCGAGTGGGCCCCAGGCCGCCTGTTACGATCACGACGTTCACCCGCTGGCTCGCCTGCGTGAACGCGTCGAGAATATCCTGCTTATTGTCGCCAACGGACGTTTTCCTTGCCGGACGGATACCGATGTCAGTAAGTTGGGTGCCAATCCATTGTGTATTCGTGTCGATGATCTGACCAAAAAGAATCTCGTCACCGATCGTGATTATTTCAGCCCTGGCAGAGGAAATCATAGATTGAGAACAGGTTAAATGGGACCGTTATTTTCCCAAAAATAAGTAAAATTAATCGTTATTGAGTACGTTTGAACCGTAGTGAAATATTAACAAACTCAATTGTAATGAAATACAAAATCCTTTCGTTAACGCTGTTTTGGCTCATTTTAGGACACACATCACATGCTCAATTCAACCTCGGAAAGCTGCTCGGGAAGGGGAGTGGAAAGAGCGGCGGACTCAGTGAGAATGAGATCGTTCTGGGCTTGAAAGAGGCATTGAACGTAGGCATCAGCAACGGTTCGGAGTCGGCATCCAAGGTGGACGGGTTCTTTAAAAATGAACTGATCAAGATAGCAGTGCCACCGGAAGCGCAGAAAGTTGCGGACGCATTGCGCAAAATGGGCCTCGGCGCCGAGGTCGATAAATTTACATTATCCCTCAACCGCGCTGCTGAGGATGCCGCCAAGAAATCCAAACCGATTTTTGTGAAGGCGATTACTTCGATGACGGTCCCCGACGCGCTGAGCATTCTGAAAGGCCAGGACGATGCCGCCACGCAGTATTTGAAGAAATCGACGAACGACGAGCTGTTCAAGACGTTTTTCCCGGTTGTCGACAGCACATTGAATCTCAATAAGGCGACCGAATATTACGCCGACATCGTTAAAACCTACAATCAGCTCCCGTTGGTCAAAAAGGTGAATCCCGATTTGAAGCAATACGCGACTCAAAAGACCATCGACGGTCTCTACGTGCTGATAGCGCAGGAGGAAAAGAAAATTCGCGAAAATCCGGGCGCCCGGGTGACCGATTTGCTGAAAAAAGTGTTCAAGCAGGCAGGCAAGTGAGTTTTGCTTACTTTTGTAAAAATTAACACCTAATATGAAAAAGTCAGAAATACATTTTACCGTTGAACTTGACGAAAAAAATATACCGGAGAAGATCTTTTGGGACGCGACCGACAACCCGAACGAGGGTATCAACGACACGAGGGCGATCGCGATCGGTGTGTGGGACCATTATCACCGCGGGACGCTGAAAATCGACCTCTGGACAAAGGATATGGAGGTTTTTGAAATGAAGCGCTTCTATATCGAGCTCATGAGCGGCATTGCGGATACTTTGCTGACGGCGACCAACGACCGTGGCATGGCCGATATGATCGAGGGGGTTTGCGACACGTTGAGCAAGCGCCTGGATGAAGAAATGAAGGCAGCTAAATAGCAAAAAAAGAGCGGTGAGAGCCGCTCTTTTTCGTTATTCCATATTCTTCAATGCTTCCTTCGTTTTCTTGGGCAAGCTGGCCGCTACCAGGTCGTAGGAGTCCTTCACCCAGCTGAAAAGCTCGTCGCTGGGAATACTCCCCGTGACATACACGGTATTCCAATGCTTCTTATTCATATGGTATCCCGGCTTCACGTCGGGATATTTTTCCCTTAGCTCCTCGGCTTTTTCCGGGTCGCATTTCGCATTGAACTGATGCTGCGGGGAATCCAGCGGAGTAAGCAGGAAAACCTTTCCCATTACTTTAAAAACCAATGTATCCGGACCGAACGGCAGTTCTTCTGTAACACCGGGCAATTTCAGGCAGTACTCGCGTAGCGTCTCGAGATTCATCGTGTTAGGGCTCTGACAATCATAATAATGACACAAATCAGGAACATGACGATCGAGATACGGTTGATCCCGTGCATCATACGCAGGTTGAACGAATCGGGGTTATTCGGGTCGCGTTTTTTAAAGACGCGGATGAAGTAAGAAAACACTTCGCCCAGTTGAAAGTACTTTTTCATTGTATTGTTTAAACCAAAATTTCACGTTCCTCCGGCTCAATCCACCGGCCATCTTCCCGGATCAGTTCGATCAGTTCCTCCACCGCTTTGGACGAATGCACCGACCGTTTGATCACTTCCTGCCCGCGGTACAACGCAATTTTGTCCTTGCCCATACCAACGTAACCGTAATCGGCATCGGCCATCTCGCCCGGACCGTTCACAATACAGCCCATAATACCGATTTTTACACCTTTCAAATGCTCGGTATGCTTGCGGATCATCGCCGTGGTTTCCTGCAAATCAAACAATGTACGGCCGCAGGAAGGGCAGGAGATATATTCCGTTTTCGACATCCGAGTGCGCGCCGCCTGCAAAATACCGAATGCAATGCTGTTATAGGAAGCGGCTGCTTTCAACTTGTCCGCATGCGTCGAGCCTTCCGCAAATACAGGCGAAAGCAACGTTCCGTCACCGAAGCCGTCCACCAGCAAACCACCGATGTCGGTTGCGGAATATAATGTCAGCTTGTCGCCGAGATCCGTTTCGTAGCTCCGGTTAATGATTACCGGCGTTCTGACATGGAGCTCCGTCAGTTTATAGAAGAACCTCCGCATTTCCGGCATCGCATGCGCATTATGCGTGTGGAGCACGAGTACAATATTGGTTTTGCCTGCAACGCCGTTCAGAAATACCTCGTCGAAAGAATGGATGTCGCCTTTGATAAAATTCAGCTCGGAGGAAGTCTCTGTCGCAGAATTCCATTCTGAAACATCAAAAAGCGGGAACTTAATGTGCTTTTCAGCATGTGCCTGCCATTGCGGATAGTCGAGAATTTCGCGCAGTCCATTCGGCAACATAAAAGGCACCGGTTTTTGTCCCGAGTAAATAAAATCGGCCCCCTGGTCGTTCATAGCCCATTTATCAGGGACTGGCAGGAAGAAGTGACCAATGCTTTTGAGGTCATCCAATTGCTGAACCTCGATATTGGAATAGTCGGCAATCACACGTGGCACATTCAAATGGCCGATGTTGTAAACCTCCCGGGTATCGCGACGCGTATATTGGAATGGGTTGATCGGACAATGGTCGACCGGTTCGATAGGGGTATGCGTAGCGCGTGCCGTGTACCGTTCGATCAACGCACGGGCCACGGGGGCTTCTTTTTCCGGCGCTTCAGTCAGTGAGACGCGCACCGTATCGCCCAGACCGTCTTCCAGCAAAGTCCCGATTCCTACCGCCGATTTAATGCGGCCGTCCTCCGCCTCTCCGGCCTCGGTAACGCCCAAATGCAGCGGATAAGGTTTCAAACCTTCCTCATCCAGCCTTTGTACCAACAGGCGGTAAGCTTCCACCATCACCTGCGTATTGCTGGACTTCATCGACAACGCGATATTGAAATAATTGAATTCTTCGCAGATGCGCAGAAATTCCAGCGCCGACTCCACCATTCCCAGCGGCGTATCGCCGTAACGGCTCAGAATGCGGTCCGAAAGTGAGCCGTGGTTGGTGCCAATGCGCATGGCAGTGCCGTATTCCTTGCAGATTTTAACCAGGGGGATAAACTTCTCCCGGATCCTTTCCAGCTCGGCGGCGTAGGAAGCTTCGGTGTAATCGATTACCTCGAAACGCTTGCGGTCGGCATAGTTACCGGGGTTAATGCGCACTTTCTCGACGATGCGGGCGGCCAGTTCGGCGGCATTGGGGGTGAAATGTATATCGGCGATGAGCGGCACCTGAATGCCCAGCTTACGCAGTCCGTTGCGGATATTTTCCAGGTTCTGGGCCTCCTTCACGCTCGGCGCGGTGATGCGCACATACTCGCACCCCGATTCCACCATCCGGATCACCTCGTCGATAGAGCCCTGCGTATCCATGGTGTCCACAGTCGTCATGGATTGCACGCGGATCGGGTAATCGGAGCCCATCGGCAGATCGCCGATATGAATGGAGATCGTCTTGCGCCGTTCATAGGCGGTCAGCGATGGGCAGTAAATATTGGTTTTTTGTTCAGAAGGTGTGATCACGGTCATTGAATGGTCATATCGACAAAGGTCTTAAAACTAAAACACAATTGGAATGCCAATGGTGCATTTTTCAATTTTCGTTGAGGGCTTTGTAACCGTTGCATTTCAGGGTCGTAGGCCTTCTACACAACGGCCGCTTGTACATCAATCCTTGCCAGACACACATCTCAAATTAAATAGTTATGTTTTGTATTTGAAAAGTTAAATATTTGTCACGCCAGGCACCGCCAGTCTACGGCAAATCAATAGCTCAACTTTCCGGTTTTTTCCGCCCCAATGAGGCGACAGCTGCATGTATCATTCATCATGTAAACCCGAGCTATATGGAAAAATTCAGCTTATGCCTGATCATCACTTTGCTTTCATCCGGCCTGTCTGCGCAAACACCGTCGCGATGGAATTACCCCTGCAAGCCGGGGACCGAATGCTGGAACGCGCTTACGTCTGTCGAGGAGCGGCAGAATGCCTGTCAGATTACGGGAGTGGATTTGAAGACGCTGAGTACGGAGGAGTTGCTGCTGATCACGATGGAACATCCGTTTTTTCGGAGTTATGTCGCGCACGACAGCCCGCTTGAAGGGGTGGGGTTCGCGTTGGAAGGATTCAATGGTTTCGAGGAGTTTAGGAAGCGGCCTGATGCGATGAGGGCTGCCTGCAATGTCTATTTCAGGGAGGGTTTCAGTCGAGTCGAGGCTATGGCCGACAGTGCTGAAATGGGTGCCTATTCTCTCAAATGGATAGGGGTGGAGCTGATAATGTGTGATGATGCGCTTTTAAGTCAAATGTCCTCACAGGAGAAAATTGACTTTTTGAAGCGGCTGCTTGCACAGTTACGCACTAAGCAACGGTATCGGGATGTGTTCGGAGGCATTTCGGATGCGGTGAGTGCTTACATCTTTGATAAGGTAATGCATTCGATGGGCGATCGGGTGTTGGAAAGCCAGTATGAGGCGGAGCGTATGAAGGGGTTTCGGGAGCGATTGATTTTGCGGGATCCGCGTCAAATCGAATTGTTGCTGGACAAGTTTACGGAGTATGTTAAAAATCATTGAGTCGTACTAACAAAATCAAAAGTCATGAAAGCATTTACATCATTTGGTGCGTGGCACAATGTGCTTGCAGACAGGTTTTTGTACTTCATTGCGATCGCATTTCTGCTCATCGGCGGGTCTTGTACAGAAGCTGAAATTAAGGAATATGAAATCGGAGAATCGTGCTTTACAAAAGAATCGCTTGAAACAGTGCCTTGGGTAAAAGATCAGCTGGCTTTTTTCCAGGTTCCCAAGCAGGGACCATTGCGGGTCGCTGTGTATCAGTATCGAGATCAGTATTACCTCGCTTTTGAAAATCCGTCACTTTCATCGCCCATGTCTTACATATTTAATTGTGATGGGAAGACGATTGGTGAAGTGAGCATTCACTATAACGAGTTCTATGGGCAGAATAAATTGATGACAGTATTATTGGAAGCTAAATATTGATCCGATGAAACATTTTTTAGCATACACATTTCTTATCGGATTCCTGGCTACAAAGACCAATGGCCAGGTAAATACTCCGAACGGTGTGCAGGTGCCCCCCGCCGCATTATTCGCATACCTCGATGCATGGCCAAACACAAATGCTCAGCTGCAATCGTTTCAAAATGATATTCAAAATGGGTTTTATGGGGCTAGTTGTGTTGTGTTGAATGACTACACCCGGCAGTACAACTGCCATGGTTACGCATGGCACGTTTCGACAGGTGGAAACAAAATTGGTATCGATCAGGTAACCCATGGAGGAGTTACGCCCTACGTATCTGGGGTGAACCCGAGCTATACTCAGACCATCTATAATGGAACTCAGGGTAAACTTCGCGTTCGATATTCTGGTGACCACTCAGCCGTAACCACTTATGATGCAGGTAAATATATTTCGAAATGGGGTGCAGGACCGCTAGTTAAGCATAATGCAAATGATGTTATGCCAGGTTATGGCGTACCATCGAGCTACTGGACTTGCAAATACACCCCGCCACTAACAAGCGTTTATCTCGATGGCAAACTTATCTCAGGAAGTTTCCAAAACACCACCTGGGGCGCGCACAATATGCAAATCTTCTGGGGACTAGATCCGGATACCGGGCCTACGTTTAGTTCAACAGCCGGAAGCACCATTATCAATAATCAGAATTCGGGCACTGTCAATTTTACATTCAACGGCCCTTCGAATAATGGCGGACTTTCAATCGCATTCTGCGGAGCACCGCGGCATTCGTTTACATTTTTCAAGCCAAGCGGCGCTAAAATGCAGATCTATCCTAATCCGGTTCTGGATGATGAAATCATCACGGTATCATTGGAATCGGGAGAGGATGTACAGGCGGTGAATCTGAATAATAAGGTCAATAGGATAACAAAAATTAGCCTTCTTGATGAAAGACAGCGGGTTTTACAGGATTATTCACCGAATGTGGACGGAAACGTGACGGCCGTCAAATTAAATGCAGTCTTGCAAGGGACATACTTGTTAAAGGCAACTTTCGAGGACGGAACGGTACAAACGAAACGAGTTCTGATCCGAAAATGAGAAAGTGGGCAATGAATTGGGCTTCAATTTCACATCTGAATGAACACATCTGATGAATCTCCTATTGAGAACTTAACCAGCTATGAACAAAACTAAATGCCCGAAAGCGGTTGCCATTGCGTTAATCTGCACATTGTTGGCCGGAGCCGCGTGCGTCGAAACTGACGGTTTCGACAATATTGATCAACCCTGTTTTACAAAAGAATCGCTAGAAACGGTTCCGTGGATCGTTGACCACTTGAAGAAATACACTTTGCCCAATGGAGGAGGGTATCATGCCGCAGTCTACGTATATCATGACCAGCAGTTTTTAGCGATAACGACGCCATTTGGCTGTACACCTCTTGGACACGTGTTCAACTGCGCGGGAGTACCGCTCGACTCACTGGAAATCGATTATATTGATTTCCAAAACAATATGAAGATCGCTGCGGTTTTGACGGGGCCAAAATGATAAAAAGGAGCAAGACGACAAAGTCGCCCAGGTCAATTATTCTTCAACCCGGGTACCTTCGTCAACAGTAATGATATAACTTTTGCCTCCCTCGCGTTCGATGGCTGCGGCTACTTCTTCCGCATGTGTAGGCGCGTAGGCGAACATACAGCCGCCTCCGCCCGAGCCGTTGATCTTGCCGCCCAATGCGCCGGCACCGAGTGCCGCGTTCATCATGCGTTCGATTTTCGGAGTGGAGGTGCGTTTGTGGTCGCGGAGGTTCTCGTAATGCTTATAGAGCAGGCTGCCGAAATGCTTGTCGAAATTCTGGCTTGCGTGGTCCTCGGCACTGTCGATCAGTAATGCTTTACCTTCGACGAGGATGTCGCGGTCTTCGACGTTGGCTTTCAACAGACCCAGCTGGTCAATGGAAAGTATTGATTTGTAGTCGCTTACTTTTTCGATCGGTGTTGTAAAGATGGAAAAGGACGGGTCGTACTCGGTGACGATCCTGATTACATCTTCCATTCCATAGCGGCAACGGGCTATGATGCCGAGCGTATCCTTCGGTTCCAGCGAGTCGCCGAGGACGAATGTTCCTAACTTGGGCGTCAATGCTTCTACCTTGATGACCGGCGTCGATTCGAGGTAAATGACATTACCGATGGCAGTGGAATAGTTGTCCATCATGCCGCCAGGCTCACCGAATTCCAGTACTTCGGCCGCATTGGCGATTTCTCCCAGTTCCTTTTTTGAAAAGTTAAGTGGTTTATCGCTCAGCTGGTCCAGAAACTTTGCCCACGAAACAATCAGCGCCGAAGAGCTGGATGTCCCCGAATTGATGGGAATATTACCGTGAATGGTCGCTTCGAAGCCTTTCGAGAATGTTAATCCCTTTCTTTTGACGACGTTGATCGTGCTGCGGAAATAATCGCGCGGCTTGACGTAAGGGAAAGTCGTGTCGAGAGAGAACTCTTCTTGGGTGCCCAGGTCGGGCAAATGCAATATTATTTTTTGATCATCGCGATAACCGCCGTCAACGCTAATCCTACGCGATATGGCCGCTGCGATCACGGGGAGCCCCAGGTAATCCTGGTGTTCCCCGAAAAAGCAAATGCGGCCGGGAGTTGAAATCCTCATTGTGAACTACCAGCTTTTCTTTTTGTGGCCTATGTAGCCGAAATACAGCATATAAATGTAAAGTGGAACCAAAATCCAGTAGGCTTTCTGCGTACTGCCGATCGAGTCGGCGATGCTTCCGTACACCAAAGGTAATACCGCGCCGCCGGAAATACCCATTACGAGCAATGCAGATGCGATTTTTGTGAATTTACCCAGTCCGCTCAACGCCAACGGCCACAATGCAGGCCAGATCACTGCATTGGCAAAACCGAGGATGGCAATGCAAAGCACGGAGGTGAAACCGGTTGAGTTGACGGCGATTACCGTGACGATCAAGCCAAGGATCGCGGAGAATTTGAGGTAAGCTTGTTGCGATACATATTTAGGAATCAATACGATACCCAACACATACCCGAACATCATACCATACAATGTATAAGTACCGAACAAACGGGCCTCTTCTTCCGGGAAACCCAGCGATACACCGTAGCTGATGATGGTGTCACCTGCGATAACCTCCGCACCTACGTAGCAGAACAATGCCAATACACCCAAAACAAGGTTGGGGAATTGCAGAACACTGGTTTTCTGAACCGCAACCTGTTGCGTAGCCAGCGGAGCGTCATCATCTTCCTCTTCGCTTACTTCCACCAGTCCTTTCGACATTCTGATAATGATCGCCAGGGCAACCAACACGACGGTCAACACAAGGTAAGGCATTGCTACCTTGTCCAGCTCCGACTTCGGATCAGCGGACGAGGCACCAGCGAGCAGCAGTTTTCCAAAAATAATCTGGCTGAAAATACCCGCGGTTTTATTGGCAATACCCATGATACTGATCCGCTGAGCTGCACTTTCGCGCGGGCCGAGGATGGTAGCATAGGGGTTCGAGGCCGTTTGCAGCACAGTAAGCCCAATACCAATCGTGAACAAACCAGCCAGAAACAGCGGGTATGAGGCCATTTCCGCCGCCGGGATGAATATGGCTGTTCCCAGTGCCATCACGATGAGGGCAAGTGACATACCGTTTTTAAAACCGGTTTTTTTCAAAACCATTGAACACGGTATGGCCATGACGGTGTAAGAAATGAAAAACGCAAACGTAACCAGGTAGGAACTGGTGTTGTCGAGGGTAAATGCTTTTTTGAAGAAGGTGATCAGTGTTCCGTTAACCCATGTGACGAAACCCATCACAAAGAATAGAATGCCGATAATGAAGAGGGGACCCAGGTAACTGTTCTTTTTGCTCATTTAAGTCTTATTTGAAAAGGTTGTTCAGGTTATTATCTATTTGGTTTGTTATAATACTCAATATTCGTCATTCAGGCCAAAAATCCGTTGATTAGTTCGCCATTTCCCCCGCGTAAAGTCCGGGATCTCAACAGGTGAGCTCCCACGGGCAATGGAAAGTTCAGAAAGCGGACTGATGGCGCTCCACACAGCGGCATCGTAAACGTCGATCGGTGGGGCAGTTTTGCGCTTGATAGCTTCTACAAACCCGCGGAGTACGAAGTAGTCGATACCCCCGTGGCCTGCATTCTCGGCTTCTTTGGCATATTTGGCCCACAGCGGGTGATCGTTCTTGTCCAGATAAGGTTTATCAGGTTCGCCGATGTGCTCTTTGGGTGATACGCCTTCGAGGTAAATCGTGTGGCCGTCGTTCATCCAGATTCCCTCGGTACCCTGCGCGCGGAATGCGAGCGAGTAGGGGCGCGGCGAGTTTGTATCGTGGATGAGCACGATGTTTTCGCCATTATGGCACTGGATCATCGTAGTTACAATGTCGCCCAGTTTGAAATTGACCTTCGCATTCGGGTGGTCCTTGCCGCCGTGGTCGACGATATATTTATGCAAACCACGCGATTTGGTAGACATAGACGTCAGGTGCGTAAAGCAATTGCCCCGGTTGATATCGAGCCAATGCGCTACCGGGCCGAGGCCGTGGGTGGGGTAGAGGTCGCCGTTGCGGTCGACCGAATGCTGGGTCCGCCATTTAGCTTCCGAAAACCCTTTTGAACCAAATTCGACGCCGTGGCCTTCATTGCTTGTGCCGGTATTGAATTTGATACCCCGTAAATCGTGCTGGTACCCGCAATGCGCATAGGTCATTTCGCCAAACATGCCGGCCCGGATCATTTTGAGAATGGCCATTACATCCCGGCGGTAACACACATTTTCGAGGATCATGCAATGCGAGCCGGTCTTTTCGAACGTATTCACCAGGTCCCATGATTCTTGAAGCGTCACCGTCGCCGAAACCTCCACTGCCGTGTATTTCCCCGCATTCATCGATGCCAGCGCCATGGGCACGTGCCACTGCCAGGGCGTGGCAATGAGCACACCGTCCAGGTCGTCGCGCTTGACGAGGTTCATAAAATCCTCCTCGCCTTTGGAATAAACCGCGGGGGCTTTACGACCCGCTTTTTTGATTTTATCGAGGGTGATATTGACGGCCTGGGGATCGATATCGCAGATCGCGTTGATCTCCACATTCGGGCGGAACAATGCCTGCTCCACATGGTTGCGGCCCCGCAGCCCGACGCCAATAAACCCTAAACGTACATTTCCTGCCGGCTTCTCCTTTTTCAAATTCAGCGATGGGATCATCCCCGCGACGGGCGCGGCCAGTGCTGTTTTTTGCAGAAAATCACGTCTATCCATATCAAAATCTGTTGAATGTTACCGGCACAGTTGGTAAAAGATTATTTGGTCTTACCTGGTCCCGGGCTGCAATTTACACGCAAATGCCAGATTTTTAAATTTTTTTATTAATTAAAAATTGACATTACGGGCGCTTTCGGGTAACACTAAATAGGATTGCCGTGAACAATTTGCTAGCTTACAGCGTTTACCCAAGGCAAGAGACTTCTGAGAGCGACTCACAGCATGCTCGAACCCTTAAATGTGTTGGACACAAACTTTGTAACGACATTTAAGGCAAACTAAAATTTTAAGTGGTTTAGAATATGGTGCAAAAGGTGGCGGTGTTCCGGAAGGAGCATTTCAATGCGGCCCATCGTCTTCATAATCCGGCATGGTCGGAAGAAAAGAACAGGGAGGTTTTTGGAAAATGCAATAATCCCAACTTTCACGGACACAATTATGAGCTAATCGTGCAGGTGACGGGCCCCGTTGATCCCGAAACCGGTTATGTGATCGACATGAAAGTGTTGAGTGCCATATTGAAGGAATCCGTTATCGACCGGTTTGACCACCGGAACCTGAATCTCGACGTTGAAGAATTCAAAACCCTTAATCCGACCGCAGAAAACATTGCGATCGTTATTTATTCAATCATAAGACCCAAAATTGAAGCAGGTCTTGACCTGAAAATCAGATTATATGAAACAGAACGGAATTTTGTCGAGTATCCAGTCCAGTGAAGCTTTGGACATCGAAGAGGTTGGTGACGATCATTTGTTTTCAGGAATAGACACTCCACTCCGCAAAGACGCGTTCGCGATGGAGGACGAGCTTAAAATGGAGTTGATCGAGAAGCATTTCCGCCACATTATGGAGATCATGGGGCTCGATTTGACCGACGATAGCTTGAAAGGCACACCGAAAAGGGTTGCGAAAATGTACATCAAAGAGGTATTCAGTGGCCTTGATCCAAAGAACAAGCCGGCGATCGCGCTTTTTGATAATAAATATAAGTACAACCAAATGCTGGTTGAGAAGGATATTTCGGTGTTCTCAAACTGTGAGCACCATTTCGTACCGATTTACGGCAAGGCGCATGTGGCCTATATTTCAAGCGGAAAAGTGATCGGTTTGTCGAAGTTGAACCGCATTGTAGAATACTACTCGAAACGCCCGCAGGTACAGGAGCGGCTTACCGTGCAGATTGCCAATGAACTGAAAGAGGCATTGCAGACCGAGGATGTGGCCGTGGTGATCGACGCGCAGCACATGTGCGTACAGTCACGCGGGATCCGCGACTCCGGCAGCTCGACAGTTACGGCCTATTATGGTGGTAAATTTGAAGAGGAGGCGACCAAGAAGGAGTTTTTGGCTTACCTGGGAATGTAAGGCCCAAACAATATCTGACTATAAATGACAACACCTGACAAATAGCTTGTCAGGTGTTGTCATTTATAGTCAAGTGTGGTCACTTGTTGTTATGAATGCGGTTAGACAGTCGGGCCAACGCGTTCGAGGAGCGCCTTGGTAGCTTTGATACCATCATATTCCGAAAGCTTGCTTCCTTCGTATTCGATACCTGCAATACCTTTGAAGCCGCTGGCTTTCACTACTTTCAGGATTTTAGCGTAGTCGGTTTCGATACAGTTTCCTTTTTCATCGAAATCGTAAGTTTTCGCGCTCACGCCTTTTGCGAATGGCATCAGCTCCTGTGTACCAAGGTAACGGTCGTAAGACTCTTCACAGCCATTTGCCGACCGTTTGATACAGAAGTTACCAAAATCAGGCAGCGTACCGACGTTTTTCATATTCACCTGCTTCATCACGCCCGACAACCATTTGCCGTTCGAAGACGATCCGCCGTGGTTTTCAACGATCACGTTAATGCCCGTTTTAGAAGCGAATTCGCCCAATTTGCTCAGACCTTCCACCGCAGCTTTCGCGATTTCTTCGTCCGAGCCTTTGCCGAATGCATTCACACGGATGGTTTTGCAACCCAGGTATTTCGCAGCTTCAACCCATTTGTAGTGGTTTTCAACCGCTTTGTTACGTACCGCAGCGTCGAGCTCGCCCAGGCCGCCTTCGCCGTCAATCATGATCAGGTTGTTCGTTACGCCATTATCTTTCGCTCTTTTGAGGAGCTCGGCGAGGTAAGTTTTATCTTCCGCTTTGTCTTTGAAGAACTGGTTTACGTACTCTACAATCGAGATACCGAACTCTTTTTTAGCAAGTTCAGGGAAATCGAGGTTGGTGATTTTTTTCGCGAAAAGTTCCTTGTGCAATGACCATTCGGCCAGTGAAATGTCAAACCAAAGCTTTTTAGCAGCCGGTTCGGCGAACAGATCAGTGAATGCAGAGGCAGCAAGCGCAGTGGCTCCGGCCTTTTTAAGGAAATCGCGACGAGAAAAGTCCATGATTGGTTAGAATTTAGATTTGATTATTATTCCTGAATATTGATTCTGGCTTCGCGGTACAGCTTCTCGTTTTTAGTGAGTTTGGCTGCGTCCCATTCGATGTCCTGCACGAACGCGTGCCGGCGCACGGGACAATTATCGATCCTGCAAAAGTAGCAACATTGGTATACGCACGGATCGGCGTGGACAAAAATTTCCGTTTCGCCCGGCTGCTGCGCTTTCAGAATGTTCTCGAAATCGTGGATCGTTTCGTGTACTTTCTGCAATTCCCAGTAATAGGGTAATGTCAAATGGCAGTCGATATGCAGGTCGGAGCCGTATTGCTGGGCGCGTAGGTTATGTACGTCGATCCATTCATCCTTTTTGTTCTCATTCAACGTGTGAATGACCTTGTCGAGCAGCAGCTCATCGCTGGCGTCCATGAGTCCAGCCACCGATTTGCTGACCAATTGCGACCCGCTGTAAGCGAGAAAAAGCCCGAAAAACAGGGAGGCAACACTGTCGATCCATACATAGCCGGTGAGCATAATCAACCCGACGCTCAAAATGAGCACCACGCTGCTGATGCTATCGGACATTAAATGCTTCCCGTCAGCCACCAACGCCAGCGAGTTGGCCTTACGCCCCTCGGTGAGCAGCTTATAACCGATCGCGGTGTTGACGAAAATCGTAAAAACAATAAACAACGAACCTTGTGCCAGGTTTTCGATCGGTGCTGGGTCCATCAGCCTTTTTACGGCTTCCACCACGATGAATATCGATGCGATGATGATCAATGCGCCTTCAAAACCGGCCGAGAAAAATTCGACTTTGCCGTGTCCGTAGGGGTGGTTCCGGTCTTTGGGTTGAGAGGAAAGGTAAACGCTGTAAAACGCAAAACCGCTGGCGATTACGTTGATGATCGATTCCAGGGCGTCGCTCAGAATGGCGTTGGAAGAGGTAATGTAGAATGCAAAAAACTTCAATGCTGTCAGCAGAATGCTGGCTACAAAAGACAGCATGATGAGACGTTGTTTAAGCTTATTTTGGTTTATTTGCATTTGAGATTTGTCAATGAAAGGCCAAAAATACTAAGAAAATGCGGGTTATATCCACTGAAAATAACTGGAAAACACTATCGTCGGAAACCGTTTATGAGAATGCCTGGCTGGAACTCAGTCACCGTGACGTAATTAACCCTTCGGGCAACAAAGGCATTTACGGTTTGGTTAAATTCAAAAACCAGGCGATAGGGGTGATCCCGGTGGACAGCGACAACAACATTTACCTCGTGGGCCAATATCGCTACGCGATCGACGAGTATTCCTGGGAAATCCCGGAAGGCGGCGGCGCGCTCGGTGCCGATCCGCTCGACGCCGCCAAGCGCGAGCTGAAAGAGGAAACCGGCCTTCTGGCGAACAAATGGACTAAGCTTTCCCGCATTCACACCTCCAACTCGGCAACTAACGAAGAAGGATTCCTCTTCATTGCCGAGGAGCTCACTCAAGACCAGGCCGAGCCGGAAGATACCGAGGATCTGCAAGTGTGGAAATTGCCTTTGAAAGAAGCAGTAGAAATGGTTATGCGCTCCGAAATCACCGATTCGCTTTCGGTAGCGGGCATTTTGATGACTGCCAGACTGAAAGGTATCTGATATGCTGCAAGCGTTACTTTACGGCACGCTGACAGGCGTTGCATTGTGTCTTACTTTCGGGACCGTTTTCTTTTCCCTCGTCCAAAACAGCGTCGATAATGGCTATCGCACGGGTATCAAAATCGCGTTCGGCGTGTTTATCTGTGATATTATTTTCGTATTCTTCGCCATTTTCGGGACGGCATTGCTGCCCGATATCCCACATTTTCAGCAATGGATGGCGGGAGCCGGCGTGGTGTTCCTGACCGCTCTCGGTTTGAGCAATATCATCAAAGGCCAGCCTCAGATCGCCGAACCACAAACACGTTTTGGAAACTTTCTGTACTATTTCACCACCGGCTTCCTGCTGAATGGGCTGAATCCCGTGAATTTCATCAGTTGGGTGACAATAGCCTCGTACATCCGCACGAACCTGCATTATAACCTCAACCAGGTCATACTATTCTTTGCAGCGAGTGTGATTGCGGTATTTTTGGTGGAAAGCGCCATTGCGGTCTTTGCGCACAGGCTCAAAAAGCTCTTCACGCCCAAAGTGGTCACCGTATTTAACAAAGTGACAGGCGTGATTTTTATTCTCATCGCCTGTCAGATTGCTTATGCCAATTTTTTGAAGTAGCGTTATTCTTTAATGTAGTCTTCGGTTTTCAGGAAATTCTTCCAATCGCTAATCAGATCTTTCTTGAAAACGCGGGGGAATTTGTTCTGTCCGCCCAGCTTGCCTTTGGATTCCATCCAATGGTAAAATGCCTGGTTGGGCAATACGGTAACGAATACCTCTTTCAATGCATGACGGCGTTCTACCGCGTAGTCGTCATTAAGCTCAGCGAGTTTGGCGTCGAGTTTTTGTTTCAGAACTTCTGCATCCACATTGGATTCTTCCACGCCCACGTACCAGTCGTGCGCGAATAAGCTGCCGTGCTCGATGCCGCAAACCGTAAATTCTTTCACAGAAATACCCATTTCACGCGAAACGAGGTCGATCGCCTTGTTCATATTGTCCACCGAAAGGTGTTCGCCGCAAAGGCTGAGATAATGCTTTGTGCGGCCGGTAATCACGATCTCGCCGCGCGATTTGTCCACGAACTTCAGCGTATCGCCGATCAGGTACCGCCACGCGCCCGAGCAGGTCGAGAGCAGCAATGCATATTCTTTTCCTTCTTCCACCTGGTCGATCATCAGCGTCTCGGGATTATCAAGCATTACGCCGTCGGAATCGAAGTTTTTAGGGGTGAAAGGGATAAATTCAAAGAACAGGCCATTATCACAGACCAATTCCATCCCCACCGCACCCGGCCGCGACTGGTAGGCGATAAAGCCTTCCGACGCGAGGTAAGTATTAATGTAGGTCATCGGCTTGCCGAGCAGCTTCTCGAAACCTTTGCGGTAAGGCTCGAATGATACCCCGCCGTGCGCGAAAACCTGCAAATTCGGCCAGATCTCGTGGATGTTCTTTACATTATAATGCGCGATGATCTTTTCAAAGAGCAGCTGGATCCACGCAGGCACACCTACCACGAACCCAATGTCCCATTCGCTTGCTACGCGGGTGATTTCTTCCAGTTTCAGGCCCCAGTCGCGCTGTGCTGCGATTTTCTGTCCTGGTTTATAATATGGCCGGAACCAGCGCGGGATTTGCTGGATTTGAATACCGCTCAAATCACCTGCCAAACTTCCCGTATCCTGCGGGTTCAGGTTCGTGCTGCCGCTGAGCATCAGGAAGCCCTTTTCGTACAAGTCGGGCGGGAGGTCTTTGTAATGGCCTAACGACAAGATTTGGCGGATGCTGGTTTTCTGAATGGCCTTCGTCATGGCTTTCGTCACTGGAATCGACTTGGAAGCCGCTTCCGAAGTGCCTGAGCTCAGGGCATAGTATTTAATAGTGCCCGGCCAGCATACATCCTTATCGCCTTCGAGCGATTTGTGCCACCACTCGTTGAATATCTTGTTGTAATCGTAAACAGGCACCGTGCGCTTGTAGAGCTCGTAAAATGCGCCTTTTTCACCGAAAAGAATGGTGGAAAGCAGCTCGTCGAAATTGTATTTCTCGCCGAACTCGGTATATCTGGCCTTGGCCAGGAGCTTGGCCAAAGTTTTCTTTTGCTGCTGGTGTAAACTTGCCTTGCGGCGGTTGGCAACGATGTTGCTGAAATGGATGCCTTTCTTTAATAAACTGCCTACTAATGCCATAGCTGTTGGTTAAATTACAAATCCCAGGTCGATAGCTTTTTCAACGCTTCATACTCTGTCAGATCATATTGACATGGCACCACCGAGATATAGTTGTTATCCAGTGCCCAGACATCGGTATCTTCTTTTTCCGTATCGAAATTGACAAACTCACCGGCCATCCAAAGGTAGCCGCGACCGTTAGGGTCCACGCGGTAGTCGAATTTCTCCTGCCATTTAGCGCGCGCCTGTCGGCACACTTTTACGCCTTTCAGTGCCAGGTCTGTTTTGGCAGGAATGTTCACATTCAATGCAATGCCGTTTGGAATACCATTCTTCAAAGCTTCTTCGCTGATCGACTTGATGTAGGGAACGGCGTGGCTGAAATCCGCATCCTCCCTGAAATCGCAAAGCGAGAAACCGATCGCCGGGATGCCTTCGATCGCTGCTTCAATGGCGGCCGACATCGTGCCGGAGTACAACACGCTGATCGAGCTGTTGCTGCCGTGGTTGATACCGCTTACCACGAGGTCGGGTTTGCGGTCTTGTAATACATAGTTTTTGGCCAGTTTCACGCAATCGGCCGGTGTTCCCGAGCATTCATATTCCGTCACATCATCAAAAATATGGGTGGAATAAAGCCTGAGCGGTTCACCGATGGTAATGGCATGTCCCATTCCTGACTGCGGGCTGTTGGGAGCGACTACGATCACCTCGCCCAGCGTCTGCATGATTTCAACCAGTGTTCGGATTCCTTTTGACGTTATTCCGTCGTCATTTGTAACTAAAATGAGGGGTTTCATATATTTCTACTGATCGGGTGCTTAGCTGCTTCATGCGATCTGGTCTGCCGGCTCAGTAACATGGTTTTTAAGTGAATAAATATTTAATTGCGCTTTTCAAGCTGCCAAATTTAAGCAATATGCCTTCATTCGCAACACTACAAGCCTCGGTCGCGGACATTCCGACCATCATCGAAATCCAGGAAAAAACATGGGAACCGACTTACCGTGACATCCTTAGCAAGGAGCAGATCGATTTTATGTTCGAAAAAATATATTCTCCCGAATCCCTCGCGGACCAGATGCGATCCGGACAGCAATTCATGATCCTGCTAAGCGACGAGACACCCGTCGGCTTTTCGTCGGTATCGGAAGAAAAGCCGGGAAAGTTCAAATTACACAAAATATATGTGCTTCCCGCCACGCAAGGGACCGGCGCGGGTAAATACCTTTTACACGCAACTGAGAACTACGTGAAATCGCAGGGAGGAACGGTGCTGTCACTGAACGTGAACCGCTACAATAAGGCCAAAACATTCTACGAAAAAATGGACTTCCGGGTAATCGACGAGCAGGATATTCCTATCGGGCCTTACTGGATGAACGACTACGTGCTCGAAAAACCATTGAACTGAACCGGCTAGGCCGATTCAGTTTTCAATGCGAGTTTCATTTTCTTGATATTTTTCTGCTGGCTTTTCAGGCCTTGCAGCGGGTGGTAGTGGTTGCTGTTCACCACGTAATAGCCGGTGCCATCATAGGCGCGTTTGGCAGGGTGTGATTTACATTCTGCCGAACAGGCACCTTCCATCTCCCAGCCGCACTTTTCGCAGATCGGAACGTGGTTGTTGCATTCGGCGTTCGCGCAGTTTACCATACGGTCGGAAGGCTCTTTGCAGATGTAGCACTTCGAAATCACGGTCGGGTTCACGCTATTCACATCCACGGTAATTCGGTTGTCGAACACGTAACATTTACCGTCGAAGTTCTCTCCGCCTTCTTCCAGGCCGTAGCGTATAATGCCTCCGTGCAGCTGGTAAACATCGGTAAAGCCCTGATCGAGCAGGTAAGCACTCGCTTTCTCGCACTTGATACCGCCGGTGCAATAGGTGATTACTTTTTTATCTTTCAAATGGGCGATCTCATGCACGTGGTCGGGCAGTTCGCGCAGGTTGTGCATATCGAACGTGATGGCGCCTTTGAATTTGCCTACTTCGTGCTCGTAATCCGAACGCATGTCCACGAGAACCACATCCGGGTCGTTCAGCATTGCTTTGAAATCGGCCGGTTCGAGGTGCTTGCCCGTTTGCACGAGCGGGTTCACGGGCAGGTCGGAATTAACGATCTCGTCTTTCACGCGTACGTGGAGTTTCTGGAATGCAACATGGTCCGACTCCTCCACTTTGAACTGAACACCCGCGAAACGTGCGTCCGAACGGACGTAGTCCATATAAGCCTCGCATTGTTCCGGTGTGCCCGAAACCGTGCCGTTTAAGCCCTCAGGCGCCACAATAATGCGCCCCAGGAGGTTGTTCTCCACACAAAAGAGGTGATGCTCATCCCGGTAAGTGTCGGGATCGGCGATGGCCGTGTAATAGTAATATAGTATAACCCGGTAAGGTTTCATAGCTGAATTCTTTTCTCCAAATCAGCCGCAAATATACGAATAATGCAAGTTTTAAGAAAATGCCGAAAATCAGTTTTACGGCTGACCGGTTATCCGTTGAAATACATATTTTTGTGGGCACTCGTTCATTCACTCAACTTCATCCTATCTCCTTATGCACATCGCTATCATTGGTAACATCGGCGCAGGTAAAACTACATTGACCCAAATGCTGGGGGATTATTTCAAATGGGAAGTGATGTATGAGGCGGTAGAGGGGAATCCCTATCTGGCTGATTTCTATATGGATATGGAGCGCTGGGCGTTCAATCTGCAAATTTATTTTTTGAATAACCGCTTCGCACAGGTTCAGAAAATCCGCGAAACGACCTATTCGACCATCGTTCAGGACCGCACTATTTTTGAAGATGCCTACATTTTTGCCCGTAACCTGTATGAATCCGGCGTGCTTACCGATCGCGATTACCAGACTTACCTGCTGCTCTTTGAATCCATTATCCGCACCGTTTCCCAGCCCGATTTGCTGATTTACCTCAAAGCGGATATTCCCAAGCTCGTGTCGCAGATTAAAAAGCGCGGCCGCGAGTTCGAAGCCGACATTTCAACCGACTACCTCGCGAATCTCAACCGCTACTACGAGGATTTTGTGCAAAACTATGAGGACGGGAAGATCATCGAAATCGATGTGAACAACATGGATTTCGCGTCGAATCCGGAAGACTTCAACAAAATCGTGGCATTACTGAACAAGGAGTTGTTTTACGTCTGATCGGGCGCTTAATTCATGCAAGCGATCGCCTTGTGAAGCAGCTGGCTCTTTTTGGCATCGACCTTGAAAGTCCGTTTATCGTCGGGCAACAGTATTTCAATCTGCACCGTTCCTTTCATTTTTTCGAGCTCTTTCGGCTCGATGGGAGTGGAGAGGACGAACTCGCTCTGCCAGTTACTGCGGTCGGTCGAGCTGATGGTCGTGTAGAGGGAGAAATTTCCTTTCACCGACGAAAACTTGATTTCGGTAAACATCTGAACATGGTAGACCTGGCCAAATTCATCATTGTGGTAATTAAGAATCCGTTCCTCACCGGTTTTGGCGAGGGTCAGGTACTCTTTTGCGCCGGAAAGCTGGACGATGTGATAGTGGACGATCTTGTGATTCGATGGGCTGATGGTTTCCTTGCATTGGGCAAAAGATTTACCCGCGTCAGCCATCAATAAGCCGACCACACCAAGCAGGAAAGTGGGCTTCATGCAGAGGGCGGAATTCAACACTTTTCTAGATTTCAGGGTTATTCAAACGTTTGTAAAGATAATTGCCTGATAAGTAGAATGCAATAGGATAATGGGAAATGACTACTTTACTCTCCGTTCCTCTGCCAGTTGTTTGTATACTTCCCCCAGTTCGTCTTTCAATTCTCTGATTTTTGCTTCCAGTTTTTCGACTTCGCTTTTGTGGATGAGGTCCTTCATGTATCTGACTATCTCCGGGTCTCCTTCAAAACCGAACAGCCAGTTAGGGTCAATTCCTAATTCTTTGATGATGATCCCAACCGCCGCAGAAGGTAGAGTTTGCTCACCTGTCATCACTTTACTCATCTTGGAATGCGACAAATGAACCATTCTCCCAATAGACGTGGGGGTGAGGTTATGTGTTTTTAATATCGAGTGGATGCGTTTAACTTCGATCATCTGGGTTAACTCTGGGTTGGGTGTGTGGTAGTGACTCGAAAATGTTATTTTCGGGTAATTGTATGTTCCAAATGTTTCATATATTTGTTATGAACGGGCAGCTGATATGAAGCATTTATGTAAATATAGCAAAAAGCAGGCTTGATTTCGACGGCGCCGTTTGCCCGCATTCGAGAGAATATCTATTCAAAACAACTTTGCACCACTATGAATTTCAAAATCATTCAAATCCCTGAAACAGCCATTCAGATCTGCCTGCATCGCGATCGTAGCGAGGAAGGCGAGGAAATCGTTCGCATCACTTCTTTTATTACCAATGCGCAGCATGCGGAGATCATGTTGGAGCAGGTCGTGACGTTTACCAAGCCAGGAAGTTCGGTGCGTTTTGTAGCGGATTACTCGCTGGCTTCTGCTAAAAGTTTTCTGGAAGAGTCGATGAGTGAAGTGGGAATGCTGGCATTTGCCTGACCTGATCTAGCTTTCTATTTTGCTTTTTTTGGGCATAAAAAAAGTGCGTTGGATAATTCCAAACGCACTTTTAGATGTGACCAGAAGGAGAGTCGAACTCCTATACCCGAACGGGCACTACCCCCTCAAAGTAGCGTGTCTACCAATTCCACCACCTGGCCGTCAATCGTGATGCAAAAGTAGTATTTAAATCATACGACGCAACAGTTGTGCCCCGATTTTTTTGAGAAAAAATCGTGCATTGCGTAAAAAAACCTTCGTATTTGTGCATTTTGGTCGTAGTTTCGTGCCCAGAAAACGGGTTAGTGACCAAAGAATCAGACGATTCAGCCATTCGGTCGACGAGGGCTCAGAAATATTAAAAATTTTAGATTTAGTAATTAGCATAAAAGCCCTGGCATCGATCCAAGGCTTTTTATGTTAATTATCGTTATGTGAAATCCGGTGTCTAGGTCGACAATGGACGTCCGGCAGGGATATTGATCCGCTGGCGGTTGTTCGGGAAGGTCGCTCGCTTGGCGGTAAACTTCGCATTCACGTATTCCACCATATCGATTTCACCGGTAATGGTGTCACCCGAAAGCTTTCCGTAGAATGTCATCGTCAGGTTGTCGCCCGGCACGCTGTACCGGCTCTGGAAGCGTACTTCGTCGCCATCGATGTTACCGAACAGCTCGCGCGTCGCGAACTCGCCCTTGTGCATTCCGTACAGGTAGTTGCCGTCCTGCCTTTCGATAATGAATGTATGCTTGCTGGCGCTGGTATAAAACTCGATGCTCACATCCCAACGGCCTGCGATTTCGGCAGCAGGCGATTTCATGACCGCTTCGGCTTTTGGCGCGCTGCGCTTACGGGTAAGGATTTCGTAAATGCGCTCCGCGACAATTTTGTCGTTACCTGGGCCCATCATGTATGCGGCCACGGTAATCGACGTGGTAGGAGGGCCGGATTGTGCTGCCTGGCCTCTGCGGAAACCAGTCCCTACGGCCACACGCGGCTTGGTGGTTTGCAGCTCGTCGGCTACTTCCTGGCCGGTGATATTAAGCTTGGTAGGGTCCCAGGTTACGGTTAATGTCGGTGTAGCATTATCCAACGCGCCTTCTGCGGGCTCTTTGATTTCGAGTTTAGCGCTTGGAATGCCGTTCAGTTTTTTGGAAATGTTTTCCAGCCATGATACCCAAGTCCTCATTTCAGCCTTATGGTCACGAGTGGCCCATGCTTCCACGGCCGCGAGCATTCCGATCATTTCTTCGCGGCCAACTTTATTGTTGCGGCAAGGTCCGTGGTGCGGTGCGCTGGCCTGCCATGCCGACATAAGTACATCCTTGCTGCCGAGCATCAGGCCTGCGCATTGCGGCCCGCGGATTACTTTTCCACCACTATATGCCACCACGCTCGCGCCGGCCTGCAGGTGGATGTTTGGGATCGTCAAACGTTCGGCTGCGGCATCCACCAACAATGGTACACCGGCAGGTTTGGCGATATCCGCCACCGCTTTTACGGTCCACGGTTCATCACCCGGCATCATGTAAATCATCGCCGTGCGAGGGGTAATGGCCTTTTTGAGCTCTTCGATGGTTTCGACGGTGATGATTTTTACGCCTACGTTACGTATCGCATGGTCATACACGTTGCGCGAGGATCTCGGAATAATCACCTCTGTTTTTTCAAAACCTTCCAGATTGGGAATGCGGATCAGTTTTTCGGGGTTACCTCCTGCGATAATGCCCGCGGTTACCTCGTTCATACCCGCCGCGCAGCCCGACGATACCATGCCCCATTCGGAGCCGACGATTTCTGAAAGGCGCTGGCCCACACCAAATGCCAGCTCGTCGATCTGTACATTATACTGGCATGCGTATTCCATTGCCTGACGAACTTCGGGCAGCTCGATCGACGCTCCGATAATGGTAAATGTCCCCCGGCAGTTGATAATCGGCTCCACACCGATCGACTGATAGATTTGCGGTCCGGCCTTCAACGGTCCGGGTGCTGATATTGCCGCTGCGGCCGGCGTCCCGACGGCTTTCTGAAACCACTTCGGTTTGCTGCTCTCGGCAAATGCGGCCGACGTGCTGGCCGCCGCGCTCAGAACGCCTCCCGCGAGCGGGATCATAGAAAGATCTTTTAAAAGTTCTCTGCGTTTCATTGGTGTTAAGGTATTTGGGGGTTTGAATGGTTAAAGGGCTTTTTCAGGAAATGGTCAGGTGTAGTCAGGTTTAGTCAGGTGTTGTCAAGTTTAGTCAGGTGTTGAAGGAAAGATGCCTGATTGGGTTTGGAATACCCTTTTTCCTGAATAAATATCTTCCTTTCAATTACCTGGGACCTGTTCCCGGGGTTTGTGGGCCCTGGTTGGTTGCGGGGCGTTCCGGGCGGGGTAGGTTAACGGGCTCCACGCGGGCATTGAGCGTGTACACGATGTTGCCGCCGCGGATGGTCGCTTCGGTTTCGATGCGTTTTTTGCCGGTGATTTTGCCGTCGCGGGCGTAGTAGCCGAAGTTCCCGTCGCGCAGGTTCAAAACCGCGATGTCGGCGGGTGAACCAACGGAGAGGTTACCGAGTTCCTCGCGGCGGATCTCCTGTGCGGGGTTCCAGGTGCTGGCTTTGATCACACTTTTAAAATCCATACCCATTGCCATAAACATGGACATAATGTTGTTCATGTCCTTCATGGCCGAGTTCATGCTGCTCGTGTGCAGATCGGTGCTGATGGAGTTGGGATAAAAACCCTGCTTGATCGCTGGTTGTCCCTGGGAGAAAAGAAAGCTGGCTCCCCCGAAGCCCACATCAAATATCACCCCGCGCTTCTGTGCTTCGATCGCGTAGGGTTTCACTTTATTGGTCGATACGTCTACGATAGACTCGCGGCCGCGGCCGCTGTTATTGCTGTTGCCGCCAAAGCAATGGGTGTAAATGTCGCCTTTACGGAATTTTTTCAAATACAATTCTTCCAATGGTAACACCGGGTTGGCACTGCCGAAATCGACCATGATAGGAATGTTGGCAAGCGTGCCTGCTTCCAATGCGCGATCGGTGGGCGTCCAGTCGTGGCCTACAAAATGCGCCAGCTTTACACCTACGACATCGTTAGGATACTTTTTGGCCATTTCGGCAGTTGCCTTCGCGTCCATTTCTTCGAGGCTATTCTCGAATTTCCCACCGGCCATTCCTTCGCCCACAATGTTCAGGAATGCGAGCACGCGGGTTTTGGAAAGGTCGATGGTTTGTTTCTTGAAGGTCTCAAAGGTCTTCCAGCCGGAACTTCCAGCGTCCACGACAGTGGTAACACCTGAACGGAATGTAAAACCATCAGCGGGCAGGCCGTTCGGGCCATTGCGGTAGGTGCCTTTGAGGTCGGTGCCCCAGAAAAAGTGCACGTGAATGTCGATCAGCCCGGGCGTGACATAGAGTCCTTTGGCATCCACCACCTGGGCGGCCTGGCTGGCGTCGATGTTTTTGGCTACGAGGGCGATTTTCCCGTCCTCACCACCCGGCGTGCCTTCGATGGCCACGTCCATAACGGCATCGATGTTGTTTTTCGGATCGATCACATGCCCGCCTTTGATCACGATGCTGTATTTCTTGGTCTGTGACCAGGCCGGCTGACACAGGATAAAGAGCACCGCCAGGGCTGAAAGGGAGAAAGCTCTCATAATATTAAGGGTTTAGGATAGATAAATGCTTCTGTACAATGTCCTTGCAAGCAGGCTGCATTCATGATGAGGACACATATTTAATATCAAAACCCCCATCACGGGCCTGTAATTATTTTCACCACGCCCGATATGCCGATAAAAGCAGCAACAGCACCACTTTTACGCTGGTACCCAGCCCCAAACGCCGGATTTTTTTGCCCGGGCCACCTGCATCATTACCAATGCAAAAAGATTGCCGCTTTCACGCAACGGCCGCCATTTTCAGCGCGTAAAATGTTGCAACGAACCTCGGACCCTTATGAAGCATGTTTTACATTTAACTGCCGTTTTCTGCCTTTTTTTACAAGCCGCCCGTGCCCAGGTTGATTGCAGTAATGTGGGGTTCGAGCAGGGGAATTCCAACGGCTGGGTGCTTACCTACGGCACCGTTACCGACGCCAACCAGCAAACCGTTTTCCAGAGCGAGCAAAATGGCACGCAGAACAACGAACATTATGTTACCAGCATTTCCGACGGCAACGATCCTAAAATTTCTTCTATTCCGATGGTGGCGCCGGGGAGTATGCACTCTATCCGGATCGGGAATGTGAACGAGGGTGGGCATTTCAGCCGCATTCACACCGAGTACACCGTTACAGCGGATAACACGCTTTTTCAGTACAAATTTGCCGTCATTTTGCAGAATACCGGCATCGATGGCCGGGCCAGTCACGAGCCGTATCAAAAGCCTGGCTTCAATATCCTGATATTCGACAGCAACGGAGAGGAATTGCCTTGCAGCAGCTACGATATTCAACTGGAAGGTACCAACACCGTGGAGGGATTCCAGGCGTCGGGCGATATCCAATACCGCAACTGGACGGTCGGTGCGATAGATCTCCGGAATTTTGTAGGCAAAAAACTCACGATCGTCGTGACCGCCCACGGGTGTACGCGTATGAGGCATTTTGGCTATGCCTACTTCGACGCCGAGTGCCTGAAATCAGAGGTTAAACAGGTGGCCGATTGCCCCGACGCCGATGGCTACATCACGCTTGCTGCACCGGAGGGATTTGGTAAATACAGCTGGAACAATGGCGAAACCTCCCAGCAAATCCGCGTGAAAGCGAATGTAGGCGATAAGTTTCATGTAGAAATGGTGCCGCGCGGCAGCCTCGACGAATCGTGTGCGCTCGGGCTGGATTTTACCGTAGCCTTTAAAAAGAAAACCGCAACCCTCGCGCAGGCTATTTGTGAGGGCGATGCATTTGCATTAGGTGACACTTTGTTGAAAACCAGTGGTGTATTTATCCGTAATGTGAGTAAAAGCAATGTGTGCGATAGCACCGTAACCCTGACGCTTACGGTGAACCCCGTTGGGAAGTTTACGCAAAATCTCCGCATTTGCGAAGGGGAAAGTGTGAAAGTAGGGGATAGTACCTACACCGAACCCGGAACTTACACCCAGAATATCCCGCAGTTGACCGGCTGCGACAGCCTTGTGACGACCATCCTGGAAGTGCTGAGGCTCGATGTTTCCGTCACGCCCACGCTCTCGATAACACAAGGCGACAGCGTGCACGTGGTGCCGATCATTGAGCCTGCGGGTAGTTATGCCTATCACTGGGAGGAGGCTAACCTTTCCTGCACCGATTGCCCCGATCCGTGGGCATCGCCGCCCAAATCGACATTGTATCACCTGGAAGTGTCCGATGCAGACAAAATCTGTACGCGACAGGCGCGGGTGCAGGTGTACGTGAAGCCCTGCGGCATCGATATACCCGACGCATTTTCGCCCAATAACGACCAGTTGAACGAAGTGTTCTACGTCTATGGTAATGCCTGTGTGAAGCAGGTGAGGGAGATGTTTATTTACAACCGCTGGGGTGAAGTGGTTTACCAGAAATCCAATTTCGCTGCCTCCGATCCCTCGGCCGGCTGGGATGGCTCCTATCACGGCCGGAAGACTTCGCCGGGTGTTTATCCCTACAAAATCAGGGTAGAATTGATTAATGGGTCGTTTTTGAACTATAAGGGCGTTGTGAACCTGCTTCGCTAAAAAAAAGGGACGCGGCTGTCCTGTTTTCGGCATCCCGTTTGTAGTGGGGTTAGTTGAAACAATTTTCACCTCAAAAACAGACCATTATGGGAAAGCTCATTGCATACAATTTCACGACACTCAATGGTTATTTCAAAGGCCCCGATAACGATATCAGCTGGCACCGGCATGGCGAAGAAGAGAATGGCTTCGCCTCCGACAACCTCGAAGCCAGAGCTACGCTGCTGTTCGGCAGGGTAACCTATGAGATGATGGCAAGTTTCTGGCCGACGCCTATGGCGATGGAAAGTATGCCGGAGGTTGCCCAGGGCATGAATGAATCCGAAAAAATCGTATTCTCAACCACCCTCGAAAGCGCCGGTTGGGAGAACACCACGCTTATCAAAGGAGATCTCGTAGAAGCCGTTCGAAAACTCAAGGCAATCCCGGGCAAAACCATGACCATCCTGGGAAGCGGCAGCATCATCGCCCAGCTCTCGGAGGCGCGCCTGATTGACGAATACCAGTTCATGATCGATCTGGTTGCCATCGGGGATGGTACGCCTTCATTCCAGGGGTTGACGCGGAAGCTGGATTTGAAACTGGTTGCCCACCGCGTGTTTAAAAGCGGGGTGGTGCTGTTGAGTTATGAGGCGATTTGAAATGTTTAAACTCAAACGATCATGGAAGAATACCTCATCCTTATGCGCCTTGATCTCCTGACAAAGGAAGCGCAGCCTTCTCCCGAGCAAATGCAGGAGTACATGAAGCAGTACCATCATTGGATTAGCGGCATTGTGGAGGAGGGGAAATTTGCAGGGGGAAAAGGGCTTTCTACGGAAGGAAAAGTGCTCAAACCCAACAGCGTGGTAACCGACGGGCCGTATGCTGAAACGAAGGAGTCGCTGGCTGGTTTTATCGTGATCCGCGCCGAGAATTTCGATGATGCCATGCGGCTGGCGGCACAATGCCCCATCCTGAATGGCGATGGGAACAGCGTGGAGGTAAGGAAAATCGTTTCCGTACATGAACAGTGAACCGCTGATCCCGCATTTGTTCAGGACGGAGTACCGGAAAATCGTTTCGGTACTTTGCAGGCATTTCGGTTTCAGGGAAATAGAAGTGGCGGAGGACATTGCGAGCGATACGTTTCTGGTGGCAACGCAGGCTTGGGGCATTGAAGGCCCGCCACCGAACCCCGCGGGCTGGCTCTACAATACCGCTAAAAACAAGGCGAAAAATTACCTGCACCGGCATTCGATCTACGAGGAGCGGGTATTGCCGGAGGTCCGGGCGGGCCTCGGTGAAGACCTGGTTTTTGAGATAGACCTTACACCCGAAAATATTACGGACAGCCAATTGCAAATGCTGTTTGCAGTGTGTCACCCGGCGATATCGGAAGAATCGCAGGTGGGGCTGGCGCTGCGAATACTCTGCGGATTTGGCATTCAGGAGATTGCAGACGCTTTCCTGACCACAAAAGAAGTGATCAACAAGCGACTGACCAGGGCCCGGGAACGGCTTAGGGAGGTTGATATTCGCATCGAAATGCCGGCTGCGGCAGAAATGGATGTGCGGCTCGGACCTGTGCTGACGACCCTTTACCTGCTTTTCAATGAAGGATATTATTCAATGGGCCAGGATCATACGCTGCGGAAGGATGTTTGCCTGGAAGCCATGCGGCTTTGCACCATGCTGATCGAAAACAATGCCACGAATAAGCCGCAGGTCAATGCACTGATGGCCATGATGTGCTTTCACGCCTCGCGGTTTGACGCCCGTACGGACGCTTCGGGCGCGCTGGTGCTGTACGGGGAGCAAGACCCCAGCCTATGGAATGCCGATCTGATCAGGAGTGGATACGTTTTTTTGCAATCGGGGGCCAGGGGCGAGCAGGTTTCGCGGTATCACCTGGAAGCGGGCATTGCATACTGGCACACGCAAAAAGAGGATAGTTCGGAAAAATGGAGCAGCATCGTCTACTACTACGATCAGTTGTTGAAACTCAGTTATTCTCCCGTTGCAGCGCTTAATCGGGCGTTTGCCATATCCAAATGGAAAGGAAAAACCGAAGCGATCCGCGAAACGGAGGCCCTGGCGCTGGAAGGCAATCATTTTTATTTCGCGTTGCTGGGAGAACTCTACGATGGAATCGACCGGCAAAAGGCTTTTGAAAACCTGGACAATGCATTGCGGCTGGCGAGGACTGTCGCCGACCAGCAGGCGATCCGCAAGCGGATTAAGGCGTTGTCCTGAAATTGCGGCCCTATTTTTTGTTGGATATTCTCACCAAACGCTTTTTCAGCACCCGCTGGTAAAGCAAGTTATTCAGCCATATGAAAATGATCACACCCAGGATGATAAACACCGCATTCAGTTTGTAAGAGAAACCTACGAACTGCTCCTGACCGTCAAGTGAAAGTTCGAAGCGGAGCCAGGAGCGCTCGACGGTGGTAGTAATGCGATCGAAAGGAAGGGCTTCATCGTAAATGATTTTGGTGATGAAATGGCCGGTCGTATCCATATAACCATACTTATCATCTATGCGGATCATCGAGACACCGTGATTGTAATAGGAAGCAAAGTCATATTTCAGCGGCGTCCGTACCCGGCCCGATTTATCGATGTGCCCGAATTTGCCGTTAATCGCGACCGCAGAACGGTTTTCGGCCGTGAAACCTGTGGCTTCGTCATACAAATGCCGGATACGCAGTTTGCCGGTTTTATCGATACAGCCCCATTTCCCATCCTTTTTTACCCAAAACAAGCCATTAGTGGGTTTGCGGGTATCGGTGTATTCGAACGGGACAATGAGATCGCCGGTGAAGGGACTGATATAACCGTACTTATCGCCATACTGCACGCGTTCCATCCCCTGGCCGGAGTATTTGTAATCGGGATCGATGTCGTCGAGTGCCACAGGGACTTTCAGCATCATGTTTTTATCGATGATCCCGTATTTGCCTTTGTAAAGGAAATGGTAAATGAATTTCGAGCCTTTGATTTCCTTTTCGATAAAGCGGCTGAAATTGAAGTTCAGTATATTGAAATCCGTCGGCTTTTGTACCCACCATAAAACATCCTCTTTCGTATCATGATTGCAAAGGAAATCGATATCCGAATCCTTGATCAGATAGTCTTTGGTATAATGGTGAATAGGGATTTTATAGATTTCATTTCCTTTAAGATCGATGTAGGAAAGCCCGTAATGCTTGCCGGACGGATATATAACCCAGGTTTTACCGTCGCGGAACCGGTCGGTGGAGGTGTACTTGGGTTCAATGACGATTTTTCCGCGCTTGTCGATGAAGCCGTGTAGGCCGTGTCCTTCCGGCCCCAGTTCCATCGGTACGAATTCGGCCAGGCCTTCGGCAAAATCGCCGACGTCGCGGAAGGCGGGGGAGAGTTTTCGCCCGTTTTTATCGGTGATGAATGTCTCATACGACCGGCAAGGAATGCTTATCTTTTTCACGACGTACACATCGTCGTATTCCCGGTATTCCTTGTATTCTTTCAGCCAGGCCTTGTTACCGCCGGGTGTTGTCTGGGCCGCAGCCCAGGCCGAGTGCAACAGGAGAAACAGGTATGTAAGATGATAAAAAGTCGGTCGAAGCATTCAAAAAACGCGGGTTTCAGGTTAGTCGTGGCCATTGCGCAGCACTGTCGGCATGACACGGAACGCGGCGGGCATTCAATTTTAACCTGCAAAAAACAAAAACTTGGCAGGATTATCGATTTTCGGAGGAGTAATTATTTAAGAAAATAGGTTTAAATTAACCTCGAACTTATTCAGAAATCATGTCGCTGGCCCGGAACGAACAGTTTTATTCACGTTTGCCTGCCAACCACATTTCGTTGGGCGAACTGCTTACGGAGGAGCATCTTTTTTACAATGTGCCCGAGTCGTGGCATGTGGTGATCACCGACATCCGCAACTCGACCGGTGCCGTTGCGGGCGGCATGCACGAGACGGTTAATTTCATCGCGACGGGCAGTATTGTGAGCGTGCTCAATATTGCATTCAAGGCAGGCATTACGGTACCGTTCTTTTTTGGTGGCGACGGCGCCACTTTCATTCTGCCGCCTGCAATTGCCGATGCGGCCATGCGGGCGCTGGCGGTTTTTAGAAAGAACACGCAGGAGAATTTTGCGCTCGATCTCCGCATCGGTATCGTGGCGGTGAGCGAAATTTATGCGCAGGGATACGAGCTGAAACTCAGCAAACTGAGAGTGTCGGGCGCATTTTCGATTCCCGTCATACTGGGCGACGGGCTGTATGGTGCTGAAAAACGCATTAAAAGCGCGCATTACCGCTTCGACTATGAGCCCCAACCGGACGACGAGCTCGACCTGAGTGGTATGCAATGCCGGTGGGACAAAATTGGTCCGCCGGAAATGAACCAGGAGGTGGTAACACTTCTCGTTACCGCACCGGCCGGGAAAAAGCAGGCCGCGTTATTTGCAAAGGTGATGGAGCACGTCGACGGCATTTATGGGCCGTTCCCGCGCCGGCAGCCCATTTCGGTCGCCAGGCTGATCTGGCGGACTACTTTCAAAAAGATGGAAATGGAAATGCGGGTCAGGGAAGGGAATACGAGCGTACTCGGACTGGCGGCTTCATGGATTGCCTGGCTTTTTGGTTACGTATATTTCAGGACGTCATATGGCAGGAATTATCTTAACAGCCTGGTCGAAATGTCGGACACACTGGTCATTGACGGGAAGATCAACACCGTGATTACCGGCACGCCCGTGCAGCGCGAGCGGCTTCAAGCCGCCCTTGATGCCATGGAGGCGGCCCGGGAGATTCATTACGGACTGCACGTGAGCGGCGAATCCGTCATGTCGTGCTACGTCCATGACCTCAAAGACGGCCATATTCACTTCATCGATGGCGCAGAGGGTGGTTATACCAAAGCGGCGGGGATGCTGAAACAGAAGTTGCGGAATGCGGAAGCTTAGCGACTACTGTGGAGGCCCAACCGGTAGCATATTCTGTACGTCCACCGGGAAACTGTCATATTTCTGGTACAATTTCAGGTATTTCGCCGGTTCTATCTCCGGCTCGGTCAATATCGATTTCAAGCCGCGGAAAAAGCCTTCCCGCTGCTGGCCGGGGTTGAATATGAGGTTTATCACCACATCCGCGTCCGACTGATTGGAAAATCCGTGCGCGGTCATGCGCGGGACGTACACGACCGCACCCTCCTGCGCGCGAATGGGGCCGTCGGCCAATTCGACCGTCAGCGTGCCTTTGCGGACGATGAATGTCTCGTCCATAAAACGGTGATAATGCAATCGCGCGCCGATTGTGGCAGGGGCTAGCTTGATTTCGTAAACGCCCAGCTGGTCATTCGAAATGTCGCTGGTTACCTTTAATGTGATGCTGTTGCCGCCCATAGCCAGTACTTCGCCTTCGCCCGGAGCGAACATAACGGCTTTACTTTCAAGGGTGTCTGTCAGGAAGTCGGTTTCATTTTTCATAGCATTTGTCATTGTTTTGGTTTGAATATGACAAATGTCGGGCTCCTGGCGACCGAAAACATTTACAAATGTTGAGACTTTGAAAATCACATTTCCGCCCGGATGCGGCTGAGCTGCGTAGGTGTAATGCCGAGGTACGAAGCGATTTCGTGCTGTTTGAGGCGCGGTTCAAGATTGGGGTACTCTTTCAGGAAATTGGCATAGCGCGTTTTGGCATTGTCGTACCGGAATGAAATTTCGAGTGGCTCTTTTTCGATGACCCAGTGGAGTTCCATGTACCGGATATAGAATGCCGCCAGGTCGCGATGCTTCTCAGTTAGCGATTTGAAATCGTAGAAATTGTATTCCAATGTCTCCGTAGGTTCAAGCGCCCTGATCGCGAACATGCTCGGGGAATGCGTGAGCATAGCCGGTAAGGAGCCTGCGAAATGGTTTTCGGGAAAGAACTTCTTGACTACCATATCCCCATCCGGCGACGCATAATATTGCGAAAGAAGCCCTTTTACCACATATCCGACGTTTTTAGGCATTTGCCCTTCCTTCAAAAAGTAATCACCCTTCGCATAGGAATGCGGCCGGATCAGCTTCGCCAGATCAGCCATCGCCTCTTCCGAAAGCTTGCCATAAGTATCGAACTTCGCGCGGAGCTGTTCCATTTGTTTCTAAAATTTTGGCGGAAATATACTGCATTAAGGTTGCCACACAATGCCATTGATCGCATGCTCAACCTCAGGATAACTGAATTCGAACTGGTTGTCCAGCAGTCTTTTCGGTAACACCCATCGGCTTTTGAGCAGCAGCTCGGTTTCCGTGCCAATTAATCGGGCGCCTATTTCCAGTAGCCAGGCCGGAGTAGGAACACCAAAGGGAATGCCGCAGGCGTTGCGGATGGCGGCCATTAGCGCTTCGTTTTTCACCGGCTTCGGCGAAGTACAATTGAATACCCCGGAAACCGATTCGTGCTGCAACAGCCATTCGGTACATTTTGCGGCATCCTGTTCATGGATCCACGATACATACTGCTGTCCGTTCCCGAGTTTTCCGCCTGCACCCATCCGGGCGAGGGTGAGCAGGCGAGGAAATGCCCCGTCGCGCTTGCCGAAAACGATCCCCATCCTTAAAGCAACTTTCCTGGTTCGCGGGGTTGGGCTTTGAAAGAATGCGTCTTCCCATTTCTTACATACATCAATCGAGAAACCATAACCTATTTCGCCGGTTTCTTCGTCTTGCGGACGGTCTTCGGCGTGACGGTAAATGGTCGCAGATGTGACGTTGATCCAAAGTCGGGGAGGAACCGCAAGAGATTGGATTACATGGGCAAGCAGCGTGGTCGGGCCGACCCGGGAGCTGATTATTTCGGTTTGGTTTTCAAGGGTGTAACGGCAGTTTACATTCTTCCCGCAAAGGTTAATGAGCATGTCCGCATGGTTGAGGCAATCTGCCCATTCTCCTGCTGTCCGGGCATCCCAAACGATGGTCTTAATATTTTCGGTTTGAGGTGCGGGTTTTCTGCTCAGGACGATCAGCTCCCGGGTAAGCGGTTTGTAGTATTCCTGTAAAACCTGGCCCAGGTAGCCATTTCCTCCTGCGAGCACTACTTTGTCGTATTTCATAGTATGCTGAGGAGTAAGATGATGAAAACAAGAACCCGATACAAAATCCACGTAACGGTGGGCCAGTAACCTATTCCAAGCAGCCTGGATCGCCGCACGTGCTCCCGGATCATCAGAATAGGGATGAGAAAGACGCCCGTCCATCCAATGTACCAACTAATATTGAATCTCATACAGATAATGGTGATCAAAAAAAGAGCCAGTGAACCTGCCAGCGAGAGGGTCGCCATATTACCGAGATAGTCCCACATTTTACCCTTTTGACAGCGTGTCAGGACAAAGCTCTGGACCATAATATGCCCGGCGCAGATCGTAAACTCTCGTATAAACATCTCGCCGGTGACGTTTCCACCGATTAACGAGGGATAGGTGGCCAGCACGAGCGAAGTAACGATCCAACTCAGTGTTATCCATGCAATGCGATATTTCAAATTGAAAGATGGCTGATACCCGAACTGATTGTCGGAAGCCGCCGCCGGGATGATCACACGGCGGTTGTAGGAAATGAATGCGTAGGCTTTTGTGGCGATCCATAGAAACGGTTTCCAGCGGAACAATGGCGCGAGGAGCGGCAGGGCGTTTCCGCAAACTTTCAACAGGCTTTCTACGCCGTAAGTGATTTCCCCGGTGTCCTGGTTTACAAGCGCTATTTCGTTGACGGCGCGTTGCCAGTCGAGATTGGGGCAGGCGGCGCCGGAATATTGCTGATAGGCCTCGCGGCCGTGGGTATCCAGCAAGCCATTGCGCACAAAAGCGCCCGTATAGAGGTTGCACATCGGGCACTCGGCGTCGTACAAAATGACGTGGTTATGTAGCGTTTTCATTTGTATAGTATATTTTGAATTTTCAGAAAAAATTGAAAGTTTGATTCAAAAAAATATTACTTGAACAATTTGAAAATACCACCCCAAAACCAGCTCTCTTCCGCACCCAACATGGTTTCAAGGGTTTTGTCGACGTTCTTGGCCAGCTTATTAATGTCCGTAACCGACTTGTTGAACGTGCTGAACTCAGGATCATTGGCGTCACCGGTAACTTTCGACAGCTCGTCGAGCACCTTGATAACCGGCTCCAATTCGCGTTTGCGGCGTTCTTTCGCCACCTGTTTGGCGATATTCCAAACGTCCTTGTCGGCAAAGAAATACTCCTTCCGCTCGCCCGGCTTGTGCTGCTTTTCAATCAGTCCCCAGCCGATCAGGTCGCGGAGGGTCATGTTGGCATTGCCGCGCGAAATGCTGAGCGTTTCCATGATTTCCTCGGTTGTAAGCGGGGCGGGAGAGATCAGCAATAAGGCATGGACCTGCGCCATGGTGCGGTTAATGCCCCATTCAGAGCCTAATTTGCCCCATGATTCGATAAATTTCCGTTTCGCGTCTTCGAGTTCCATGTTTCAAAGGTAGTAATGTATTTAAACTTTCAAAACTTTTTGAAAGTTTAAATACTAAAACGCGATGATTACGCCGTTTGGCCGCAATGGGAAGTAAATCTGACATGCATTTGACTTGTAATCGGGCAGGAAATTGGCTGCTGTTTTTAACCCCAAAACCCGATTTGCCATGAAACGTTTCGTCATAAAGGGCCTCGTGGGGCTCGCTCTTTTAACTGTCTGCAATGCTTCGAAACCGCACGGGCCTGGTACGGTGGCGGTTGTAAGGGTGGTGGAAGCTTTTCCAAAGCTGCATTTTGACTATCCTGTTGATCTTACGCATTCGAATGACGGTACCAACCGGCTTTTTGTGCTGGAACAGGAAGGCACAATCCGCGTCTTCGAAAATGCGGCGGAAGCCTCGTCTGCAAAGGTATTTCTGGATATTAAAAAGCTGGTGAGCTACGGCGGTGAGGCAGGATTGCTGGGCCTCGCTTTTCATCCTGATTATAAAAACAACGGTTATTTCTTCCTGAATTACACGACGAAAGTATCCGGCAAGCTCGAAACGGCCATTGTACGTTACAAAGTGAGCGCCAGCGATCCCAACCAGACGGACCCGGCGAGTGCGACAGTGCTTTTTACGTTTGATCAGCCTTTTGATAACCACAATGGCGGAGCGGTGAAGTTCGGTAAAGATGGTTACCTCTACATTTCTACCGGCGACGGCGGCAGCTGGGGCGACCCGAGCAATAACGGCCAGAACAAAAGCGCCTGGCTCGGCAAAATCCTGCGCGTGGATGTGGACAGCAAAACCAAAGGGAACTACGGAATCCCGGCCGATAATCCGTTTGCGGGCAACAAGGAGGGATTCAAGGAGGAAATCTATGCCTATGGCCTGCGGAACCCGTGGCGGATCAGCTTCGATGATGCTACCAACACGCTTTGGGCCGGGGATGTAGGGCAGAATAAACGGGAAGAGATCAATATCATCGTCAGGGGGGGCAATTATGGCTGGCGGTTAAAGGAGAGTATCGACTGCTATAATCCCAAGCGCGATTGCAATGCCGAAGGGCTGATCGACCCTGTGCTGGACCTGCCCCAAGCTGACGGTGAGCATTCGATCACGGGCGGGTTTGTTTACCGCGGTAAGGCGGTGCCGTCGCTCGCGGGCAAATATGTATTCGGCGATTACGTGAGCGGGAGGCTTTTCGCGCTGGAAACCCAAAATGGCAAAGCGGTTCATAACAGCATTATTGCCGAAGGCGTAGGCCAAATATCCGCCTTCGGCACCGACCAATCCCAGGAGCTTTATATCTGTAACCACGGCACAGGGAAGATCCTGAAACTGGCGCGGCCTTAATGCGGCCTGCTTAGCGGTACGCGGAGCGTTTGCCGTCCGATAAAACCTTTGTCAAAAATGCCGAGACGGTAGCGAGCGTTGGTTCAAACCACGGATCGAAGAACATAAAAGTGTGCGGCGCGTCGGAGAACGTCCTGACTTCGCTGTATGTGCCGAATGCATTCAGTTTTTGGATAAAATCCGTTCTTCCGGCATGCATACGGTCCACCGAGCTGTTGATAAACAGAAATGGCGGCGTTTTGGCGCTTACGTGCGCAAGCGGGGCGGCCTCGTTCCAGAGGTCGGGCCGCTCGGCTTTGGGATAGCCAAACCAGTAGGTAGCCGCGGAAATTGACCTCGAATCGTCGCCTTCTCCGGATTCAGGGTGAATGAATGCCAGCGTGCCATCAATATCGATCACAGCCTGGACCGTGCTCGATCCCTCGTTCTGACCGGTTATGCCTTCAAATTTGGACAGCCCATTGGTCGCCCCGACAAACGCCGCAAGTTCGCCCCCGGCCGAGAAGCCCAGAATAGCAATGCGCGACGTATCGACGCCATAGTCGCTGGCGTGTGACCGTATCCAACGCACCGCGGCTTTGAGGTCGTGCACGGCGGCAGGGTAGAGGGCGTGGGTGGAAAGGCTGTAATCGGCTGTGATGCAAATGTATCCCTTGCCTGCGAGCTTGCGTGTGAGGGTGTTGTTATGCGTGCGGTCGCCTGAGCGCCAGCCGCCGCCATGTACCATCAGCACAGCTGGTAACAGCGTTTTTCTGCTTTTTTTAGGTTTGTAGATATCCAGCAAGAGCTTTTTCCCGCCGGGCGTCGTGCGGTAGGCGACATTCTTCACGACCTGGACCGTGGCCGGCATGGTGGAGTCCGCAATGCGGATGTTCGGATGGCGCACGATCTCGTGCCGGTAAGCGCCTTTCACCGAAAAGCTCGTGTCCGGTATGCCCGAAGGTTGCAAACGCAATTTTTTCCCCGGAACCCAGCCCGAAAGGATATTTTCGATCGTGTACTTTTCCCGCTCTTCCTTTGTGAGCTGCTTCGACCACGCCACCCGGGCATTGGCATTTGCGCCGGGGCCGGTGCTGTTGTATTCGGCGTAGAATGCCGTTTTCTCCTTTTCGGGGAACATATTGTCGCCCTTCCATGGGTCCCAACCTTCCTTCACGATGTGCCCGCCCATTTCCGTATCGATAAAAACGGTTTTGGCAAATGGCCGCCACGGGCGACCGAGGTATACTTTGGTCGCTTCCTCGTTGGCGGTCAGTTTACAGTTCAGAAAAACATAGCCGTAGGCCTGCTCACGGGTGGTGGAAGCGGCGGTAATGTACGAGTTGGTGAGGCTTTGGATGGTGCAATGCTGGAAAATGGCCGTGGCCTCTCCGAAAATGAAGTCGGTAGTGCCGGTAATGAGGCAATCCTTATAAAAATTCCTGCCGTCCTTGGAGGTATACAGCGTGTCCTGGTTACCCAGGATACGGCAATTGTAAACGTCGATGCGGTCGCCCTCGGTAGCCAGCGCCACGGCCTGCCCCACGCGTCCGGCGGTATTTTCGATGGTCAGGTTTTGCAGGGTGCAGTCGCTGGCCTGCACGAGCACCGTATAGGAGGTATAGGTAGTGAATTTGGTGTTGCCGGTAAAATCGCGCTGGGGGAAATCCTTGCCCGAAAAGTCGTTATGGGTAATGATGGTATGCTCGGCGCTTTCACCGATGAGCGTAATGTTCTTTTTCCAGGCGGGGATCACGAGCTTTTCGCGGTAGGTCCCGTTTTTAACCCGAATGGTGGCCCTGATCTGCGAATGGTCGCGCACGGCATTCACGGCCTCCTGGATTGTCCTGAAATCGCCGCTTCCGTCCTGGGCGACAGTAAATTGCTGCTCAATTGCCTGCACCTGCCCGTGAACGTTGAGGTAAAGCAGCAGCCAGGCAAACAGCAGACCGATTTTCGTTGACATATTCTAAAGTGGTTTTTAATAATGCAGTCAGCGAAGCCATTATTGCACCGCAAAATTTTTTAGATATTATTTTATTATTATTTTTCATACCTATTGTTCTAAATGATTGAATTCATTTTGCAATGCCATGGAAACCCTTATTGTTTTTGCACTCTATTTGTATTCGCATTTAGGAATCGACCTGCATAGAAACCAGTATTATGCAGTGGATGACAATCGTTTTTTTGCATTAGCCAAATGCAATGAGCTGATTCCGTTGCAGAATCCCGATACGCTTTTTCTGGATGCGGCCGTTTTTCACGCCAGTAATGAAGCGAGAAGAAAATATGGTTTGCAGCCATTTGAATATGACCCTGGTTTATATCTGGCGTCGTCGGGGCATGCCACGTCGATGGTGTATCGTATGTTTTTCAACCATACCAACCCTTACAGCCCTTACGAACGCACGGCGCAGCGGCGGGTGGAATTGTATACCAAAAGATTTAGAAGGGTTGCTGAAAACATCGGCAAATACCAAACACTGGTCAGCGGTGATTTTATGATTGCGCGATGGGACCGTCGTTCGAATCAATATGAATTCTTAAATGAAAGTGATCATAAACTTTGCAGGCCATTTACCTATGCCGCATATGCCAGGTTTGTCGTCGAGCAATGGATGGCTTCACCGCCGCACCGAAGTAATCTGATGAACCCGGCTTACACTTATCTCGGCTGCGCCGCACGACTGTCGCCCGAACCTTATCTCCATAAAAAAGCGCCCTACGGAAGTCTCGTGCAAAACTTCGGCGGCGTGCACTGACTTATTTCAGGCATAAATTCGTAGAATTGCCATCCGTGCATTTTATGGATTGATATGCAAATCATGTTTGAGGAACTCAAAACCCATTTTGGCAAGCTGGTATCGCTTACACCGGAGGAGTTTGCGTACGTCAGCTCGCATTTTACCAGCCGTAAATTCAGGAAACATCAATTCCTCGTGCAGCAGGGCTCGCCGGTAACCCATGACTTTTTTGTTGTGAAAGGCTTGTTGAAATCGTCGTTTGTCAATGAGCAGGGGAAAGAGCATATTCTTCAACTGGCGATGGAGGATTGGTGGATATCCGACTACCAGGCGTACTTCAACCAAACCGACGCCACACTCGATATTACCTGCGTGGAAGATGTGGAGGTGCTTTGCCTGTCGCTGGCGAACCGGGAAAAGCTTTGCAGCGACCTGCACCGGATCGAGCATTTCTTTAGGAAAAAATCGAATGCCGGCTATATTGCCCTGCAACGGCGCATTCTGTCTTTTATGAACCAGAGCGTCGCCGAGCGCTATCACGAATTGCTGCAAATGTATCCTTCGTTGGCACAGCGCCTGCCCAAAACGGTGCTGGCCTCTTACCTGGGCGTGTCTCGCGAGACGCTCAGCCGGCTGTCGGCCTGATGTGATCTACATCACACCAAAGTTGTGACCTTCTTCCTGTCGCTTCCCGGGTGCGGGTGGCAATTTTGCATTGTCAAAACAATTCAGGAAAACATGGCAAATGCTTTGGTAAAACTCGCTCTCGCGGCTTCTGTGATCAGTTCTAGCAGTGACGCGATGGCTCAGACAGGACAAAAAATGGAAAAGAAAATTCTCTTCGTGGTAACGAGCCACGATACAAAAGGCAGCACCGGGGAGCCCACCGGATATTATCTCGGTGAAGTGTCCCATCCCTGGGAAGTGCTGAGCGACGCAGGTTATGAGGTCGATTTTGTGAGCCCGAAAGGCGGTAAGGCGCCGGTAGACGGTTTCGACCTGACGGACCCGGTTAACAAGAAGTTCTGGGACAATGCGGAAGCCCGCCAAAAGGTGGAGAACACGCTTATCCCGGAGGCAGTGAAGCCGGAGGATTACCAGGCGATTTTCTACGCGGGAGGTCACGGGGCTATGTGGGACTTCGCCGACGACGCAAAGATCGCGGCCATAGCATCTGAAATTTATGCAAAAAACGGTGTGGTCGCGGCCGTGTGCCATGGCCCGGCCGGGTTGGTCAATATCAAACTCGCCGATGGTAGTTACCTCGTTAATGGCAAGAAAGTCAATGCATTCACCAATGAAGAAGAGGCGGCGGTAGGAATGGAAAAAGTGGTGCCTTTCGCACTTGAATCGCGGCTGATTGAACGCGGGGCGAAATTCGAGAAATCGGGTAACTGGCAAACACACGTGGTAACCGATCAGCGGTTGATCACCGGTCAAAATCCACAGTCGGCCAAGGCTGTCGGCCAGGCGATTCTGGCTGCTCTTGGTAAGTAAGAAAAGAATGGCACGCATATAAGCCGGCACTCAAACCCATTATGGGCACGGGCACCGGCTTTTTGCTATGCATGGTGCATTGGTGGTAGAATGCCCTAAACTTCTGTTTGCGGGATGGTAAAGCCAAGTAAAATGGTGGGATAAGTATGTAAATTAGCGCCGAACCTTTTGTTTGTATTAAACCATAACTAAACCCGCTTTGAAACGCTTTGCAAGTCTGCGCTGGTTGTGGGCCGTTTTGCTGGCCGCGCCATTGTTCCTTCAATATTTGCCCGAAAAGCAGCCTGCTCCCAAGCCTGCCGCCAAACCCAATATCCTGTTCATTTTCGCCGACGATCAGCGTGCCGATGCATTGGGGATAGCCGGTAATACCGTGGTGAAAACCCCGAATATCGACCAGTTGGCGAAGTCAGGTACGCGGTTTGCGAACTGCTACGTTATGGGCGGGCATCACGGAGCTATCTGTGCGCCCAGCCGTGCAATGCTCATGAGCGGGAAGAGCCTGTTTCAAGTCTATGATGTGCTCGACGGCGTGCATACGATGCCTCAGCATTTCGCGGAAAACGGGTATGAAACTTTCGGTACCGGCAAATGGCACAATGGCGGCCAAACCTTCGAAGCCTCGTTTCAGAAAGGTAAGGCGGTCATGCTGGGTGGCATGAGCGACCATTTCCAGGTGCCTGTGCGGGATTTGAACAATGGTAAACTCGGCGAGCCGGTAGTCAAAGGCTTCTCAACCGACATTTTCACCGAAGCGGCGCTTTCTTATCTTGATGAATACGCGAAAGGCAAAAAGGCTAACCCGTTCTTCTGCTACATTGCCTACACGGCGCCGCATGATCCGCGTTCGCCGCGTGAGGACTACATCGGCAAATACTCCGAAAAGGACATTCCATTGCCCGGCAATTTCAAGCCTGTGCACCCATTCGATTATGGTGAGGCCCAGGTTCGCGACGAAAACCTCGCTCCCTGGCCGCGTACGCCGGAGATTGTCAAAGCCACATTGTCCGACTACTATGGTCTGATCAGTCACCTCGATGCCCGCGTGGGCGACATTATCCGGTCATTGAAGGAGAAAGGGCTTTACGATAACACGATCATCGTTTACGCCGCGGACAACGGACTGGCAGTGGGCAGCCACGGACTGCTGGGCAAGCAAAGCCTGTACGAACACAGCATGAAAGTACCTTTCATCATCACCGGGCCGGGTATTCCAAAAAGCCAGGTATCCAGCGCACTGGTGTACCTCTACGACATTTTTCCGACGCTGGCATCGGTCACCGGGCTCCCCAAACCTGAGGTGGTCGACGGCCAAAACCTCTCGGAAGTGATCAGCGGGAAATCCAAAGGCGTTCGGAAAAGCAGTTTTACGGCCTACCGGAACCTGATTAGGGCGGTGCGGGACGACGAATGGAAGCTGATCCGTTATCCGAACCGCGATTACACCCAGCTTTTCAACCTCAAAAAAGACCCGCTGGAAACGGAAAACCTGTCGGGCAAAGCCGAATACCGCCAGAAAGAGGAAAGTTTGAAAAAACTGCTGATCCAATGGCAGCAGCAAACCGGTGACACCGTCGCTTACACGGCAAAAACGATTCTTCCGCTGCAATACGACCCCACGAAGGCTGAGCGAACAATGGATAAGTTTCAGCCGAAGTATACGCAGGACAGGTATTTCAAGAAATAGGTTTTGAAAATGAAAGCCACACGCTTCCTCCGCACGATCCTTTTGGTACTGTGCACGATATGGTTCCGGAATGAAAAAGCCGACGCGCAAGTGCGGCCAAATGTTGTTCTCATCCTGGCCGACGATCAGGGTTGGGGCGATTTGAGTATCAATGGCAATGCCAACGTCCGCACGCCAAATATCGATCGGATCGGGAAGGAGGGGGCGCAGTTTGCAAGGTTTTACGTCTCGCCGCTATGTGCTCCCACGCGTGCGGGCCTGCTCACCGGGCGTTACCACTACCGCACGGGCGTATGGGGCGTGTCCAATTCGCGGGAATTTATGAACCTGGATGAGGTTACGCTGGCCGATCTGCTCAAAAAGGACGGCTACGCTACGGGGTGCTTCGGTAAATGGCACAATGGTAGCCAATATCCCTACCATCCCAACGGCCGTGGATTCGAAGAGTTTTACGGAATGCTCAGCGGGCATTATGCCAATTATTTCAATACAACCGTCGATCATAATGGCGAACCGGCAAAAAGCACCGGCTACATTGCGGATGATCTGACGACGAAGGCCATTGATTTTATTGAAAATAGTAAGAAAGCCAATAAAGCTTTTTTGTGCTATATCCCTTACAATACGCCGCATTCGCCTTTCCAGGTGCCCGATGAATATTACAACAGAGTGAAGGCGCGTGGGATCCGGCAGTTCAGTCAGAACAAGGGCGAGGAGGACGAAGAAACGACGATTGCGGCACTGGCGATGACCGAAAACATCGACGACAATGTAGGACGGATCCTTCAAAAACTCGAAGATCTGAACCTCGCGAACAATACCATCGTCATTTACCTCAGCGACAACGGGCCTAATTCCTGGCGGTGGAACGGAGATATGAAGGGCAGGAAAGGCACTGCCGGCGAGGGTAGCGTGCGTGTCCCTTTCCTCATTCGCTGGCCGGGCGTGATTCCCGCAGGAAAAGTGGTGAATGGTAATGCGGCATACATCGATCTGCTTCCTACCTTGATTGATCTGACAGGCATACCTATGAAAAAGACCGGCAAACCGCACGACGGTATCAGCCTCCAACCCGCGTTGACGAAAGCAGCGGAACTGCCGGACCGCCTGCTTTTTTTATCCATCAATAAAAATAATAGCGTTAGAAAAGGGCATTACGTCTATCAGAACAACGCACTGTACGATCTCGCAGCCGACCCGACGCAGCAACGCGATATCGCCTCCAGGCACCCTGCGTTAGCCGACAGTCTCCGCATGGCATTCGATGCCTGGTATAGGGATATTTATAAAAATATAGATTCTTCGCGCGGGCTGCCGGTTGGTTATAGCCAATTTCCAAGGACGGTATTACCTTCCCAGGATGCCGTTTTGCACAAATCGCCCAATGGTACTCTTTCGTACAGTGCTTCCGCTCCCAATTCTTCGTGGATCGCAAATTGGTCGGATACCGCCTCCTATGTGAGCTGGCATGTGAATGTCCATACCAGCGGAAAGTACCAGGTAAATGTGCGTTACACCAGTGCCGACGCGGGTGATGCATTCAAGTTAGTCCTGAACAGGAGCCAAATTTCCGGCAGGATCCCCGAAGTATTTGACCCGCCACTAATCCCAAGCCCCGACCGCGTGAAAAGGACCGCAGAATCTTATGAAAAGGAGTTTCGTACACTGAAAGTCGGCGAAATCAGGCTGGAAAAGGGCAGAGGCGAGTTGAAATTACTGGCTACGGAGGTCAAAGGAGGCCAATTCGCCGATATTCGCGCAGTGGAACTGGTGCTTTTGAAATAACCTCCATGGCCATCAAAACGGCCCCTTCCCATTTATCCGCTCGGCGTGTTTGGCGGCGCCGGGCATTTCGCCGCGTTGGTTCTTTGCGGGGAGTGGTTCGCCGGTTTGGCGGTCGTACCAGTCGGGGGTGAGGTGTTCAGGGACGGTGTCGCCGGTGTCGTTCTGCCATTGTGCAAGGACCTTTTTGAGTGCCTGGATTTGTCGGGTATAGGCGTGGTTCCCAAGCAGGTTCCCAACTTGTGCGGGGTCTTTGAAATTGTCGAAGAACTCTTCCGAAGGCCGCGGTACCTTCAATGCATCTTCCTGTAATGGACTTAGCTTCCCCGTTGTCCGCGCGGCTTTCAATGCTTTGGCAGACGGGCTTTGGTTAGCGTCGATCGGGCCGCCATTGTCGAGTTTCGGCCTTTTATTGATAATATATAAAAAATCCTTCGTGCGAACAGCGCGCTCATAAGCCTCGTAATCGTGCCAGTTGTGTTCGGCAAAAACGTATTTTCTGAACTCCTGGTCAGGTTTTTTAAATAATTGTGCGAAGCTTTTGCCCTGGAACGTAGGCCCGGCGTCGACACCTGCCAGAGCCAGTAGTGTGGGGGCAATATCCACCGCGCTGATCAGGCTCTGGCAGGTTTGTCCAGCCCCGATTCCCGCCGGCCATTTCACGAGGAACGGCGCTTTAATGCCCGCATCCGTCAGCCGCGTTTTACTTCCGGGGAAAGGCCGGCCGTTGTCTGTGGTGAAAATGATGAGGGTATTCTCTGAAAGCCCCTGCGCGGCAAGTTCTTTTTCAAGTACCCCTATGTAATGGTCCAGCCTGGCTATTTCATTGTAATACGCCACCAGATCCTCCCGCGTCTCGCGCGTATCCACGAGCGTCGGCGGTACCTCCACGTCGCGCGTGGGATCGTGCTGCGGGCCGTTCGTCGAGGCCGACCATGGCCGGTGCGCATCGTAAGGAGAAAGCCAGAAGAAGAACGGTTTGTTTTGAGGTCTGGATTTTAGAAGATTAACCCATTGTAATTCACCGCCTTCCCCATTCTGCACCTGGTTCACGAGCAATGTATCGTAAGCGCGCCGTGTGTTGGGACCTTCGTGCCATTTGCCGGCTAACGCCGTGTAATATCCTTTCTGTTTCAGGAGTTCGGGGAAGTACTTCAAATGCGCCGGAAGCGGCGAATGCAGCTCGGCGGCACCGGTATTGTGCGGGTACCGGCCCGTGAGAATGCTCGTACGGCTGGGACTGCACGAGCTGGCTGTGAGAAACATGTTGGTGAATTTGATGCCTTCCCGCGCGAGCCTGTTCAGGTTCGGCGTCTTCACTTTGCCGTTGCCGTAAGCGCCGATATCGTCCCAGCTAATATCGTCACCAATAATGAATATGATATTGACCGGCTGTGCCGCCTGCGCGACGATGCCGGTCCAAAGCAATGCAAACAGAAGGAAATAGCGGCGCGTCATGTTTTCCGGAATTAGTTGAAAAGGCCAATACGCTTACAAAAAGCCATTTAACTATAAATTTTTCAAAAAAAAACCTAAAAAATTTGCGTAGTTAAGTGGCTACATATAGATTTGTAGTCAAATAACTACGCAATGAACCTGAGACGAGATGTTTTTCAAGCCATAGCAGACCCGACCAGAAGGGCGATCCTGCTATTACTGGCGTCGCAATCCCTGACGGCGGGAGCGATCGCCTCGAACTTCGACACCGCCAGGCCCACGGTTTCCAAGCATTTGCAGATTCTGACCGAATGCGAATTGCTGAAACAGGAGCAGACCGGCCGGGAAATTTACTATCACTTAAATCCCAACAAAATGAAAGAGATCGCCGACTTCATCGAGCCTTTCCGGCAAATGTGGGATGACCGGTTCAACAAGCTGGAATCCATTATGAAAAATTATCAATCCAAAAAGTAGCAGCACATGGAAAAGAAAACGAAAATCAATGCCGAGGACGGCCGCCAGGACCTGGTGATCACCCGGGAGTTTGATCTGCCGCTGGATTTGCTCTTCAAGGCCTATGTAGAGCCGGAGATTGTGGAGCAGTGGATGAACACCAAAGTGGTGGTACTCGAAAGCAAACCCCACGGCAGCTGGCAGTATGAAACGTCCGACCCGCAGGGCAACGTGGTATTGAGGATGAACGGCGTCATCCATGAATTCGTGCCGGAGCAAAAGATCACGCGTACGTTTCAAATGGAAAATACGCCCTTTCCCGTACAGCTCGAATTTCTTGTGTTCGAAAAGCTTACCGAAGACACCAGCAAGCTCACCATGCAGATTGTGTATAAATCACCGGCCGACCGTGAGGCCATGCTGAAACTGCCTTTTGCGAAGGGTATCAATATGGCGCACAACCGGTTGGAAGAAGTTGTCAAACAATTAATATAAACCACCATGGAAAAGAGAAACAGAATCATTTACTGGATTTTTACCGCCTGGCTCGCCCTCGGAATGGCTTCTACCGGCATTGTACAGCTCATGAAAGTGCAGGAAGAGGCAGCTATGTTCGCGCGCCTGGGCTATCCCGCATACCTGCTGACGATCATCGGCGTCTGGAAAATTTTGGGTGTAGTAGCAGTACTTATTCCTAAATTCCCACTTCTGAAAGAATGGGCGTACGCAGGGTTCTTCTTTTGCATGTCGGGGGCGATTGTCTCCCACATGGCGCTCGGCGATCCGATCGGTGAAGTGGCGCCGCCGCTTTTGCTGCTCGTGCTGACGGTGATATCCTGGTATTTCCGGCCGGCAAGCAGAAAATTGATCCCTGTTCAAATCTAAAAGCACTTGATCATGAATACCAAAGTCGATGCATATGTAGTCCAGGCCGGGCAATGGCGGGAAGTAATAGAAGAATTGCGGACCATCGCGCTGGACTGCGGGCTGACGGAGGATTTTAAATGGGGCAAGCCTTGCTATTCGTTCGAAGGAACCAATATTGTGGTTATTCAAGGGTTTAAGGCCTATTGTGCGATATTGTTCATGAAGGGTTACCTGTTGAGCGACCCCGAAAACGTCCTGATCAAGACCGGTGAAAACACGAAGGTTGGACGCCAGATCCGCTTTGCCACCGCCGAGGATGTTAGGGCATTGAAACCGGTGCTTAAAGCCTACATCCGCGAAGCAGTGCAAGCCGAGCAATCGGGTTTGAAGGTGGCGATTGACAAGTCATTACCGGTACCGCCTGAATTACAGGAGACTTTCGACGAAATACCCGCATTGAAAAAAGCTTTCAATGCATTGACACCCGGACGGCAGCGGGCATATATCATCTATTTCACTGCCTCAAAGCAATCCCAGACCCGCCAGCTCCGCATCGAGAAAAATATCGAGCGGATCCTGAATGGCAAAGGTTTGAACGACTAGCATTTTTTAGTGAATAAATTAAACGAAGACGCATTATGGCCATTGATAAAAAAGAACTGTCGGCAGAAGGCCGCGACGAACTGTTTAAGACATTAAAAGCACGTTTTGAAAAACATAAAAGCCGCCACGAAGGCATCAAATGGGCCGATGTGGAGGCGAGATTGAATGCCAAAAGCGAAAAGTTGTGGTCACTCGACCAGATGGAGCTTACGGGCGGCGAACCGGACGTGATCGGTTTCGACAAAAAAACGAATGAATATATTTTCTGCGATTGCGTGGCCGAAAGCCCCAAAGGCCGCAGGAGCCTCTGCTACGACCGCGATGCGTGGAATTTCAGGAAGGAGCATAAGCCGGAAAACACCGCATTGGACATAGCCGCTGAAATCGGTATCGAAATCCTCGACGAAGAAGGGTACCGCCATTTGCAGACGCTCGGGAAATTCGATCTCAAAACATCGAGCTGGGTCAAAACCCCGGCTGATATCCGCAAGCTCGGCGGCGCGGTCTTCTGCGATCGCCGGTACGACACCGTTTTCTATTACCACAACGGCGCCGAATCGTACTATGCCGCGAGAGGCTTCCGCGGGACGCTGCGCGTGTGATGAGGGTAGGTATAAGCTATAAGCTGTAAGCCGTAGGCACGCTTATAGCTTACAGCTTATGGCTTACAGCATACAACTTACAGCCTGCAATTCTTCCCCTGTCAGTACGATATTCATTGCCTGCGCATTGGAAATGGCCTGTTCTGCATTACGCGCACCGGCCAGCACGACGGTAATGCCCTTTTGAAGCGTGGTCCAGCGCAGTACGAGCTGAGCGAGCGAGGCATTCTTTTCTTCGGCAACGGGCGAAAGCTTTTCGAGCAGCGCCTGCACTTTGCCGAGGTCGAACTGGTCGAAATAGCCATTCCGATGGTCGTCGCTTTTCAGGGTTTCGTTCCGGAAATACTTGCCGGACAGCAACCCTCTTTCCATGGGACTATACGCGATAATCCCGATGTTGTTTGCCACCGTGTAAGGTACGAGCTCAGCCTCGATCGCGCGGTTCAGCATGCTGTAAGCCACCTGGTTGGAGGCCGGAACGAACGTTTTGGACGCATCTTTCAGCAATGGCAAGCCATGATTGGAGACGCCCGCCGCACGGATTTTTCCTTGCTGAATGAGCGTTTCCATGGCTTCCATCGTCTCGTCGATCGGCGTGGTAATGTCCGGCCAGTGCTGCTGTAACAGGTCGATGTAGTCGGTATTGAGCCTTTTGAGGCTCTCTTCCACTTCTTTAATGATATTCGCCTTCGAGGAGTATTTATAAACCGCAAGGTTTTGGCCATTGTCTTCGATATCAAAAAAATGCATCCCTTTTCCGTGGTTGCTGCCGTCCCACACGAGTCCGAACTTGGTGAGGATCTGCACCTTGGTGCGGTCTCTGCCTTTCAACGCTTCGGCAATCAGCTCCTCACTTAGCCCGAAACCGTAAAATGGTGCCGTATCCAGCGAGGTGACTCCATGGTCGATCGACGCATGAATCGCTTCGATCGAATCTTTTTTCTCATTTCCGCCCCACATCGTGCCGCCGATCGCAAATGCGCCGTAAGTGATTGCTGATAGTTCGAGGTCGGTATTTCCTAGTGTTCTGTATTCCATTTGATCAATGTGCTATTTCCGGCTACAAAATTCCTTCGAACCGATGTATTCTCAAAATAACATAGATCATAGGTTTCTATAAGTGAAGTGATAATAAAAGTAACCGCATATATCTTTTTTGCGATGATTTTGCCTGCTATCGTCATTTTAAAGCTTTTCATACTATATTTGAATGTTCTTAATTAAACTAATTATAAATAATTTCCCGAAATCACTTACAAACCGAGCTGGTATCGTGCTGATTTCACACCATTTCCGTTAACCTATGTTCAGTACCATCTGTCTACTCTTTTTCCTCGGGTTCATGTTCTGGATGAACACCTCCACACGCCTTTCCTGGCCCGATAAAGATGTCGTAATGGCCCGTATGGCCACTAATCCTCTTTATAGCCGGCTTGCGGCAGGCGCATTGTTTTTAATCGCGACCATGCTATGCATCAGTTTGCTGGGAACTGGAAGCGGGTTGTTTGCAGCAGTGGTGATCCTGATGATGGCGGGCTCGGTGTCCGTGCTGTTTTTTCCGTTTCGCTACTTCGGGTCGGCGGGAGTTGGGATACTTTACCTGTGTGCGGTGACGCTCGAACTTGTTATCAACTGATTTTATGCCTGCCAATAAGAAATACCTAACCAAATCCCCCTGGCTGCGACTGAGCAAAATCCTTGCCGGCAGCATCGGCGGATATGCCGTTATGATGAGCCTGCATTTGTTTTTTGCGGCTTTTCTGCCCAAGGAAAATGTCGTTATCACTGCCTGTTTTACGGGCTATCTCCTTTGGGCTTTCCTGCTGCTTTATGCATTCATCGCCACGAACGTCTGGCGTGTGTGGGGGCTTTATATTCTCCTGACTGTCGTGTTTGCGTTGCCTTATCTACTGAAATTCAACCTCAACCATGGATCATAGGAAGTACAACATCTATTTTCACACCCATACCATCAGCGGGATCATCATTGCCGCGTTGTTGTATGTCATATTTTTCGCGGGGTCTTTTTCTTTCTTTAAAGATGATATTGCTGCCTGGCAAAAAGGGAGGTCGGAAGTAGGGCACCAGTTTGACCCGCCGTACAACCACCTGCTCGATTCGCTTTCGCAGCATTATAACCTCAGGGGCCGTAATTTCAATTTTTACCTGCTGCGCCAGGGCCAGGGGACGTACGTGGACATTACGGCCTCGCAGGACACGACCATCAGCAAACCCAAGCCAAAGCCCGCGAAGGAAGGAAGGAAAAGGGGACGGGGAAGAAGCCAGGACGACGATGCGGCTTATTTCCGTTACCATTTTGCGGACAAAACGGCCGGCGATTATTCCGACAGCTACGATATGGCCGAATTCTTATACCGCCTGCATTTCCTGGCGCAGCTCAACCAGGTCGGCATCAATATCGGCACGCCGTTTGGCTACCTGGTGGCGGGTATCGTTGCATTTCTCTTCCTGTTCGCGCTGATTACCGGCTTGCTGCTGCATTGGGATAAGATTAAATCCAATTTCTTCCTGTTCAGGCCGATGAGCAAATGGAAGACCGTCTGGACCGACATGCACACCGTTTTGGGTGTGATTGGTTTCCCTTTCCAGCTGGTATTTGCAGTGACAGGCGTGGTGCTGATCGTGAATTATGTGCTGCTGGTTCCATTTGCCAACCTGCTCTACAACGGCGACTCCGACAAGCTGTACGAAAGCCTGCAATATAACAAGACCATTAAGGTGGATTACACCTACAAGCCGATGACCGGCACCTTCGACATGGACGCATTTGTGGGGAAATGGCAGAAAGAGTGGAAAGACGCCAAGATATCGCGCATTTACATCCGCAATTACATGGACGAGAGCATGCAGGTAAGCCTGGAAGCGAAACCGAACGCCGAGACCAACTTCGCCGGATCGGGATTTGCGACGGTCAACATCGCCAGTGGAAAAGTACTGGAACAAAAGTCGCCCAATACCGACGGAAACTATATCGACGGAGTGAAAAGCCTCGTGTACCACCTGCATTTCGGGGATTTCGGCGGGAAGCCACTGCGGATCGTGTTCTTCCTGCTGGGGCTGATGGGCTGTGCGGTGATTATTTCGGGCATTATGATATGGCTCGTGGCACGCGACAAGGTCGCTACCGAACTTCGCAAACGCCGGTTCAATTTCTGGGCGAGCAACTTCTTTCTGGCGGCTTGCCTGAGCATGCTTCCGGTAACGGCATTTACCTTTATCATGGTAAAAATGCTCGCTCACGTCGATCAGGCGGTGATCTACCGGACGTATTTTTATAGCTGGCTCGTGCTGGGTGTTTATCTGATGATCCTTCGCAGCTTACCGCGGATGAACCGCCATACCTTGATCCTTTCCGCTGTTCTTTGCCTGGGCGTACCCATTGCCAACGGCATTTCGACCGGTCTGTGGATCTGGAACACCTGGCAGCAGGGTGCTTTCGACATTTTCTTTATCGACGCATTGTTCATCGTCCTCGCTGGCTCTTGCGCATATGCATTCACCCGTGTGAATGCGGACGCGAAGACTTTCAAGGTGCTCAGCTTGCGTGAAGCGCCCGAGAAAGTGTTAAAAGCAACCGTAGTCAGAGAATAAATGCGTCACCGGAGGTCGCTTACCGGGGCTGGGTTTGCCGCTGGTAATCCTTGCCCCAGGCACAAAGTGAATCCATAATGGGGATCAGACTTTTACCGATCTCCGTTAACTTGTACTCCACCCTTGGCGGTGACTCTGCATAGGCCTGGCGTAGCAGAATACCGTCCTGTTCTAATTGTTTCAGCTGTGCCGTAAGCGTCGCCTGCGTAATGTGGGGAAGCTTGCGGCGCAGCACACCGAAGCGCATCGGGCACTCTTCCCGGATCCTGTTCAGGAGCATCAGCTTCCATTTCCCGCCAATGATATCGAGCGCGATGTTCATCGGATTATTTTTTTCTGAAAAAGATTCAGAATCTTCATTTGTAATCGGTTGATCTACATTAATAGTATCGTTCGCCATACCTGGTATCGTCTTATAAACTACTTGATTACGAGCGTTGGTCGCCTGACTTTTGGCTGCATTTGAATGCGGACCGATCATTTCGGAACGCCCTGATCATCCAACAACGCAATGAACATACAAATTTCAAAATGGCTCTTGCTGGCCATTATTTCGTCATCCGTGTTCCTGTCTGTGATGGACATTTTCATCGTAAACGTGGCGATCCCGCATATTAAAACGGGCATTCACGGCACCGACAGCGACATCCAGCTCGTGATTGCACTCTACCTGCTGGGCTATGCGGCGTTCCTGGTAACAGGAGGCAGGGCGGGGGATTATTTTGGTAAAAAAAAGGTATTCGTGGCGGCCATGCTGCTGTTTGTGTTAACCTCGGCGGTATGCGGGTTTGCGCAAACCCCCTGGGAACTGAATGTCGCCCGGTTTTTCCAGGGTGTCAGTGCGGCGTGGATGATCCCGCAGGGCGTTACCTACATTCAGGAGCTGTTCCCGGGCGGTCCGCCGCGGGTTAAGGCCTTCGGTATTTACGGGAGTGTGGCGGGAAGCGCTTCGGTGATCGGCCAGTTCCTGGGAGGTATCCTGCCTGAAACACACGCGTTGCTGGAAGGCTGGCGGCTTATTTTTCTCATCAATTTACCCATTGGCTTGCTGGTGATGCCTATGGCGTTGTTTCTTTTACCTACCGACCGGCGTGGGCAGCGTACCGGATTCGATCATTCGGGCGTATTGCTGCTCACGGGGGCGCTCGTATGCCTGATATACCCGCTCATACGCGGGCGCGAGCTGAACTGGCCGTTGTGGTGCGTCGCAATGCTTGTCGCAGGAGGTGTTTTGTTGGTACTTTTTATCGGTGACCAAAAGCAAAAACGGTCGAAAGGCCGCCTGCCCTTGCTGGACGTTCGGTTGTTCGGTTTCCGTGATTTTAACATCGGGATGGCCGTCGTGTTGTTTTATTTCATGGTTCAGGATTCCTATTTCCTGATCAACGTGATGCTGCTAGAAACAGGGCTCGGATTCAGTTCGGCCGAAACGGGGATGCTTTTCGTGTTTCAGGGAGTGGGTTATGTGATCGCTTCGCTGGTTTCGTTACGGCTGGTCCCGCTGTTTGGCAAAAAAGTATTGCAGGCAGGGGTGGTGATTATGGTGGTGACGCTGGCTTTACACATTGTGGTCCTGAATGGCCCCGAAGTCGACCGGCAACTGCTTTATCCAATCCTTTTCGCCTACGGCACGGGCTGTGGTTCGGTATTGCCCTCGCTGTTGGCCGTCGGATTGAAAAACATTCCCATAGAACTTGCAGGAGCCGCTTCCGGCACCTTTTCCACCTTTCAGCAAACGGCGATTGCGCTGGGAATCGGGGTAATAGGGGGTATTTTCTTTTCCAGTCTCGGCCCGTTGCCGGATGTTGCGGCATATATTTCGGCATACCGCATTGCGACCATTACCAATATGGCATTGCTGGCGCTGGTAGGGGTCTTTTTGTGGTTACTGCCTGGGAATGAGGCTATAAGCGGCGAAATTGTGCCGCATTAATGCATATAGCTATTTGGCAGCTAAAACGACATTTTATACCAGTTTCGGTCGATTTTCCGGGACCTAAAAGTGCTCCTTTCAACGGTTTGTGCTAATTCTCTAAGCCGTTCGGGCGATTCGCTGTATACGAATGCCGAGTAGTGATCAAGAAAGCCTCTATCGATGAAAAATTCGACAGAAAGCTTACCCTTGTCGTCCCTTTCAATTAGAATTTCATTTCCGCCATTGGAAATCAGGGGATATTTCTCGGAGCTTAAAAGGCAGACCCTGGGGCGATCATTTACGTTGGGACTAATGGTACCTGCCTTGATCAGGTCGACGATTTCCATCCGCGATTTTTTGCGGAGCTGCCAGTCTAACTCAGCCATCGCATCTTCGCCAATCAGCATTCCTATCAGGCCGATAACACTCGTTGCAATCACTATTTTCTGACGGGTTTTATCACGGCTTGCTACCGGCAATGCGTATTCGCGCCCAAGCAGAAAGAATGTTAATCCTATCCCGATCGCCAGGAAGGGTATCGCGAAAATGACCCCAGCCGGTCCTGATGTAAAATAATAAACCAATGGCTCCTGAGCTATCGCCATCGCGAAGGTAATAGCTGTTAATATCGTGAAAAATGCCTCTTTTTGAGGCCGTTTCGGATGATCAGAACTACTTTTTGGTGATTTTTCTTTTGGATTCAATTTGAAATTATGGATTGTCTTTTGCTAAAATACAACCACATTCCTTTGGATGGTTACAACTTGAACCGATAAACTGGATCAGGCGGTCCGGATTAGCCAGTAACCCGGACCGCCCATGAATTTAAACTCCTTATTTGCCGGCGGCAGGCTGTTGCTGCTGCGTTGGTTGCGGCAGGCGACGTTTGAGGACGTCGTCCCAGGTGATGTAGGGGTAGATGTTGTATTTCTTAGCCTGTTCTTCAAAGAGCTCTTTCAGCTCTTCCAGTTTTTTCGGGTTCTTTTTTGCCAGGTCGATGCGCTCGTTGAAATCCTCGTTGACGTTGTAAAGTTGCCAGTCGTTGTTATCCGGATTGGCCACGCTGATCGCGCTCACAAGATTGCCCGTAGCTGCCGAGGTTGGTTTATAGGCAAATCCTGCCTTCCAGCCATCATGGTAGATCGACCGCGAACCGAAAATATAGTAGTACTGCGTTTTATGACGGGAAACTGCCCGGGCATCGTGGAGCGAATAGGCCAGCGATGTGCCCTGGATCGTGTCCTGTTTGATACCCCTGATCACTTCCGGTGCTTTGATCCCCGCTATTTCGAGCGTCGTCGGCAGCAGATCGATCACATGTCCGTACTGCGTGCGGATACCGCCTTTGTCGGTGATGCCCTCGGGATAAAACGCGATCAGCGGGTTGCGGGTACCTCCTTCCGAATGCGCATCCTGCTTCCAGTATTTGAATGGCGTGTTGGCAGCTTGTGCCCAGCCAAGCGGATAGTTAGCGTTGGTACCTTCCGGCGTTCCGATCAGGTCTATCTGCGCCAGGTTGTTCTTAATCTGCTCGGCTTCCGAGAGCGGCGCGGCAATGGCGGCGGCGGATGACCTGGTGATCACACCACCAAGTGCCCCTTCCTTACTCGCTCCATTGTCACCGATCACGACGAGGATCAGTGTATTGTCGAGCTGATTGATCTTCTTGAGATGGGCTACCAGTCTTCCCACTTCATGGTCGGTGTAAGTCAGGTAACCGGCGTAAACCTCCATAAAACGGGCATACAGTTTCTTCTCGTCCGGGGAGAGGCTTGCCCATGCGCGGATGTTCGGGTTACGCTCGGGCAGGATCACATTGGCTGGAATGATCCCTTGTTTCTTTTGTTGGGTAAATACCTTTTCCCGGAACTCGTCCCAGCCGCCATCAAACTGGCCTCTGTATGGATCGCTCCATTCCTTTGCTACCTGGTGCGGCGCGTGGGTCGCGCCGGGCGCGTAATAGAGGAAGAAAGGCTTGTCGGGTGCCGCCTTCTTCTGGCGGTCGATGAAGCTGATCGCCTTGTCGGTAATCTGGTCGTTGAGGTGACGGCCGTCCGGCGTTACGTGGGCATTGTCCTCCACGAGGTCGGGCTTGTACTGGTCGGTTTGCGAGCCCAGGAACCCGAAGAAATGATCAAAACCCTTGCCCGACGGCCAGCGGTCGAACGGACCGGCGTCGGATGCATCCTGGTCGGGCGTAAGGCCATATTTCCCCACCGCGAAAGTGTTATAGCCGGCTTCGCGCAGGATTTCGGCGATGGTACCTTTGTCGGACGGAATGCGGCCATCCCAGCCAGGGAAGCCGAACGACGACCACGTGTGCGAGAACCCGCCTTCGTGTACGGAATGCTGGTTGCGGCCCGTAAGCAGCGCAGCGCGGGTAGGGGCGCATATCGCGGCCGTGTGGAAGTTGGTGTAACGCAGGCCGTTATTTGCCAGACTGTCGAAAGTAGGCGTGCGGATTACCCCGCCGAATGTGCTTGTGGCCCCGAAACCGACGTCGTCGAGCAGCACCCACACCACGTTGGGAGCGCCCGCGGGCGCCTTTACCGGGTCCGTCCACACTTCCTTCGATTCGGCGAGCGTTTTGCCGACGGTGCCCGCGAAGGGTTGCTGTTGTTGTGTAATGTTCTGTGCGGTGGTGCGGACGACAGGGACTGAGGCCAGCAGCGCCGCGAGAAGTAATTTTTGCGAATGCATATACAAAATGGTTAATTAAACGGTATCTGGCTTGGCAGGGGCAGTAAGTGCAGCCTACCCGTCGGTTTTTCTTTTCTCTTCGA